>ERZ761607.3535-NODE-3535-length-14952-cov-3.914479_pt1 | contig 14952 bp, 8 predicted proteins | sample MGYA00511164_ERZ761607 | MGnify/ENA primary metagenome ERZ761607 (study PRJEB28899, sample SAMN02445080) | bioreactor sludge metagenome | biome: EBPR sludge | place: Australia: Brisbane, Thorneside Wastewater Treatment Plant | collected 2011-06-22 ...
GTGGTAGGCGGCGTCCGGCTCGGTCAGCAGCGGAAAGCGGGCGGCGTTGGCCTCCCAGTCGAAGGCGCCGCCATCGACGATGGCGCCGCCGATCGCGGCGCCATGGCCTCCGATATACTTCGTCGCCGAATAGACGACCACCGCAGCCCCATGGTCGAGCGGCCGCACGGTCAGCGGCGCCGCGGTGTTGTCGAGGATCAGCGGCACGCCCAGCTCGCGCCCGAGCGCGGCGACCTCGGCGATCGGGAAGACCTCGAGCTTCGGGTTCGGAAGGGTCTCGCCGAACCAGGCGCGGGTCCGGTCGTCGGTCGCGCGGGCGAAGTTCTCCGGGTCGTCATGACTGACGAAACGCACCTCGATGCCGAACTGCGGCAGTGTCTGGGACAGGAGCGTCACGGTGCCGCCATAGAGGTCGGTCGAGGCCACGATGTTGTCGCCGGCCTGCGCGATGTTGGTCAGCGCGATGAACGTCGCCGCCTGGCCGGAGGCGAGCGCCAGCGCCGCCGCGCCGCCCTCGACGGCGGCGAGCCGCTCCTCGAAGGCGTCCTGGGTCGGGTTCTTGATGCGCGTATAGACCTGCCCGATCTCCTCCAGCGCGAAGATGCGCGCGGCATGGGCGGTGTCGTCGAACTGGAAGGAGGTGTTCTGGTAGATCGGCACGGCGACGGCGCCGGTGGCCGGATCGGCACGCCAGCTGCCGCCGTGGAGGGCGAGGGTCTCGGGGTGAAGGCTGGTCGTGGTCATGCGCGCGTCCCTTGTGGCAGGTCGGGGCGACGATCGCAGAAAGGGCGCGATAAGCTCTATCGTCTCTTTGCGCCGAGTTGTGGAAGGACCTTCTCCGGAGCGCCCGGCGCAGAGCAAGGCCGTCCCTTTCTCTGTCCCCGGAGGCGCTCCGCCCTGATTCCGGCGGACCAGGCGGCGGTTCGCCGCCCGGCGGCCGCGCGTGATGACGGAAGCTTCTGCAGCGTGGCGCTGCGGAAGCAACGAAATTCTCCCGCGCCCAGAACACCTTCTTCAGGGCCGCGCGCGGCCTCGCCATCGCCGCCGCCCTCGCCGGCGCGGCCGTGCCGACGCCGGCCGCGGCAGGGCCGACGCTCGACCGGATCGAGAAGCGCGGCGTGATCAGGGTCGGCGTGGGCACCACCCCGGGCTTCTTCGCGCCGGGAGCCGACGGCGAGTGGCAGGGCTTCTTCATCGACTTCGGCCGCGCCCTGTCGATCGCGGTCTTCGGTTGCGGCACGGCCGGTCTGGCCGGTTGCCCGACGCCGCGTCCGTCGGTGTTCAACCCGGATCCGGACAACCAGCCGCCAGTGGTGGTCGGCAGCGGCGCGCCGCCGTCCGACGTCGATATCGTCGCCGACGATTTGCACCAGCCGTCGATCTGGAAGTTCAATCTCGCGTTCGAGCACGAGCTTCCGTGGTGGGGCATGGTGGCATCGGCCGAAGCGATCATCACCGAGGTTGAAGATGCGGTGTTCTACGAGCACCTTAATCTCGGCAGCCCGACGCGTCTGGGTCTCGATGGCCGCAACCTGTATTGGGCCAACACGGCGGCTTCGCAGTATCAGACCAACGGCACCTTCAACGGCACCGCGCGTTCGCGTCGCAACACGGCCTTCCGCGAAGTGCTGCTGGCGCGTCCGACGTCGAAGGGCCACGGCGAGAACTACACGCTGTCGCTGACCAAGCCGATGACGGTCGACAGCAACTGGTTCTGGCAGGCGGCCTACTCGTACACCGATGCCACCGAAGTCAACGGCCTGACCTCCAGCCGCGCAATCTCCAACTGGGCCAGCCGTTCGGTCTTCAACCCGAACGAAGAAATCGCGTCGACGTCGCCGTACATCAACAAGGACCGCTTCATCGGCACGATGAGCTACCGGCACTTCTTCTTCGAGGGCTACAAGACCGAGTTTGCGATGTTCTATGAAGGTCGTCGTGGCAAGCCGTACAGCTGGACCTTCAACAACGACATGAACGGCGATGGTCTGGCCGGCAACGACTTGATGTACATCCCGTTGCCAGGGCAGGTGGTGTTCACCGACCCCACCGAAGCGGCAGTGTTCGAGCAGTTGGTGCGCAATTACGGCCTCGATCAGTACGCCGGTGGCGTGGTGCCGCGCAACACGGAAACCGCGCCGTGGGTGCACAACTTCGACATCCGTATCTCGCAGGAACTGCCGGGCTTCTTCGCCGACAACAAGGCGGAGATCTGGCTCGACATCCTCAACGTCGGCAATCTGGTCAACAAAGACTGGGGCCTGATCGATGAAGTCGGCTTCCAGTCCAACGGTGGCCAGGCGCGCAGCTTCGCCAACTTCGCGGGTATCGACGCGAACGGTCGCTACATCTACGACGTTCTGGCGACCCCGGAAGGTCTGGCTCGTCGCGACCGCACCGGCGAATCGCGCTGGGCGCTGCAGGTTGGATTCCGTTACAGCTTCTGATCGCGCTTCAACGTTGCAGGGAAACGGCCGGCTTTTGCCGGCCGTTTCTTTTTGTGGATCCGGCAGGGCGTACCTGCTTTGATGAAGACGGCGGGGGTGACCCTGCTTCGTACCCGATCGGAAGAGCAGCGGAGCAAGCTCCGCTCTACAACGGCGAAGGTCCGCGTGTTGCTCTTGTAGAGCCGAGCTTGCTCGGCTGGTTTGCTTTAGCTCTTGCTCTTGTAGAGCCGAGCTTGCTCGGCTGGTTTGCTTTAGCTCTTGCTCTTGTAGAGCCGAGCTTGCTCGGCTGGTTTGCTCTAGCTCTTGCTCTGGTAGAGCCGAGCTTGCTCGGCTGGTTCGCTCTTGCTCCTGCTCTTGTAGAGCCGAGCTTGCTCGGCTGGCTTGCTCTAGGTCTTGCTCTGGTAGAGCCGAGCTTGCTCGGCTGGTTCGCTGCGCAGCCAACGAAAGCGGCGCCGCAAGCACCGCGGAGAAAGGTCGGCTCCGGCGGACCGACTGGGCCGACGATCGAAGGACCGACGCGCAAGCCCCTCGTCACCCGCCTCCGCAAGGCATAGAATCGCGACCTTCGCGCTGGATCCGGACTCAACCCATGGTGAATATCAGCCTGTTCGGGCGCTTCGTGCCTCTGCAGTCGCTGGTCCCGTCGGATCAATCGCAACTCGCCAAGCAAAGCAGTCTGGTCAACTATCAGCCCGGCCAGGTGATTTTCAGCCGTGGCGAACTGGCGCGTACCCAGGCGTTTCTGATCGACGGCGAGATCGAGCTGCAGGACGAGCACTCTGCGCGGCGCCTGCGTGCGGCGGATCCCGAATCGCGTTACGCGTTGGCACCCGGACAACGACGTGCGCAGACCGCGTTGTGTCTGAAACCCGCACAGATCCTGTTCGTCGACCGCGAGTTGCTCGATGTCATGTTGACGTGGTCGCAGACAGGCGGCGTCGAAGTGCGCGACATCGGCTCCGGCGACAAAGACGACGAATCGCACGACTGGATGACGGCGCTGCTGCAAAGCAAGGCTTTTCTGCGCATTCCACCAGGCAACATTGCGCAGATCTTCGCCAGCATGCAGTCGGTGACCTTCGACGCCGGACAGATCATCCTCAAGCAGGGCGATCCGGGCGATTATTACTACGTGATCACCGAGGGCCGCGCCCAGGTGGTACTGGAAGATCCCAACGGCAACTCGGAAGAAGAACTGGCGCAGCTCGGCGTTGGTCGCGCTTTTGGCGAGGAAGCGCTGGTGTCCGGAGAGCCGCGTAACGCCACCGTACGCGCGCTCACCCGCTGTACGCTGATGCGACTGTCCAACGCGGCGTTCGCGCGATTGCTGAAGGCGCCATTGATGCGCGAAGTGCAGATGAGCGAAATCGCGGGCGATGTGCAGTTGGTGGATGTGCGGTTGGCCAGCGAGTTCGAGCGCGGGCACTGGCCAGGCGCGATCAACGTGCCTTTGGCGCGATTGCGCGTGCTGGCACAATCACTCGATCCGGCGCGCGAATACTGGGTCTACTGCGACACCGGTCGTCGCAGCGCATCGGCAGTATTCCTGCTCACCGAACGCGGTTTCGACGCCAAATTGGTGCGCGGTGGCCTCACTGTCGCGCAATTGACCGAAGCCGCGTAGAGTTCCAGCCTTTGCAGAGCCGAGCTTGCTCGGCATCACGTCGTTGGTTTTCCCCAGGCGGAGCAAGCTCCGCTCTGCAAGAGCCTCGCGATTCGCGGCCATTGTAGAGCCGAGCTTGCTCGGCTGATTTTCGCGTCAGCGGAGCGGAGCAAGCTCCGCTCTACCAGAGCCACGTACTCCCTGGCTCGTTTCAACCCCAGGAAGCGCGGCGACGGCGTCGCGCAAATACAAGGACGTCCCATGAATCATCGACCCGTGAGTGCCCGCATCAATCCCGAAGCGGGCATGGATGTGCTTTCCAAAGCCGAGGTTCGCCGCCTTACTGCGGCGACGACCGGCAACCTCTACGACTTGTTCCGTCGCTGCACGCTGGCAGTTCTGACCACCGGCAGCGAGAGCGACGATGCGCGGGCAGTGCTCGCGCGCCACCCGGACTTCGATGTGCGCGTCGTGCAGCAGGATCGCGGCGTGAAGCTCGACCTGATCAACGCGCCGGCACAGGCCTTCGTCGACGGCGAGATCATCCGCGGCATTCGTCAACTGCTGTTCGCGGTGCTGCGCGACATCCTCTACGTCGAGAACGAGATCAAGACCCGCGCCAACCTCAACGAAGCCGAAGGCATCACCAACGCAGTGTTCGACATCCTGCGCAACGCCGGCATCCTGCGCGCGCAGCACGCGCCCAACCTGGTCGTTTGCTGGGGCGGCCATTCGATCGGCCGCAAGGAGTACGAATACACCAAGAAGGTCGGTTACGAGCTTGGCCTGCGTGGAATGGACATTTGCACCGGTTGTGGGCCGGGTGCGATGAAAGGGCCGATGAAGGGCGCAACCATCGCCCACGCCAAACAGCGCATCGACGACACCCGTTACATCGGCATCACCGAGCCGGGAATCATCGCCGCGGAATCGCCGAACCCGATCGTCAACCATCTGGTGATCATGCCGGACATCGAAAAACGGCTGGAGTCGTTCATTCGCGTCGGCCATGCCATCGTCGTGTTTCCGGGTGGCGTCGGCACGGCAGAAGAAATCCTTTATCTGCTGGGCATCCTGCTGCACCCGGACAATGCACGCGTGCCTTTCCCGGTGGTGTTCACCGGGCCCAGGGACAGTGCGGCTTACTTCGAGCAGATCGATGCCTTCCTCAAGCTGACCTTGGGCGATACGGCCGCAGAGCGTTACCGGATCATCGTCGGCGACCCGGTCGAAGTCGCCCGTCACATCAAGGCCGGAATGGTCCAGGTCACCGATCATCGTGTCGAGACCAAGGATGCGTTCTTCTACAACTGGACCTTGAAGATCCCGGAAGCCTTCCAGTTTGGATTTGCGCCGACGCATGCAGCCATGGCGCAACTGCAGTTGCATCGCGGCCGTCCGGTTCACGAATTGGCCGCGGACTTGCGGCGCGCCTTCAGCGGCATCGTGGCCGGCAATGTCAAGGAAGAGGGCATTCGCGCGATCGAAGCCCACGGTCCGTACGAGTTGACCGGTGAACCGGCGATCATGGATGCCATGGACGGTCTGCTGAAGGCTTTTGTCGAGCAGCACCGGATGAAGCTGCCGGGTAGCGAACCTTACAAGCCTTGTTATCGACTGAAGCCTGCCACTTGACGGATCTGCGAATCTGACGGCATCATTCCGCTTCTACCGTTCCCAGATAGCTCAGCGGTAGAGCAAGTGACTGTTAATCACTGGGTCGCAGGTTCGATCCCTGCTCTGGGAGCCAAAAACAAGCGGGCAACCAACGGCTTGCGACTAAACATCGCAGGCCGTTCTTGTTTGTGGCGAAGCCTGCCGGTGCCGGTCCGGCAAGCTCAGGTCAACAACCACCAGCAAACCATCGTGATGACCACGCTGCCGAGCAGGTTGACGGCAAGTCCGGTCCGCGCCATCTCAACGATGGCAATGCGATTGGAGCCGAAGACCACGGCGTTGGGCCCGGTTGCTACCGGCAGCATGAAGGCGCAACTGGCGCTCAGCGCAGCTGGAATCATCAGCAGCTTGGGATCGATGCCAGCGCCCAGGGCTGCCGCGGCGAGGATTGGCATCAACAGCGTCGCCGTCGCGGTGTTGGAGGTGACTTCGGTCAGGAAGGTCACGACCAGGCAGATGGTCGCGATCAGCACCAAGGCCGGCAACAGCACCAGTCCTCCGCCGACGGCGGTACCGATCCAGGCACTCAAACCACTGCTGGCGAAGCCATTGGCGAGCGCAACGCCGCTGCCGAACAGCAACAGGATGCCCCACGGTGTTCGTTGCGCATGCTGCCAATCGAGCAATCGTCCAGGCCGTTCGCGATCGCCGTCCGGAATCAGCGCCAGCAGCACGCAGGCCAGCAGCGCGACCGTGGCATCGTTGGCTTGCGGCAAGTCGAGCCAGACACTCCATCCGCCAAAGGGCTCGCTGCGGGTGATCCAAGCGGTGGCGGTCAGTGCGAACACCGTGATCACGCGACGCTCGGCCGGGCGCCAGTTCCCGGGCTGTGGCAGTTGCAATGCCTCGCCGGGGGGCAGTCCGCGCGCCAGCCACCAACCCACCACCGGCAACATCGCCAGCACGACCGGAACGCCATAGCGCATGTAGTCGGTGAAGCTCATCGCATCGCCGGTGCTGTCGCCGTAGACCTTCATGAAAATCAGATTCGGTGGAGTGCCGATCGGGGTGCCCAGTCCGCCGATGCTGGCGCCGTACGCGATCGCGAGCAGTACGGCCACCACGACCCGCTGGTCGGTATCGTCGCGCAAGATCGCCAGTGCGATGGGAAGCAGCATCAGCGAGGTTGCGGTATTCGAAATCCACATGCTGAGCAGAGCCGCGGTGACCAGAAAGCCGAAAACCAACGGACGGCCACCTCGACCACCGGTGAGTGCCAACATTCCCAGAGCCAGGCGCCGATGCACGCCGGACTTCTCCAGCGCCAGGCTGAGCATGAAGCCCCCCATCAGCAACAGGATGATCGGATCGCCATAGGCTTGTCCGACTTGCGCCGGCGTCAATACGCCAACCAAAGGCAGGACCGCCAGCGGCAGTAGGGAAGTCAAGGGAATCTCGATGGGCTCGAAGATCCACCAGCACGCCACCCACACCGTCAAGCCTGCTACCCAAGCCATCGGCGTTGCCTGACCCAGGCCGAGCAAGCCAAGGCCGGTCATTGCCGCGGCCATCGGTCCTCCCCACAGCGCGGCGCGTTGCACTGCGTTGAGCTGCCGTGGACGATTCGCGGTTTCAGTTTCCGGCATCCAGATCATCCTTGAAGCAATGCTGACAGCCGCGGCAGGGGCCCCGGCCCGTTCATGATGCTGGATTCTCGATCAGGTTACGTCTCTGGCGTGCGCCAGGGATGGCGCCAGCGCGATCACCAGCCATGCTGGCCGTACAGAGCCGCGGTTCCAGAGTTGTCCGCGGTCAGCCGTCGATCGGGTAGACCTCCTGGATACGGCATCCGCGCACGCCAATCGCGGCGGCGGAGTTCGATCCGGTTTCCAGCGTGAGGCTCGGCGAAGAGTTGGCGAATCCGGTATTCAGGAGTTGACCTCGCCCGCCGCGCAGTTCGGCCATGTCGCCCGGATGGCCGCAGATCAAGTCGAGGCCAACGCCGGATCTCAGCACCAGTTCGTTGTTGTAGGCCGCCTCCGGGCAATTGCCACTGAACTCGATGCGATAGGCGCCGTTGCCGCCTGAGCGCCGTTTGCTGGTGTGCACGATGATGGCATCCGGTGCGGCCGACCAACTGCGTACCTGACTCGGACGGAAGCAATAGTCGTGCGAACCGACGAATCCCTTCGCCGTATTGCGTCGCGCCCGCGTCTCGACCGCTTGCAGCAGGGTTGCGTTTGAATCCAGTTCGCTGGTTTTCGCCAGGCGAGCGTACTCGCGCGCATCGATGCTCCGAAGGTGCTGCACCGGGCACAACCGACTCCCGCTGCGGACAAATTCGCGCGGTTCGCCGCAGACCCAGCCGTGCGCTGCGAGCATCGACGCGTCGCCTCGATCGAGTGGGCAGTCACCGTCTGTCACCAGGTGATAACGGGATTCACCCGCGCGAACCAGGAACTGTCGCGCGTCGAGAATCTGCATGTCGCTCATTGCGCGCGCATCCAGGCAATGCGCGGCCGGCGCAGGTGGGCGATCCACGGCGGTGAGCGACAGGACGGCGAACAAGGTGGGCAGGAGGGCAGCCATCAGTCGGATTCGGAGTAATTGGTTGACGATTCGTCAATATTACCCATTCCTGCATGCCAAAGTCTGAGGGCTTTCGAGCGCGCGGCATTGCTGACCACGCCAGACTGATTGTGCCGGTTGTCACTGCATCCCGGCGCCCGATTTGCGTAAGCTGTCTGCATGACTTCCGAACAACCGTCGACTCTGCAGGCGGCACAGCGACTGTTGCGCGATCTGCGCGCCGGCGACGATGCCCGGCGCATCGAGGCGGCGCGACGCATCGAGTCCGATCCGACATTGCGCCAGCACGTCGAGCGCCTGATGGCCGCGACGATCGACTCGCAACCGTCTGCAGGCCACCCGCCGGACCTGGCAGGGCCGCGACGGGTGGGCGCCTACACGCTGATCGACGAACTCGGCAGCGGCGGCATGGGTGCGGTATTCCTGGCCGAACGCGACGTCGACGGCGCCCGGCAGCGCGTGGCGCTGAAGTTGCTGCACGGTATCCCGACCCAGGACGGCCGCCGTCGCTTCGCCCGCGAGCGTGCATTGCTGGCGGGGCTGAACCATCCGCACATCGCGGCGCTGCTGGACGGCGGCGAGACCGCGGAAGGCCAGCCTTTCCTGGTCATGGAGTACATCGAGGGCGATCCGATCACGCAGTGGGTGCAGAGCGCCCGGCCGGATCTGGCAAAGCGCCTGCAGACGCTGGTGCGGGTGTGCCGCGCCGTCGAACACGCCCATCAGCGGCTGGTCCTGCATCGCGACATCAAGCCCGGCAATATCCTGGTGCGCGCCGACGGCGATCCGGTACTGCTCGACTTCGGCATCGGTCGCGAACTCAGCGACGGCCAGTCGGCGGACACGGCGACGCTCGTCTTCACGCCGGCCTATGCGGCGCCCGAACAGTTGACCGGCCGCGGCCTGACCACGGCCACCGATGTGTTCGGGCTCGGCGCGGTGGCCTACGAGGTGCTGAGCGGCGAAAGCCTGACCGAACTTCGTCGCGATGGGTCCAGTTTGCCGCCGCCGAGCGCCACCACGCGCGACCCGCAGATGCGTGCGGCGCTGCGCGGCGATCTCGACCGGATCACGGCGAAGGCCATGCACTCTGACCCCGAGCGCCGCTACGCGTCGGCGTCGGCACTTGCGGACGATCTGGAACGATTCCACCAAGGGCGCCCGGTGCTGGCGACGCCGGACAGCCTCGCTTATCGGCTGCGCAAGTTCCTTGGTCGCCACCGTGCCGCGGCCGTCACCGGTGCGCTGGCGTTGCTGCTGTCTGCCGGATTCGTCTGGCGCCTCGACGTCGAGCGAGATCGCGCGCTCGAGGCCGAGGCCGCGGCCCAGCGCGAGAGCAGGAGCGCACGCCTTGCGCGCGATTTCCTGGTGTCGGTGTTCGCTTCGGCGTCGCCGCGCGAAACGCTGGGAAAGCCGGTATCGCCGCGCGAGCTGCTCGACGGCGCCCGCGAGCGTGTCGAGCGCGAGCTGGGTTCCGATCGGCCTGCCGCCGTGGCGACGTGGATGGCGCTTTCCGACACCTACAACGCGCTCGGCGTGCCGGAGGCGGCGGCACACGCCGCGGAGCAGGCCTTGCGCCATACCGAAGGCAGCGAAGCCGCCCAGCGCCTGGCGCGCGCCGATGTCATCGAGGCGCTCGGCGCCGCCTACAACCAGCTCGGCCGTTATCCGGACGCGGCTCCGCTGTACGAAGAACTACTGCGGATCCGTGAGGAGCTGTCGGCGGACGATCCGGTGGCGCTCGCCAGCAGCTACGGCGAACTCGGCTACGCGGCGCAGAACTACGGCGAATTCCAGCGTTCCGACCAATGGCTGCGGCGCGCACTGGAACTGCTCGACAGCCAGCGCTCGCGCAATGCAGGAGACGCCGAGGATCGCTGCTATGTGCTTTCTGGCCTGGTCGTGGCGGCCAGCGCGCTCGGCGATCAGCCCGCCGCGCTGCGCTGGCTGGCGGACGCCGAGGCCGCGTGGGCGAAGCTCGACCCGGATCATCCCGACGGTCTCTACGTGCTGCGTGCACGCGCGCGACTGGCGGAGCTGCAGGGCCGCTTCGAGGACTCGGTGGCCGACCTGCAGCAGGCGTCCGCGCTGGCGCTGCGGGTCATCGGTGCCGATGCCAGCGTCGTCGCCGGGATCGAGAACGATCTGGGCGTTGCGCTGAACGGCCTCGGGCGCTACCGCGAGGCGCTGGTGCACCTGCAGCGGGCGCGCGCGGTGTACCTGCGCCGTGCAGTCAGCGGCGACGCCAACGTGGCCCACCTGGACGCCAATATCGGCGCCATCTTCGAGAGCATGGGCGACTACGCCCAGGCCATCGATCACGCGCGGCGTGCGCTGGCGGTGTTCGCCGCGGAAGGCATGGTGGTGGTGGACATGCGCCGTCAGTCGCGCGTGAACCTGGCGCGCGCGCTGAGTTTCGCCGGGCAGCATGCCGAGGCGCTGGCGGAAATGAGAACGGCGCTGGAGGAGGGCATCGCCAGCGAGGGCAGCGAAAGCCTGACGCACCAGTTGGACCGCTTCCGCCATGCCGGCATCCTGCGTCGCGCGGGGCAACTCGACGCGGCGTCGGCGGAGCTGGAATCGAGCGCGGCGGCGATTCTCGGCGTCGTCGGCAGCGAGCATCCGCTGAAGCTGCACGTGTTGCGCTTGCGCGCCCTGATCGCCCGCGATCGCGGCGATGCGCTGGCTGCGACGGCAGAGTTGGAGATGGCTTTGCAGTTCGCCGGCGCGACGGCCGGCGTCGATCCGGTCGCGACGGCGGAGATCAAGGCCGAGTTGGCCGCACTGTGGAGTGCGACCGATCCCGACCGCGCGCGGCGGCTGGTCGCCGAGGCGCTGCCGGTGTTGCGCGAGGCGCTGCTGCCGATCGCACCGGCGTTGGTCGCAGCTGAGCGGGTAGAGCGCGCATTGCACTGACCCCAACGAGAAAGGCGCGCTTTCGCGCGCCTTTCTCGTTCAACCGGTTTCCCGGCTCAGAAGCGATATCCGACACTGAAGGTGGTCACCCACACATCGTAATCGGGGCTGCTTCCACCCATGCTGATGACGTTGGCCATCTGGTTGGGCGGGGCGTTGTCGACCGCCCAGTCGGTGGAGTCGAACTGCTCGTAAGCGAAGCGCAGGCGGAACACGATGTTGCGGCGCCAGGCGTAGTCGCCGTACAGGCTCGCCGAAGTCAGATCGCTCACCGAGGTTGGCAATGGACGCGCTGTGAGACCCGATCCAACCGTGGTGTAGACATCGGAATCGGCTGCGGAATCCACCCAGTCGAAGCCCAGCGTCAGCTTGTCTTCGAGCAGTTTGGTATTGATGCCCGCGCCCCAGGTGAACACGTGATCGCGACTCCTGACGTTCCAGCTGCGTGCGGGGTCGTAGATCTGCGTACCGCGGGTTGCGCCGCCGAAAGAGGAACCATCCTGGTCGTTCTTGTAACGTTCCTCGGAGGCAAACGCATAGGCCGTGAGTCCCGCACGCGGTGCCCAGGCGACATCGACATTGTAGGCACTGACGCGCGAGAAGGTCAGGCCTTTCAGGGAGTTGTTGTAGTCGTCTTCGGCGTAACTCACGCTGGCGCTGAGCGAGACTTCTTCCACCGGCATGAAGCTGGCATAGATTTCACCGTCGAGACGTTCACGATCGGCCTGGTTGAACTTGCGCAGGTCCGGGTGATTCTCGAACGGGAAACCGTCGACGAAGGGCACCACGTTGTTGTAGTAGCCCGGCGAATAACCACCGATGAATGTGGTGTAGCCAAGATACTCGCTGCCGCCGTCGCGATCGGAACTGCTCATGCGCAGTCCACCACTGACGTAGCCGCCGGTGTCCACCGCAAAGTTCAACGTGTAGAGATCCTCTTCGATCTCTTCGCGTTCCTGATGCGGACGCTCGGTCTGGCGCCAACGCGCTTCGCCGGTGACCCGCAGCCAATCGCTGGCATTCCAGTTGGCGTCGAGCTTGAAGTACTGGTCTTCATAGCTCTTCGGTTCGTTGATGCGCCGCTGGATGCTGGTCAACCCGGTGTTCTGAGCCAGCGAATCGCCACCGATGTAGACGAACTCATGATGATGCGTCTTGTTGTCGCGTTCGTCGTACTTGTAGCTGGCGCCGAGTGCCAAAGTATCGAAAGGCCTGGTCGTGAATTTCAGCGCGATGTGCGTGGTGTCGACTTCGCCATCGAGCGAGTTCACCGGCAGCGGCTGGGTGATCGTCGCCGCCAGCAGCGGGTTGATCGTGTACGGCAGGAAAGCCTGGTCCTGGGTGCCGCGGCCGAACGAAACCACGCCGCTGAGACGAGTGGTCCTGGAGAAATTCCAGCCGCCGCTCAGATTCAACTGGTGGAAATCGTTGTCCGGTTCCAGGTGCATCTGCCCCTGACCGTTCGGATAACCCACCTGCGCGGTCGGCGTCCAGCCGTTGATGCTGGCGTAGGGGTTCTGCCAGATCAGCGAGTCGTTGCCGTTGTCGAAGAACGAGCCGTAGTAGCCGATGCTCAGCTGCTTGGTGGTGTCGGCGAACGACAGCACTGCGTCGACGGTCCGTGTTTCATAGTCGACCGGCTCCGGCGCAATGACTGCGCGCGGGTTACCGCCGGAGTTGCCCATGGTCAGCGCGATGGTCTTGTTGCCATCCTTCTGTTCCAGGTTGTAGTTGACCTCGAAGTTCCATCCCGACAGGAAGTTGACGTCGCCGCCGATGTCGAAGCGCTCGCGCTCGTGTTCGATGGCGAAGGTGCGCAGGTTCGGCACCAGTTGCGTCATCGTCGCCGTGTTCTGGCCGGGTACCCAGCCTGCCGGCAGCGTCAGGTTGGTACTGCCCGCACCGTTGAAGATGGTCTGCGTATCGTCGAGCTGGTAGTGGGGAATCTGGTCGAAACCAATGTGGAAATTCCACGCGCCTTGTCGGCCCGCCTCGAAGAGGATGTCGCGCGAATCGATGCCGAGGTTGCGCCCGGTCAGGCGCCAATAACCGGCATCGTCGCCATCCCACGGACCACGGCTGTAGATGTCGAGATTGACGACCGGAAACAGGCCGTCGTCCTCGAGGCCGGTATAGCGGCCGAAGCGGTAGGAGGGGTTGGACACGTTGCCGATTCCGACTTCGACATAGTTCTTCACGACGGTCTGCTCTTCGAGCAGCAGTGAGCTTTCGTCTTCTTCGTCGTCGGCTTCGTCGGCGTCCTGGGCGCTCAAGCTACCGCTGGCCAGGGCGGCGGCAAACACCGAAGCCCATATTGCACCGTGGAAAAGAACATTGCCGCGGAAAAGGCTCTCGCGAATGGCCTTGCTCAGCAATTTGTGCTGGTTGTTCATGGCGTATCTCGCATGCGATCGGCGTTGAGGTCAGCGCGTGAAGCGCGGGCCGGACGGATGGTTGGAACCGTGCACTTCACCGTGACAGTTCATGCAGTTCTTGTGCAGCATCTGCTGCGCGCCGGAAGGCCGCGTCGCGCCGGGCAGACCGGTTCCGCTGTAGGCCGTGCTCGGGTGCTGGTTGGCAAGATGGCAGGTCTGGCACAGCCAGGGCCCGCGCTGCTTGAGCATGCCGGTGTGTATCGACCCGTGCGGCGAATGGCAGATGGTGCAGTCCTCCGTCACCGGCTGGTGTTCCCAGAGCATCGGGCCGCGCTTGTCGGCATGGCAGTTGTTGCAGGTTTCATTGACCGTGTTCTTGACCAGATTGCCCTGGCTCATGGAGCCGTGCGGATTGTGGCAACCGGTGCAAGTCATTTCGCCTTCACGAATCGGATGGCGGAAGGGCTTGGTCATGGCGGCGCGCTGGTCCTGGTGACAGGTCAGGCAGACGTCCGCCTGCAGCGTCTTGTCGAGCACCGGGTCCTGAGCGACGTGCGTGTTGTGGCAGTCGGCGCATGCCAGATTCTCGGTTTCGTGGCGACTGCCTTGCCAATGCATCAGTTGCTTGCCGTTGTGGCAGCTCTGACACTGGCCATTGCCAATGCTCGTGTCCTTTTCTTCGAAGGTCACATCGGGCGGCAGCGAGTCGTCGTCGAGATGAGACTGGCTCGGTCCGTGACAACTGGTGCAGGCGTCATTGGCCATCGGCGTGCGGCTGTCGGCGACGACGCCATGTTTGGTCATGAGGATCGACAGCACTGGGTGCTCCGACTCCTCGTCATGGCAGCGGACGCATTTTTTGTATCCCGGGTCGTCCGCGCCGACCTTGTCTTGCGCAGTGGCCGTCGAGCCGGCGAGCAGCGCTCCGGCCAGCAGGAACAATCCTGTCAGCAGCGCCCCATGAGCTCGTTTCCTGTACGTCCGCATGATCTCCTCCTTGTGACTCTGCATCAGAAACTTGATAAATCGGCGCCAATCCTGATCTACCGCGTCTGGACCTCACCGGTCATTCGCTACCTGCCGCACGAGAATCCGCAGCGCTGCCGCGGCTTCCCCAAATCCTCTTCTGCCCGTCGGAACATCATCACCGTGGCGCAATTGCATGCCTGAATCTGATTGCGCGGCCATGGGACGAATGCTCCGGTGCTCAAGCTTTGATGTTGCCCTAGCCTGAACCGCAGCGGATGCCGAAGTATTGATCGAAGTCAATGCAGTGTGAATACGCGAGCGCGCCTCACAGCGCCCAAACGGGTACCGCGTTGCGTCGGTGCGCCTCTGCCGTGGGAGCAATACAAGGAGGTGGGATTGCCGGCGAAATGGGGGTGTTGCGGTGGTCGGTCCGGGC
>ERZ761607.3537-NODE-3537-length-14949-cov-6.187391_pt1 | contig 14949 bp, 14 predicted proteins | sample MGYA00511164_ERZ761607 | MGnify/ENA primary metagenome ERZ761607 (study PRJEB28899, sample SAMN02445080) | bioreactor sludge metagenome | biome: EBPR sludge | place: Australia: Brisbane, Thorneside Wastewater Treatment Plant | collected 2011-06-22 ...
TGGCGATGACCGGCGACGGCACCAACGACGCCCCGGCGCTGGCCCAGGCCGACGTGGCGGTGGCGATGAACAGCGGCACCCAGGCCGCCAAGGAGGCCGGCAACATGGTGGACCTGGACTCCAACCCGACCAAGCTGATCGAGATCGTCGAGACCGGCAAGCAGATGCTGATGACGCGCGGGTCGCTGACCACGTTCAGCGTCGCCAACGACATCGCCAAGTTTTTCGCCATCATCCCGGCGGCTTTCGTCACCACCTATCCGCAACTGGCGGCGCTCAACGTGATGGGACTCGCCAGCCCGGCTTCGGCGATCCTGTCGGCGGTGATCTTCAATGCCTTGATCATCATCTTTCTCATCCCGCTGGCGCTGAAGGGCGTCAAATACCGGCCGCTCGGCGCGGCGGTCCTGCTGCGGCGCAACCTGCTGATCTACGGTCTGGGCGGCGTGATCGTTCCGTTCGTCGGTATCAAGCTGATCGATCTGCTCATATCGTTCGCCGGTTGGGCGTGAGCGCTCGCAGGAGAAATATACATGAAAACCCTCATTCGTCCCGCCGTGACGCTCTTTATCCTGCTGTCCATCCTCACCGGCCTGATCTATCCGCTGCTGGTGACGGGAATCGGGCAAGCCCTGTTCCCGAAACAGGCCACCGGCAGCCTGATCGAGCGTGACGGCAAGCCGGTCGGCTCCCGGCTGATCGGCCAGCGGTTCACCGACCCCAAATACTTCTGGGGCCGGCCGTCGGTCACCGCGCCGCAACCCTACAATGCCGCCGCGTCCGGCGGCTCCAATCTCGGCCCGCTCAACCCTGCTTTGAAAGAGGCGGTGGAGAGCCGCGTCCAGGTGCTGCGCGCGGCCGATCCGGGCAACGCCGCGCCGGTTCCCGTCGATCTGGTCACCGCCTCCGCCAGTGGCCTCGATCCCCACATCAGCCCGGCCGCCGCCGAGTATCAGGTGGCGCGGGTCGCTCGGGCGCGCGGACTGGCGCCCGAAATCGTGCGAAACTTGGTAATCCAGCACACCGAGGATCGCCAGTGGGGAATTTTCGGCGAACCGCGCGTCAACGTGCTCGAACTCAATCTCGCCCTCGACCCGCTATGATCCGAACAAAAACCATGAGCGCGCTGATCGAACCTGCCCAGGGAATAGCCACTGGCGCCGCTAGCATCCCGGCCTCGCCCGTATTGCCGCTGGTCCGACATTTTCGCCAAATCCTGCTGTGGCCGTTGCGGGTGATGCCGGGCCAGGCGGAAGTAACGCACATCTCAAAATACTGGGAACTACTGGAGACATTCGGGGAAGGCTGTCCCTGGCGGGAAGTCGTGGGCGAATTTGGCGATCCCAGGAATTTCCGAGAGCGGCACTACAAGGAATTCATCACCTTTCTACCTTACGTGCAGCGTTTCCTGTATGGCGAGAGCCCGGGCCGCGAAGGACAGGTCGGCTACGGCAAATCCCCGATTCGGGTATTCCGCCGCGGCGATATCGCCCAGATGCGGGTCGTGCTTGAACCGTCAACACCGCCGCTGCTGTTCCAGATCGCCCATATCGATCTCTATTTCTTCTACGACATCGACATCATCATCCTGGCGATGGAATTCTTCGCCAACGACCTGCCGCTGTTGTTGGTCGAGGACGTCCTGTTCAAGGTTGGGCGGGCCTATCCGGGGTTTTGGGAGCCCAGCGGCCAGGGCGGACAATGTCCGTACCGCGTGGAGTGGCTGTCGGCGATAGGCGAGACGCTAGCGGTGTCCGACTATGAAAACCGGGATAAATATCTCCAGTTCACCTGTCAGCACCGCTCTCCCAGCGTCTCCGCCCATTGGGAGTATCTATTGCAGCCGTTGGCTCTGTACCATTCCGACCGCGAGGCCGTGATCCGTTACCGGCAGATCGAGTACCATCGCATGCCGCTATTGGCCTATCTGAGCTTTAGCGATCCGCAAAGTCTGACGCGCGGCGATTTCGCTCGACTGGCGCTGATCACCAAGGCGGGACCGTCCGACACCCTGCCGTACTCCGCCAAGCAGTTGGCCCATTTTGAGGAGCACTACTGTTACGACAAGTTCTGGGACCCGGACAACCCGGCCCTGTCCAGTCGTTACCTGTGCTGCGGTCATGCCTTCGTGGCGGTCGGCAAGGCCAGTGAACCTTTCTTCGTCAACCCGGAAACCGGCTTGCTGGGCCAGTTTCGCCACCAGTATTTCACCGTCAACCTCATCGCCCACTTTCAGAAAGCGGCCCTGATGCTGTTTTCGGAATGGTTGGTGGTAGCGATCAGCCAACTTGATATCCGTGATCTGGATTCAGTTAGAGTTTTCAAGCGGGAAATCCGCCGGATCATGGCCACGTTCCTGCGCTTCACCGAACGCTACTGGTTTCACGAAGTTTCCGATCAGGCGCAGATTCGGGATCTGTTCCGGCTGTTGACCGGTCATCTCAACACCGACCGGATTTATCAGGATGTCAGCGTATCGGTCAAGGAAATGAATCATTTTTTGGACAGCGACAGCCAGCGGCGGCAGGCGAATACCGTGATGCGCCTGACGGTGGTGACCACGCTGGGACTGGTCGCGACCGTCGCGACCGGTTTCCTGGGAATGAACCTCTTCGACGAAACCAATCAATCAGCCTGGGTCAAGCTATTGATTTTCTTGGTAGTGCTCGTTCCAAGCTCATTGCTGGTCAACTATGCAATCGCCAACTCCAAGGTGCTCTCGGATTTCATGGAAGCCCTGGCGGACAAGCGGCTGAGCTGGTGGGACCGGGCCCAGATCCTGCTTAGAATCTGGCGGGAGCCTCCCGAAAAAGCGACCAAGCCGTGAACGGCAAACCCGACGATGCCCGCCCGGACCCCGATCAGTGACCCGCCCTCAGCGCAAGACGGCGAAATCGGCGCGACAGCCCTGATTCACCCAAATGCCGTTCCGGTCGTAGCCCCAACTGGAATTGAAGCGGCAGGCCGAGCGGGACAGTTGGCGCTGGATCTCGACCCGGCCCCGGCCGATTCGGGTCGGGCAGTACTGATCGTCGTTGTCGCGAGACTCGCAGCGCACCACCTGCTCGGGCGCGTAGCCGTAATCTTGATTGGGGGGCGGTTCGTAGCGGTATTCGTTGTCGTCGCGATGGCGGTTGGCCAAGGCCACCGCGCCGATCACGCCCAGCGCCACCGCGGCTACGGCGGCGGCGTGCTTGTGGTTATGATCGTTGGGTTCGCTGTAGGCCTCGCCGGTCTCGAACCGAGCGCGACAGCCGTTGCTGACCCAGACGCCGCGCCGGTCGTAGCCCCAGCTATCGCCCTGATAGCAGCCGTGCTTGCTGTATTGCGTCACCAGCCGCACCCCGCCCCGGGTATCGGCGGAGCAGTGGTTGGTTTGCCCGTCGCGGGATTCGCAGACGACAGTGTCCGCTCGAACCGGCACGGCGTTCAGGCCAGCGGCCAGTGCGGCGGCCGCCATGAAGGGAGAAAGAACCGATTTGCGCATGATGCCGATCTCCTGACCAGGGAAGGGAAGGGGTTATTTGGCGGACTTGGCGGGAGCGCCGGCCCATTCATCGGGGCTCAACGCGCCGTCGTTGTCGGCGTCGGCTTTCTTGAAGGCGGTTTCGATGGAGACGGTGTACGCCTCGATGGTCACCGTACCGCCTTTGACCGGCTGGCCACTTTTATCCTTGGCGGGCAGCGTTTCGTCCGGGGTCAAACGGCCATCGCCGTTGTGATCCATTTGATGAAAGACGTGCAGCATCCGATTGCGGTATTCCTCCCAGGACACCTTGCCGTCACCGTCCACGTCGGCGCTGTCGAAGGATTTCTGGGCGGTCTCGTCCGGGGCGGCCCAGACAGCGGTTGCCGCGCCCAGACCAAAAGCCACGGCCAGCGCCGTGGTGATGCCACGCTTGTTTCTCACTGCAAACCTCCAGGGGGTGGGAAATGGCTGCGGCTGGCCGGCGCTCCCGTCCGGCCAGCCGCCTTGAACTCAGGACTTAGCGGTCTCAACCTTTGCCAGTCGCCTTGTCCTTGAGGTCCGCCGCGACCGAGCTGACCCGCTCGATCACGTTACCGACCGCTTCGGCCACATCGGCTTTGAGGTCCGCCGCCTTTTCCCGCACGGTGGCGTTGACCTGCTCGATCTGACCTTCGGCTTGCAGTTGCTTGTCACCGGTGATTTTGCCCACCGCTTCCTTGATCTGGCCTTTGGCCTTGTCGATCTTGGGATCACTCATGATCGATCCTCCTAAAGGTTAAGCCTTTTTGATGAGGCTGATGAGGAAGTAACCGTTCACTCCCCCTCCCGGCGGGAGGGGGTTGGGGGGCGGGCAAGTCGTTGGCGCCACTCCGTTTCCCCCCTCCCAACCCCCCCGCTGGGGGGAGGTGCCTGAACGCTTACATGAGGAACAACAATACGACGGCGTCGATCGTGGCGGTGATGATCGAGCCGATCAAGCCGCCGACGGCGAGGCCCAGTACGCCGAACAGAAACCCGCCGAGCACGGCGCCGATGATGCCGACGATGAGCTGGCCGCCCGCATGCCCTGGGCAAGTTCGCGCACTCGGTAGTGATACAAGGCGCGCAGAGCCGAGGGCCAGGCCGCCGCGTTCTCGACAGCGGCGGCAGCGGCATTGGCCCGGCGGATCGAATCCACGGTCATCTCGACAACCATCTCGTGGTTCTCTGACGGTGGATCGCGTCACCCGCCAAAGATCACCGCATCCGGGATTTCGTAGCGCTCCCGGCCGATGTGGATGATGTTCAGATCGCCCTGTTTGGAAGCCCGGAATTCGCCAGAATCGGCCTGGCTCCGGTCGTAGCCCGTGGCTTGTCCCCGGTCGAAGAAGATCGCCCGGGTCCGCCCGTCGGGCTTGGTCACGGTGACCACGCCGGAACCGTTGCCTTCGCGCTTCACGCCGAAGGGGCAGGAGCCGGTCGGCTGGCCGTGACCCATGGAACACGGGATGTCGCCGGTCGCGTGGTAACCGGTTCCGGGGACTTTCGCGTCCCGGCTGTAAGCCGGCGCCTCCCTCCCGGGCGCGGCGCCGGTGATCGCCACCTTCAGTTGGTAATGAGCCGTCTCATTGCGGCGGGCGGCGCTGCGTACCAGGTAGACGCGGATCGTCTGGTCGCCGCTCTTCGCCAAGTTACCCTCGAAGCGATTGCCCTCGGTCGAGCCGACGAAAAAGGCGACTTCGGTCTCGCCGGGCGCGAGGAGGTTGAAGGAGTTGCCGGTGTGGTCCGTGTTCAGCGTTACGGTCATCCGCTGGCCGGCGGCGGCGCCGAGCTGGTAGTCAATGGTTTCCCGCCCGGTGATCGTCCCCTTGATGGTGGTGCTCGACGCACCACGGGGAAACTGGACTCGCACCTCGCGAATGGCATCCTGCGCCAAGGCAAGGACCGGCGCGAAGGCGATGACGAGGGCGGCGGTGAGGGATGCGAATGGCTTCATGATGGCAACTCCAATGTTGAACTGCTTCTCGATCTTCCGAGCCCCAAGATCGCGCCGGTCGCCGACCGATTGCTTGGGTCTGAGATTATCTCGCGTGACGGGCAATACAGGCGTCACTTAGTTCATTATCGGTTTTTCGGATGACCGCCGACCTCAGCGGCGGCAGTCGCCCTCGGCCAAATAGCGGCCGGCGACCCAGCCGGTGACGCCCCGGTACTCCACCTTGCACCAGCGGGGATTTTCCCGCTCGCGCTGCTTCCGCGCCGCCGGCGACAGTTCGGTGAACTCCCGAAAGGTCAGCCCGCCCCGGCAGCCGAGGTTGCGGATGCAGGTGCCGTCGGGCGGAATCTCGCCGACCTTGGCGGCGCGCGGGTTCGGCTTCGCCCGGATGCTGAGGGTATCGTTCCTCGCGACACCCCTCACCTCGAAAAAGTCCGGGCCGTCCGAATCCGCCGCCGCCGTGACCGAGCCCAGCGTCAGCGTCAGCGTCAGCGCCAACGCCGCAACCGGCAACCAGATTGCTTCTCGCATGGTGGTGCTCTCCCGATGGGTGAAAGTGGATTTGGCGGTTCGATGAATCCCGCGTTCGGGGCAGGCGGCTCGAATTCGAGAACAGAGCCGCCCACCACGGCCGCCGGAAAATCGCCCGCCATGCGCGCAGAACGGCCGCTATGGGTTTAGCGGGCACCGGCGAACGGGGTTTTTACAGCCGGCCCTCGTTTACCAGCGATTTCAGGTGCAGAAAGTTGCCCTTCTTGTCGTATTCGCACTGAGAATGTCGATGGGAGCGCTACCCGGCCCGAGCGCGGCTTCAGCCTTTTCCGGTCAGCTTGTCTTTGATGTGCTCGGCGACCGAACCCGCACGCTCGACGGCGTTGCCGACCGCTTCGGCGACGCCGGATGTGAGTTCGGCCGCTTTTTCCCGCACCGTGGCGCCGGCTTGCTCCACCTGACCCTCGGCTTCCAGTTGCTTGTCGCCGGTGATCTTGCCCACCACTTCTTTGATCTGGCCTTTGGCCTTGTCGATTTTGGGATCGCTCATGGTCGCTACTCCTCACTGTGTAAAAGCGGTCTAAGCCTTCTTGATGAGGCCGATCAGGAACAACAGCACGACGGCGCCGGCCGTGGCGGTCACGATCGAACCGATCAAGCCGCCAGCGGACAGCCCCAGCAGCCCGAACAGGAAACCGCCGACCACCGCGCCGATGATGCCGACGACGATGTTGCCGAGCAGGCCGAAGCCGCCCCCTTTCATGATCAGGCCGGCGAGCCAGCCAGCGACGGCGCCGATAGCCAGGAAAATGACTAAGCTTTGTACGTCCACGGTGTAGTCTCCTCTGGGTGTCTAAGGTATAGCAAGACTGGCGGCGGCGGGGGTTCAGGTTTTCGCCGCCGGCCATCGATTCCGTGTCGATAAGGCGCGCTCGGGTGGTCCTCCGCGCCTTAACGGAAGTTCTTGATCTCCCACTCCGCCATGCCCTGGTTAGACACGTAGTAATACGTTTTTCCCTCGAAGATGAACTGGGTGGTGCCTTCGGAGGTGCTGAACCGCATCGGCTGGGGTTTCATGCCTTCGAAGATCACGCTGCCTCGCTTGGGGCCGCGCCAGTTCACGGTGATCTTCTGATCGGGATAATTGATCACCGTTTTGCCGGGTCCTCCCGGAGCCGCGCCAGAGACGGTGCATTTGTAGCGATAGGTCTTGCCATCGACTATGACACCGCACACTGTGGCGAAGCGTCCGCCGCTTCCTGCGCCCGGTGCGGGCGCGCTCTCCGCCGCCCCGCCCCGGCAATCGAAGTCCGGCGCCGAGACGATGGACTGGTAGCGACCGTTGGCGGTGCGCACGATGATGCATTGTCCGCTGCGGCTGTTGCGCCAGTTCGTGTAACTGTCGCTGCCGGACTTTTCTCCCGTGACGAATTTGTAGCCGCGATCTTCGAGAGCCTGTTCGCCGCTGCTGCCGCGCGCCCCGACCAGATCTTGCAGACCCGGCGCCGGGTCCTGGGCATAAGCGCCTTGCGCCAGCAGGCAAGCGGCGGCCAGCGCTGCCAACGAATAGCCGATCTTACGATGTTGCATCTATAAAACTCCTCAGTATCAGCAAGGATAGGAACCCGCCGCTAACGGCGGGCGTTATTTGTAATAAATTCGCGTCTATTTTTTCAACGCGGGTCCGCCGAGTTGCCCGAGCAAATGCTCCACCGCGCGTTCGAGTTGCTCGTCCCGGCCTTCCTCGATGGCGTCGGGGCTGCGACGAACGAGCACATCGGGATGGTCCTCGGTGTTTTCGTAATAGCGGCCGTCGGGCGATTTGCGGCCGATTTCGGGGATGCCGTATGTAAGGCGACCACCGGGCAGCAGATGGACCCACCAGACGGATGTGCCGGTGCCCGGCACCGGTTCGCCCACGAAGGGACCGAGCTTTGCGTGCTGGTAGTAGTGGGGGAAGAGGCTGCCGTCGGAGTAGCTCCAAGAGTTGGCGAGGATGGCGCTGGGTTTCGTCCAGCGGGAGCTGGGCACTTCGCTGAGGACGTTGCCATCGCGATCCACGGACTGGCCGGCGGATTTCGCGGAGAGGTCCGCGATGAGTCGCTCGGAGAGATTGCCGCCGCCATTGAAGCGAATGTCGATGATCACGGCCTCTTTGTCGGCGCAGCGCCCGTGCAGGTTGTGGATGAAGCCTTGGTAGTTCTTCGTGTCCATGAGGCCGATGTAGATGTAGCAAAGACGGCCCTTGGAGAGTTCATCGGTGAGTTGCACGCGCTGCGCGACCCAGCGGTCGTGCGCTTTGAGAAGGCCGTTGACGAACGGCTCGGGCGTGACGATCTCATCCACCGGTGCGCCGCCTTGCGCCGGCTGGACGGAAAGGCGCACGGGCTGGCCGGCGGTCTTGTTGAGCAGCGGGTGGATGTCCATATCCGCGCGGATCGGCTCGCCATTCACGGCGAGGATGATCGCGTTGGGGCGCAGCAGGCTGTCGGCCCGGCCTGCGGGGCCGGTCTTGAGGTAATCGGCGATCTTCGCGCCGGGTCCGGCGTGGGCGTGATCGTAGTAGAGACCGAGCGAGGCGGTCGCGTCGCCCGTCGTGACCTTCGGCTGATAGGAAGAACCCATGTGGGAGGAATTCAGCTCGCCCGCCATTTCGCTGAGCAGTTCGGCGAGGTCTTCGCCGTGGCGGAGGTGTGGCAGGTGCTTCGCGTATTCCTTTTTATACCGCTCCCAATCCACCCCGGCCATGTCCTTGCGGTAGAACTTCTGCTGGGTCATGCGCCAAGCGTGCTCGAAGAACCAGCGCATCTCGCCTTGCAAGTCGTAGGCGACCTCGGCGGTGAAGGGAAGGGTGGCGGCGGCTCCGGTGAGCAGGTTCACCTTCTCGATGCCGCCCGCACCGAGGAAAAAGACGTTCTCGCCTTTGCCATCGGTGACGACGCTATCTGCGGTGGGCCGAGCTTTGGTAAAGAGCGGCGAGATCCCCGGCTTGCCCAGCGGCAGCTTGTAACCGACGAAGCCGGTGGTAGCTCCCACGCTGGCAAAGACAAACGATTTGCCGTCTGGCGTGAGCTTGTAGAACTGCAAGCCCGAAGAGAACGGTGTGAGCCGCACGGTGCGGGCGGCGAGATCGTCCAGCTCGGGTTCCCAAGCCGACGTGGGTTTCTTTTCCTCCGACTTCGCATCGGCTTTTGGCGCGGCAACGGGCGCGATGAGGCGATCATCCGGATGCGCGAAGGCGTCGTAAGCGGACTGCGTGAGGAACGCGGCATACACATCCAGCTCCGCGTCTTTGGAGTCGGCGGTCTGCAAGCCATCGCGGCCGCTGAGAAAGAGCAGCACTTTGCCATCGGCGGAAAACTGTGGCCCGGCGGAAGCGAAGCCGCTGCGCGTGAGGTTTGCCGGCGGCTTCTGGCCGCTGGCGTCGACGAGCGCGATATTGAAGCTGGTGACCGCAGAGCCGATGGTGGCGGCCAGCCAGCGGCCATCGGGCGACCACACGAACGGCAGATCGCCGTCGTGGTAGGAGTAGGACAGGCCCGGCGGCATGGCGGTGACCGTCTTCTTCGTCGCGAGATCCATCACCACGAGGCGGGTGCGGTCTTCGAGGTAGGCGATGCGCTGGCCATCCGGCGAGTAGGCGGGTTCGGTGACATCGGTCGTCGTGTTGGTGAGCCGCGTTTCCTTCAAAGCGCCCGGCGTCTGAAACGAGGTCGCGCCCGGCGTGTCGAGCGTCGTTTCGTAGGCGTCGTAGCGGCCATCGCGTTCGGAGGCGTAGAGCACGGCCTTGCCATCCGGGCGAAAGCTCACGTTGCGCTCATGCTGCGGCGTGTTGGTGAGGCGGCGGGTGCGACCGCTGGCCGCGTCCGCCACGAAGACCTCGCCCCGGGCGATGACGGCGATCTCGGAGCCGTCCTGGTTCGCGGCGATCTCGGAGACTTCTTCGTTCATCTTCGCGAAGAAGGCGCCGCCGAGCAGCGAGCCCTGGCTGATGCGCACCTCGACCCGCTGCGGCTCCTTCGCGTCGTGGGCCAGCTTCCAGATTTCGCCGTCGTAGCCGTACACCAGATCGTTTTGGCTGGTGCGGCTCAAAAAGCGTACCGGATGCGTCTGGTGCGCGGTGAGCTGCACCGGCTTTGCTTCGCCCTCGAAGGCCATTTTCCAAACGTTGAAGCTGCCGGATTGCTCGCTCAGCCAGTAAACCGACTTCCCATCGGCGCTCCACACCGCGTCGCGATCCTCGCCGCGCCATGTCGTGAGCGGGCGATGCGTCTTCGCCGTGGTGTCGTAGGCCCAGATGTCCCGCGTGGCTTCCGAGACGGCGTGCTTGCGCCACTCGTTTTCCGGGGCGTTCAGGCTGGTGTAGAGGATGAAGCGACCGTCCGGGCTCGGCTTGGTGTCGAGCGCCGGGGTGGGAATGATCAGCCGCTCGCGGCCTCCGGTGACGGGAATGGAATAAAGCTGAATCGACGAACCGCTGAGAATGCCACCGAAAGCCACCTTCGAATCGCCGAGGCGCATGGAGGTGAAAAGCACCGACTTCCCATCCGGCGTGAACGCCTGCGGCGTGTCCGCCTGCGAATGCGTGGTGAGTCGCCGAATCTCCCCGCCCTTCGCGGGCATGATGAAGACGTCCGCATTGCCATGCCGGTTCGCGCTGAAGGCGATGCTCCGACTGTCGGGCGACCACACCGGATTGCTCGCGATAAACTCCGCGCTGGTCAGCGGCAGCGCCTCGCCGCCGCTGGCGGGAACCCGCCAGAGCTGCCCGCCATAGACGAATGCGATGTGCTGCCCGTCGGGCGAAACCGCCGGATAGCGCAGCCACAAGGGGCGGTCGGAAGCATCGGCCTGAGCGGTCAAGGGTACACTGCCCAAGGTCAGCAGGAATCCGGTCAGCAGGCGACTCGCCAGAGTTGGAGGCAGACGGAAACGGCGCATAAGGCTCTCCGGTGGGAATGACGATGGGGGCGGGCCGTTGCGGAAGCGCTCAGCCTGCCGCTTGTGCAGGATCGGGATCAGAAATCCGGGATGTGCCAGTCGATCTTGATGCTCCTGACCACAATGCAAGTCAGCCTGCGCGCCGCCAGAACGGTGGCGCGATGTTGCCGCGCCGGATGGCTATGATCAGCATCGCCAAGCCGGCGGTGGTGCAGATCAGCAATGCGACAAGGGTGGCTTCCATCCCGAATTTGCCCCCGGTCAGCCATTCCGGCCCTTCGATTGTGGCCTTGAACAGGCCGGGCTGTTCGAAACCACCGGAAACAGAACCGGAGAAGATGCCGCTCTGGGTAAAGTTCCAGGCGATGTGAAAGCCGATGCTCAGCCACAGGCGGCGGGTCAGCATGTAGATGGCCGCAAGCAGCAGGCCCGCTTCGATGGTGATGGCAAGGGCCCCGACGATGTTGCCGTCAGCGTTGGACAAATGCCGGAAACCGAAAAACAGCGCCGAGAACAACAACGCAATCCAACTGCCCAGCAATTCCTCGACATTGCGGAAAATTGTACCCCGGTGCAGCAGTTCCTCGAAAACCCCTGAACTCAGCGCCATGGCCACGGACGGCAGCAGCAGCGCCAGGGGGTTGATTCCTTCAATGCGGTAAACGCCAAGCGCCATCAGAACCAGCACGCACAGCGTATAGAGACCTGCACCGGCCAACATGCCCATCCCGAGTTCACAGCCCATCATCGGCAAGGCCAGTTCATTGACCGGGCGCTGTTCGATGAGCTTCACAAAGGCGATATACAAGGCAAAGCCCAGAGCGGCCATCAAGGCTGCCATGGCGATGCCTATCAGCGGCGAATCGGCAAATTTAACTTCCCAGAAGCCGTTGCTGATGCCCATCATCAGGAACAGGAGCGGGCCGAGCAGGACCAGACGAATAAGCGGAAATTGCAGGACACGCAGCCACAGGGGCTTATCCGGGTTCGGATGTTCCATCATGTGTGCCTCTCAAGCCAATGGCGTAGTCTTTCAAGCAGCCGTCACTTCGCCGCCTTCGCCCAGTCTGGAACGTGCCAGTGGATCTTGATGCTCTTGGGGCAGGCGTCTGACAGTTTGCGCTGCGGATTGTTGATGAAGGCCACGCCCATGTCTGCTACACAGGACTGATAGAGCACCGCACCGTGCCCGGCTTCGGGGATCATGAAGACCTGCGCGTTCGAGAGTTTTTCCACCGCCACCTTGGCCCAACTCGCCGGCGTCTGGGAATCATAAAGACCACCGATAGACAGAGTGGGGATGTCGCTCACCACGGGCGTTTGCCAGTTGTCGCGCTGCTGCCGCTTGAAGGGAATGCAGGAGCCGAACACCATGTTGGCCAGCGGGTCGTAAGCATCGCCGATGTAGGGATACTTCGCGCTGGCCGTATATTGCTTGTAGCCCTCATAGGTGTTGAAGGGCATGTCTTCCTGGCAGGCGTGTTGAATAGATACATGTTGCCGAAGAAATCTGCTTTCGACTTGGCCGCATCGCGCTGGATGATGGCGAAGGAAGCGGACAATTCTGCCGCACTCATGCCGTCGATCAACGCCAGAAGCCGGGTCTGCGACTCGCCGGCCACATGGGCTTTGACAAAGGCGGCCAATGCTTCCTTCGATGCCTGGGTCGTCTGGAGCGCAACATAGTCGGTCAGGACTTTTTCGACACTGGCAGGGTCACTCGCCTTCTTCGCGAGCAATGCCTTTTCCAGTTCCTGGTCGAACAATGTGGCAACAGGCCCGTAGTTGGTGCTGACGTCCACCGCATCCCGCAGTTGTTCCATCACATTTTCATTCGACTTCTGCACCCGCTGCGCAATCGCCGCATTGTCGGCCAGTCCGGCGGTTACGCGTCAGCGGCAGCGCGGGTGGGTCTGTATGTCGGTAATGCTGTCCGCCCTGCCATCGGCGGTGATCATCTGCAGGCACTGGCGAGTGCGCCCATTCCACCAAATCGTGCCCTTAGCGTTGTTGCCGGACTCAAAGCTATCCACGTTGCGGAAGCCACGCGATTCCAGGTCGCTCTGGACACCGGCGGCTTTGGCGCCAACGAGATCCGACACATCGACACTGCCGCCACCCCTAGAAGTGCTGGGGCGGTCATCGCCGCCACCATCCGCATAGCTGTAGTGCCCGTCCTTGACTTGGCCGCGTCGGTCGAAATCGCAGGTGAACGACAGTTCCCGGCGACCGTCGCGCTCGAAGGAAACCCGGCCGTTGCCGGTCAGGGTGCGGTCGTGCAAATGCGGATACGTCAAATCCAGATCGCGGACCGCACCGTGATCCCGATCCAGATGGCGACGCAGTTCGTTGGCGCATTCCTGCTTCAGGTAACCCATGTCGTCGAACGGGGATCTCTCACCCTTTTCATAGGAGTTCCGTTTGTTATCGTGGTCCTTGTCGCCGCTCACCGCAGCGGCCAGGAGGGCCAGGCCGAGGACGCCGGCGCCGATCGCCGCCGCCTTCTTCTTGTCGGCGTCCGAAATTTCTTCTGGGCTGACGTTCCAGCTCACCACCTCGCGGTGATCGATCTGGCAGTTGAAGCGATGGTCTTTTTTGTCTCGGTCCTTGACCAGGCCGGACACCTTGAAGGAATTGCGGCCCGTCTCTTGAGCGGTCGCGCCACGGGGGTCGGAGTATCTGGAGTACTGGGAATCGTCGAAAATCTTGTCCTGACAATCTTCGATGGCGTCGCGTTGGTCGTAGGCGAAGGCTGTGGGCGAGGCCAGGACAGCGGCAATCGCCAGGTTTAAACAGCGTGTCAGTGGCTTGTTCATTTGGATGATTAACTCCGAATGCAAGGGATAGCAAAGATCAGATGAAGTCACAACTTCTAAAGTTTAGTATTTCGGGTCACGTCAGTAAGTCAAGTTTTCCTGTAAGGATTTTCCCGACAGCCGGGTTTGAGCTCAAAATGACCCAGGCCTCCGATCGTCGGGGATACCTGTAGTCCCGCTAATGAAGAAACCAACACCGATATTAAGCAAGCGATTAAATTTTAATTATTTATTTAAAATTCAATCGCTTGAAAATATGGGGATAGCTATTAGCGACACTATGGGAACGCCGATCCGGGCTGCCTCGACCGCGCCCGCCCGTGCTATCCAAGCATCTGCAAAGCGATGGCGAATACCCCGAGCGCCTGCTCGGCGAGAATCTGGCCATGGATTGCGGCAAACTGGTCTACATCTCCCACCTGCCCCACGGCGAGGACCTGCTGATTCAGGCGCTCGATAGCGAGAAAGGTATCATCATTCCGCAACTGGATGGTGTCGGAAACGGAAGTGGATCACGGCTATGTCGATCTGAGCCTGATCGTCCGTCCCGACATGCGCCGGTATCAAGCCCTCGATCTGCTGCTGGAATTCAAATACCTGGGACTGAAAGACCTCGGCCTGACCGGAGAACAGCTTCGCGAGCGCGCCCCGGACGAGTTGACCGCCCTGCCCCCGGTCGCGGCGAAATTGCGGGAGGCGGAAGACCAGGCCCACCGCTACGGCGCGGCGTTGCGGGAACGGTATAGACTCAGCGACCTGCGCCTGTTCGTCGTGGTCGGTCTCGGCATCGAGCGGGTGGTCTGGCGGGCGCTGGCATGACTGGGTGAAAAACCTCCGCGCGCTTGTGCCGCTGTGCTTCGGGCTCATGCTGGCCGGAACGCTCGCCGCCGGCGAAGCCGGCCCCGATCTGCTGACTCCCGCCGAACGGGCCTGGCTCGCCGCACACCCATGGAAATCCGGGTTTTTCCGAAAGGAAAATCCTGACAGCGCCTGGCTCGCTCCTTCCCCGGAGCGGTTGGAGGGAGGAAGGGTTATTATGGAAATAGTGACTTGACTTTGCGGAGGACACACCATCATGGCCACCGTGATCGACCGGGTTGACCGGCTGGAGGAAGCGCTGGCGAATTTCATCACCAGCGTCGGCATTGAATTCAACAAGGTGTACAACTCGCAACTGCGCACCGAGGCGGAACTGCGCGCGTTCAAGGACGAGATGCGGGAATTCAAGGACGAGATGCGGGAATTCAAGGACGAGA
>ERZ761607.3538-NODE-3538-length-14948-cov-6.284899_pt1 | contig 14948 bp, 12 predicted proteins | sample MGYA00511164_ERZ761607 | MGnify/ENA primary metagenome ERZ761607 (study PRJEB28899, sample SAMN02445080) | bioreactor sludge metagenome | biome: EBPR sludge | place: Australia: Brisbane, Thorneside Wastewater Treatment Plant | collected 2011-06-22 ...
CGGCTGGGTCGTGTCGGGAGACATCGACCCACCGACGTTCCTGCGCGAGGAGCTGCCGGCGCTGCTCGAGCAGCGCGGGTACGACGCGAGCCGGGTCGCGGTCTGGGGCTGGTCCCGGGGCGGGTACGGCGCGCTGCGCCTGGCGTTGGACTCGCCCGACTACGCACGCGCCTGGGCGTTGTTCAGCCCCGCGGTCACCGAGGACGACCCCGCGCTGACAGACCTGTCCGCGCTGGACGGCGTACCGCTCGGCATCTGGTGCGGCACCGACGACGCGTTCTACCCCGCGGTGCGTTCGGTGGCCGACCGGTTGCCGCAGCCGGCCGACCCGGCCGTCTACGAGCCGGGCCGGCATACGCGGGTCTTCTGGAACGACCACACGCTGGAGGCGTTCGCCTGGCTCGCGGCCGAGCTGGAGGCCAGCGGGACGACCTCCGATTCCGCTGACTCATGAGTCAGTAACGAATCGGGCGAAAGGCCGTCCAAGGGGGTCACAACAGCCGATCCGTCTGGCACACTCCGCGCAACGACCCCGAACCGGAGGTGGCGCCCCATGCGCATCCGTACTCTCCTCGCTGCCGTCGTCGCGCCCCTGATGGTGCTGCTCGTCGCGTGTGGAGGCGACAGCGACAGCGGCAGCGACGACACCGCCGCCGACACCGGAAGCGAGACCGCCGCCGCGAGCGATGCGGCCAGCGATACGGCCAGCGATACGGCCAGCGACACCGTGTGTGCCGGCGAGGTCACCGACCTGCTCGCCGAGATCTGCGAGAAGGGCACGCTCACGGTCTCCACCGACCCGGCGTACCCACCGCAGTCCTCGCTCAACGAGCAGACCGGCGACTACGAGGGCTTCGACATCGACGTGGCCACCGAGATCGCCAAGCGGCTGGGCGTGGACGTCGCCTGGGAGGCGCCGTCGTGGGACGTCATCACGGCCGGCAGCTGGAACGGGCGCTGGGACACCACGGTCGGGTCGATGACGCCGACCAATGACCGGCAAGAGGTCCTCTACTTCACCAAGCCCTACAACTACACGCCGGCCGTCGTGGTGGTCGGGGCCGACAACGACGACGTGAACGACCTGAGCACCGACCTCGACGGGAAGAAGATCGGCGTCTGCGCCGGCTGCACCTACGAGCAGTTCCTCAACAAGGAGCTGGCCATCGACGGCTACGAGTTCGACTTCATCATCGATGACGCCGAGGTCGCCGGCTACGACACCGACACCACCGCGCTGCAGGACCTCGCCAACGGCCGGGTCGACGCGGTCATCACCTCGGTGACGACCGCCCAGGGCTACATCGACGCCGGCAACCCGGTGAAGATCGTCGGCGACCCGGTGTTCTACGAGCCGCTCTCGGTGGGCTTCGACAAGAGCTCCGACCCGTCGTCGGAGAGCCTCTACGAGGCGGTCGACGGCATCGTGGCCCAGATGCACGAGGACGGCACGCTGACCGCGTTCTCGGAGCAGTGGTACGGCCAGGACCTCACCACCCAGCAGTGAGCGACACCTGGGAGCGGGCCCAGCTCGCCTCGGCGCGGGTGCCGTTCCGGTTCAAGGTCCTCGTCGTATGGGTGGTGCTGTTCGGCGTCCTCGCCTTCCTCGGGAACGCCGCGGGCTTCGACGTGCAGTGGATCCGCGACAACTTCCGCTACATCCTGGGCGGGCTCCGCTACACGATGGTCATCGCGATCGCCGGCATCGTGCTCGCGATCGTGCTGGCCCTGCTCGGTGCTCTCGCGCGCATCTCCCACAACTCGGTGGCCTACGGCATCGCGGGCTTCTACGTGTCGTTCTTCCGCGGTACGCCGCTGATCGTGCAGATGTTCCTGCTCTACCTCGCGCTGCCTCCGGTGGGTCGCAACCTGGCCGAGAAGTACTCCTGGCTCCCCGAAGGGTTCGACCAGGCGCTGGTGCTCGACGCGGCGACCGCCGGCACGATCGCACTGGGACTGAACTACGGCGCCTACATGACCGAGATCTTCCGCTCCGGCATCCAGTCGGTGGCCGGGGGCCAGGGTGAGGCGGCCGACGCGCTCGGGATGACGTACGTCCAGAAGATGCGCAAGGTGGTCCTTCCGCAGGCGTTCCGCGTGGTCATCCCACCGACCGGCAACGAGTTCATCGCGATGATGAAGGACACCGCGCTGGTCTCCTTCCTCGGCGTGACCGTCGCGAGCGCGGAGGTCTTCCGTCGTTCCCAGTTGGTCGGCAAGGCCGACTTCAAGAACCTCGAGGCCTACGTCGCCGCCGCGCTCGTCTACTGGGGCCTGACCGTCGTCTTCACCTTCCTCCAGGCCCGGCTGGAGAAGCGGATCGGCCGCGGCTACGACCGAGACCACGTCGCGCGCGCCATGCTCGCGGCCAACGAGCAGGGTCAGCCACACGGCGGGGGAGCGTGATGAGCGACCTGATGAACGACCTGATGAACGACGACGTGGTCGTGCGCATCGAGGGGCTGCACAAGAGCTTCGGCCACCTCGACGTGATCCGCGGCGTCGACCTCGACGTACGTCGAGGCGAGGTCGTGGTGATCTTCGGGCGGTCGGGCTCGGGCAAGTCGACCGTGCTGCGCTGCGTGAACTTCATCGAGGACCCGACCCAGGGCACGATCGAGGTGGCGGGGATCCGTCTGGAAGGTGGCCATCGCACCCGGCGCAAGCGGGCCCAGATCAGGCAGCTGCGGCTGCACGTCGGGATGGTGTTCCAGCAGTTCAACCTGTTCCCCAACATGACGGTGCTCGACAACGTCCTGTGTGCCCCGCGCTGCGCCGGGCGGAGCTCGGCCGAGGTGACCAAGCGGGCCAAGGAGCTGCTGGACCGCGTCGGCCTGGCCGACAAGGCACGGGAGCACCCGATCCGGCTCTCGGGCGGCCAGCAGCAGCGCGTCGCCATCGCCCGCGCCCTGGCCATGGAACCCGACGTGATGCTCTTCGACGAGCCGACCTCCGCCCTCGACCCCGAGCTCACCGGCGAGGTCCTCTCGGTGATGAAGACCCTCTCCACCGACCTGCACATGACGATGATGGTCGTGACCCACGAGATGGGCTTCGCCCGCGAGGTCGCCGACCGGATGGCCTTCTTCCACGAAGGCCGGATCCTCGAGGAAGGCACGCCGCAGCAGCTGATCGAGGCGCCCGCCCACGCCGAAACCAGAGCGTTTCTCGACGCTGTGTTGTGAGGCCGGCCAGCTTCGTGACCGCCCTGGTAGACGCTGGCCAGCCTTGTGACCGCCCTCTAAGAAGCTGGCCAGCCTCGTGACCGCTCTCCAAGAAGCTGGCCAGCTTCGTGATGTCAGTGTTCGCTTGTTGGATACCCCGGCGAGTTTCGGCCCGAGTCCATGGCGACGCTCGCTGGCGCTCGCAGGCGCCTAGCTCGCTGGCGCTCGCTCCGGCGCGGTCGCCACGGCCATCGGGCCGATCGCCGGGCGCGCGGCTCCGCCGCGAAAAGCCGGGTCGCTGCGCTCCCTCCAGGGTTGCGAAGCCGGGTGCGTCTGGCGCGCAAGGGACAGCTCGCGTGAGCCGGCGGGCTGAACTCGCCGCGAAAAGCCGGGTCGCTGCGCTCCCTCCCGAGTTGACGGACTCGCTCTGGGATGCGGAGTCGGAGTCGCGGTCGGTCGCTGGTAGGGTCTGGCTCGACCGACAGCATCCTTTAACCACCGTCCCGTGAGGCGGAGAAGGAGAAGCGGCTTTCACATGCCTGCCCCCACCAGCGGCCCTGCGATCCTCGTGCTCGAGGACGGCCGCACCTTCCACGGCGAGGCGTACGGCGCCGAGGGCGAGACCTTCGGCGAAGCGGTCTTCAACACCGGCATGACCGGCTATCAGGAGACGCTGACCGACCCGTCGTACCACCGCCAAGTGGTCGTGATGACCGCCCCCCACATCGGCAACACCGGCGTCAACGACGAAGACCCCGAGTCCGGCCGGATCTGGGTGGCCGGGTATGTCGTCCGCGATCCGGCGCGCCGGCCCAGCAACTGGCGCTCCCGCCGCAGCCTCGACGAGGAGCTCCGCGCCCAAGGCGTCGTGGGCATCTCCGGCATCGATACGAGAGCGCTGACCCGGCACCTGCGCGAGCGGGGCGCGATGCGGGTGGGCATCTCCTCCCGTGAGACCGACGCGACTGCCCTGCTGGAGCGGGTCCGGCAGCAGGACGCGATGGCCGGTGCCGAGCTGGCCGGTGAGGTGTCGACGGAAGCGACCTACGTCGTCCCCGCGCAGGGCGAGAAGACGCTGACCGTGGCCGCGCTCGACCTCGGCATCAAGTCGATGACGCCCCACCGGATGGCCGAGCGTGGCATCGAGGTGCATGTGCTGCCCGCGACCGCGACCTACGACGACGTCGCGGCGATCGGTGCCGACGGGCTCTTCTACTCCAACGGACCCGGCGACCCGGCGGCCACGACTTCGCAGGTCGAGCTGTTGCAGGCAGCACTGGCGGACGGCACGCCGTACTTCGGGATCTGCTTCGGCAACCAGCTGTTCGGCCGCGCCCTCGGCTTCGGGACCTACAAGCTCAAGTACGGCCATCGCGGCATCAACCAGCCTGTGCTGGATCGCACCACCGGCAAGGTCGAGGTCACCGCTCACAACCACGGCTTCGCGGTCGACGCGCCGCTCGACGCGCCGACCGAGACGCCGTACGGCCTCGCCACGGTGAGTCACGTCTGCCTCAACGACGACGTGGTCGAGGGGCTGGAGCTGCGCTCTCCCGACGGCGAACTGTTGGGCTTCTCCGTGCAGTACCACCCCGAGGCCGCGGCCGGCCCGCACGACGCGGCGTACCTCTTCGACCGGTTCGTGCAACTGATGTCTGCCCGTGACAAGGGAGAGCGTTGATGCCGAAGCTGCAGCTCCCGGTGGTTGAGCCCGGAGGCGCGCCAGCGCCGACGGTGTCGAAACCGCGGCAAGGAGGGCACCCGGTCGAGTCCCAGCCGGGGCTGCGGAGGTTTCGACACGCTCGGTCGCTGCGCGACACTCGCGGCTCAACCACCGGAGGTCTCTGATGCCGAAGCGCGACGACATCAAGAGCGTCCTAGTCATCGGCTCGGGGCCGATCATCATCGGTCAGGCCTGCGAGTTCGACTACTCCGGCACCCAGGCCTGCCGGGTGCTGCGCGCCGAGGGCATCCGCGTGGTGTTGGTCAACTCCAACCCGGCCACGATCATGACCGACCCGGAGTTCGCCGACGCGACGTACGTCGAGCCGATCACCCCCGAGTTCGTCGAGAAGGTGATCGAGAAGGAGCGCCCCGACGCGCTGCTCGCGACCCTGGGCGGCCAGACCGCGCTCAACACCGCGATGGCGCTGGATGCCAACGGCGTCCTCGAGAAGTACGGCGTGGAGCTGATCGGCGCCTCGATCGAGGCGATCGACCGCGGCGAGAACCGACAGATCTTCAAGAAGATCGTCGAGGATCTCGGCGGCGAGGTGGCGCGCAGCGTGATCTGCCACTCGATGGAGGACTGCCTCGGCGGCGTCGAGCAGCTCGGCTACCCGGTCGTCGTCCGGCCCAGCTTCACGATGGGCGGCACCGGCTCCGGCATGGCCCACGACGAGGCGGATCTGCGCCGGATCGCGGGTGCCGGCCTCCAGGCCAGCCCGACCACCGAGGTGCTCCTGGAGGAGTCGATCCTCGGCTGGAAGGAGTACGAGCTCGAGGTCATGCGCGACACCAAGGACAACGTGGTGATCGTCTGCTCGATCGAGAACCTCGACCCGATGGGTGTGCACACCGGCGACTCGATCACGGTCGCGCCGGCGATGACGCTGACCGACCGCGAATATCAACAGCTGCGGGACCTCTCGATAGGCATCATCCGCTCGGTCGGTGTCGACACGGGCGGCTGCAACATCCAGTTCGCCGTCAACCCCACCGACGGCCGGATCGTCGTCATCGAGATGAACCCGCGGGTCTCGCGCTCCTCGGCGCTGGCCTCCAAGGCGACCGGCTTCCCGATCGCCAAGATCGCGGCCAAGGTCGCCATCGGCTACACGCTCGACGAGATCCCCAACGACATCACCGTTCGAGCCGACGGCGGCTCGACCCCGGCGGCGTTCGAGCCGACCCTGGACTACGTCGTGGTGAAGGTGCCGCGGTTCGCGTTCGAGAAGTTCCCCGGCGCCGACCCGGTGTTGACCACCCACATGAAGTCGGTCGGCGAGGCGATGTCGATCGGCCGCAACTTCACCGAGGCACTGCAGAAGGCGCTGCGCTCGCTCGAGAGCAAGGACGCGGTCTTCGACTGGTCCAAGGAGTTCGTCGAGCTCGACAAGACGGCGCTGCTCGAGGAGATCGAGGTCCCGCACGACGGGCGGCTCAAGAAGGTCATGGACGCGCTGCGTGCGGGAGCGACGCCGGAGGAGGTCTTCAGGGCCACTCACATCGACCCGTGGTTCGTCGACCAACTGTTGCTGATCAACGAGGTCGCGGTCGAGGTGACCGAGGCCGACGAGCTCACCCCGGCGATCCTGCGCAAGGCCAAGCGGCACGGTTTCTCCGACGCCCAGATCGGCAAGATCCGGGGCATGACCGCCGACGTCGTCCGAGGCGTCCGCCACGCGCTGGGCATCCGGCCGGTCTACAAGACCGTCGACACCTGCGCAGCCGAGTTCGCGGCCGCGACTCCCTACCACTACTCCTCCTACGACGAGGAGACCGAGGTGGCCCCGCGCGAGCGGCCGGCCGTGATCATCCTCGGCTCGGGACCCAACCGGATCGGCCAGGGCATCGAGTTCGACTACTCCTGCGTCCACGCCTCGCTCGCGTTGAGTGAGGCCGGCTACGACACGGTGATGGTCAACTGCAACCCCGAGACCGTCTCCACCGACTACGACACCTCCGACCGGCTCTACTTCGAGCCGCTCACCCTCGAGGACGTGCTCGAGATCGTGCACGCCGAGCAGCAGGCCGGCCCGGTAGCCGGCGTGATCTGCCAGCTGGGTGGGCAGACGCCGCTGGGCCTCGCACAGGGACTGGAGGACAACGGCGTGCCCATCGTCGGCACGTCGCCGGGCGCGATCCACCTGGCGGAGGAGCGCGGCGCGTTCGGACGGGTGCTGGCCGAGGCGGGCCTCCCGGCGCCCAAGCACGGCCTGGCCACGTCGTACGCCGAGGCGCGGGCGATCGCGGCCGAGATCGGGTATCCGGTGCTGGTCCGCCCGTCGTACGTCCTGGGCGGTCGTGGCATGGAGATCGTCTACGGCGACGAGGCACTGGAGGGCTATATCGCCCGGGCGACCCAGGTGAGCCCCGAGCACCCGGTGCTGGTCGACCGGTTCATTGACGACGCGGTCGAGATCGACGTCGACGCGCTCTACGACGGTCACGAGCTGTTCCTCGGCGGCGTGATGGAGCACATCGAGGAGGCCGGCATCCACTCCGGCGACTCCTCCTGCGCGCTGCCGCCGATCACGCTCGGCGACTCCGAGATCCAGCGCATCCGCGTCGCCACCGAGGCGATCGCCCGCGGGGTCGGCGTCCGCGGGCTGCTCAACATCCAGTACGCCCTGGGAGCCGACATCCTCTACGTGCTGGAGGCCAACCCGCGCGCGTCGCGGACCGTCCCGTTCGTGTCCAAGGCGACCGCCACCCCGCTGGCGAAGGCGGCCGCGCGGGTCATGCTCGGCGAGACCATCGCCGAACTCCGCGCAGGAGGGCTGCTCCCGCGCGAGGGCGACGGCGGCACCCTTCCGGCCGACCAGCCGATCGCGGTCAAGGAGGCGGTGATGCCGTTCAACCGGTTCCGCACTCCCGACGGCGCCCAGGTCGACACCGTGCTCGGCCCGGAGATGAAGTCGACCGGTGAGGTGATGGGGCTCGACGCGAGCTTCGGTGAGGCGTTCGCGAAGTCGCAGGCCGCGGCGTACGGCTCGCTCCCGACCTCGGGCCGGGTCTTCGTGAGCATGGCCAACCGTGACAAGCGCTCGATGATCTTCCCGATCAAGGTGCTCGCCGACATGGGCTTCGAGATCCTGGCCACCCAGGGGACCGCCGACGCGCTGCGGCGCAACGGCGTCGCGGCGACGGTCGTGCGCAAGCACTTCGAGGGTCCCGGCGAGGGTGACCGGCGCACGACCGTGCAGCGGATCCTCGATGGCGACATCGATCTGGTGGTCAACACGCCGTACGGCGCGACCGGCGGTGGACGACCCCGGATCGACGGCTATGAGATCCGCACTGCTGCGGTGATGGCGAACATCCCCTGCATCACCACCGTCCAAGGGCTCGGCGCGGCCGTGCAGGGGATCGAGGCGTCGATCCGTGGCTCGATCGGCGTGCGGTCGCTCCAGGACTGGTTCCGTTCGCCGGTCGAGCCTGTCGAGACCACCGGGCCGTGACGGCATACGCACGCCTCTTCGACCACGGCCTGACCCGCCTCGACGCCGAGAAGGCCCACCGGCTCGGCTTCCGGGCAGTCCGCGTCGCCCGTCCGGTGCTCGCGCGCCGGTCTACGCCGGGGCAACCGGTGACCGCGCTGGGGATGACCTTCCCTAACGCCCTCGGCCTGGCCGCCGGCTTCGACAAGAACGCCGTCGGCATCGACGCCCTGGGCGCACTCGGCTTCGGGCACGTCGAGGTCGGCACCGTCACTGGCGAGCCACAGCCAGGCAACGACAAGCCCCGCCTGTTCCGGCTCACCGCGGATCGCGCCGTGGTCAACCGGATGGGCTTCAACAACCAGGGCGCCGAGGTCGTCGCGGCCCGCCTCGCCGCCCGCGGGCGGCGCTCCGTCGACGCCGGGGGGCCGGTGCTCGGCGTCAACATCGGCAAGTCCAAGGTGGTGCCCGAGGACGAGGCGGTGCGTGACTACGAGAAGTCCGCTCGGCTGCTCGCCCCACACGCCGACTACCTGGTCGTCAACGTGAGCTCGCCCAACACGCCCGGGCTGCGCAACCTGCAGTCGGTCGAGAAGCTCGAGCCGATCCTGGTCGCCGTACGCCGCGTCGCTGGCTCGGTGCCGCTGCTGGTGAAGATCGCCCCGGACCTCGCCGACGAGGACGTGCTGGCGGTCGCCGACCTCGCCACCGCGATCGGCCTCGACGGGATCATCGCCACCAACACCACGATCTCCCGAGAGGGGCTCGCATCCTCGCCAGCCGCGATCGAGGCCGCCGGGGCCGGCGGGCTCTCGGGCCCCCCGCTGGCCGCCCGCTCACTCGAGGTCCTGCGGATGCTCCGAGCCCGGGTGGGCGACACCTTGACGCTGGTCGGGGTCGGTGGCATCACCACGGTCGAGGATGCTCAGGCCCGGCTCGACGCCGGCGCCGACCTGCTGCAGAGCTACACAGCGTTCGTCTACGAGGGCCCGGGGTGGGCTCGCCGGATCCTGGAGGGACTCTCATGACTTTCGGAAGCCGTTTCGCCGCAGCGCTGGAGGCCCGGGGCCCCCTGTGTGCGGGGATCGACCCGCACGCGACGCTGCTCCACGAGTGGGGGCTCGACGACGACGTCGCGGGGCTGGAGCGGTTCGCGCTCACGGCGGTCGAGGGGCTCGCGCCGCACGTGGCAGTGGTCAAGCCCCAGTCGGCGTTCTACGAGCGGTTCGGCAGCCGGGGCGTCGCCGTGCTCGAGCGGGTGATCGCCGAGTCGCGGGCCGCCGGCGCGCTGGTGCTGCTGGACGTCAAGCGCGGTGACATCGGCTCGACGACCCAGGCGTACGCCGACGCCTACCTCGACCCGGCCTCGCCGCTGGCCGCAGACGCGATCACCGCCTCGCCCTACCTCGGCTTCGGCTCGCTCGACCCGATGATCGACACCGCTCGCAAACACGACGCCGGACTCTTCGTGCTCGCCCTCACCTCCAACAAGGAGGGCCCCGAGGTGCAGCACGCCCGCACCGAGGACGGTGCCGGGTCCACGGAAACGGTCGCGGGCCGGATGCTCGACCACCTGCGGCAGCTGAACGCAGGTGAGGAGCCACTCGGCTCCTTCGGTGCGGTGATCGGCGCCACGATCGGTGAGAGTCCACTCGACTTCGCCTTCAACGGACCGATCCTGGCGCCCGGCTTCGGCGCCCAGGGGGGCACCGTGGCCGACATCCGCCGGATCTTCGGCAGCGCCGTCTCCGCGGTGACCCCGAGCTCGTCGCGCGAGTTGCTGCGCCGTGGGCCGTCGATCGAGGCGATGCGAGACGAGGCGCTTCGGCTCAACGAGGAGCTGCGGGCCTGACGTTCGCGTCGAGCGACGCGAACGGGCTGTCCGCAACCGTTTGTCCACAGCACGTTCACGACGTTCGACGGCTCACGCTCGATTGCCCGGTGCGCGCGATCGTGGCTATGTTGACCTGACCGCTCCCTCTCCCCGCGTAGGACTAAGGACTCCGGACCCGTGGCTCTGCCCCCGCTCACTCCAGAACAGCGTCAGGCGGCCCTCGAGAAGGCTGCGGCCTCTCGGAGGGAACGCGCCGAGGTGAAGAACCGGCTCAAGAACTCCGGTGCGACCATCTCCGAGGTGCTCGCCGAGGGTCAGAAGAACGAGGTCATCGGCAAGATGCGGGTCGTCGATCTGCTGCAGTCGATGCCCGGGCTGGGCAAGGTGCGGGCCAAGCAGACCATGGAGCGGCTCGGCATCGCCGAGAGCCGGCGGGTCCGCGGGCTCGGCACCAAGCAGGTGGCGGCACTCGAGCGGGAGTTCGGTGGCTGACTCCTCCACCACCGGGTCCGATGACTGAGCCGGAGCGCAAACGCCGTCTCGTCGTCCTCGCCGGGCCGACGGCCGTGGGCAAGGGCAGCGTCGCCGCCGACATCCGCGAACACCACCCCGAGGTGTGGATCTCGGTGTCCGCGACCACCCGAGCCGCACGACCCGGCGAGGTGAACGGCGTCCACTACTGGTTCGTCTCCGACGAGGAGTTCGACCGGATGGTGGAGGACGACGACCTGCTCGAGTGGGCGGTCGTGCACGGCTGCAACCGGTACGGCACTCCTCGCCAGCCGGTCGACCTCGCGCTCGCCTCGGGTCACCCTGCGATGCTCGAGATCGACCTCCAGGGTGCCCGTCAGGTGCGGCAGAGCATGCCGGAGGCGCTGTTCGTGTTCCTCGAGCCGCCGTCGTGGGATGAATTGGTACGTCGACTGGTCGGGCGCGGCACCGAGGACGAGGCCGAGCGCGAGCGCCGGCTGGCCACTGCGCGCGAGGAGCTGGCCGCGCAGGAGGAGTTCGACGTGAGCATCGTCAACCGCGAAGTTCACGCTGCTGCGGAGGAGTTGGTAGCCTTGATGGAGCTCGACCACGGCACGATCGCCTGACTGCATGCCTGACTGCCGGCCGAGCGTCGACCACGCCCACTGAGGCGCCCGAACGAGACTTAAGAGGCTGCGCGCGTGTCTGCCCCCAAGATCGATGCCGAGGGTGTCACCAACCCCTCGATCGACGACCTGCTCACCAAGACCGACAGCAAGTACAAGCTGGTCCTCTACAGCGCCAAGCGCGCTCGGCAGATCAACGCCTACTACTCCCAGCTCGGCGAGGGTCTGCTGGAGTACGTCGGACCGCTCGTGGACACCCACGTCCAGGAGAAGCCGCTGTCGATCGCGCTGCGCGAGATCAACGACGACCTGCTGACCTGCGAGGACGTCGACCCGGCCGAGCTGGCCGCCGAGGAGGCTGCGGCCAAGGCCGCCGTCGCCGACGCGGGCAACGCCTGACCAGGCAGGTAGCCCCCTGAGCAGGGTCGTCCTCGGGGTCTCCGGCGGCATCGCGGCGTACAAGGCCGCGGAGCTGCTCCGTCGCTTCACCGAGTCCGGCCACGACGTCACGGTGGTCCCCACCGCGGCGGCGCTGGAGTTCGTCGGCGCACCCACCTGGGCGGCGCTGTCGGGCAAGCCGGTCTCCACCGAGGTGTGGCAGGACGTTCACCAGGTGCCGCATGTCCGGATCGGCCAGAGCGCCGACCTGGTGGTCGTCGCCCCGACCACCGCCGACCTGCTGGCCAAGGCCGCCCACGGGCTGGCCGACGACCTGCTCACCAACACCCTGCTCACCGCCCGGTGCCCGGTGGTCTTCGCGCCGGCCATGCACACCGAGATGTGGGAGCACCCGGCCACCCGGGCCAACGTCGCCACGTTGCGCGAGCGCGGCTGCCTGGTCGTCGAGCCGGCCGAGGGCCGGCTCACCGGCGCCGACTCCGGGAAGGGGCGGCTCCCCGATCCCGACGAGCTGTTCGACCTCTGCCGCGACGTGCTGGCCCGCGCCGACGCGGCCGGGTCCGTCTCGTCGCAGGACCTCGCCGGTCGACAGGTGGTGGTCTCCGCGGGCGGCACCCGCGAATACCTCGATCCGGTCCGTTTCCTCGGCAACCGCTCCTCGGGCCTCCAGGGTTACGCACTGGCCCGGGCCGCGGCCTCCCGCGGCGCCGAGGTGACACTGGTCGCCGCCAACACCGCGCTCGCCGACCCCGCCGGGGTCAAGGTGGTCCGGGTCGAGACCACCGAGCAACTACGCACGGAGATCCTCGCCGCGGCCGTGTCCGCGGACGCCGTGGTGATGGCCGCCGCGCCAGCCGACTTCCGGCCGGCCGCTGTGAGCGAGGCGAAGATCAAGAAGGCCGAGGACGGCTCGGCGCCGCCGCTCGAGCTCATCCAGAACCCCGACATCCTCCGTGAGCTGTCGACCACCCGCCCACACCCGGGCGCCGTGATCGTCGGCTTCGCGGCCGAGACCGGCGACGCGCACTCCTCGGTCCTCGACCTCGGCCGGGCCAAGCTGGCCCGCAAGGGGTGCGACCTGCTGGTCGTCAACGACGTGAGCGGGGGAGCGGTGTTCGGGAGCCCGGACAACGAGGCGGTCGTGCTCGGGGCCGACGGTACGGCGACCGAGGTTCCGCACGGCTCGAAGACCGCGCTGGCCCACGTCATTTGGGACGAAGTGGCCCACAGGCTGCACGATTGACCCGATCCGCCGTACCCCGAGACGGCGATCTCGCGTCCCTGGCGGGCGCTAGCGTGACCGAGTACGACCGAACGAAACAGGAGACAAGCACAGTGGCAGGACGTCTGTTCACCTCCGAGTCGGTGACCGAGGGTCACCCGGACAAGATCGCCGACCAGATCAGCGACTCCGTCCTCGACGAGATGCTGCGCCAGGACCCGCACAGCCGGGTCGCGGTCGAGACCCTCCTCACGACCGGCCTCGTGGTCGTCGCCGGCGAGGTGACCACCACCGGCTACGTCGACGTCAAGAACATCGTTCGCAAGCGGATCATCGAGATCGGCTACGACTCCTCGGTCAAGGGCTTCGACGGCCACTCCTGCGGCGTGATGGTCGCCATCGGTGGCCAGTCCGGCGACATCGCCCAGGGTGTCGACAGCGGTCATGAGGCGCGCACCGGCTCGGTCGACGCGATGGACAAGCAGGGCGCCGGCGACCAGGGACTGATGTTCGGCTATGCCTGCGACGACACCGACGTGCTGATGCCGCTGCCCATCGTGATGGCCCAGCTGTTGGCCGAGCGGCTCAGCGAGGTGCGCAAGGACGGCACGCTGCCCTACCTGCGTCCCGACGGGAAGACGCAGGTCACCATCGAGTACGACGCCGACAACCGCCCGGTCCGTGTCGACACCGTGGTGCTGTCCTCGCAGCACGACGAGGAGACCGACCTCGACACGCTCGAGGCCGACGTCAAGAAGCACGTCATCGACCCGGTCCTCAGCACCTTCGAGCTGCCCTCCGAGGGCTACCGCCTGCTGGTCAACCCGACCGGTCGCTTCGTGGTCGGCGGCCCGATGGGCGACGCCGGCCTGACCGGTCGCAAGATCATCGTCGACACCTACGGCGGCATGGCGCGCCACGGCGGTGGCGCCTTCTCCGGCAAGGACCCCTCGAAGGTCGACCGTTCGGCTGCCTACGCCATGCGCTGGGTCGCCAAGAACGTCGTGGCCGCCGGTCTGGCCCGGCGCTGCGAGGCCCAGGTCGCCTACGCGATCGGCAAGGCCCAGCCGGTCGGTGTCTTCATCGAGACCTTCGGCACCGGCACCGCCTCCAACGAGGCGATCCAGAAGGCCGTGCTCGAGGTCTTCGACCTGCGCCCTGCGGCGATCATCCAGGACCTCGACCTGCTCCGACCGATCTACGCCCAGACCGCGGCCTACGGCCACTTCGGTCGCGAGCTCCCCGAGTTCACCTGGGAGCGCACCGACCGCGCTGACGCGCTCAAGGCGGCGGTTGCCGCCAGCTGACGGTTGCTACGTCTGGGCCTGGATTCATCGACTCCCGGGCACGCGCCACCATTGGGGCTCAGCCCCGGGGGGCGGCGGCTGGTATCCATGTCGGCGTGTCCGGACCGCAGCAAGCTGAGCCCCGGGAGCAGCAGGAGCTGCTCCCGGGGCTGGTGCGTTCGCGCGTGCGGCCAACCCGGGCCACCACCAAGGCCGCGGAGCCTCCTGCGGAGCACGACCCGATCGCGCGAGTGCTGGTCGACGTGCCGTTGGCGCACCTGGATCGCACCTTCGACTACGCCGTGCCCGCGTCGATGGCGGCCGACGCCGTGCCCGGCGCGCGGGTCAAGGTGCGGTTCGCGGGCCGTGACGTCGACGGGTTCGTGCTCGCGCGCGCAGCTGACTCCGATCACGGCGGCTCGCTGCCCCCGCTGCGGCGCGTGGTCAGCCCGGAGCAGGTGCTCTCAACCGCGGTCGCCAGGCTGGCCGGCGCGCTCGCCGAGCGGTACGCCGGCACCCGGTCCGACGTGCTGCGCCTGGCCGTTCCGTCGCGGCACGCGACCACCGAGAAGAAGGACTCTGTAGCCGCGGTGCCGCCCCCTGCCTACGACTCCGCAGCCGCCGAAGCCGCGTGGGCGGCGCACGGGCCTGCGGCGGCCTATCTCGGCCACCTGGCCACGGGTGGCGCTCCGCGCGCGGTGTGGGCCGCCGCGCCGGGCACTGACTGGCCGCTGCTGGTCGCCCACGCCGTCGCCGCGACCCTGGCCGGCGGGCGCGGCTCGCT
>ERZ761607.3539-NODE-3539-length-14947-cov-14.707763_pt1 | contig 14947 bp, 14 predicted proteins | sample MGYA00511164_ERZ761607 | MGnify/ENA primary metagenome ERZ761607 (study PRJEB28899, sample SAMN02445080) | bioreactor sludge metagenome | biome: EBPR sludge | place: Australia: Brisbane, Thorneside Wastewater Treatment Plant | collected 2011-06-22 ...
GACCGTGCACTTCTTCGAGCACTACAAGGACCTCGAGCCCGGCAAGTGGGTCAAGATCCTGGGCTGGGGCACGGTCGAGGAAGCCAAGCAGGAGATCGTCAACGGCTTGGCCGCAGGCAAGAAGTAAGCTACCTCGCAGTACTGATGAAAAAAGCCGCGGTCACCCGCGGCTTTTTTCATGCTGCGTGCGGTGCTCAGTCGGGAATGCGGGCGATATGCAGCAGGTTGGTGCTACCGCTACGCCCGAACGGCAGACCCGCAATCACCACCACCACGTCGCCGGGGGCCGCGAAGTCGTGCGCCACCGCGGCGCTGGCGGCATGGTCCACCATCTCGGCGACGTCGTGTACTTCCTCGAAGGGCACCGAGTGCACGCCCCACACCAGAGCCAGGCGTCGTGCCGTACCGACATGCGGCGTCAGTGCCAGGATCGGGGTGGCAGGGCGCTCGCGGCTGGCGCGCAGGCTGCTGAAGCCGGTCGTCGTGTAGGCCACCGTGGCAGCGGGCTCGAGCAGTCCGGCCACGCGTCGCAGCGCGCAGCAGATCGCGTCCGGGGTGTTGGCCGCAGCTGGCGTGTGGCTCGCCTCCAGCCCGCTGCGCCAGGCCGGGTCGTGCTCCACCTCGCAGATGATGCGGTGCATGATCGATACCGCCTCGACCGGATACTGGCCGGATGCGGATTCGGCCGACAGCATCACTGCATCGGCGCCGTCATAGATCGCCGTTGCCACGTCCGAGGCTTCTGCGCGGGTCGGTACCGGCGCACCGATCATCGACTCCAGCATCTGCGTCGCGACCACAACCGGGCGGCCAGCGGCACGTGCCGCACGTACGATGCGCCTTTGCAGCACCGGCACCTGCTGCGGTGGCATCTCGACGCCAAGGTCGCCGCGCGCGACCATGATGCCGTCGGCCAGGGCGACGATGGGCTCGAGCTGCTCGATGGCGGCCGGCTTCTCCAGCTTGGCCATGATCCAGGCCTGGTCGCCGATGATCTCTCGCGCCTCGCGGATGTCCTCCGGGCGTTGCACGAAGGACAGTGCCACCCAGTCCACCCCGAGCGCCAGGCCGAAGTCGAGGTCGGCCCGATCCTTTGCAGTGAGTGGCGAGATCGGAAGCACCACGCCGGGCACGTTGACGCCCTTGCGATCGGACAACACGCCGCCCACCAGCACGGTGGTATCGGCGAAGTCGGCACCGAAGTCGTCCACCCGCAAGCGCAGCTTGCCGTCGTCCAGCAGCAGTTCGGTACCCGTCTCGAGCGCGGCGAAGATCTCGGGGTGGGGCAGGTTGACGCGCACGGCGTCGCCCGCCGTCGGGTCGAGGTCAAGCCGGAAGCGTTCGCCCGGGCCGAGTGTCACCCGGCCTTCGGCGAAGCGACCGACACGCAGCTTTGGCCCCTGCAGATCCATCAGCACGCCGATCGGGCGGCCGAGCTCGTGCTCGACCTCGCGGATCTGCTTCATCCGCTCGGCATGGTCCTCGTGGCTGCCATGGCTGAAGTTCAGGCGGAACACGTCCGCGCCGGCCAGCGCCAGTTCACGGATGCGCTCGCGACTGGCGCTGGCCGGGCCCAGCGTGGCGAGGATGCGGGCACTACGTTCGCGTTTCATGCGGTTTTCTCCAGGGTGGCGGGCTCGGCGCGGATTGCAAGTGCAGCAACGCCGGCACGGGCGACCTGTGCGTCCTCGCCGGCCTTGACCCCGGAAACACCGACTGCGCCGATCACGCTGCCGTCCACCAGGATGGGTTCGCCGCCTTCGAGCGGCACCACCGGCATTGCCAGCGCCGCGTAGCGGCCGTTATTGACCATCTCTTCGAAGGCCTTGCTCGGCTTGCCGCTGAGCACGCTGGTGCGCGCCTTCTCGGGTGCCACCATTGCGCTCATCAGCGGCGCGCCATCCATGCGCTGAAGCCAAAGGGCATGCCCGCCGGCGTCGCAGATGGCAATGCTCACCGCCCAGCCGTGGGCGCGTGCCTCTGCCTCGGCCGCGGTGGCGATGGAGCGTGCATCCTCAAGGGTGAGGGCGTGGGTTGATCTCATAGTCGTTGTCTCTTGGTCGTTGCAGTCGAGCGCGATCATGCCCGCGCCCTTGGCGGCGCCTGGATGCCGGCGAGGCGCTCCGTCAGCGCTCTCCCAGGTCGGTGAAGCGGATCCACTGCGCGCCCTTCCACAGCACCGTCCGCCCCATCTCGTAGAGCTGGTCCATGCCCTCGACCACGGTCAGGAAGTGGTTGCCCGCGAGCTGGCCCATCTTGCTGGCGAAGCAGCTGCTGCCGTACGCGAACAGGATTTCGGTCTCGGAGAAGCCGCCGGGATAGAGCAGGATGTCGCCGCGCGAAGGATGGCTGGTGTGGTTCTCGAAACCCAGGCCGGTATCGAACTCGCCCAGCGGCACCCATACGGCCTCGCCGCTCCAGCGCGAGTGGATCACCTGGTTCGAGAACGGCAGCAGGTCCAGGAAGGCGGCGCAGGTCTTGGGCGCGGCAGCTTCTTCCAGGCGGGCGACGAAGCGGAACGAGCCGACGTCGATGGCGAGGTGGCGCATCGGAATCTCCTTCGGTGGGTGGGTGGCACGTCGGGGAGAACGTGCCACCCGGGTTACGCCGATCCGTGCCGGCGCTTTGTGATTATGGGCTGTAAGGGGTTGGGGGCGGACCGGCGAGCGTTTACTGCCCGATCTCGAAGTTGGCCATCTTCTCGAGCGCGCGCACCATCGCCGAGTGGTCCCACTTCGCGCCGCCGTGCGCGCTGCAGGCGTTGAACAGCTCCTGCGCGGTGGCGGTGTTGGGCAGCGACACGCCGAGCTGGCGGGCGGTGGTGAGCGCCAGGTTGAGGTCTTTCTGGTGCAGCTCGATGCGGAAGCCCGGGTCGAAGCTGCGCTTGACCATGCGTTCGCCATGCACTTCGAGGATGCGCGAATTGGCGAAGCCGCCCATCAGCGCCTGGCGTACCTTGGCCGGGTCGGCACCGGCCTTCGCGGCCAGCAGCAGGGCCTCGCCCACCGCCTCGATGTTGAGTGCGACGATGATCTGGTTGGCGACCTTGGCGATCTGGCCGTCGCCGTTGCCGCCGACCAGGGTGATGTTCTTGCCCATCAGTTCGAACAGCGGCCTGACCTTGTCGAATGCCGCCTCGCTGCCGCCGACCATGATGGTCAGGCTGGCTGCCTTGGCGCCGACCTCGCCGCCGGAGACCGGGGCGTCGAGGTATTCGCAGCCGAGGGCGTTGATGCGCTTGGCGAAGTCCTTGGTGGCAACCGGTGAGATCGAGCTCATGTCGACCACGATCTTGCCCGCCGACAAGCCGGCCGCGACGCCTTCCGGGTTGAACAGCGCGTCCTCGACGTGCGGGGTGTCGGGCACCATGGTGATGATGATGTCGGCCTTGCGTGCGACCTCTGCGCCGTTGGTGCAGGGCTGGGCGCCGGCTTCGAGGAGTACGGCGGGGGTGTCGCCGTGGGTGTGGGTGAAGACGGTATGGCCGCCCTTGATGAGGTTGCCCGCCATGGGGGTGCCCATGATGCCGAGGCCGATGAAGCCAATGTTTGCCATGATCTTGTTTCCTGGATGTGATTGAAGCTGGGTCATTCTTTGCAGGAGCGCCGCAAGGCGCGAGCCTGTCTCAACCCGCGAGTGCCTGGATCCAGCCCAGCCCCTCGCGGGTGCCTGCGGCGGGCTTGTATTCGCAGCCGATCCAGCCGTCGTAGCCGAGCCGGTCGATGAAGCCGAACAGCCAGGCATAGTTGATCTCGCCGCTGCCGGGCTCGTTGCGGCCAGGGTTGTCGGCGATCTGCATGTGGGCGATCCGCGGCAGGTGCTTGGCGATCGTGTTGGCGAGTTCGCCCTCCATGCGCTGCATGTGATAGATGTCGTGCTGCAGGTACAGGTTGCTTGATCCGACTTCATCGATCAGCGCGATCGCCTGCGCCGTGCGGTTAAGGTAGAAGCCGGGGATGTCGAAGGTGTTGATCGGCTCGACCAGGAGGCGGATGCCGGCCTCTGCGAGCTTGCCAGCGGCAAAACGCAGGTTGGCGACGAAGGTCTCGTGCACCTTGCCGCTATCCACGCCGGCCGGCGCAATGCCAGCGAGACAGTTCAGTTGCCTGCAGCCGAGCGTGGTGGCGTAGTCGAGCGCACGGCCGACGCCGTCCTGGAACTCTCCGACCCGGTCCGGATGGCAGGCGATGCCACGTTCGCCGCCTTCCCAGTTGCCGGCCGGCAGGTTGTGCAGGACCTGCACCAGGCGGTGCTTGTCCAGGCGCTCGGCAAGCGCGTCCTTGTCGAACGCATACGGGAAAAGATACTCCACGCCCTTGAAGCCCGCTTCCGCGGCCGCCTCGAAGCGGTCGAGAAAGGGCACCTCGTTGAAGAGCATGGTCAGGTTGGCGTTGAACTTGGGCATGTCGTGTTCTCCGTGGTTCGCTTGCGCCCCGCGGCGGCGGGGCGGGGTGAGGCAGGGGTCAGTCGAGCATCGAGATCGCGGTCGGCGCATCCGCGCCCTTCTCGGCGAGTTCCTCGAACTCGTTGATGGCGTTGATCTCGGTACCCATCGAAATGTTGGTGACGCGCTCGAGGATGATCTCGACCACCACCGGCACGCGGTACGCCTCCATCCACTGCTGCGCCTTGGCGAAGGCGGGCTGGATCTCCTCCGGCGTGCGCACGCGGATCGCCTTGCAGCCCAGGCCCTCGACCACGCCGACGTGATCGACGCCGTAGCCTTCGGTCTCCGGTGCGTTGATGTTCTCGAACGCGAGCTGCACGCAGAAATCCATGTCGAAGCCGCGCTGCGACTGGCGGATCAGGCCGAGGTAGGCATTGTTCACCAGCACGTGGATGTAGGGCAGCTTGAACTGTGCGCCGACCGCCAGCTCCTCGATCATGAACTGAAAGTCGTAGTCGCCGGAGATCGCCACAACCTTGCGCTGCGGGTCGGCTGCGCACACCCCGAGCGCGGCCGGGATGGTCCAGCCGAGTGGGCCGGCCTGGCCGCAGTTGATCCAATTACGCGGCTTGTAGACATGAAGGAACTGCGCGGCGGCGATCTGCGATAGGCCGATCGTGCTGACGTAGCAGGTGTCCTGGCCGAAGACGCGGTTCATCTCCTCGTACACGCGCTGCGGCTTCATCGGCGTGTTGTCGAAATGCGTCTTGCGCTGCATCGTGCGCTTGCGCTGCTGACATTCGGCGGTCCAGGCGCTGCGGTCGGGGAGCTGGCCAGCAGCCTTCATCTCGCGCGCCACTTCGATCAGGCGGTCGAGTGCCGCGCCGGCGTCCGAGACGATGCCGTAGTCCGGCCCGAAGACACGACCGATCTGGGTCGGCTCGATGTCCACATGCACGAACTTGCGGCCCTCGGTATAGACCTCGACCGAGCCGGTGTGGCGGTTGGCCCAACGGTTGCCGATGCCGAACACGAAGTCGGACGCCAGCATGGTGGCGTTGCCGTAGCGATGTGCGGTCTGCAGGCCCACCATGCCGGCCATGAGCGGATGGTCGTCGGGGATCGTGCCCCAGCCCATCAGGGTCGGGATGACCGGCACGCCGGTGAGCTCGGCGAACGCCTGCAGCTTGTCGGCGGCGTTGGCGTTGATCACGCCGCCACCGGCGACGATCAGCGGGCGTGCGGCGGCGTTGAGCATGGCCATCGCCTTCTCGGCCTGGGCGCGAGTGGCGGCGGGCTTGTAGGCGGGCAGTGGCTCGTAGGTGTCGATGTCGAACTCGATCTCGGCCATCTGCACGTCGAAGGGCAGGTCGATCAGCACCGGGCCGGGACGGCCGGAGCGCATGAGGTGGAAGGCCTGCTGGAACACGCGCGGCACCAGCGCCGGCTCGCGCACGGTCACCGCCCACTTGGTGACGGGCTTGGCGATCGACTCGATGTCGACGGCCTGGAAGTCTTCCTTGTACAGGCGGGCGCGCGGCGCCTGGCCGGTGATGCACAGGATGGGGATGGAGTCGGCCGAGGCCGAGTACAGCCCGGTGATCATGTCGGTGCCGGCCGGGCCCGAGGTGCCGATGCACACGCCGATGTTGCCCGGATTGGCGCGGGTGTAGCCTTCGGCCATGTGCGAGGCGCCCTCGACGTGGCGACCGAGGATGTGCCTGAAGCCGCCATCCTTCTTCATCGCCGAGTACAGCGGGTTGATCGCGGCGCCGGGCACGCCGAACACCGTGCTCACGCCTTCCTTGCGCATCACCGCGGCTGCGGCATCGACTGCTCTCATGCGGGCCATTTTCGTCTCCTGGGGTGGATGTCGTTGAAATCGATGGCTGAAGCATACGAGCCTTCGCCAGCTGCCTGAATTGGGCTGGCGGTCGGTTCTGTCGATATGTAAAGTATCGACCGAGGGCTTCGACGGGTTCTCGCGCGCACTATCTACGGGCCTTTATGGGCCGTATTCGAAGTAAACATGACTCGAATGTATGTTCCGCCAGGGGCTTGAGCACCCCGCGTCCGAGTATCTGGAGGAGACATGGATCGCTATACCGAAATCCGCAGCTTCGTGCTGGTGGCGGAGAAGGGCAGCTTTGCAGCGGCTGCACTGGTCGAGGGCGTCACGCCGGTCGTCATGGGACGCCGCCTGGATGCGCTCGAGCGCCGTCTTGGCGTCAAGCTCATGCACCGATCGACGCGGGGTCTCACGCTCACCGAGCTCGGCGAGCAGCTCGTCGACCAGGGCCGCAGCCTGCTGCGCGAGTTCGACGAGATCGAGCGTGCGCTCAGCGCGGGGCGCGACGTGGTACGGGGCCACCTTGTCGTCTCCGCGCCTGCCGCCTTTGGCCGTCGCCACGTGGCGCCGCATGCAACGGCGTTCAAGGCCTTGCACCCGGAGCTGCGCATGTCGTTCAACTTCACCGACAGCCTGGTCGACCTGGTGCGGGAGGGTTACGACATGGCGATCCGCATTGGTGAGGTCACGGATCCCAACTATGTTGCGGTACGCCTGTTCCCCAACCGACGGGTGGTATGTGCCACCCCGGACTACTTCGAACGCCATGGTATTCCGCGCCAACCCGAGGATCTCGCCCGTCACAACTGCCTGGCCTTCAACCTTGCCGGTGGCCAGCAGCGCGGGTGGACCTTCCAGCGCGACGACAAGCTGTTTGCGGTGCGGGTCGAGGGCGACCTGGCCTGCAACGACGGCGAGCTCCTGTTCGACTGGGTTCGCCAGGGACTCGGGGTGGGTTGGCGGTCGACCTGGGAGATCCAGGCCGAGCTCAAGCGCGGTGAGCTGGTCACGGTGCTCGACGAGTTTGCCGTGCCCAGCTACGACATCCAGGCGGTGTATCCGCAGCAACGCCACTTGCCGGCGAAGGTGCGTCGATTCATCGACCACCTGAAGGCGATCTATAACGCACCGGGCTACTGGGAGGCGCCGCGCGCAGCAGAAGGGGGCGTGCGCAGCGGAAAGGGCGCCGCCTAGTGCAGGGTGCCGGTCAGCAGCAGGTAGCCCGGCAGCCAGCCCGTGAATATCCCCTGGCCGATGGCGACGGCGGCGGTCAGGCGCACGATCCGCTTCTGCAATGCGAGCAGCAGGAAGAACAGCAGCCACAACACCGCCCACGCGGCCCAGGACAGGCCGAGCCACCAGTCCCGGGCGCTCGCCGCCTGGCCCAGGCTATCGATCGCCACCGGTACGGCTGTGATCGCAACGAACAGGCTGAACCATCCAAGGCCGCGCCCGTCTGCACCGGTGAAGCGGTTGTAGGCGACCCACAGGTAGGTGAATGAAAACAGCAGGGATAGTGCAGCTGCCCGAATCGAAGCGCTGTCGGCATCGGCGCCGAAGGCAAGCCTGAGGGACACCAGCAGCGTCAGCCCGCCGGTAAATAGGTTGATGATCGAGATCTCGCGATCACCGATCCGTTCGAGCATCCACAGGCCGTTGAGGATCAGTACGGCGCCGACATAGAACAGTGAGAGGCCGAGAAGCATGAGGCTTGGGCGTTGGTTTCGAAGGCCGTTGTCGCCGGTGCGCGGCGACGCTGGACGCGAAGTTTAGGCCCGAGCTCCCGGGGCAGGGTGCGCGCGTGCCTATAAGGCACATCAGCGACTGCGTATCTGCCCTTGTTCAGGCCTTCAGCAAGGCCTCGAATACCGACTCGAGATCGAAGTGCTCATCATCGTCGTCCAGTCTCAGCGTCTGCTCCACATGCTTGAGGTGCACCAGCAGCTGTTCGCGTGCGCCCTCGCCGTCGCCCCGGCGGATGTGCTCGACGATGTCGAGGTGCTCGTGGTCCTTGCAGGCGCTGGCGTCCGGGGAGTCGTACAGCGAAATGATCAGGCTGCTGAGCGCAACCAGGCGACGGGTGATGTCGATGAACAGGCTGTTGCCCGTGAGCTCGGCCAGCAGCAGGTGGAAATCCCCGGTCAGCCGGGTAAGGGCGGCGTGGTCATGCGCCAGGCGTGCGGCACCCTCCTGGGCGAGATGCGCCTCAAGGCGCTCGAGCGCCTCGGGCGTGATTCCCTGGGCAAGGGTCTCGACCACCGCAGTCTCGATCGCGCGCCGTGCGGCGAAGACCTCACTGGTTTCGCGTGCGCTCGGACTCGCGACATAGGCGCCGTGATTGGGCTTGAGGGTGATGATGCGGTCCTGCGCAAGACGGAAGAAGATCTCGCGCAGTCGCGTGCGGCTGACACCGAACACCCGGCAAAGGCGCTCCTCCGACAGCTTGGTGGCGGGGGGCAGCTTGCGGTGCGCGATGGCCTCGAACATCAGGTCGTAGATGCGCTGGTTGTCGAGGGCTGGCGCAGCCGAAGTGCCCCCGGCATCGCGGGCGCGTGGTGCGCGCCGGCGTTCGGATGCCTCGTCGGCAAGGACGACGGGTGTCTCGGGCGACTTGCGGGGGCGGGCCGGGCGGGTTGTGGGCATGTGGCAACACTGGGTTTATCGCACAACCCTCATTTTCGTGGGCTCTGCGCGCGACGTAAACGGATAAGGTGAGGATCTCATGCCGATTGCGCACAAATAGTTTGTGCACGCCTCTCAGCGAGCGCTTGCCGGCTGTATGCAACGCAGCAGGCGGTCGCCGTCCATACGTGCAGGGGGCAGCGGATCGTGGCAGCTCGCACTCGCGAGGGTGCAGCGCGGTGCGAATGCACATTCGGGAATGCGCCGCGTCAGCTGCGGGGGTGAGCCGGGGATCGCGTTCAGCGCCTGGCGGCGGTCCATGCCCGGATGCACCGTCGCCGCCAGCAGGCCCTGGGTGTAGGGGTGCCAGGGCGCGCGCATGACGGTGTCGATCGGCCCCTGCTCGATGACGCGTCCGGCGTACATCACGGCCGTGCGGTCGGCGACCTCGATGGCGACGCCAACGTCGTGGGTGACGAAGATCATGCTCATGCCCATCTCGCGCTGCAGTTCCTTGAGCAGCAGGAGAACCTGGATCTGCACCGTGGCGTCGAGCGCGGTGGTCGGCTCGTCGGCGAGCAGCACCTTCGGCCGGCACGACAGCGCGAGCGCGATCATCGCGCGCTGGCGCATGCCCCCGCTCATCTCGTGCGGATAGGCGTCCAGGCGCTTGCGCGCCGAAGGGATCTGCACGCGCTCGAGCATCTCCAGCGCGCGGGCGCGGGCATCGGCCCGGCTGCAGCCCTCGTGACGGCGTACTGCCTCGCAGATCTGTTCGCCGATCGTGAACACCGGGTCGAAGGCGAGCATCGGCTCCTGGAACACCATTGCCACCGTCTTGCCGCGCAGGCGCGACAGCGCGCCGGCGTTCATCGCCAGCACGTCCTCGCCAGCTATGTGGATGCTGCCCTCGATGCGGGTCTTGTGCGCCGGGTGCAGCCGCATCAGCGACTTCATCGTCACGCTCTTGCCGCAGCCCGACTCGCCGAGCAGGGCGAGCGTCTCGCCGGGCGCCAGGTCCAGATCCACGCCGTCGACGGCATAGATCGGCCCTTCCTCGCTGCGGAAGGTGACACGCAGGTCACGGACTTCGACCATTGGGTGGCTCATGCGGGCAACTCCTCGAGGGTGATCACGCGGCTGTAGCCGGAGTCCGGCTGCAGGCGGTGGCAGGCGGCGACCTGCTGGCCGGTGACCCGGCGCAGCGCGGGCACCTGCTGTGCGCACACCGGCTCGGCATGCGGGCAGCGCGGGTGGAAGCGACAGCCGGCGGGCGGCGCGATCGGGTTGGGCGGATCGCCTTCGAGCACCGCGTGCTGGCGGCGCTCGCCCGGCGTCTGCGCCGGCACCGAGTCGAGCAGGGCGCGCGTGTAGGGGTGCAGCGGGCGCGCGTAGAGCTCGGCCACCGGGCCGGATTCGACCACCTGGCCGAGGTACATCACCATCACCTCGTCGCTGACGTACTGCACCACGTTGAGGTCGTGCGAGATGAACAGGTAGGTGAGGTCGAACTCGCGCTTGAGCTCGGCGAGCAAGTTCAGCACCTGGGCCTGTACCGATTTGTCGAGTGCAGACACGGCCTCGTCGAGGATGACGATCTCCGGCCGGATCGCCAGCGCGCGCGCGATGTTCACCCGCTGGCGCTGGCCGCCCGAGAGCTCGTGCGGGTAGCGACGGATGAACACGTCCGGCTTGAGGCCGACGCGGTCGAGCAGGTCGCGCGCCAGCGCCCGTGCGGCATTGGTGGCGACACCGTGGATCTGCGGCCCGAAGGCGATGCTGTCCTCGATGGTCAGGCGCGGGTTGAGCGAGGCGTAGGAGTCCTGGAACACCATCTGCATGTGCTTGCGCAGTGCCGTCAGCGGGTGGCGGCCGACGCCGTGGCCGAACGCCTGGCCGCGGATGCGGATGCGGCCTTCGTCGGGCTCGATGAGGTGCGTCAGCAGGCGCGCGGTGGTGGATTTGCCGCAGCCCGATTCGCCGACGATGCCCAGCGTGCGCCCGCGATGGACGTCGAAGCTGACGCCCTCGACGGCGCGCACCCACTGGCGAGGGCGGCCGAAGAAGTCGCGCCCGGCGGGGAAGTGCTTCTTCAGGTCCAGGACCTGGAGCAGGGGGGCGGAGGGGGTTGGAGTGTTCATGGCGTTCACCGCTTGATGTCCATGGCGCTGCGCAGCCCGTCCGAGAGCAGGTTGAAGCACAGCGAGGTGATGAAGATCATCAGGCCAGGCAGCACCGAGACCCAGGGCTGCAGGTAGATGGACTGGCGCAGGGTGTTGAGCATCAGGCCCCACTCCGGTACCGGTGGCTTCACGCCCAGGCCGAGGAAGCTCAGGCCGGCGGCGAGGATCATGCATACCGATACCAGGCTGGTGGCGTAGATGAACACCGGGCCGAGCACGTTGCCCAGCACATGCACGCGGATCAGCGTGAATGCGCCGGCGCCGGTCGCGCGTGCCGCGTCGACGAAGTCGAGGTTGCGCACCGAGGTGGTGATGCTCTCGGCCACGCGCGCGATCGGTGGGATGAACACCAGGGTCAGCGAGATGATCGCGTTAGCGAAGCCGGCGCCGAGCGCGCCCGAGATCGCGATCGCCAGCAGCACCGCCGGGAAGGCGAAGAAGACGTCGGTCGTGCGCATGATCACGCTGTTGAGCCAGCCGCCGAAGAAGCCGGCCACCACGCCCAGGCCGGTGCCGACGACGAAGGCGATGAACACCGGCAGCAGGCCCATCACCAGGCTCATGCGGCCGCCGTGCATCAGGCGCGACAGCATGTCGCGGCCCAGCTCGTCGGTGCCCAGCCAGTGGCCCGGGGTGCCGATCGGCGCCAGGCGCTGGCTCATCACCCCTTGCGCGGGGTCGTGCGGGGCCAGCCAGGGTGCCAGCAGCGCCATCAGCATCAGGCCCAGCAGCAGCCCGGCGCAGCCCATCGACACCTTGTCGCGGCGCAGGCGCAACCACACCGTGGCCCAGTAGCCGCGCGAGCGCAGTGGCGCCACGACCGTGGCCGGCGCTATGGCGGCGGCCGTGGTGGAAGACGCGTTCGTCATCGTTCAGCTCCTCTTGATGCGCGGGTCGAGCAGGGTCTGCACGACATCCACCAGCAGGTTGAGCGCGACGAAGAACATCGCCAGCACCAGGATGATGCCCTGCAGCAGCGGGATGTCGCGCTGGAAGATCGCGGTGTTGAGCAGAAAGCCGGTGCCCGGCCAGGAGAACACCGTCTCCACCAGGATCGAGCCGCCCAGCAGGTAGCCGAACTGCAGGCCCATCACCGACAGCACGGTGGGGGCGGCGTTCTTGGCCACGTGGCGGGTGATGGCCAGCGCGCCCAGGCCGCGCGCGCGCAGTGCGCTGACGAACTCGGCGTTGAGGATCTCGGCCACCGTGGCGCGCACGGTGCGGGTGACGATGCCCATGGGGATGAAGCACATCGTCACCGCCGGCAGCACCAGGTACTGCAGGTGGGCCCAGTCCCAGCGCCATTCGCCCGAGCCATCCGCGCCCGCGCCCATCGAGGGCAGCCAGTCGAGCTGCACCGAGAACACGATCACCAGCACCAGGCCGAGCCAGTAGTGCGGCACCGATACGCCGGTGATCGCGATTGCGGTGGCGAGCTTGTCGATCCAGCGCCCGTTGAAGAAGGCGGCCAGCGTGCCGAGCACGATGCCGCCGCCAAAGCCGATCACCGCCGCGGCGACTGCCAGCAGCAGGGTATTGCCGAGGGCGAGCGCGATGTCACCCATCACCGGGCGTCCGGTGGCCACCGACAGGCCCAGGTCGCCCTGCAGCGCGCGCTGCACCCAGGCCCCGAACTGCACCACCAGCGGGCGGTCCATGCCGTAGGCCTGCTTGATCGCGGCCACCACCTCGGCCGGCGCGTCGGCGGGGATCACCGCCGTCAGCGGGTCGCCAGGGGCGAGGTGGACCAGCGAGAAACACACTGCGGCCACCGCGAGTGCAATCGGAATCGCATACAGGATGCGCTTGAAGATGAATGCGAACATGCTTGCCCTCCAGTCCGGGAAGCGGCCGGCGTACGCCCCCCCATTCGAGTAGGGGCGCTCAGGCGCGGCCGGTGGATGGCCGGCGGGGCGTGCCTAGCGCACACCGCCGCCGGTGCCGGATCACGGCTTCATGTGGACCGGGGTGAGGTCCTGGAACCAGCTCTTGGCCTGCACGAAGCCCTGCACGCGGCTGCTCATCGCGCGCGGACCGACGTCATGGCCGACGAACAGGAAGGGCGCATCCTCGACCAGGGTTTCGTGCAGCGCGGTATAGACGCGGCGGTTCTCCGTGGGGTCGAAGGCGGTCTGCAGCTCGCCGATCAGGGCGTCGACCTTCGGGTTGGCGTAGTAGCCCCAGTTCAGCGACACCGGCGCCACGTTGCGGCTGTCCATGAAGCGGATGATCGCGGCGAAGGGGTCGTGGGTGGCGAAGGTGATGTTGGTGGCGTGGGCGCCGAGCGAGGCCGGGTCCTTGGCGCCCTGGCGCCAGTTGTTGAACAGGGTCTCCCACACCAGCACCTCGAACTCGACCTCGATGCCTACCGCCTTCAACTGCTGCTGGATCAGCTCGTTCATCGGCAGCGGCTGCATCTGCCCCGAGCCCGAGGCCGAGATCAGCACCTTGGCGCGCAGCGGCTTGTCCGGGCCGTAGCCGGCTTCGGCGAGCAGGTCCCTGGCAGCCGCGGGGTCGTGGCGGATCTCGAAGGCGGGCTTGCCGAAGGCCGGGTCGTCCGGCAGCAGCAGGCCCTGCGCCGGCACCATGTTGCCGCCGAGGAGCTGGCGAATCGCCTCGCGGTCGACCGCCAGGTTGGCGGCCTGGCGTACGCGCTTGTCGAGCCAGGGCGAGCCCTCGGCGAAGCTGAACTGCCACGGCCAGATGTGCGGATAGCCGTTGCTGGTGACGGTGAAGCCGCGGCTGCCGAGCATCGGCAGCATGTCGGCCGGCGGGTTCTCAACCCAATCCACCTGGCGCGACAGCAGGGCATTGGCACGGGTGTTGCCCTCGGGGATGGGGATCAGCACCAGGCGGTCGGCCTTGGCGCGGCGCGCCGGGTTCCAGTAGTCGGTATTGGGGACCAGCACCGCACGTTCGCGCGGGGTCAGGCTCTCGAGCTTGAACGGGCCGGTGCCCGAGGGCTGGGTCTCGAAGGCATTCCAGTCACGGCCGAGCTTCTCCCACTGCGCCGGGCTGGAGAAGAACATGAAGGGCAGCTGGTTGAGCAGCATCGCGTTCGGCGTCTTGGTGGTGATCTCCACCGTGTAGTCATCCACCTTGCGGATGCTCTCGTAAGCCGGCAGGCGAGCGACGACCTGTGCGGCCTGCTTGGCATCGAACTGCGGCGCGGTCTGGTCGAAGACCTTGGCGAAGTTGAACACCACCGCGTCGGCGTTGAAGGTCGAGCCGTCGTGGAAGCGCACGCCCTCGCGCAGCTTGAAGGTCCACTTGCGCGGGTCCTCCTTCGACACGCTCCATTCGGTGGCGAGCTGCGGCACCAGTGGCGCGGCGCGGTCGGCGCTCGACAGGTCCCAGCTCACCAGTGCGTCGTAGAGCGTCATGCCGGTAAAGCGCACGCCCTCGAAGCCGGAGTTGGGTGCGCCCGAGGTGAGCGGAATGTCGGAGGCGGTCATGCCGATGCGCACGGTACCCTGGGCGAGTGCAGTCGAAGGTAGGGTGGCGCCGATGGCGAGCGCAGACAGCAGGCCTGCGCCAAGGACCGTGTGGCGCAGTGCGCGCGGGGCGCGTAGGGCGGCGAGAGGCTTCATGAAGATCTCCTGTGGGTGAGGTGATCTTCTCTAAGCATCTCTCGTGCCAGATTGTAAAAATAGCTGTATCGATTTAATAATACAAAAAATAATCAGTAAAAACAGTTTGTTGTGATTGTTTTCTGGTTTGCTGGCAGGTGTGCTCACGGCCCTGTCTGTGGCGTGCATGCACCGCATTCGTGTGCGGTCCAGGGCTTGCGCACTGTCCTGGCGCATGGCAGCCCCGGGGTGTGACTTCAGCCCGGCGCTGCGATCCTGCCCGGGGTCTCGAGCTGGATCTCGTCGCAGTTGTGCCCTGGCCCGCTGCGGTCGATGA
>ERZ761607.3540-NODE-3540-length-14934-cov-4.916325_pt1 | contig 14934 bp, 9 predicted proteins | sample MGYA00511164_ERZ761607 | MGnify/ENA primary metagenome ERZ761607 (study PRJEB28899, sample SAMN02445080) | bioreactor sludge metagenome | biome: EBPR sludge | place: Australia: Brisbane, Thorneside Wastewater Treatment Plant | collected 2011-06-22 ...
GCTCTGCCCGATCGATCCCCCGCCGCCGCCACCACCGTTCGCGCACGAACCGCTGCCGACGCGCGCGCCCCCGTCGCCACCGTCGTAGCCCGGCACGGTGGTGCGACCGCCCTGCGCGGGCATCGCGTCCGCGCCGGCGTTGCTGCCCGTCGTCGCGGAGAGCTCGCGCGCGCCGCTGCCGCCCGCGCCGCTTCCGCCGACTTGCGAGGCGCCGCCGCCTCCGCCGCCGTAGCCACCGCCACCGCCGCCCGCCGCGCCACGGTTCTGCGCGCCGCCGCCGCCGCCGAAGACGCCGCCGTTCCCACACGCTCCCGCGCCGCGCGCGCCTTCGTCGCCGAGCCCGCCTTCGCCGCCGAGCGAGCAGCTCGCGACGGGCGCGCTCGTGCCTGCTCGTCCCGTGTGCCCTGCGCGACCGCCCGGTTGCACCGTCGTCGAGCACGCTGCCTCTTGCCCCGCGCCCCCTGCGCCGCCCGCGAGATCGATCGTGCCGCGCACGAGGATCGGTCCGCGCGCGCGCAGGTCGAGCACGCCGGTGCCGTTCGTGCGCAGCACTGCGTTCGGTCCGATCTCGATGCGCTCGTACTGGTAGACACCGGGCTCGAGCGTGAGCTCCGTGGTGCCCGACAAGATCAGATCTCCGTCGGAGCCGTCGCTCGGGAACGGCGTCGCGCATCCTTCGGGCGGGCAACGCGGGGGTCCGCCGTCCACCCCCGCATCGAGGCCTCCGTCGAAGCCTCCGTCCACGCCCGCGTCGAGCACCGCGTCGCAGTCCTCGTCGATCGTTCCGTCGCAGTCGTCGTCGCGCGCATTGCAGCGCTCGAACGCCCCCGGTCGAACGGTGGCGTCGCGGTCGTCGCAATCCGCCACCGACGCGGACACGCCTTCGCAGCGCGCGTCGGGGAAGCCGTCGCCGTCGTCGTCCTCCGTGTCGTTGACCCCGAGGAAGAACGTCGTGTCCGCGTTGCAGTCGTCGTCGATCGCGTTGCAGCGCTCGGCGACCGACGGATTTCGATCGGCATCGCCGTCGTCGCAATCGCTCGGCAGCACCGAGTACCCCTCGACCGGCGTGATCGACACGATCGCGCGCCCGAAGTCGTTCGTGCCGAAGCCGTCCTCGTCGTCGTCCACGTACCAGGCGCGCGCGACCACCTGTTCGTCGACGTTCTCGTCGCAGTCGTTGTCGATGCCGTCGCCGATCTCGAGGCTCGCGCCGTGGATGGTCGGATCGGAGTCGTCGCAGTCGAGCGGAGACACCGAGATGCCAGGCCAGCCGGGGCAGCCGGAGATGGGCGCGTCGGGATCGCCGTAGAGGTCGCGATCGCGATCCACGAACGCCGACACCACGACGCCTTCGTCGACGGATCCGTCGCAGTCGTTGTCGAGCCCGTCGCAGACCTCGGGCGCGAGCGGGCTCGTGTTGGTGCGCAGGTCGTCGCAGTCGTCGCCGCAGTCGTCACCGTTGCAGCAACGATCGTCTTCGTAGCCGTCGCCGTCGTCGTCGCGCTCGCCGCGCGTGGTGGGATCGCAGTCCTCGTCGACGAAGAGATCGCAGACCTCGGTCGCGTCGGGGTTCACGTCCGCGTTGCCGTCGTCGCAGTCGTCGCCGCCGCATGCGACCGCCGTGAATCCGTCTCCGTCGGCGTCGGGCTCCGAGCACGCGTCGCCGCACTGCCGCGTGTCTTCCGTGCACGTCGCTCCCGGACACGGCGTCGTGCCGGGCAGACAACCTCGCGCGTCCGCGCCCGTCGCGCCCGGCATGCAGCGCTCGGCGCCGTTGCAGTAGGTCGCGTCGTCGCAGTCCGTGTCGGCGCTGCACGTGCTCGTCGTGTCGCTCGAAGTGTCGCGCGGCGTCGTGGCGTCGGCGGGTCCGTCGTCGTCTCCACACGCGAGAATCGAGGAGAGCACACAGACGACCCAGAGCTTCGAGCGCATCGAGGTCGAGGGTACCCGGCGATCCACGCGATTGGCGAGCACGTTTCGCCCAGCGATCGCGATCGCACGCGACCCCACGACGTGCCGCCGTTTCGGGAGTCCGCGCGCCGCCCTGGCTCGACGCGAGGTCGCCGCGAGGCCCCACGACGTCGCCCTTCCAGGCGCGCTCCTCGCGCCAAGCGCTCGCTCGCACGCGAGCCCCCAGCGGCGCCGCCATCGCGGGTAGGATCGCGCGCATGGAGCGATACGACCTCGTCGTGATCGGATCCGGCCCCGGCGGAGAGAAAGCCGCCGCGCAGGCCGCGTACTTCGGCAAACGTGTCGCGGTGATCGAACGCGCTCACGAGCCGGGTGGCGCCGCCGTGCACACCGGCACGTTGCCTTCGAAGACGTTGCGCGAGACCGCGGTGTACTTGAGCGGTCACCGCAGCCGCGCGCTCTACGGGCTCGCGCTCCAGCTCGAAGAGCACGTCACGCTGCAGACGCTCATGGCCCGCAAACGCGCGATCGCGATCGCGGAGTCGCGACGCATCCGCGAGAACCTCGCGCGCCACGACGTGCCGCTGATCCACGGCCACGGTCGCCTGCTCGACGCGCACACCGTCGAGGTCTCGCACGACGACGGAACGAAGACGCTGCTCTCCACCGACTTCACGTTGATCGCGACCGGCTCGGTGCCACGTCGACCACGCGAGATCGACTTCGCCTCGCCGCGCGTGCACGACAGCGACGAGATCCTGACCATCGACGCGCTGCCGACCTCGCTGATCGTGCTCGGCGCGGGCGTGATCGGCTGCGAGTACGCGTGCATGTTCGCGGCGCTCGGCACGCAGGTCACGCTGGTCGACGGGCGCGCGGACATCCTCCCGTTCCTCGATCACGAGCTGCGCGACGCGCTGAAGGACGAGATGGAGAGCCTCGGCGTGCGCCTCGCGCTCGGCGCCGCGTGGTCGAGCGAGCCGGGTGCGATCGTGGCCGACGATCAGGAGGTGCGTTGTCTCTTGAACGACGGCACCGTCGTGCGCGCCGCCCACTTGCTCTTCGCGGCCGGTCGCGGCGGCGCGACGCGCGATCTCGGGCTCGAGAACGTGGGCCTGCAACCAGATGCGCGCGGCAACCTGCAGGTCGACGCGAGCTACGCCACCGCGGTGCCGAGCGTGCTCGCGGTGGGGGACGTGATCGGTTTCCCCGCGCTCGCGTCCGCCTCGATGGAGCAAGGCCGCGTCGCGATCTGCCGCGCGTTCGGCTTCGGCTACAAAGAAGCGCTGAGCGGCGTGATCCCTTACGGCATCTACACGATCCCGGAGGTGAGCGCGGTGGGCGAGACCGAGCAGTCGATGCTCGCGAAGAGCGAACCCTACGTGGTGGGTCGCGCACGCTTCCACGACAACGCGCGCGGACAGATCCAAGGCGACCTCGGCGGCCTCACCAAGCTCGTCGTCTGCGCGCGCACGCGGCGCATCCTCGGTGTGCACGTGATCGGCGAGCGCGCGAGCGAGCTCGTGCATCTCGGCCAGGTCGCGCTGCTCGCGGGCGCCACCGTCGACGTCTTCATCGAGATGGTCTTCAACTACCCGACGCTCTCGGAGACCTACAAGTACGCGGCCTACGAGTGCCTCGGCGCCTTGGCGCGGGCGGCGGGTGGATGACGCGACGCCTCGGCCGTGGCGCGGGTGGTCGCTCGTTCGCTTGCTCGTTCGCTTGCTCGTTCGCTTGCTCGTTCGCTTGCTCGTTCGCTTGCTCCTTCGCTCGCTCGTTCCGTATCGAGGCGTCGACGACTGCGTCCCCGACCACGACCAGGTCGACGACCACGACGTCACGCTTCGCGAAGACGGTCTCACCGATCACGACGCTGCGCGACGTCACGTGTGCGGGATCACGTGTGTGGGATCGACGCGTTGGAACTCTCGCCGCGTTCGGCTAACGTCGCGGCGATGCGCACCGTCGTGCTCGAGATCGCTGGCGCGAAGTACCGACTGACCACCGATGCCGACGAAGGTCATCTGCGGCGGCTCGCGGAGAAGGTGAACGACCGCATCGAGGCGCTCGGGACCAAGGCGGTGCGAACCGGTACGCCGGCTCAGCTCCTCGCGGTGGTCGCGCTCGGGCTCGTGGAAGAGCTCGAAGAGACGCAAGAGCGACACGCGGGGCTCAAGGCGCGCGCGGCCGAGGTGGTCGCGGACGCCGTGGCGCGCATCGACGGTCGCCTCGCCGCGCTCGCACGGCTCGACGAAGCAGGATCGTGACGGTGCGCGCGTGAAGGTGCTCGCGTGAGAGTGCTCGGCATCGATCCGGGGACGATCCGCACCGGCTGGGGCGTCGTCGAGCCCGTGGGACCGCGCGCTCGCCTCGTGGCGACGGGCGTGATCCACGCGAACGAGAAGAAGCCGCTCGCGGAGCGTCTGAAGATCATCCACGACGGTCTGCGCGCGGTGGTGACGGAGCACGCGCCGCGGATGGTGGCGGTCGAAGACATCTTCTTCGCCAAACACGCGAACGCCGCGCTCAAGCTCGGTCACGCACGCGGCGTCGCGCTCTTCGTCGCCGCGGACGCGGAGCTCGAGGTCTTCGAGTATCCGCCCGCCCTCGTGAAGCGCTCGGTCGCGGGCAAGGGCCGCGCGGAGAAGGAGCAGGTCGCGCTGCTCGTCGGCGCGATGCTCGGTCTGCGCGAGCTGCCGACGATCGACGCGACCGACGCGCTCGCGGTCGCGCTCACGCACCTTCAAGCGACGCGTGCGCGCGGCATGGTGCTCACGGCGCCGCGTCGACGCTGACGATCGCACGTTCGACACCGCGAGTCCGACGTGTGCGATCGCGTGTGCGTTCGACGTGTGCGTTCGACGTGTGCGTTCGACGACCGACGTGCGCGACCGACGTGCGCGATCAATCCGTGATCGCTTCCAGCACCGCGTCCGCGACGACCTCGGGGATCTGCAAGTGCAGGAAGTGCCCGATGCCTTCGAAGATGCGCACCTTCAGCTTCGATCCGTCGCAATGCTCTTCGGTGCGCCACGCGAGGTCGGTGGCGAACGCGGGATCCTGATCGCCCCAGAGCACGCGCACCGGCACCGAGACGTCGCGCACCTCCGCGAGCATGTCTTTCGGATCGAGCGAGAGGAGCTTCGTGTAGTAGCCGCACATGAAGCGCATCGCGTCGTCGATCTGCGCGTGATCGGCGAAGGGCTGCACGTCCGCGTCGGTCGGAACCCCGCCGGCGTACTTCTTGAGCTGCCAACGGATCAGGTAGCCATTGCCGCGCGTCCACAGCCATCCCGCGAGCTTGTGCTTCGCGAAGATGTAGAAGTAGAAGCACTTGCGCCGCTGCTCCGGTTTGGCCCATTGCTTCGCGAAGACGCCGGGGTGCGGGATGTTCATCGAGATCACCCGCGCGACGCGGCTCTCGTGGCGCATCGCGAGGTACCAGGACGCGATGCCGCCCCAGTCGTGCCCGGCGACCGCGGTGAGCTGTGCGATGCCGAGCGCGTCGAGGAGCGCCGCGAGATCGTCGCCGAGCTCGTTCGGATGATAATCGTAGGGGTCCGCGGGCTTGTCGCTGCGCTCGTAGCCGCGCAGCACGGGCATGATCACGCGATAGCCTGCGGCTGCGAGGCGCGGCGCGACGTGGCGCCACGAGTACCAGCTCTCCGGGAAGCCGTGCACGAGCATCACCGGCGGACCGGCGGCGGGCCCTTGAAAGCCGACGTGCAGCTTCAACCCGCGCCCGGGCAGGTTCACGTACTGAAAGCTGAGCCCGGGCCAAGCGCCCGTGATGTCCCCCGACATGGCGCGCAGCATGCGGGAGTCGTCGCGTGCGACGCAACGTTCGTGCGCAGCCTGCGACGCGCCGACGTCTCATGTTGATGCACGTGCACGCCCCCTCGGGGCGTATCTTCCGTGTTCGGAGGGAGGCGCGCTGTGGCAGGGATCCTGCTTTGCGTGCGCGACCTTCGGCGGGTGATGGGATCGAGGAGCTCTGGATGAACGTGCGGATCATCGGATTGGGTTTGGCGCTGGTCGTCGCGTGTGGGGACGACGACGCATCGACGGCGGCCACGAGCCAGGCTGCGGAGCCGACGCCCACCGAGCCCACGCCGTCGACCACCGCGGTCGACCTCGACGACCCGCGCACCTGCGCGACCTGCCACGCGGCGGTGGTCGAGGAGTGGGAGCGCTCGATGCACGCGCAGGCGCATCAGTCGCGCGATCCGATCTACGCGGCGCTGCGCACGCTGCGTATCGAGCGCCAAGGCCCGCAGGTCGCAGGGCAGTGCGGGAGCTGCCACCACCCGCTCGCGAACGCGGAGCCCGACGCGCCGCTCGCCGCGCTCGGGGTGTCGTGCCGGAGCTGTCACGGCGTCGCCGAGGTGCGTGAAGGCGCCGGGCACGCGGCGCTCGTCTTCGCCGACGATCGCGTGATGCGAGGGCCGCACGATCTGCGCGCCGACGCGTCGCCGGCGCACGGAACGGGTCCCGCGGCCACGCACCTCACCGACGGCAAGACGCTCTGCCTCGCGTGCCATCGCGAGGCCCGCAACCCGCAGGGCGTCGTCACCTGCAACACCGGCAACGAGCTCGCGGAGCACGCCGACGCCTCGGCGACCTGCACGGGCTGCCACATGCCGACGGTGGAGACGCCGAGCGGCGCGGTCTCCACGCGCGCGTCTCATCGGAGCCACGCGTTCCTCGGCCCGCACGCCGCGTGGGAAGGCGACGACGTGTTCCTGCGCGGCGCGGTCGCGATGAACGCGCGCCTCGACGGCGACGCGCTCGTGGTCTCGCTCGAGAACCGATCGGGCCACGGCTTCCCCTCCGGCTATCCAGGGCGGCTCGCGGTGGTGCAGGCGATCGCGGAGGACTCGTCCGGTGCGGAGGTCTGGCGTGCGTGGCGCGAGGAGGCGAGCGAACGTCCGGAGACGATGCTCAACCAAGTCTACGTCGACTCGGAGGGCCAGCCCGTGATGGCGCCTTTCGCGACCGCGATGGCGCGCGACTCGCGTCTGCGTCCGAACGAGACACGCGAGCTGCGCTTCGAGGTGCCGCCCACGACCGCGACGGTCGAGGTGAGCCTACGCTTCTTCCTCCTGCCGCCGAAGGCTTCGCAGGCGCTCGGGCTGGCGGAGAGCCCACTCGCGGCGCCGCGCGTGATCGCGGAAGCGCGCGCGACGCGTTGAGCGGCCATTGCACGTCGCGGCGGCCCGTGATCGCGGAAGCGCGCGGCGGATCGCGGAAGCGCGCGCGACGCGTGGATCAGCCGGTTCCGCCGAGGCCCATCGCGAGCGCGTTCACCGTCAGCAGCAGCTCGTCGATCAGGTTCGGCTCCCCCGATCGATGGCGCGCGAGCAATCGAACCTGCCGCTCGTGCAGCACTGCCAACGCCTCTGCGCGCGCGCTCACCGTCGCATGTATCCCCGGACGTCGCTCCGAGAGCGGTCCCCCGTAGAGCCGTTCGAGCGCGCGGTGCGTGCGTGCATGCTCGTCCAGGATCGCGGCGAGGATCGGCTCCGCGTGCTCGCGTTCGGTGGCGAGCGAGGCGTAGCGCGCCATCGTCGTCGGACAGGCCCACGCGACCGCGGTCGCCGCGTTGCTGACGACGTAGTGCAGCGGAGCCCAGGTGTAGAGATGCCGACGTAGACGCTCGAACGCCTCGGGATCCTCCTGCGCGAGCGCCTCGAGCGCGCTGCCCACGCCGTACCAGCCAGAGAGCTGGAAGCGCGCTTGGCTCCACGCGAAGACCCAGGGGATCGCGCGCAGATCGGAGAGCGTGTGTTTCCCGCTGCGGCGCGACGGGCGCGAGCCGATGCGGCTCTGCTCGAGTGCGTCGATCGGCGTCGCCTCGCGGAAGAAGCGGACGAAGCCCTCGCGCTCGACGAGCGCGCGGTAGGCCTCGAGCCCACGCGCGGCGAGCACGTCCATCGAAGCTTCGAGGCGCGCGCGCTCGGCGTCGTCGGGCTGATCGAGGACGACACGAGCGCGCGCGAGGTCTTCGCTCTCCGCCAGGCGGCTCGCGCGAAAGACGTTGGCGACGAGCAGCTCGGCCTGGTGGATCGCGGTCGGTGGGTTCGCGTACTTCTGCGCGATCGTCTCGCCTTGTTCGGTCATGCGCAGCGCGTGGCCGAGCGAGCCTTCGGGGAGGCTCTTCACGAAGCGATGCGTCGGACCGGCGCCGCGGCTCGTGGAGCCGCCGCGCCCGTGGAAGAAGCGCACCCGCGTGCCGCGACGAAGGGCGACCTCGGTCAGCCGCGCCTGTGCCCGGTAGAGCGACCACAAGCTCGCCAGGGTGCCGCCGTCTTTGTTGCTGTCGCTGTAGCCGATCATCACGTCTTGGCGCGTGGACGTGTCCCTGCGCAGCGCGGCCTGGTGCGCCAGGCTCCGTCGTGTCCACGGCTCGGCGAGGAACGCGTCGAGGATCGTGGGGCTCGCCTCGAGATCGGAGATCGTCTCGAAGAGCGGCACCACCGGGAGCAGACACGCGGGGCCGTCGGGCGTCGTCGCGACGAGCCCGACCTCACGCGCGAAGAGGTAGACGACGAGCAGATCCGAGAGCGAGCGGGTCATGCTCACGATGAGCGTGCCGAGCCCCGCGGTGCCGTGCGCGCTCGCTTCGTCCGCGAGCACGCGGAAGCAGTCGATCACCGCGCGCGCTTCGGGGCCGAGCTCCGCGCCGCGGCCGGCGAAGGGTCGCAGCGATCGCAGCTCTTCGCGGAGGAACGCGAGGCGCCGCGCTTCGTCCCACGCGCCGTAGTCGGTCTCCGTCGCGCCGCTCGCGAGAAGAAGCTGCTCGATCGCGCGCTCGTGGAACGCGCTGTTCTGACGCACGTCGAGCACCGCGAGGTGGAAGCCGAAGGTCTCCACCAGACGGCGAACGGGCCGCACGTAGAGCTGCGCGAGCGAAGGCGATCCGACCTCGACGAGGCTCGCTTCACACGCCCGCAGCTCCTCGACCAGCTCGCGCGCGCTCGCGTAGGGCGTCACGTCCGATGGCACCTTCGCGGGAAGGCGCGCGCGCATCGCGTTGATCCATTGGCGCCACGGCTCACCGCGGTTGCGCTTCAGCACCGCGTCCGCGTGCGCACCGAGCGCGGTGCGGCTCGCTTCGAGCGCCGACCGAACGATCGGAGACTGGATCGCGGGGTCGGCGACGCTGAGCGTGCTCGCCAACGCTTCGAGCTGCTCGTCGATCGACGCGAGCGCGGCCGCGCGGAGCTCGCGCAGGCTCTGCGCCGTCACCTCGTCCGTCACGAAGGGATGTCCGTCGCGATCGCCACCGACCCAGGTGCCGAACGTGAGGCGCGGCGCGGGCGCGTCGGGCGCATACGGGAGCGGCGCGCCGAACACGTCCTCCCAGGCGCGCGCGAGCCGCTCGTCGAGGCCCGCGATCACCGAAGGGAACGCGTGCCGCAGGAAGTGCAACACGTGGCGACGCTCGGAGGCGAGGTCAGGCTTCTCGAGGAAGAGCTCGCCCGTCACCCAGAGCAGGTGCAGGAGCGCCTTCACCTCGTCGTCGATGCGGCGACGCTCCGCGGGCGTCCACATCTGGTTCTCGCGCCGCACGAGCAGGAGGTAGAGGCGCCGGTGGTGCTCGAGCACCGTCGCGCGTTTGGCTTCGGTCGGGTGCGCGGTGAGCACGAGCTCCACGTTCACGCGGCCGAGGGCAGCGGCGGTCGCGCTCGGATCGTGGCCGGCCGCGCGCAGATCCGCGAGGCAACGCGCGAAGAGCGCCGGCACCGACGTCGCGCCTTCGTCCCGCTCGAGCCGGCGTCGGTGCTGCATCGCGGCGTTCTCTTCCGCCATGCTGCGGAGCTGGAACGCGATCGAGAGCGCCTGCGCGAGCTGCTCGGTCGGCGTCGTGTCCGCGACCTCGCGCGCGGGCGTCGCGCCTTCGCGCCAGGGCACGAGCTCCACGAGCTCGTGTGCGCCCGCCTCCTCCAGCACCTCTCGGAAACGCGCGACCAAGTAGCGAACGTCGCGCTCCACCTTGTCCACCGAGTCGGCGGGGTCAGCCGCCGACGTCGCTACCGAGTCGGCGGGGTCAGCCGACGTCGCTACCGAGTCGGCGGGGTCAGCCGCCGACGTCTCTACCGAGTCGGCGGGGTCAGCCGCCGACGTCTCCACCTCGTCGATCGGTGTGCTCATCGCGCGTGACTCTGCCGCGGGAGGCGCTCGATCGCGAGCCCGTCGCGCAACGTTCACCGAGGGACACGCCCCGCCCCCGACGGACCCCGCCCGGCTGCTATGCTCCGCCCCCACATGCCGGGTCTGCTTCGCCGAGTCGAGACGTTGGTGCCCCGCCGCGCCGCGCAGTTCGGAGGAAAAGCGCGTGGGCTCGCGGCGCTCGCGCGCGCCGGCTTCCCGGTGCCCGCCGCCTACGCGCTCTCGGGCGTCGCGTGCGAGACCTTCTTCCGCGCGAACCTCGAGCCGCACGAGCTGCCCTCCGCGCTGCTCACCGCCGACGTGACGGCCACCGAGCTCGAAGCGATCGCGAAGAAGGTCCGCCGCGCGCCGTTGCCCGCCGATCTCGAGCGACGCCTGCGCGACGCGTACCTCTCGCTGCGACGCGAGGGCGCGATCAGCGTCGCGGTGCGGTCGTCGTCGACCCGCGAAGATCAGGACGAAGCCTCCGCGGCCGGTCTCCACGAGTCGATCCTCCACGTGCGCGATGAAGAGACGATGCTCGACGCGGTGCGCGTGTGTTGGGCGAGCGTGTTCTCGCCGCGTGTGCTCGCGTACTTGCGGCGCGTCGGGGTCGGTGACGCGGACGCGGTGGTCGGCGTGGTCGTGCAGGCGATGGTGCCCTCCGACGTCGCGGGCGTGATGTTCACCGTGAACCCGCTCACGGGCGACGCGGGCGAGATCGTGATCGACGCCGCGTACGGCCTCGGCAGCGGCATCGTCGACGGGCGCGTGTCGCCCGACACCCTGCGCATCGACAAGGCGACCGGCGTGCCTCGTGATCGCGTGATTGGCGACAAACACGTGCGCGTGGTGCTGGCGGACGAAGGCGGCACCCGCGAAGAAGAGGTCGCCTCCGCCGATCGCGAGCGGCTCGCGCTCACCGACGCGCAGCTCGAAGAGCTCACGCAGCTCGCGCTCCGCATCGAGCAACACTTCCACGGGCCCCGCGACGTGGAGTGGGCGATCCAGGGCGACACGCTCTACCTGCTGCAAGCGCGTCCCGTCACCGTCGCGCTGCAGCCTGGCACGCGGCGGTGGCAGAAGCGTCGCGCCGATCCCCACGCGCGCGCGCACCTCGTCTGGTCGAACGTGAACGTCGGCGAAGCGCTGCCCGGCGTGGCCACGCCCTTCACGTGGTCGATCCTCTCGAGCTTCAGCGAGCTCGGCTTTCGCCGCGCGTTCGGCTCGATCGGCTGCACGGTGCCGAAAGACGCCGAGCTCGTGGGTGCCTTCCGAGGACGCATCTACCTGAACCTCACCGAGTTCATGAGCATCCTCTCGCAGGTCCCGGGCCTGCGCCCGAAGACCATCCTCGCGCTCGGCGGCGGCGGCGAGGTCGACCGCCTCGAAGCGGAGGTCGAGTCGCGCAGCAGCGCGGGTTTCCTCGCGCGGCTCCCGTGGACGGCGGCGCGCTTCGCGAAGGAGAACTACGACCTCCAAGACCGCATCGATCGTTTCGAGGCGTACTTCGCGGGCGAACGTCAGCGCCTGCTCTCGCTCGATCTTCGTGTGCTCGCGTCGAACCCGCTCGACCGCGTGCTCGCGGACGTGGAGCGCCTGCTCGACGCGTCGGGCACCGTGATGCTCACCGTCTACGGCAACCTGCTCTCCAGCGTGGTCGCGCTCACGACCGCGCTGCGGCTCTTCGCGAAGGATCGTGCGGACGCGCTGCAGCGCGATTTGCTCACCGGGCTCGCGGATCTCGACAGCGCGGCGCCGGGCTTGCGCCTCTGGTACCTCGCGGAGACCGCGCGCGCGGAACCCGAAGCGTGCGCGACGCTGCTCGCCGCCGATCCGGCGAAGCTGCACACCGACGATCTCCCGCGCGGCCCGACCCGCAAGGCGCTCGAGGCCTTCCTCGAAGCGTTCGGTCACCGCGGCACCCGCGAGGCGGAGATCGCGGAGCCGCGTTGGCGCGAGGATCCGACGCTGCTCTTCGCGACCTTGCAGATCCACCTGCGTGGCACCGGCGACACGGGTCCGTTGGTGGTCGAAGAGCGCCAGCGCCGCGTGCGTGAGGCCGCCGAAGCGGAGCTCGCCAAGGTCGTCCCCGCACCGCTCTTGCCCGCGTTTCGTCACCTACTGACGCTCGTGCAGCGTTTCCTCCGTCTCCGCGAGCGCCTGCGCGGCACCGTGACGGAGGTGCTCGGCTTCTTCCGCCTCGTCGCGCTCGATGCGTCGCGCCGCATCGCGCTGCTCGAGCCCGACGCGGGCACCGATGGCGCGTTCTTCCTCACGCTCGACGAGCTGCATCAGACGCTTCGCCACCCGGGTCGCGCCGCGGTCGCCAACCGCATCCGTCAGCGCCGTCGTCAGCTCGAGCGCGATCGTGCCCTCCCCGATCCGCCCGACACCTTCGTGGGTTTTCCGCCGCCAGTGAGCGAGACGCGCGCGGTGCGCTCGGACGTCCTCACGGGGCTCCCCGCGAGCTCGGGCCTCGTCGAAGGTCGCGTGCGTGTCGTGCGCACGCCGATGGAGGCAGCCGCGTTCGAGCGCGGCGAGATCCTCGTGGTCGGCCAAGCGGACGTCGGCTGGTCGCCGCTCTTCCTCGTCGCGGGCGCGGTGATCACGGATCTCGGAGGCCCGCTCTCGCACGCCTCGATCGTGCTGCGCGAGTACGGCGTGCCCGCGGTGGTGAACGTGAAGCACGGCACCGCGGTACTGCGCACCGGCGATCGTGTGCGCCTCGACGGAGATCGCGGCGAGGTGCGGCTGCTCGAACGCGCGGTGGTCGAGGACGCGGCGAGCGTGAGCGCGTGATCCCGATTCCGATTCCGATCGTGCACCGCGACGCGGAGCTGCTCGTGGTGAACAAGCCGAGCGGATTGCCGACCACCTCCCCCGACGGCGGAGACTGTTTGGTGTCGCGCGTACGCGAGCTCGATCCCGGCGCGCCCCGCCTGCACCCGACCTCGCGCCTCGACGCGGAGGTGAGCGGCCTCGTGACCTTCGCGCGCACCGCCCGCGCGACCGAGGCGCTGCTCGAAGCGCGCCGCGCACACGCGTACGGGCGCACCTACCTCGCGCTCGTCACGAACGCGCCCGCCGACGACGAAGGCCGCTGGGAGCTCCCGATCGCCGTCGACCCGCGCGATCGACGCCGACGCCTCGTGTCCTTCGACGATCCGGAGACGAAGCCTTCCGCGACACGCTTCTCCGTACGCGCGCGCGGCGAGCTGAGCCTGCTCGCGCTCTTCCCCGAGACCGGACGCACCCACCAGCTCCGCGTCCACTGCGCGCACGTCGGCAGCGCGATGTTCGGCGACGTGATCTACGGCGGAGAGCGCCGCGTCACGCGCGCGAACGGACGCGTCGTGAGTGCCAAGCGCGTGATGCTGCACTGCGCGGCCTTGGATCTGCCGAACGTCGCGGCCGAAGGTCGCTTGGTCCTCGTGGCGCCGGTTCCGGCGGACTTCGCGAACGTGTGGCGCGGTGTGGGTGGCGATCCGAGCGCGCTCGGCTGAGCGATGGCGTCCTTTGTGAGCACGTCGTTCATGAGCACGTCGTTCGTGAGCCCCGCGACGCGTGGCGTCGGACGACGTGACGAAGCGCGCTCAGATCTCCGAGCGCATCCGGTAGCCGACGCCGCGCACCGTCTCGATGTAGTCCGACGCGACGCCGAGCTTCTCGCGCAGGCGCTTCACGTGCGTGTCGACGGTGCGCGTCTCGATGCCGGGCGCGTAGCCCCACACGCGCTCGAGCAGCGCGTTGCGCGACTGCACGCGCCCGCGGCGCTTCGCGAGATCCAGCAGCAGCCGGAACTCCAGCGCGGTCAGCCCGATCTCTTCGCCCGCCACCGTCACGCGATGGCCCGAGATGTCGAGCACCAGCTCGCCGATCGTGAACGTCTGCGGGCCCTCTTCGTCGGGCGCGCCGAGGCGCCGCAAGATCGCCTCGATGCGCAGCAGGAGCTCGCGCGGCGAGAAGGGCTTGGTGACGTAATCGTCCGCGCCGACCTCGAAGCCGACCACGCGGTCGACCTCTTCGCCCTTGGCGGTGAGCATCACGACGGGGATGCGCGCGGTGCCTTCTTCGCGCCGCAAACGGCGGCAGACCTCGAGCCCCGTGATGTCTGGGAGCATCACGTCGAGGACGATCAGATCCGGACGCTGGCGGCGGATCTCGGCGAGCGCGGTGGCGCCGGTGCCCGCCGTGGTGACGACGTGCCCCGCTTGCTTGAGGTTGAAAGCGACCAACTCCGCGAGGTCGCTTTCGTCTTCCACGACGAGGATACGTGAGCCCATGGTTGCGGCCGAGGTTGGGGGACCACGGTGTCGTGAGTGTTACGGCCCCGTGGCGTCGGGGTCAAAGGTCGTGACGAACCGACGCCGAAGATCAGAGGCAGTCACGCGGCTCGAAGAGGATTCCACCGGGTGGCGGCGGAGCGAATCCAGGCCGCAGCACCCAAACGTCCGTGCCGGGGGCCACGTGGCACGACGCACAGTCGGGGTGCGTGAGCCCGAAGCACTCGGCCTGTGCCGGGGTCAGCGGGACCCACTCCTCGGGAATTGTCGCGGAATCGCGGTCGGCGGGCGCATCGGGTGCAGCGTCCGATGCGAGGCGCGCATCCAGCGCCGCATCGCGGACCGTCGCGTCGCGCACCGCGCCCGCGTCGATCGAAGGGTCGACGTCGGGCACGCCGAGCTCGCCGCTCGAGTAGCAACCGACGACGAAGACGCACACCGCGAGTCGAGTCATGCGCGTAGCAGTACCGTCGCGCGTCGCGATCGGCTCAACCTCGCCGAGTTGATCGAACGCGATGAAGAGCAGTAGCAATCGCAGGCATGAAGACGCCCGCGAAGAAGACGCCCGAGAAGAAGACGCCCGCGA
>ERZ761607.3541-NODE-3541-length-14923-cov-118.684423_pt1 | contig 14923 bp, 12 predicted proteins | sample MGYA00511164_ERZ761607 | MGnify/ENA primary metagenome ERZ761607 (study PRJEB28899, sample SAMN02445080) | bioreactor sludge metagenome | biome: EBPR sludge | place: Australia: Brisbane, Thorneside Wastewater Treatment Plant | collected 2011-06-22 ...
CCTCATCCGGGCCGCGATGGTGCTGCGATTCGTTCATCCGGGCAAGCACCGCACGATCAATTTCGCGCTGGCTACGGGTATCGAAAATTCCGGTAATGCCGCACATGTCGGGTATTCATTCTCTCGTGGTAAAAGAAACCGTCGGCAATTCGCCTGCAGCGACGGCAGTGGTCAGCAAGGCAGCCTCAGCTGCCATCGGCCGGCCCCGCGCCGCAGTTCGGCCGACGGCTGGCAAGTGTCACTGGAGCCTGTTGGCGCCGATCGCAGAACTCCTCGTAGACGGACTGGTAGTCAGCCAGCATCGTTGCCAGGCTGAAGCGGGCGACGGCGATTTCCCGCGCCGCACTCCCGTGCTGTTGGCGCAGGCGTGGATCGGCGAGATACTGCCGCAACAGGTCGCCCAGTCGGGCAACGTCTCGCGGTTGGAAAAGGCGGCCGCTGAGCCCATCGGCTACCAGCTCGACGTTGCCGCCGGTCGCCGTCGCAAGCAACGGCAAACCCGTCGCCATTGCTTCCAGCAGCGTGTTCGAAATCCCCTCGGCGAGAGACGGCAGGACGAAGAGGTCCAGAGCCTGCAGCACTTCGCCGACGTTGCTGACCGCACCCGGGAACCAGGTCAGTGACGAAACGCCGAGTTCGGCAGCCAGGCTGCGCAATGATTCGCGCAGCGGGCCATCGCCGACGATCACCAGCCGTGCGCGCGACGCGGCCGCATCGCCGTCCCGGACGACGCGGGCAAAGGCACGCAGCAGCGTCGCCTGGTCCTTGACAGCCTGCAGCCGTCCCACCGTTCCGATGAGCACGCTGCCCGGGACGGCAAAGCCCGCCGGCAGCGACTGCCAGCGCTCGCCGGCCTGGGTGGCCGGAGCGTAGCGCACGGTATCGACACCGTTGATGATCTGGGTGATCCGGCGCGACGAAATACCGACACGATCGACAAGGTAGTTCCTGAGTTCAGCCGACACGGTGATGTAGCGATCGATCAGCGGTGCGTGCAGACGACGCAACAGCGCCGGCTTGATCCGTCGCCCGGCGAGATCATCGACATCCCAGCCATGCTCGCCATGAATGCAGTGCGGCACGCCGGCCAGCCTGGCCGGCAGGAGTGCATCCAGCCCCGACTGGTTGCGCGAGTGGACGATGGTCGGCTGCAACTGGCGACACAGACGGAACAACCCATGCCGCAGCCGCCAGACGCCGACACGGGAGCGGTTCAACGCAAACACGGGCGTGTCGGACCGCGTCAGGCGGAAGCGAAAATCGGAGAAGTCCTCGACGCAGGCAATGGCGTGGCGAAACCGGTTCTCGGGAAGATGGTTGATCAGGTTGACCAGACCGTTCTCCAGTCCGCCGGTCGCCAGGTGATGGATCACGTGCAGGATCAGCGGTCGCGTCTCGGGCTTCATGTCAGCCCCACACGCGGCAACAGTGGGACACCGACGACCGCGGCGGAAACTCCCGCCTGATTCCGCGGCAAACCTGGAACCCGCCGGTTGCCGCGCCGGCTGTCGTGTGCACCGCGGCGGCGGCTGACGACCACGCGTCTCTGATTGTCCATTTCCCCAATCGATATCCCCAGTGGTGCTGCCGCGGCGGATGGCAAGAAAGCCGAGCCGCAGCGGGTTGCCCGGCACGTGCTGCCGACCGGCAACGCCATCGCACTGCCTGCCCGTCGTCACCCTTCCCGGACAGGCTCTCATCCCCTGCAACTGGCAGCCGCTCGCCGCCAGCCAGCGCGCCAATGATCCCCCGACGCGCCGTCACGTGCCGTGTCATTGTTCACGATCGGCGACAAGCCGGGCAGCACCACCTTGCAGGCGTTCAGCGCCCGCTCGCGGTCTGCTGCAAGGCGGTCCCGATCGCCTCAGCGGCCACGTCGACAAAGTCGGCGAGTGTCGCATCGGCTGCCGCAGGCCCCTCCTGCTGCGCAAACAGGATGACGACTGCGGAATCGTCGCCCTGACCGGTGAGGCGCGACAGCGCCGTGTAGGCCTTGGCGATGGCCTCACTGGAAGTCCAGCGGCCATTGATCCAGTACCATTGCCAGACCAGCAGGCGCACGCTTTCGGGACCGCGCAACTCGGCGGTACGAATCCTGACCGGCTGCCGGTTCAACGAGATCTCCCGGACGCCGCCGGCGACCCTCGCCCATACCGGATCGTCACTGGCCACCAGGACATTGGTCGAGCTGACCAGCTTGCGCTGTTGGTCCTGGTTGCGATAGTAGGCAACGAAGAGCCCGACGCGCCGGCCATCGCGCGCGAACACAGCCTGCCTGCTCGCGTCGGCGCCGGCAAACCGGGGCTGCCAGTCGTATGGACCACCGGCATCGCCATTCTGCCAGCCGGCGATCGGGGCGAGAGGCGCCAGGCTCTTCACCTCGTGCGCGGCGGCATGGTCGAGTTGCCAGAGCGCCAGCGGCCACACGCCGGCCACCAGCACGGTCGTCAGTCCTGCCGCCAGCAGCGCCGCCGGGGATGCGCGCGAGCCAGTCGCAGGCACCACGACCGGCCCCTGTGGCAGCGTGTCATCCTCGCGCCAGCGGGCACCAATCCAGAACATCGCCAGAATGACGACGCCGAAAAACACCCAGCCATACACCAGATGGTCGACGCCGACCGCAAGTTTGTTGCCGGAAAGGTGGCCGAGCATGACGATCATGTAGGCGCGCCCCCAGTTGGCAAGGACCGGCACGATGATCGAGACGAGGAAGAAAAGCAGGCGCCGCCAGGTCGAACGATAGGTGAGATAGGCGTACAGCGTTCCCACCGTGATCGAGGCGATGAGGTAGCGTACGCCACTGCAGGCCTCGACCACCGCCCAGTTGCCGCTCGGAATGACCAGGTGCTGTCCCTCGCGGTACACCGGGATGCCGCTGAGCCGCAGGCCGGCGACGGTCGCGTCGGCAGTCCACTCCATCAGCTTGGGCTGCGTGAAATCACCGAAGGGAACGGCGAAGAAGAGGAACAGCAGCGGAAACGCAAGCCAGCGCGCGACCTGCCAGCCCACCAGCGCTGGCACGGCCAGAACCAGCATGGCCACCAGCGCAAACTGCGAGAGCGCGTTCACCGCCGCCACCTGGCCCAGCAACCAGCCAAGACCGGCGCCGCCCAGCAGGAAAACGGCCAGGTAGCTCGACCGTGGGGTCAGCGCGACGAGTCCCGCGCGTACCCGCCAGACCAGCCACAATGCGATCGGCGGCACGATCATTCCATGCGCGTAAGTATCCGAGCGCCACCAGATGCTCGCCATGTCGCTTGCCGTTTCCCGAAAGAGCACCAGGATGGCCAGCAGCACCAGGACGAGTGCTGGCGCCGCCAACCTCCAGCCAGGGTCCTTCGCGGCAGCTGCAGAGCTTGTTTCGCGGGCAATCATGTAAGACTTTCAGCAGGCGTGGGGAACGGAGAGGAAATGACCAGCTTGGACCGGGGACAACATGGGATCACGCCCGTGCTCGCTCAGCCGAGGTTGCGAACGATGAACGGCCCCAGCCAGTTGGCCACACCAAGCGGCAGCCGCTGCCAGGTGTTGATCAACAGGCGGTACTTGGCGTTCGCCGGGTTGTTCTGCGGTACCGCGTCGCGACGATAGAGGCAATACTCGTAGAACAGTGGCTCGGGCTCGAATCCCCAGTTCTTCTTGAAGGAGTAGGAGCCGGTATCCCGCTTGCTTCGTCCGTAGTCAAAGACCTTCAGGCCACGCTCGCAGGAACGGCGCAACAGCTCCCAGTACTTGAAGTCGTTGGCCGCCAGATGACGTGCCGAGGGCTCGTCGCCAGCGTAATAGGGCAGGACCTCATCGCGGAAGTAGAAGCTGAGGACACTGCTCACCGGGCGTCCGGTCTCATCAACCACGGTCATGATGTCGCAACTGCCGGCAAAGACCTGCTGCAACTGGTCAAAATAGCGCCGTGGCAAGGCTGGCGTGCCATGGCGGTGGACATTGTCGGCGTAGAGCGCAAAAAAGCGCCGGCTGTCGGAATCGATTTCGCTGCGCAGACCGCTCTTCATTCCCTTGCGCACCATCGCGCGCTGCTTGCGCGGAATCGCCAGCATGTTCGCTTCCACTTCCGCGGCGATGGCTCGCCGGAACCGGACATAGAGGCTCTGCTGCGGCCATTCCGGATGACGCTGGTGAACGTTTCGCAGTTCCAGATGGTCGACCCCGAGGCGCCGCGCCAGGGCTTGCGCCTCGTCTTCGAGAAGATCGGCAGCCTGCGGGGTGCTGGCAGCGACACCACCGTAGACGGCGAAGGGCAGCGAGACCAACGCGTTGCCGAACAGCAGGCTCTTCACCTGTGCCAGCGGCAGGACTGCCTCGATGCGACCGGCACGCTCGGCATAAAGGAAGTGCGTCGGATGGCGGAAGACCTCGGCGACGATTCGCTGCCAGCCGGCGCGATGAAAGAAGGTCGCCGGCGGACACTCATCGACGAACGCGTCCCAGCGTGCAACGGCGGCGGCATCGCCGACCTGCAGGCGCCTGACGACGAGTGGGGCCGTCGCGGCGGCGATTCTCGATACTTCCTCGCTGGTCGTTCTCATGCGGCGACTGCGGCAATGCCGCTGCCGAGAAATACCTCGTCCATGCGGCCCCAGCGAAAATCGGCCAGCAGTCGCCGCAGACGTCCCTCGGTGCGATCCAGGTTCACGTAGTGGCGAAAACGTGTCTTGACCGTGAGATCCGGGATTCGTGGCTGCCCGGGGTCGATTTCCCAGGGATGGAAGTAGAAGATCGCCGGCTGCCCATCGCGCTCGTTCACCTGCCGCAACAGCCAGCGCGACAGCACGTACGGCAGCAGCCGGAAGTAGCCACCGCCGCTGGCCGGCCAGTTGCGATTCAGGAAGTGGGCGGTGGTCACCGGCAGCTCGAGCAGGCCGTGCCGCACGCGATGCGCGAAGCGCGGGGCGTCCGGCATGCCGTAGTGGTCGTGGCGAATCGGATAGATGCTCGAACTGTACTGATGGCCTGCCTCGGCCAGGCAATCGAACGCCCACAGGTTGCCCGCCCCGATCGAGAAGCTCGGCGCGCGGTAGCCCCTGATCTCCTGGCCCGAGATGTCCTCGAGCAGCAGCTTGGCACGGCGGATATCGGCGTAAAAGTCGGCCCGGCTGAGATCGCTGGCGCGCTCATGACCGAAGCCGTGGCTGGCGACTTCATGCCCGGCATCGGCGATTCGCCGCACCAGTTGCGGATAGCGCTCGGCAATCCAGCCCAGTGTGAAGAAGGTCGCCCGAACCCGGCTGTCGTCGAGCATCAGCAGAATCCGCTCGACGTTCCGTTCGACCCGGCAGGGGCGCTGCGGCCACTCGTCCCGCGGGATGTACGGGGCAAGTGCCGATACCTGAAAATAATCCTCGACATCGATCGTCAGGGCGTTGGTGATCGGCTTGCCCGGCATCTCGCGTACCCCGCAGCCTAGAGCGACGCCTGCTGCTGGTGCCGCGCCAGCAGCCACGTGGCGAGATCGGCAGCGATTCTTTGCGCCGCCCGGCCATCCCAGAACTCAGGGATGCGCCCGGTCTTGCCAGCGCCGGCAAGGATCGCGTCGACGCCGGCGCGGATCGCCTCAGGATTGCTGCCGACCAGTGTGTTGGTTCCCTCGTCGACGGTGATCGGCCGCTCGGTGTTCTCGCGTATCGTCAGGCAGGGCACGCCAAGGGCCGTGCTTTCCTCCTGCAGGCCACCGGAATCCGAGAGAACGAGCCGCGCGCCCTTCAGCAAACCGAGCATCTCCAGATAGCCTTGGGGTGGCAGGAGAACGATGCGCGGGCTGGACAGCAGATCCTGCAGGCCGAAACGCTCCATGTTGGCGCGCGTCCGTGGGTGCATGGCGAAGATCAGCGGCAGCTTCTGCGAAACCTCCCGCAGTACGCTCAGCAGCGGTCGCAGCGACTCCGGCCGATCGACGTTGGATGGCCGATGCAGCGTCACGACGGCGTAACCCGGTGCGGTATCGGCAACCTGCGCCGCGATGCCAGCCAGTTGCAGGGTCTTCGTCGCAGGGGGAGCGAACTCACTGTTCGCCAGTAGCGAGTCGATCATCACGTTGCCGACAAAACACAGGCGCTCGGTGGCGACCCCTTCGCGCTCCAGATTCACGTGCGCACCACGCTCCGTGGTGTAGAGCCGATCGGCAATCTGGTCAGTCAGGAGACGGTTGATCTCTTCCGGCATGCGGCGATCGTGACTGCGCAGGCCGGCCTCGACGTGCACCACGGGCACATCCTTCTTGGCACACACGAGGGCGCAGGCGAGGGTCGAATTGACGTCGCCGACGACCAGCACGCAGGCCGGCCGCTGTGCGTCGAGTACCGGTTCGAAGCGACGCATCACCTCCGCCGTCTGCACTGCGTGCGTGCCGGACCCGACTTCGAGATTGATATCGGGACGCGGCAGTCGCAGATCGTCGAACAGGCGATCGTTCATATCACGGTCGTAATGCTGGCCGGTGTGGACGAGCAGCGCCGGCAGTGGCGGACGATGCGCCGCGAAGGCACGCAGAACCGGCGCCATCTTCATGAAATTCGGACGCGCCCCGACGACGCAGATCACTGGCCCCAGCCCCGCTGGCCACGTTTCACTCACCACGATCATACCCTTTCAATGTTTGACCCGAACCGCATCGACCAGCTGCTGCAGCAGCGAAAGGATCGCCGCGTTGTTCCGTTCAAGACGGAACATGCTGCGTTCGATGCGAATCAGCCGCTGCTCCGACTGACCGCTCTTCAGATCGGCGATGACGCGTGCCGCCTGGTCGGCAGTGCTGCCGTCGAGCGCAACGCGCGACAGGTCGATGTCGAGGATGCCGCTGTCGGTCAGCTGCGGATGTGCCGCCGGCTGCGCCGCGTCGGCGCCGCTGCCCGCCGCAACCGTGGTGCCGGCCTGCGTCTCCTCGCGCAGTTCGCGCGCCACTTCCTCGACATCGCCGCGCGCAAACTCGCTCTTGCCGTTCAGAAAACCGGCCAGCAGCAGGCGGTCGCAGTGGGCATTGATCCGCCGCGGAACGCCACCACTGGCTTCGAAGAGGGCTTCGAAGGCGCCGGCGTCGAAGCGCGGCGATCCCTTCGATCCGGCGCACTTCAGGCGATGCTCGATGTAGGCCTGCGTCTCATCCTGGTCCATCGGACCGATGTGGCAGGCAGCGATGACGCGCTGCCGCAGCTGCTGCATCTGCGGACTCTGCATGATCTTGCGAAACTCCGGCTGGCCAATGAGAAAGCTCTGCAGCAGGGCCTGTGTGCCAAACTGAAAGTTCGACAGCATGCGCAGTTCCTCGACCGCGCGCGGCGTCAGGTTCTGTGCCTCATCGACGATCAGCAGGCAGCGTTTGCCCTGGCGAGTGACATCGACGAGAAACGCCTCGAGGGCCAGCAGAGTCTCCGACTTGCCCAGGTTCCTGCCACCGACACCAAAAGCAGCGGCCACCATGCGCAAGGTGTCCTCGGCGTCGAGCTGCGTGCTCACCAGCTGGGCGGCAACCACCTTCTCGGCGTCAAGCTCATTCAGCAGGCCACGAACGATCGTCGTCTTGCCCGCGCCGACCTCACCGGTGACGACGATGAACCCCTCGTTCTGATTGAGACCATACTCGAGATAGGCCATCGCGCGCCGATGCTGCTTGCTGGCGAAATAGAAAGAAGGGTCCGGGTTGAGCTGGAACGGCTTGCTGCTCAAGCCATAGAAGGATTCGTACATGCAGGCCAATCAGAAGCTGTGTGACAGCGAGGCAGTCAGGGCGCTCTCGGTATAGTCTGCGTTGACGCCGCCATCAGAAATCACGTGTCTCGCCCCGACGTTTGCATTCGTCTTGGGTCCGAGCGAAGTGGTGAACAGGAGGTAAGCCCCTTGGGTTTTCGAGTCCACAGAACCGCTTCCTTTCGCCAGGCTGCGCTGCTGGTTGAGCGACAGCGACAGCGACGACAGTCCGGTGAGCTGATGGCCCCAGATCACGCCGTAACCGCGCTGGGTCACTTCGTTGGCCAGCGAGTAATCGTCGGTCAGACCGCTGATCACACCCAGCGGCTGCTGTTGGCTCTCGGTCGCATTGAAGGTCAGCGTGTTGCGCACGCCCAGGAGCGCGTAGGAAACCTGTTGCAGGGTCTGCAGGCTTGGCCGGTTGGCCAGATAGCCATTGACCACCGCGCCGTCCGTCGGGACGCCCCTGCCCTGCAGGATCTGGTTGACCTGCGTCCTGATCGCATCCGGCGCGAGGCCAGGATTGTTCGCCGCGACGATCGCATAGTAGGCATCGTAGTTGCTCCCCTGGCCGGTGTTCGTCACCCCCGCCGGCTGATAGGAAACATCCCGGCTGGCAGAATAGTTGAACGCCGACAGCGGCATGCGATGACTGAAGGCAACGTTGTACCCGTTGCCGAAGAAACGCCGGGTCATGCGGCCTTCCAGCTTCGTCCGCGGGCTGGGCGTCCACAGCAGACCAAAACCGGAGTCGTTGTTGGTCTCGTCCTGCAGGCTGACGAGGTTGGTCTTTTCGCGCCCGAAGATCGCCGACACCTCGATCTCGGGATTGAAGCGGTACGACAACGTCAGCCCGTAGCGCGTGTCGTCACGGTCACGTCCGACGTCGTAGTTGGCACTGGTGCTGCTCAGGTCCATCGACCACCTGAGCGCACTCCAGCGCGTATTGCCATTGAGCCGCCCGAGCCACTGGCTCGTTGTCGTGTTGGACACCGCCTGCGAGTCGGGATTGGTCCCGCTGACCGAGTAGCGCAGCAGGTAGTCGGCAGACGAGAAGAGACGGCCGCGGACATACGGCGAGAGCGAGTAGTAGAAGGTCTCGGTGCGGTTCCGGTCGATGTTGGCATTGGACGGGGCGACCGCACCGAAGGCGGAGATGTACTGCTGCGAGATCGTCGCGCTGGCGTCGACGAACAGCCAGTCCTCGACCGCCTCCAGCGTCCCGGCTGCAAGCAGACTCTGCTGCCGGTTGTTCTCCGAAGACTCGCGCGCATAGATGTTCTGCGTGATCGAGTAACCCAGACGCAGATTGGCGCGCCTGCCCCTGCCGTCGATCGAGATACCCGGCGTGATCGAGGTCACCAGATCACTGGTACGGTTCGTCGATGTCAGGTACAGGTTGTTGGTCAGCGTCTCGCCGATGCCAATGTTCGGCGTAATGACCCAGTTTTCCGCGTGCGCCGGCAGCGCCAGCACGAGCAGGGCCGATGCGAGCCGCGCGCCCAGGCGCGGCGCGCGTCGGCAGCGGCTCCGCCGGCGTGCGGCAGGCAACCGACCGGGGAAGGACGCCGGCGAAAGCGTCGCATCGCCGGCAGCGCAGGCAGCCACCTCAAGCACTCTCTGAACCATAGCCATAACCGTACCCGTAGCCGTATCCGTAGCCGTAGCCGTCCTGCGACACCGTCCGCGCCTGATTGAGCAACATCAGCTTCACCGGGCATGACTCGATCGTCATCAGAGCATGCTTGACATCGCTACGGGCAGTGCTTTCGGCCCTGACCACCAGCACCACCTGACCCATGTGGCCGGCCAGAACCCGCGATTCGGTGGTCATCAGCAGAGGCGGCGAATCGAAAATGATGATTCGGTCCGGATAGCGGCTCGCCATCTCGTCGAGCATCTGCACCATGGCCGCGCTCGCCAGGAGTTCGGTTGCGCGCGCGTGCTGCGTCCCGCTGGGCAGGATGCTCAGCTTCTCGACGTTGGTGCGCAGCAGCACCTGCGAGAATTCGACCGACTCATCGGTCAGCGCATCGAGCAGGCCGCGCGCCGGCGGCACTCCGAGCATCTTCAGCACCGACGGCTTGGGCACATCGGCGTCGACCAGCATGACCGTATTGTCGAGTTCCATGGCGATACTGATCGCCAGGTTGATCGCCGTGAAACTCTTCCCCTCACCCGCCAGCGCGCTGGTGACCATGATCAGATTGCCACGCTTCACCGGCGCAACTCCCCTGCCCATGGCGTTGGCGATGAGCGGCCTCTTGATGACGCGAAACTGGTCGGCCAGTTGCGAACGGGGCGCATCAGGGCTCATCAGGCCGCGCGCCGCGAGCGCCTGCAGATCGATGTCGACGCGGCGGGAAACGACCGGAGCTGGCGGTGCAACGCGCACGGGGTCAGTGGAGGCGCCCAGGTTCGCAGCCGCAACAGGGGTCGCGGGTGCGGGCGCGGCAACCTGCGATGTGGTGGTGTCGCTCTGCACCCGGGTCTCGACACCCGCATCCGTTGGCGCGAGGCCAGCGTCCGATTCCGAGCCGCGTACGGGAACCCCTGCCTTGCGCAGCTGCTCGAGACGTTTGGCCGCTTGTTCAATGAGGCTCATCGGTTTTCCTCAGGCAGTACGGACGGAAATGAGAAACAAGGCAAGCAGGCCGGCCCCATAGGCGCCGATCAGCGTCAGGCAGGCTGCTGCAAAGCGCAGCAGGTCCTTCCTCTCGCGCTGCTTGCGTGCGTCGTCGACCAGCAGCGTCACGGTGCCGAGCAGGGGCAGACCGCTTGCCTCGCGCAACGACCGCGCATCGAAGAAGACCGGGCGCAGCTGGCTGGTGGCAAAGGTGGCGGCGATGCCGGCGCCGAGTGCCAGCAGCAGGGTCAACGGCAGGAAGACGGTGCGGTTGGGCGCCACCGGCTTCGGCGAGACGCGCGGGGGATCGATCAGGCGGAAATCGACGCCTGCGGCATTCTCCATCTCGCTGCCCATGCTGGCGGACTCCCTCCTCTGCACCAGTTGCTCGTAGTTCTTCTTGTTGATCTCGTAGTCGCGGTTGAGCTGGGCAAACTCGGCTTCGATCTGCGGCATCATCTTTGCCGACTCGGCAAGGCGATTGTAGCGGGCCTGGTACTCGGCGACGCGCGTGCGCAGGGCGGCGACATTCGCATCGGCCTCGGAGAGCGTCAGCTTCAGTTGCTGCTGCGCCGGATTGCCGCTCAGTGACGCTGCCGGGTTGGTCGCTGCAGCCTTGCGGCGGGCAGCGACTTCCTGCCGCTTCTGGTCCTCCAGTTCCTTGACCAGACGGCGCGCGCTGACGACGTCGGGATGCTGGTCGGTGTAACGCTGCAGCAGCCCATCGAGGCTCTTCTGCAGGGCGTCGATGCGCGCGTCCAGTTCGGGAACCGAGATACCGGCGATGGATTCCTGGGAAGGGTCCGGCACGAGCGAAGGCTCGTCACCGACGATGTGGCGTTTGAGCGTATCGCGCGACTGCTCGGCTTCGCGCAGCTGCAGCTTGCTCTGCTCGAGCAGTGCACCGGCGGCACTCATGCGCGTGAAGTAGTCCTTGCCCTCGGCACTCTGCGTCGCCATGTTGCGCATCTTGAACTCCTTCAGACGCGCCTCGGCCTCTTCAAGCTTCTTCTCGTACCCCTCGATCTCCTTCTCGAGAAACTTGCGTGCCGACTCCGTGTCCTTGCGCGCATCGCCGAGATTCGATTCGACAAAGATCGACACCAGCGACTGCACCACCCGCTTCGCGCTCTCCGGATTGGTGTCGCGATAGGTGATCGTATAGATGTTGTCGCGCGACGTGTTGTTGATCTTCAGCGAGGACATCAGCCCTTCGATGAGCGTTTCGCGCTCGGACCTCGACTGAACCTTGAGATCGAGATCGGCCATCCTGATCAGCTTCTCGACGTTGGGGCGGGTGATCAGGGTGCGGCTCAGCATCATCACCTGCTGGTCGATGTTGGGCTGTGTGACCAGACCGGACATCAACGGCCGCAGGATCGACTGTGTATCGACGAAAACGCGGGCCGACGCCTCATACTTGTCGGGTATCGCCAGCACCGCCACGACGCTGGCGATGCCAACGATCCAGGCGACAATGATTCCCAGCCAGCGGCGCTGCCACATCCCGCGCAGGACGGCGATTGCCTGTCGAAGCAGTTCATCCATCGGATTCAGACTTTATCAGTTATCGGTTGCGGCCCCCGCCACCCAGGACGGCGCGAGGGCACGGAATTGAACCGGAATTGAACGAGGACTCGGCGGGTGCCGGCGGATCAGAACCAGCTTTGCGGGATGATCAGCACGTCACCCGGCTTCATGTCGACGTTGGCCGAGACGTCCCCCCGCCGGATCAGGTCGGTCAGGCGAACGCTGTACTGCTGGCTCGGCCCTTCCGGGTTCGTCCGCAGGACGGTCGCCCGGTTGCCGTCGGCAAAGTCGGTCAGACCACCAACGGCGATCATCACATCAAGGAGGGTCATGCTCTGTCGATACGGCAGCGACTGCGGCTTGGCTGCCTCGCCGATGACCCTGATCTGTTCGGCCTGGGTGCCGACAAAACCGGTGACGATGACGGTGACGATCGGGTCACGGATGAAGGTTCCCAGCGCTTTCTCCATGTCGCGTGCCAGCGCGGTCGGCGTCTTGCCCATCGCCTGCATGTCCTCGATCAACGGGCCGGCAATCAGACCATCGGGACGTACGGGCACCGACATCGAGAGTTCCGGATTGCGCCAGACGACGATATTGACGTTGTCACCAGGACCAATGATGTAGCGATAGTCCGACGAAGCCGCGGATACCGGCGCCGGCGGGAAGGACGAGGCGCAACCCGCAACCACGGCAGCGGCGGCAGCCGGCACGAGCCAACGAAGGACAACGCCAATGACGGCATTCAGGCGCTTGAGCATGGTTTTCTCCTTTTCAAATCCCCAGCTTGGAAACGGTTTACCGCAAATCACTCGTGCCCGGGCCGGCGGCCCCCCATGGAGCGCGCCACAGTATAGTGGAATTGGCCCGGACGGCAAAAAAGGCGCGGCGCCCGGGCGAACACGGATCCGCTCACGGGCTTGCGATCACACTCCGCCCGCCGCTGATCCACGACTGCTGCTTCCACGCACCGCAAGACCGCGGGCGGCCTTCCTGGCCAGACACTGCCCCAAGGGCTTGGCAACGGTCGAAGGATACCGGCTGCAGAACGTCGCACAAGGGAAATAACGCACACTGCGCGCCATTTCTTGAGCGACGGCGGTGAAAACAACAGACTATAAGATAACATACTCATATAAGTGCTCAACCAACGGGCGACCGGACAGCGCTGGCAAGACAGCGCCAGGTGGCCACGAGGATCCGTCACACCGCACCGCCGTCAGCCGATGAAGATCGCTTCCTGGAACGTCAACTCGCTCAAGATCCGCCTGCCACAGCTCCTGGGATGGCTGGGAAGCGAACACCCCGACATCGTCTGTCTGCAGGAGACGAAGCTCGAGGACAGCGGTTTCCCGAGGCTGGAGATCGAGGCCTGTGGCTATCGCCCGATCTTTGCCGGGCAGAAGACCTACAACGGCGTTGCCCTGCTGACCCGGGAAAGTGCGTCGGACGTGGTGGTCGGCAATCCATTCCTGCACGATGAGCAGATGCGCCTGTTGACCGCGACGGTCAGGGGAATCTGCGTCGTCTGCGCCTACGTCCCGAACGGACAGGCGGTCGGCAGCCAGAAATACGACTACAAGCTCGCCTGGCTGGACGCCCTGCGGCGCTGGATCGGCGAACGCCTGCGCGGCAATCCGCACCTCATTCTCGCCGGCGACTTCAACATCGCGCCCGAAGACCGCGACGTGCACGACCCGATCGCCTGGGCCGGGCAGATCCTCTGCTCGGACGCCGAGCGCAGTGCCCATCGGGCCCTGCTGGACCTTGGCCTGCACGACAGCTTTCGCCTGTTCGCGCAGGCCGAGAAGAGCTTCTCGTGGTGGGACTACCGCATGCTCGGCTTCCAGAAGAACCATGGGCTGCGAATCGACCACATCCTGCTCTCGTCGCCGTTGGCCGCTCGCTGCACGGCCGCCGGCATCAGACGCGAGATGCGCAAGCTCGAACGTCCATCGGACCACGCGCCGGTCACCGCGGAGCTGACGGATTGAGGGAGGCGCACGCGGATCTGGCAGAGTCGCTGCTGTTGCTCTATCCGGTGCTGCGCGCCTTGCCGCCAGCACAACTGGCCGCGCTCTGCCAGGCGGCGACCCTTCTGCAGGTGCCTGCCAGCGGCGAGGTGTTTGCCGAAGGACAGACCTGCAAGGGATTTCCGCTGATCCTCCGCGGCACGATCAAGGTGGTGAAGACCTCGGCTGGCGGACGCGAGATGCTGCTCTACCGGGTGCCCGCAGGCGATTCGTGCATCATCACCTCGAGCTGCCTGCTCGCCGGCAGCCCCTATTCCGCGCGCGGCGTCGCCGAGTCGCCGCTCTCGTTGCTGCTCCTGCCAATCGCCTCTTTCGAGGAACTGATGGCCGACAGCCGCCCCTTCCGGGACTTCGTCTTTCAGCTCTTCGCCGAGCGCATCGCCGAGTTGATGCAACTGGTCGAGGAGGTCGCCTTCCACCGCCTCGACCAGCGGCTCGCCAAGCTGCTGCTTGCCCGCGGCGACGCCATCCATTGCACCCACCAAGCCCTCGCCGAAGAACTCGGGAGCGTCCGCGAGATCGTCAGCCGCCTGCTCAAGGGCTTTGCCGCCGCCGGCTTCGTATCGCTCGCGCGCGAGCAGATCGTGGTCGTCGATCGGGCGGGTCTCCAGCAACTGGCCGACGCCGGGCGCTGAAGAGCTGCCGGCACCGTCGCCAGCCACCTGTCGCGGCGTCCGGCCCGGCAAACTCCCCCGCGCGCCGCCATGGCAAGCCGGCGCCCGCGGCCACGCTGGAACCCGCTGCAGCGAATGTCGGCAGCAAGAACAGGGCATCAGGTTCTGTGACCGCGGTTACATACACGGTCGAGATCGCTGCCTATCCTGCACCCATCGTCAACAACCCCCAATGGAGTCCATCATGAAATCCAACGTCGGTGGAATCGACAAGGTGCTGCGCATCGTCGTCGGTATCGCGCTCATCGCCCTGGCTGCCCTGGGCATGATCGGCGCCTGGGGCTGGATCGGTGTCGTGCCACTGCTGACCGGCCTCTTCGGCGTCTGCCCCGCCTACTCGCTGCTCGGGATGAATACCTGCC
>ERZ761607.3550-NODE-3550-length-14902-cov-3.494511_pt1 | contig 14902 bp, 11 predicted proteins | sample MGYA00511164_ERZ761607 | MGnify/ENA primary metagenome ERZ761607 (study PRJEB28899, sample SAMN02445080) | bioreactor sludge metagenome | biome: EBPR sludge | place: Australia: Brisbane, Thorneside Wastewater Treatment Plant | collected 2011-06-22 ...
AGATCAAGGCCGGCGACGTGATGGTGCTGCGCTACCTGGGCCCCAAGGGCGGCCCCGGCATGCCCGAGATGCTGGCCCCCACCAGCGCGCTGATCGGCCAGGGCCTGGGCGAAAGTGTGGGCCTGATCACCGACGGCCGCTTCAGCGGCGGCACCTGGGGCATGGTGGTCGGCCACGTGGCGCCCGAGGCCTACGAAGGCGGCACCATCGCGCTGGTGCAGGAGGGCGATTCGATCACCATCGACGCCCACCAGCTGCTGCTGCAGCTCAACGTGCCCGACGCCGAGCTGGCCCGCCGGCGCGCCGCCTGGCAGCAGCCGGCGCCGCGCTACACCCGCGGCGTGCTGGCCAAGTTTGCCAGGAATGCCTGCAGCGCCAGCGGTGGGGCGGTGCTCGACAAATTCTGACGTGGGCCTGGGCCCATGGCGGCGGGCCTGCAGGCCCGGGCCGCCGGCCCGGCCGCCTCGACATGAGCCTCGACCCTCCCAGCCTGCACCAACTGCCCGATGCCGAGCTGGTGCAGCACTGCCTGGCGGGCAGCCAGGCGGCATGGCGCGCGCTCGTCCACCGCTACCAGCGGCTGGTGTTCACGGTCGCACGTCGTGCCGGGCTGGACGAGCACGCGGCGGCCGACGTGCTGCAGGGCGTGTTCGAGAAGGTCCACCGACACCTGGCCCACCTGACCCAGCCCGACCGGCTGAGGGCCTGGGTGGTCACCACGGCCAAGCGCGAGACGCTGACGCTGCTGCACCGCGCCGCGCGCGAGCGTTCGGCCGACGATCCCGGCACCGACGACGACGGCCTGTCGCTGATCGACCGCCTGGTCGACCCCGGGCCGCTGGCCGACGAGCGACTGCAGGACCTGCAGGAGGCCCAGCGCATGCATGTGGCGCTCGACCGCCTGGATGAACGCTGTCGCCGGCTGCTGACCCTGCTGTTTGCCGACGAGGACGAACGCCCGCCCTATGAGGAAATCGCCCGCCGGCTCGACATGCCCGAGGGCAGCATCGGTCCCACGCGGGGTCGCTGCCTGGACAAGCTGCGTCGCCTGTACCTGCAAGGTGATGCGTTCGCGGGGTCGCGGTGAACGATTCCCGTATTTTTCCGGCGGCGCCGGCGTCCGTGGCAGGCGGGTGCACGGTCCGGAGTGCCCGGTGAGATTCCCATGACGACAGCCAGCCCCGAACCTACCGACGACGAACTCGGCGCCCTGATTGGTCGCAGCCTGCGCCTGCTCGACGCCGCGGTGCCGGCATGGGCGACCCAGCGTGCCCTCGATGCCTGGCGGGCACCGCAGCCAGCCGCTCCCGGCGTGCTGGCGCGACTGGCGGCGGAGCTGCGCTACGACAGCTGGCTGCACGGTACGCCCGCCGCGGCGCTGCGCGCGGGCGGCGCGGCGCCGCGCCAGTTGCTGTTTGCCGTCGGCGCGCACGATGTCGACCTGCGTGTGCAGGCCGACCCCGGCGCCGATGACCGCTTCGAGATCACCGGACAGGTGCTCGGCCCGGCCACGCAAGGCACGGCCGCCTGGCTGGCCGATGCCGAGTCCGGATCGGCCGCTCCGGTGGCGCTGGACGACTTGGGCGAATTCGTCCTTGCACCACTGGCTGCCGGGCGGGGCAACCTGCGCCTGGTGCTCGACGGCCAGACGATCGAACTGCCGTCGATCGACCTCGGCAGTGCCCCCGCTTCCGGCTGACGCCGTGAGCGCCGCGCCGGTCCCGGAACTGATCGCGCGGGCTGATGCCCTGCTGCGCGAGCCGCGGCCGGACGATCACTGCAGCGAAGCCGAATCGCTCGGCTGGGCCCTCAAGGCCGCCGTGCAGGCGGCGTGGACGGTGGATCCGCCCCAGGCCGACCAGGCCCACTCGGCGCTGCAACGCCTGGCCCAGGCCGTGGACACGCCTATGCTGGCGGCCCTGGCTGCCTGGGGGGCCGGCATCGTCGACCTGGCCAAGGGCGACCTGCAGGCGGCGCTGCATCAGCTCGACCGGGCGGCGCTCGGCTGGCAGCACATCGGTCGCGGCCTGCAAGCGGCACAGGTGGGCGTGGCGCGGCTGATGCCGCTGTCGCTGCTGGGCCGCTACGACGACGCACTGTCCAGCGGCATCGCGACCGAGGCAGCGCTGACCCGGCACGGCGACCTGCAGGGCGCTGCGAAGGTGGCGCTGAACCTGGGCAGCCTGGCCATCCACCGCGGGCGCTTCGCCGAGGCGGCCGGCCACTACCGGCGCGCCGCGGTGCGCTTCGCACGGGCCGGTGATCGTGAACACTCGGTGATGGCCGACGTCGGCCTGGCCGATGCCCTGGGTCACGATGGCCGTCTGGACGAGGCCGCGCACATCTGCGACCGCGCCGGCATGCGCGCGCGCCAGCATGGCCTGCCGGTGCTGGCCGCGCAGGCCGACCATGGGCGGGCGCTGCTGGCGCTGGGCGCCGGCAGCTACCGCGCCGCCCTCGCCGGACTGGTGCGCGCGCGGTCCGCCTTCGAGCACATCGGTGTCGACCACTACCTGATCGAGGTCGAGCGCGACCTCGCCGACGCCTACCTCGACCTCAACCTGCTGCCCGAGGCGCTGGCCATCTACGACCGCCTGATCGAGCGCATGCGGGCACAGGGCAATGGCGCCACGCTGCCCTGGCTGACCCTGCAGCGGGCCCGCGTCCAGGCCCGGGCCGGCCAGCCGCAGCGGTCGGTGCAGGGCCTGCGTGAGGCCGGCGAGCTGTTTGCCGCCCAGGCCCATGCAGCCGGCCAGGCGCTGTCTCGACTGGCCCTGCTCGAGCTGTGCGGCAACCTGGCCCGCACGCCCGAGGACGATGCCACGCTCGAGGCCCAGGCCGCAGCCATGGCCGGCATGCTGCCGGCCTCGCTGCAGTGGCGGCGGCTGCTGGTGCAGGCTGCCGCGTTGCGCCGGCTCGGGCGGTCCGCGCGGGCCATCGGCCTGCTGCAGGCCGACGACGCGGCGTCGGCCGGCTGGCCGCCCCAGGGCCAGGCCCGACGGTGGGACGAGATCGGCCGCGCCCGGCTGTCGCTGGGCGAGCCGGCCGCAGCGCGCGAGGCCTTCGAGCACGCAGTGCAGCTGTTCGAGCAATGGCAGGCGGCGCTGCCCGGCGAGGAATTGCAGCTCGCCGCGCTGGCCGACCACCTGCACCCCTTCGAGGCGCGGCTGGCGCTCAGCCTCGACCACGAACCGCCGGCCTCGGTGCTGGCCTGGCTCGACCGCCAACGCGCCCGCGTGCTGGGCGCGCGGCTGGGCCGGGGTCAGGAGGAAACCGCGCCGGCCGACGCCGCCGATGCCGCCGGCCGCGAGCAGCGTGCGCGCCTGCACTGGATCCGCCGCCAGGCTCGGCGCCGCGCCGAGGACGGCGAGGACGAAATCCCGGCGACGTGGCACGAAGAGGCCGCCCGGCTGGAGCAAGGGCTGCTCGAGCAGGCGCGGCGCGCGCGGCTGGCCCGCGAGGAAGGCACGCTGCCGCCCGGTGCCGAGGCGCACCGGCTGGGCCTGGACCTGGGCGCCTTGCGCCGCCGCTTCGTCGGCGGCCGTGCCCTGGTCGAATATGGCCTGCACGGCGACGAGCTGTTTGCGGTGCTGGTGGTCGACGGCCAGGTGCAGGTGGTGCGTGCCCTCGCCTCCTGGGCTGACCTGCTGGGCGCCCAGCACCGCCTGCAATACCAGCTCGACACCCTGCGCGCCGGCAGCCACCGCGTGCAACCCCATGTCGGGCAGCTGATGCAACGTTGCAAGGCGCGCCTGCAGGCCCTGTACGACCGCCTATGGCGCCCCCTGGAGCCGCGGCTGGCCCGAGTCGACGATGCCGTCGTCGTGCCCTGCCAGGCCCTGCAGGCGCTGCCGTTTCCGGCGCTGCACGACGGCCGACAGTGGCTGGACGAACGCGTGCGCATCACCCTGTCACCGGCTGCGGCACTGGCCCCCGTGGCCCCGCTGCCGGCGGCGCCCCGCCGCGCGCTGGTGGTCGGCGACGGCCGACGGCTGGCCCACATGCGGCACGAAATCGACACCGTGGCGCGCGAGCTGCAGGCCGAAGGCGTGCTGATGGACGAAGGCGCAACGCCGGACGCCGTGCTCGCCGCGGCCAGGCAGGCGGATGTGCTGCACCTGGCCTGCCACGGCGAGTTTCGTGCCGACAACCCCCGGTTCTCGGCCCTCCACCTGGGTGAGGGATTGCTGACCGCCGCCGATGTCGAGGCCCAGCGGCTGCCGGCACGGCTGGTGGTGCTGAGCGCCTGTGAAACCGGGCGCACCCGGGCCGCCGCCGGCGACGAGGGCCTGGGACTGGTGCGCGCCTTTCAGCTGGCCGGCGCGCGCGACGTGGTCGCCAGCCTCTGGGCCGTGGACGACGAAGCCACCGCCCACTTCATGGCCAGCTTCTACGGTGCCTGGGCGCACGGCATGGTGGACGTGGGCCGCGCCCTTCAGCAGGCCCGCCACGCCGTGCGCGCCCGCTGGCCGCATCCGTTCCACTGGGCCGCCTTTCAGGGCTACGCCAGGGCCGAGCTGTAACCGCGTGTCGCGAGCCCGTATTTTTCGGCGGTCATCGCGTTTTGTGGACACTGCGCCACCTGCCGCCGGAGCCCTTTCATGCACCCCAGACGCCTGCTGCGCCCTGCCTGCGCCGCCTCGCTCACTGCCCTCACCCTGGCCGTCGCCACGCTGGCGCTGCCCGCTGCGGCGTCGGCGCAGACCGTCGCCGCGCCCCGCGTCGAAGGCGAGGTGCTGGTGCAGCTGCGCCGCGGCGACGACCTGCCCGCCATCCAGGCCGGTTACCGCCTGTCCTTGCTGGCGCGCTTCGGATCCCGGCCCATCTTCCGCTTCCAGGTGCCGGCCGGCGGCAGCGTCGATGCCAGCGTGGCGGCGCTGATGGCCGACCCGCGCGTGGTGCACGCCGAGCCCAACATCCTGGCCGGCGCACCAGAGGCGCGCGTGCGCACCGTGTGGGCGGTGGGCACGGCCGCGGCATTCGGCAGCCAGTGGGCCGCCGAGGCGCTGGCCCTGCCCAGGGCCCATGCCCAGGCCACCGGCGCCGGGCAGGTGGTGGCGGTGCTCGACACCGGCGTCGACCGCGGCCATCCCCTGCTGGCCGGCCGTCTGCTGCCGGGCCATGATTTCGTGGACGGCGACACCGACCCGTCGGAGGCCGGCACGCCGGGCCAGGGCGCCTGGGGCCACGGCACCCATGTCGCCGGCCTGGTGGCGCTGGCAGCCCCGGGGGCCGCGATCCTGCCGCTGCGCGTGCTCGATGAACGTGGCGAGGGCAACCTGTGGGTGCTGGCCGAAGCCCTGCTGCACGCCGTCGACCCGGACGGCAACCCCTTCACGCGCGACGGCGCCCGTGTCATCAACCTGAGCCTGGGCACGCTGCAGCGCACCGACCTGCTGGAGGTCGTGACGCGGCTGGTGCAGTGCGACGACGATGACGACGACGACGACGAGAGCGAGAAGACCAAGGACCGGTTCGAGGACAGTGGCTACCAGGGCGACCGCGACCGCTGCAACGTGCTGGGCAGCGCGGTGGTGATGGCCGCGGCCGGCAACGGCGGCGGCAGCGCCGAGCGGCAGTACCCGGCCGCCGAAGCGGCCAGCGGCACGCTGGCCCTGGCAGCCAGCACGGCGGCAGGGCGCATTGCCGACTTCAGCAACCGCGGCAGCTGGGTGCAGCTGGCCGCCCCCGGTGACGGCGTGGTCAGCACCGTGCCCGGCGGCGGCTATGGCAGCTGGAGCGGCACGTCGATGGCCACGCCGCTGGCAGCGGGCGTGGCCGCGCTGCTGTTCGAGCGCAACCCGGACTGGAAACCCGAGGACGTGACCAAGCGGCTGCTGGAGAAGAGCGTGCGCTTGTGCGGCACCCCACTGCGCCAGCTGCACGCCGAGGCGGCCGTGCTCGACGTCGAACGGCGCGGCCCGCGCTGCCGCTGAAGCGACAACAGCCCCCCTGATCCGGGGGACGGCGACGATGTATTTCGCGGCGGCGGCGGCGGTCGGTGCAAGGCCACCGGAGCCTGCCGATGTCACGTCCACCCGCCCGACTTGCTGCCCCCGTCCGTGCCACTGCGCTTGCCTCTGCGCTTTGTGCGGCCTGTGCCGCCGCCCTGCTGATCGCCGGCCTCGCGGGCGTCCCCGCCCAGGCGCAGGAGCCCGCGGCGGACAGCCGCCCGGCTGCGGCCGACTACCGGCTCGGGGCCGGTGACCTGCTGCGCATCGCCGTCTTCCAGAACCCCGACCTGAGCCTGGAGACGCGCGTCGGCGAAGCCGGCCGCATCAGCTTCCCGCTGCTTGGCAGCGTGCCCGTGGGCGGGCTCGCGGTGCCGCAGGCCGAGGCTCGGCTGGTCCAGGCGCTGCGCGACGGCGGCTTCGTCCGCCAGCCGCAGGTCACCATCACGGTGCTGCAGGTGCGCGGCCACCAGGCCACGGTGATGGGGCTGGTCAACCGGCCCGGTCGCTATGCCCTGGAATCCACCCGCACCCGGCTGACCGAGTTGCTGGCGCTGGCCGGCGGCCCCGCCAACGGCGCTGCCGACGTGGTGGTGCTGGTCGGCACCCGCGATGGCGCCCCGTGGCGTGCCGAGGTCGACCTGGCGGCGTTGTTCGGCCCCGGCGGCCAGGTGCGCGACCTGGACGTTCGCCACGGCGATGTGCTGTGGGTGGCACGCCAGCCGCAGGTCTACATCTACGGCGAAGTGCAGCGCCCCGGCGCGTTGCGACTCGAGCGCGGCATGACGGTGTTGCAGGCCCTGGCCAGCGGCGGCGGCCTGACGCCGCGCGGCACCGAGCGCGGCATCCGTGTGCACCGCAGGGCCGGTGACGGAGGCATCCATGCGCTGGCCGCCCAGATGGCCGACACGCTGCAGGACGGCGACGTGGTGCACGTGCGCGAAAGCCTGTTCTGACCGCCGCCGCCATCCGGCCCGCGCCACCCCCCTTCCCCCAACGAGGACCCGCCATGAACCTTCCGCGAGCCCTGGCCGTGCTGCGCGCACGCTGGCGCCTGGGCCTGAGCGTCTTCCTGGTGGTGTCGCTCAGCACCCTGCTGGCCACGCTGCTGCAGCCCCCGCGGTACCACGCCCAGGCCAGCGTGTTGATCGATGTCCGGCCCGACCCGGTGTCGGCACCGGGTCCGGGCCCGCAGTCGGTCGCCGTCCACCTGGCCACCCAGGTCGACGTCGTGCGCAGCGACCGGGTCGCCAAGGCCGCGCTGGCACGCTTGTCACCTGCCGATCGCCAGCGACTCCTGGCGCAATGGGCACCCGGCGCGGACGACCCCGTCACCGCCGACCTCGCGCTGCGCGCCGCCTGGGCAGAGGCCGTGGTGGTGACGCCGGCGCGCGACAGCACCGTGCTGTCCATCGGCTTCGACGCCCGCGACGCGGCCTTGGCGGCCGCACTGGCCAATGCCGCGGCCCAGGCCTACCAGGACGTGGCCCTGCAGTTGCGTGTCGAACCGGCGCGACGGTTTGCCGACTTCTTCGAGGCCACGGCCCAGGCCGCCCGCGAGCGTCTGTCGCTGGCGCAATCGAGGCTGCGCGACTTCCAGTCGCGCCATGGCCTGGTGGCCGGCGAAGGCCGCCTCGACCTGGAAACGCTGCGCCTGACCGAATTGTCGACCCAGCTCACGCTGGCGCAGGCACAGGCCGGCGAGGCCGCCAGCCGCCAGGCCCAGGCCGGCGGCGGCGAGGCCGAGCGCATGCCCGAGGTGCTGAACCACCCGCTGCTGGCCCAGCTCAAGGCCGAGGTCGGCCGCGCCGAGGCCCAGCTGCAGCTGCTGGCCACGCGGCTGGGCGAGCGCCATCCCCAGCTGCAGGAGGCACGGGCCCAGCTGGAGCCGCTGCGCGCACGGCTGGCCGAGGAGACGCGCCGCGTCGGCGCCGGCGTGGGCGTGAGCGAACGCATCCAGCGCCGGCACGAGGCCGGCTTGCGCACGGCGATGGACGGGCAGCGCTTGCGCGTGGTGGCGCTGAAGGCGGTGCGCGACGAGGCCCGGGTGCTGCAGCGCGACGTCGACGAAGCCCAGCGCGCGCTCGATGCGCTCGAGCAGCGCCTGCAGCAGGCACGACTCGAGAGCCAGAGCACCCAGGGTGCCGTCAACGCCCTGTCGGCCGCGGTGCCGCCGCTGCAGCCCGCATCGCCGCGTCCCTGGCTGCAGGGCGTGCTGGGTGCGCTGCTCGGCGCCGTGCTGGCGGTCTCGCTGGTGCTGGGCCTGGCGCTGATCGACCGCCGGGTCTGGGACGCCGATGACCTGCAGGCCGCGCTGGGCCTGCCGCTGCTGGCCTCGGTGCCGATGCACGAACCGCGCCGCCCCGTGGCGGCGGCACTGCTGCGGCCGGCCCCGGCGGCGCTCGCGACGGGAGGCTGAGCCATGGCCCTGCGCATGGACCCCATGAACCACGCCTGCGGCCCGGCCGCACGCGCTGCCATCGCCGTCAACGGCAGGGAGGCTGCGGGCACCGCCTGCCCCAGTCTGGGCGAGCTGCTGATCGAGCGCCGGCTGCTCGAACGCGCCGACGTGGGCCGGGTGCTGGCGCAGCAGCAGCGCAGCGGCCAGCGCTTCGGCGAAGCCGTGGTGGCGCTAGGGCTGGCCAGTGGCGACGCGGTGCTGTCGGCGCTGGTGCACCAGTACCGCTACCCCTGCGCCCTGGTCACCGACGTGCAGCCGCACGCCGACCTCGTCGTCCTCCGCGACCCGTTCGGCCACCGCGCCGAGTGCTACCGCAGCCTGCGTGCGCAACTGACCCTGCTGGCTGCCTGGACGGCCAGGCCGCTTTCGCTGGCCGTGATCGGGCCCCAGCACGCGGACGGGCGCAGCGTGGCGGCGGCCAACCTGGCGGTGGCATTGGCCCAGCGCGGCACACCGACGGTGCTGGTCGATGCCGACCTTCGGCGCCCGCGCCAGCAATCGCTGTTCGCGCTGAGTGAGGGTCCCGGGTTGTCGGCGGTGCTCGGCGGCCGCGCCGGGCTCGAGGCCGTGCAGGCGTTGCGCGACGTGCCCGGGTTGTCGGTGCTGGGCGCCGGCGCGCCGCCGCCCAATCCGCTGGAGCTGCTGGAAGGCCCGACCTTCCAGGCCCTGATCGGTGAGCTGGCCGGCCGCTTCGAGGCCGTGGTGGTCGACACCCCGGCAGCGGCGCTCGGGGCCGATGCCGCTCTGGTGGCCAGCCGCTGCAGCCACGCGCTGCTGGTGGCCCGCCGGGGCCGGTCGCGCCTGGCCGACCTGGCCCGCCTGCAGGCGCAGGTGGCCCGCGGCGGCACACCGATCGCCGGTGTGCTGCTCAACGAGCATTGACCTTCCATGGCCACCGTCACCACCACCCCGCCGCCGGCCGCCGACGGGCTCGGCACGACGCCGCTGGGCTGGCTGCTGGGCGGCCTGCTGGCCACGTCGCTGGCGGCCTGGACCCTGCTGCTGGGCCGGCAAGCGCTGGCCCTGGATGCCGGTGGCTGGCTGGTCGCCGCCGTGCTGGCCCCGGCGGCCGTGCTGGCCTGGGTGGCCCGGGCCGGCCAGCGCGGCGGCCTGGCGCTGATGGGGCTGGCCGCGGCCACTGTCGCGCTGTCCGACGCCACGCTGCCCTCGGCCCGCGACGGCGCAGTCGATGCGCAGAGCATGGCCAAGCTCGCGCTGTGGCTGCTGGGCCTGCTGTTGCTGGCCTGGCGCGGACACGCCGCAAAGGCCGCCTGGCGCCACGCGCCCAGTGCCGGCATGGCGGCCTTCGTGCTGTGGTGTGCACTGGGCGCACCGTTCTCGGCCACGCCGGCCTACACGGCGGCAGCGGCCTGTGCCCTGGCGGGCCTTTGGGTGCTGGGCAGCACCTGCGCGCAGGCCCTGACCACCCGCCAGGCCCTGCTTGCGCTGGTGACCGGCCTCATGCTGCCGCTGCTGCTGTCCCTCGCCCTGCTGCCGATGGTGCCCGGCCTGATGCTGGTGCCGATGGAAGGCGGCCGGGTGCTGCGGCTGGGCGGCGTCTTCGGCAGTGCCAACGGCCTCGGGCGTGCGGCGGCGCTGTGCCTGCTGCTGGCCCTGCTGGCCTGGCCGCTGCGCCGGCACCGGCTGGAAGCCCTGCTGTTGCTGGCGGCCATGGTCACCGGCACCGTGGCCCTGGTCATGTCCGACAGCCGGGGAGCCACCGCCGCGCTGGGCCTGGCGCTGGCGGTCACAGTGGCGCTTCACCGGCCAATTTGGCTGCTGATCGGGCTGCCGCTGGCGGCGGCACTGGCGCTGCTGCCGCTGACCGTGCCCGCCGTTCTCGATGTCGCACTGGCGGGCCTGCTGCGCACCGACCGGCTCAGCGAACTGACCACGCTCACCGGCCGCACCGCGATCTGGGCCGCTGCGGCCGATCTGTTCATGCAGTCGCCCTGGTTCGGTCATGGCTTCGGCTCCACGCGCGAGGTGCTGCCCGCCGCCTTCCAGGCCGCCTACGGCTGGACCACGACCTCGGCGCACAACCTGTGGCTGCAGGTGGCGGTCACCACCGGTGCCGTCGGCCTGCTGCTGGTGCTGGGCCTGCAGGCCGCCTGGCTGCGTGAAGCCTGGCTGCGCCCGCAGCCGGTGCGCGAGGCGGTGCTGGTCTTCGTGGCCGCCGTCGGCCTGCTGGAGGCCAGCGCATTCGGTCCCGGCGTCAACCTGCTGGGCTTCGTCACCTGCTGGGCGTTGGCACTGGGCCTGCGCACGCGCGATGCCTGAGCGGGCAGGCGCACCCGGCCGCCGCGCGGCGCTGCTGGCGATGGGCATGCTGGGCGCGCGGGGCATGGTGGGCCAGCCGGCCCTGGGCCGCGGCCACCGGCAAAGCGGTTGCCTCAGTGACTGGCACGGCGAATGGCACAGCGACTTCGGCACCGGCCTGGCCGGCTGGGGCCGGCTGCGCGACGGCTGGGGCTTCCACAACCACCGCTTCCTGTCCGAGGCCGGCCTCTGCGGCCAATTGCTGCGCGTGGCGCTGGCACGCGGCGGCATCGACCCCGGCACCATGCGCCGCCGCGGCCTGCCGGCCAGCGGTACCGGCTTCAAGGCCGCCCTCATCGCCGGAGGCGCAGATGGCGCGGCGCTGCACTACCGGCTGCGCTTCGCGCCCGGCTTCGACTTCGTGCGCGGCGGCAAGCTGCCGGGGCTGTATGCCGGCAGCGGCCCGTCCGGCGGCCGCATCCCCGACGGCCGCAACGGCTGCTCGTTCCGGCTGATGTGGCGCGAGCAGGGCCACGGCGAGGTCTACGCCTATCTGCCGGGCCTGCAGCGCCACGGGCTGTCGCTGTTGCGCGGGCGCTTCGGCTTCGTGCCCGGCCGCTGGCACGAGGTGCGACAGGAGGTGGTGCTCAACACACCCGGCTGCGCCGATGGCCGGGTGAGCCTGTGGCTGGACGGCGCCTGGGCAGGAACGGCGGACGGCCTGCGCATGCGGGACGACCTCGCGCTGCGGCTCGACGGCGTCTTCGTCGACGTGTTCTTCGGCGGCAACGACGACAGCTGGGCCGCGCGCCACGACACGCATGTCGACCTGGCGCTGTTCAGGGTGGCCTCGCTCGGCGGCCCGGTCCGCGGCCCAGCCGATGGCAGCAGCGCGGGGTGCCGGCCGTGAAGGCCATGCCGCTGACGCGCGGCGGCGCCGCGCTGATCGAGCAGGGCCTGGTATCGGGCGCGCACCTGCTGGCCTTCGTGCTGTTCGCGCGCGCGCTGCCGGCCTCGACCTGGGGCGTCTTCGGCATGGCCCATGCCATCGTGCTGTTCGCGCAGGGCTTCCAGCGCGCCTGGGTCACGATCCCGATGATCCCGTACAGCGCGGGCGGCAGCGGCTGGGCATCGCAGCGGCCGGCCTGGCTGGCGCGGCACAGCCTGCTGCTGCTGGCCGCGCTGCTGCTGCTGGGCGCGGCCAGCGCCGGTGCCGCGGCCGCGCGCGCGGGCTGGCTGGTGCAGTCGCTGGCCTTGTCGACGCTGCTGGCCGCACCGCTGCTGGTGCAGGAGTTTGCCCGCCGCGCCGCGGTGCAGGAGGCGCGCTGGCGCCTGCTGGCCGCCATGGGCTGCCTCTACGCCGTCACCTTGCTGGCCGCCACCCTGGCGCTGCGCGGGCAGCTTGCCGCAGGCGCCTGGGCGCCGACGCTGGCCATGTCGCTGGCCGCCGGTGCCAGCGCGCTGCTGTATGCCGCAACGGCGCGCCTGCCGCTGCTTTCACTGCCGGCACGTACTGCGCAGGCGCCGCACCAACCGCCTGCCGGCTATCGCCAGTACGGCGCCTGGGCCACCTTGTGCCATCTCGGCCACGCGGGCTACAACTTCGGCGTGCAGGCCATGCTGGCGGCGTGGAGCGGGCCGGCGGCGGTGGGCGCCTTCCATGCCTGCCGCACCCTGGTGCAGCCGGTGGCGCCGCTGGCCGGCGCACTGGACGGCATCGACAAGCCGCAAGCCGCCGCGGCCCTGGCCGCGCAGGGACCGGCGGCGATGCGCCGCGTCCTGCGGCGCAGCAGCGGGCTGGCCATGCTGCTCGCCGTGCCCTACCTGCTGGGGGTGGCCCTCGCCGCCGCCCCGCTGCTGCAGTGGCTGTATGCCGAACGATATGCCGGCCAGGGCCCGGCCGTGTGGCTCTGGTGCCTGGTGGCCATGTGCAGCCTGCTGGCGCAGCCGGTGGAGTCGGGCCTGTACGTCGCACGTCGCACGCGCACCCTGTTCCAAGTGCGCACCGTGGCCGCCCTGGCCAGCCTGACGACGGCAGCGGCCCTGGTCCCCGCGCACGGCACCCCCGGTGCCCTGGCCTCGATGGCGCTGGGCTTTGCGCTGGCCGCCACCCTCGGGGCGCTGTCGCTGCGGCGCCTGGCCCCGTCATGAAGTCCCACGTCCCCACCACCTTTTTCGACCGCCGACGCGGCCCTGTCGACCATGTCCCTGCAAACCCCGCCATCTCCGACCGGCTGTTCCCTCTACCTGGCCTGGGCCGCCTTCCAGCGGCGCCCGTTGTCGATGGCCGGCGAGGCCGGTTTCGAGTGCCATTTCGAGCCGCTGGACTACAAGGGCCGCAGCCACCTTCGGCGGGCCGGGCACTACCTGGTGCTGGCCTGGCGCACCTGGCGACGCCTGCGCGCCCGGCGCCCGCACACCGTGTGGCTGCAACTGCCTCAGCTGCCGCTGCTGTGGCTGGCGCTGCTGTACCGCGCCACGGTGGCCCCGGGGCTGCGCATCGTCGCCGACTGCCACAACGCGGTCTTCCAGCCACCCTGGTCGACCCTGCCGTTCACGCGCGCCGCGCTTGCCCGTGCCGACCTGGTGCTGGTGCACAACGAGACGGTGCTTGCCCAGGCCATGGCCATGGGCCTCGAGGCCGTGCGCACCCGCGTGCTCGAGGACCTGCCCGCCGCGCCGCCGGCCGGCGACCCGCCGCCCGTGCCGTCGGCCTTTGCCGGCCGCCCCAGGCCCTGGGTTCTGTTTGCGGGCAGCTATGGCCGCGACGAGCCGGTGGCCGAGGTGCTGCAGGCGGCGGGCCGGATGGTGGCGGGCGTGCTGGTCGTGACCGGCCGGCTCGTCAATGCCGCCCGCAACGGCCATGACATCACCCACCCGCCGCCGCAGGCCGTGCTGACCGACTACCTGCCGCTGCCGGACTTCGAGGCGCTGCTGCACCACGCCGACGTGGTGCTGGCACTGACGCGCTTCGACGGCATCCAGCTCAGCGTGTGCAACGAGGCGCTGGGCTTCGGCAAGCCGGTGGTGCTGTCCGACACGCCACTGCTGCGCCAGCTGTTCGGCGCCGCGGCGGTGATGGTGGACGCCACCGATCCCGCGGCCATCGCCGCGGCCATCCACCAGGCCGCAGAGGAAGCACCGCGCCTGGCCGCGGCGGCACGGGACCTGGCCCGGCAGCGGCAACGGCACTGGCGCCAGCACCAGTGGCGGGAGTGCCGCATGCTGCTGGGCCGGCCGCTGCACGGAGCGGGGCGGTGAGCGCCACGCCGGACGGAGCGGGCGTGCCGTGCGCGGCACCGGCATCGCCCCCGCTGCGCATCGCCCTGCTCGGCCGCCTGGGCACGCCCCAGCTGGCCTGCCTGCGCAGCTGGCGCCGGGCTGGCGTCGACGCCGTCTTCCTGCATGCCGACGAGCGTGCGCTGTCGCCACGGGTGGCCCGCCTGCTGGGCGTGCCGGCCATCGACCTCGGGCCGCTGCGCCTGGATGACGACGGCTTCATCGCCCACCTGGCCGGCGTGCTGGCCGAACGGCGCGTGACGGCGCTGACCTGCGTCTCGGAGCCCATTGCCGAGGCCTTGTGGGCCAGCCGGGCCCGGCTGCCCGCGCTGCTGCGCATCGCCGCTGCGCACCCCGCGGCCACGCTGGCGCTGCAGTCCAAGGCTTTCCAAGTCGAACTGGCACGGCGCTGCGGGCTGCCCACGCTGCCCACCTGGCTGCTGGCTCCCGGCCAGCAGGTGAAGCTGCCCGACGCGGCCTTCCCGGTGGTCGCGCGGCCCGACGTGGCCCGCCGCGCCAGCCCGTCATTCAAGCTCGCGGTGCTGCCCGACCGCCCGGCGCTGCAGCGACTGGTCGGCGCGCAGCACGACGGCGCCTCGGCCGTCATCGTGCAACCGCTGCGGCGGGGACCCAACCTGCTGGTGCACGGCTGGCGCTCGGCCGACGGCCGCACCGCCGGCCAGCTCGGCTTCGACGTGCGGCACAAGCACCGCGGCCTGACGGTGGCGATGCATCCCTGCCCGCTGCCCGCCGACATCGCCGCCGGCTGCGCAAGCATGGCCGAGGCGCTGGACTTGTCCGGCGTCTTCCACTTCGAGTTCATCGTCGATGCCGTCAGCGGCCAGGCCCACTTCGTGGACCTCAATCCGCGGCTGGGCGGCACCACCGGCAAGGCCCTGGCCGCCGGCTACGACGAACCCCTGGCGCTGCTGGCCACGCTGCAGCCCGAGGT
>ERZ761607.3551-NODE-3551-length-14884-cov-5.755344_pt1 | contig 14884 bp, 10 predicted proteins | sample MGYA00511164_ERZ761607 | MGnify/ENA primary metagenome ERZ761607 (study PRJEB28899, sample SAMN02445080) | bioreactor sludge metagenome | biome: EBPR sludge | place: Australia: Brisbane, Thorneside Wastewater Treatment Plant | collected 2011-06-22 ...
ATCCTGCAGCGCCCAACTCATCAGCGCGTGCCAGATGGGGGCTGCGCCCTTGGAACCGGGCACATCCTGCATCGGGCTGTTGTCGCTGTTACCAATCCAGACGCCCGTCACCAGCTGCGGCGTGTAGCCAATGGCCCAGCCGTCGCGGAAATCGTTGGTGGTACCGGTTTTGGCAGCGGCGGGGCGATTGTCGGGCAGTTCCAGGGCATTGGGGCAGCCAAAGCCAGCGCAGCGGGCGCTGCGGTCAGACAAGATGTCGTTCATCAGGTAAGCCAGCTGGGCGGTGAGGATTTCGCGCCGCTGCGGCTGGTTGTACTCGTACAGCACATTGCCGTTTTGGTCCTCCACGCGCAGGATGGCGACGGGGTCCAGCGTGCGGTAGCCGGGGCGGATTTGCTCTGCCGGGCGCGGCTGGCCAACCATCACGCCCATGTTGTCCATCACCGAAAAGGCGTACACCATGTCCAGCAGCGACACTTCGCCGCCGCCGAGGGTAAGGGAGAGGCCATAGCTACCGCTGCCCTGGTCCAGGCTGTTGATGCCCAGGCTGTGGGCGGTGCGCAATACTTTGTTGATGCCCACCCAGCTCATCACCTGGACGGCGGGAACGTTGTAGCTGTTGGCCAACGCCTGGCGCAGCCGCATCGGGCCATGAAATTGGCGGTCGTAGTTTTGCGGCACGTAGGGGATGCCGTTGTTGGCTTCGCTGAAGTCGGTTTCCACGTCCAGCACCATGCTGGCGGCGCTGTACCCCTGGCTGAGCGCGGTGAGGTAGGTGAACGGCTTGAAGCTGGAGCCGGGCTGGCGCAAGCCATCTACCGCCACGTTAAACGAGCCGTCGATGCTTTCGTCCCAATAGTTCAGGCTGCCAACCATTGCTTTGATTTCGGCCGTACGCGGGTCCAGCATGAGAACGGCCGCATTGCCCACTTCCCGATCCACCCCCTCATCACTGGCGGCCAGCGGCGGCAAAAAGTCGAGGGCGGCACAGCTGGCCTGCTCGTCGGCGGGCAGGCTGGCGCCAATCGCGCCGGAGAGCCGGTTAACGTGGGCGCGGGCCACGCATTCCGCCTGCTGCTGGTAGGTGAGATCGAGCGTGGTGTAAACGCGCAGCCCGCCGCCCAGCACCAGGTCGGGGCCAAACATCTGCTCCAGCTGCTGCTGCACGTAGAGGGCAAAGTGCGGCGCGATGATGTCGAAGCGGTCGGCGATGGCGTTGACGACGGGGACGGGGAGGGCTTTGGTGGATACGGCCGTTTCTTCACTGATCATGCCCTCGCGCACCATGGCGTCCAGCACCAATTCCTGGCGTATTTTGGCCGCGTCTGGGTTGTTGATCGGGTTGAGGGCCGGGGATTGGGGGATGGCGGCCAGCAGCGTCGCTTCGGCCAGGGTGAGCTGCGACGCGGGCTTGTCGAAGTAAATGCGGGCCGCGGCTTCAATGCCGTAGGCCAGGTTACCGTAGAAGTTGGTGTTGAGGTACCACTCTAAAATTTGTTCTTTGCTGTAGGTTTGCGTCACCTGCCGGGCTAGCAGCAGCTCTTCCAGCTTGCGCTGGTAATCGTCCAGCCCTACCTCGCTGCCCACAAGACGGCGCTCTGGCTCAATGAGGTTATTCTTGACCACCTGCTGAGTGATGGAGGAGCCGCCCTGGATGTCGCCGCCTTGCAAAACGTACTCGTTGAAAGCGCGGCCAATGCCGACCATGTCGAAGCCCTGGTTGGTGTAGAAGGTGCGGTCTTCGATGGCGATGGTGGCGTCGATGAGCTGCTGCGGAATCTGGTCCAGCGGCAGCCACTGCCGGTCGCCGCCCAGCGGATCGATGATTTCGTAGATGAGGGTGAGGTCACGCTGCGCCGGGTTGGCCTGGCTGGGATTGCCCCAGGCGTAGATTTTGGTGGTCTCGAAGGTGGCGGTGCTGTCCTGGCCCAGGCGTTCCAGCTCGGTGAAGTCAGGCAAGTCACGGGTGAAGCTGGCGAAAACGGCCGTTACCCCCACCGCCCCCAAAATGATGAGGGTGAATACGGCCGTAGCCAAGCCCAACACCGCCACCGTGATCCAACGGAACACGTTGACCCCACTGCGCTGCCTGCGCTGCTGGCGCCGCACGCGCCATTTGACGACTCGGGTTGGTTTGGGCATTTTCAGTGAAAAGTGATAAGTGAAATTAAATTCGATTACCGATTACCGATGACGGATTACCGCTTACCGTCCACCGGATTGTCGCAGGATTGCCGGGGTGGGGCAAGCTGGGGCTGCCGATTCTGAGCAACAATTTAAGCAGGATTGCGTAACTTGTTGAGAAATGAGAGGGCAAGGGATAAAATTGAATTCGCTGACCTGCCGATTCTTCAACCATAATCCATTTATTCCGGCAGATGACAGCTGTTCAGGTAAGCTGGCGACGGCCTGAATAAAATTTCCGCGAAGAGGAGAAATCAATGATTGGTCAATCCACGTTAAAAAGGCCGGGCCTTATCCCGGAGATGTTATGGGACGTGCAACATTACAAGGAGGCTGGGCTGTATTTTTACCTGGAAGCTACCCAGGAAATCTTGCCACACGGCCGTGTCAATGTCGAAAACCACGGCGAAATGATCATGCTGGGGAGCTACTCGTACCTGGGCTTGATTGGACATCCCGACATCAACGCGGCGGCGAAAGCGGCCGTGGATCATTACGGTACCGGCACCCACGGCGTACGCCTGCTGGCCGGTTCGCTGAAGCTGCATAACGAATTGGAGGCGCGTATTGCCGCCTTCAAACAAACCGATGCCGCCATCACCTTTTCCAGCGGCTACGTCACCAACCTGGCGACGATCTCCAGCCTGCTGCGCAAGGGCGACACCGTCATTTGCGACAAGCTCAACCACGCCAGCATCGTCGATGGCTGTTTGCTGGCGATGGCCAAATTCACCCGGTTCCGCCACAACGACATGGACCACCTGGAAAGACGGTTGCAGGAAGCGGGTAACGACGGCCGTAAATTGGTGATCGCTGACGCCGTGTTTAGCATGGACGGCGACATCATCAACCTGCCGGAAATGGTGCGGCTGTGCCGCAAATACGGCGCTTATCTGATGATTGACGAGGCCCACTCCATCGGCGTGTTGGGCGAAGGCGGGCACGGCATCGAAGAGCATTTTGGCATGCCGTCGGACAGCATCGACATCAAAATGGGCACGCTGAGCAAAGCGATTCCCAGTGCTGGCGGCTACGTCGCCGGGAATCATGAATTGATTCAGTTCCTCAAGCACGAGGCGCGCGCCTTTATCTTTTCAGCGGCCGTACCGCCCGCATCGGCCGGGGCCGCCAAAGCGGCTTTCGACGTGATTGAGGCGGAGCCGTGGCGGGTGAAGAAGCTGCAAGAAAATTACGACCACTTTGCCGGGCGGCTGCGTGAAGCCGGGTTTGATCTGCTTTACACCGAGACGGCCATCGTGCCGGTGGTGTGCGGCAGCACGGAGCGGGCCGCGTCGCTGGCTAAGTTCTGCCAGGATCGCGGTATCTTTGTGCAGGCGGTGGTGGCCCCGGTGGTGCCCGAAGGCCAGGCCCGGCTGCGCGCCTGCGTCTCCGCCGCCCACCGCCTGGAAGACATTGATTACTGCGCCGACACGATCATTGAAGGTGGTCGGGCGCTGGGGATTGTTCAGTAAGTCGGTAATCGGTGAACGGTAATCAGTTACTGTTTGCCGATTACGGATCACCGATTACCGAAAATGCGACTAAACGGCCGTCTCACCCTCGCCGCCGTAGGCAAGATCAAAAACAAGGCATGGCTGGCGGCTCAGGATGATTATGTCAAGCGACTGGAGCATTACACCACGCTAAACCTGGTGGAAGTGAAAGACGTCGTCGGGCGCAGCATTCCCGACGACGTGGCCATGGCCAGGGAAGGGGAGCAGCTGCTCCAGGCCGCCGCCGACAGCAGCCGCCTGGTTGCGCTGACGCCAACGGGCAAGCTGGTCACCAGCCCCAACCTGGCGCTCTGGCTGCAAAATCGGGTGGAGGTATACGGCCGTATCGCCTTCCTCATTGGCGGTCCGCTGGGCTTTTCCGACGACGTGCTGGCTGCCTGCCACGAAGAAATCTCCCTCTCCCCGCTCACCTTTACCCATGAACTGGCCCGCGTGTTGCTGCTGGAACAGCTCTACCGCGCCTGCACCATTTTGGCGGGGGAGCAGTACCACAAGTGACGGTAATCGGTAATCGGTGTTCCGTAATCGGTAATCTGTAATGGGGTTACCGCGTACCGATTACCGGCCACCGATCACCACCACATACTCCCCGCGTGGCTCTTCAGTTTCAAAATGGGCAATTAGGTCCGAGAGGCGGCCCCGCTGAACCGATTCAAACAGTTTGGTGAGTTCGTTGCAAACGGCCGTTTCCCGATCCCCATACACCGCCAGCGCATCCTCTAAAAATGCCTTCAACCGGTAGGGACTTTCGTAAAAAACCAGTGTGTGCGGCGATTCGGCATCGACCGCCAGAAAGCGCTGCCGCTTGCCGCTTTTGCGCGGCGGGAAGCCGCGAAAGGTGAAGGAATGGGCCGGTAAACCAGACAGCACCAGGGCCATCACCAGCGCCGTCGGGCCAGGAATCATCGTTACCGGCAGGTTTTCGGCGATGGCCCGCTGCACCAGCGAGTAGCCGGGATCCGAAATGCCCGGCGTACCCGCATCCGTCACCACCGCCACCGACTTGCCTTCGGCCAGCAAGTTCATGATTTTCTGTCCCGCCTTGGCCTCGTTGTGCTCGTGGAAGGAAAGCTGCGGCTTGCTAATCTCAAAATGTTTGAGCAGCAAGCCGGTCTTGCGCGTGTCTTCGCTGGCAACCACGTCCACCTGGCGCAGCGTTTCCAACGCCCGCAAGGTGATGTCGCCAAGATTGCCGATGGGGGTGGCTACGAGATAAAGCATGTATTTTCCAGTTTCAGTTTGGCTCGTTCCCACGTTCTAAGTGGGAATGCTTTTCGGAACGCTCTGCGTTCCACTCGACGCGGAGCGTCGGCGCTTTCATTCCACGCAGAGCGTGGAACGAGATATGATGAATCAAATTACGTCTAGTTCGTGCAAAACCAGAGCGGCGGCGACAAGTGCGGCCGTTTCTGCCCGCAGTATTCGTTTGCCCAGGGTCACCGACTGTAAGCCCGCGGCTTGCGCCGTCGCCACTTCTTCGGCGGCAAAACCACCTTCCGGGCCGATGAAAAGGGAGATGCGTAACGGCCGTTCCCCATCACCCCCCAGCGCCTTTCGAATCGTCAAGCCCTGCGCCGCTTCCCAGGCAATCAGGCCCGGCTGTGCTGACTGTGCCGCCAGCGCCTCGGCCAGCGTTTGCGGCGCATGCAAGGTTGGAATACAGCCCCGGCGCGACTGCTCGGCGGCTTCGGTGATGATCTTTTCCCAGCGCAGCTGCTTGCCTTCTTTTATGTCAACCTCTTGCACCAGGCTGCGCTGCGTCACCAGCGGCACAAAATGCGTCACGCCAATTTCGGTGCCTTTTTGCAGCACCCACTCAAACTTGTCGCGCTTCATCAGCGCCTGGTAGAGGGTAAGCTGGACGGTGGGTTCGTTGGGACACGGCCGTTTGGCCATCGCCTCGCCCACCACCTGCTGCCGATCTACCTGGTGCAGCAGCACCTCGTACTCCCAACCGGTGTTGTCCAGCACCACAATCGCCGCACCCGGCCGCAGGCGCAGCACACTGCGAATCTGGTGGGCAATGCTTTCCGGCAAAACCACCCGGTCGCCGACAAAACAGTCAGGATCGACAAAAAATCGGTGCATGCCAGTTATTTTAGCAGATAAAAGGGGGATTTTGGGCCACAGAGCACACAGAGAACACAGATGGCACCTCTTTCTCTCTGTGCCCTCTGTGGCCACGTTGTTTAATAGAGGAACATCGGTTTGCCAATGATGTGCCGCACGCGCGGGCGGTATTCCTTTACGTCGTACAGCTCGTCTACATCCACGCGCTTCACGCCGCTGGTGACGGTGTTCATCGGAATGTGGGTGTACTTGCCGTCGCGCAGGGCCACCATACGGCCGCTCACCCCTTCTTTGATCAGGCTGACGGCCAGGTTGGCATAGTTGGTCGCTACCATCAGGTCGAGCGCGTCTGGTGCGCCGGAGCGCATGAGGTAAGACACTTTCTGGTTGATAATGCCTTCGCCGGTGATTTTCTTAAGCGCTTCACCGGTAATTTCGCCAATGCCACCCAGCTTGCGATGGCCGTAGGCGTCGGCCTCGCCGAATTCCACCACTTTGCCGCCCATCATGTGGGCACCTTCACTTACGGTGACCATGGCGTAGTTGCTGGGGTTGGCCCGTTTATCTTTCAGGACCAGTTCGCCCAACTTTTCCGGGTCAAACGGAACCTCGGAAATGAGGGCCCGGTCGACGCCGGCCAGGTAGGAGCTGATGAGGCTGGTTTCGCCGGAGTTACGGCCGAAAAGCTCAATCACCGCAATGCGTTCGTGGGAGCCAGTGCTGGTGCGCAGTTGGTGAATAAACTGGACGCTGCGGGTAACGGCCGTACTAAACCCAATGCAATAATCCGTGCCGTACACATCGTTGTCCATCGTTTTGGGGATGGCCAGCACGCGGATGCCCTCGCTGTGCAGCCGCTCGCCGTAGCTCAGCGTGTCGTCACCGCCAATGGGAATCAGGGTGTCGATGCCCAAAAACTCCAGGTTTTTCATCACATGCGGCGTAAAGTCGCGCAGGCTTTTGTCCGCCGCTTCAGCTTCAGGATGCTCCGGATCTTTCAAAAAGTCCGGCACCCGGCTGGGGCTTACCTTGCCGGGATGGGTCCGGCTGGTGTGCAGCATGGTGCCACCCGTCCGGTCAATCGTGCGCACCGCATTTTTATTGAGTGGCATGATATGATTGGCTATAGAATCTGGATCATCCGAATTCATCTCCAACAAACCACCCCAACCGCGTCGGATACCAACAATTTCATATCCCTCTTCTATGGCCCGGTTTACTACCGCTTTGATACAGGGATTTAACCCGGGCACATCGCCCCCACCTGTTAAAATGCCAATTTTCGTCATTATTCGCTCCTTTTCCGTTATGAAAAGTGCGGCGCACCCGATTGAAAGTGCGTCGCACCTGAATAGGTACCAAATCTTATCTATTTTAACCCATGCGGGAAATTAATGCGGTGCCGGTTTGGCCAGAATGCGGGCGACAGAGCGCAGCTCCATCCACCACTGCTTTTTGGGCCGCTGCTTTTCCATGTCGAACAGCCGGGGCACATCTTCCATGTCGGTAAAAACCAGCGCACCACCTACCTGACCCAAACAAGCGCAGGCGATGTCGCCCTCTTCAATTTGCTTTTCCAGGTGGTTCAGGGCGTGGGCGGCCAGTCGGGTGGCCAGAATGCGGTCAAACGGCGACGGATCGCCGCCTTGCTGCAAGTGGCCCAAAATCGCCTCACGCACATCAAACAGGTCGCCAGCTTCCTCTTCAAACAGGGCGCGGATGAAGGACGTGGTATACACCTTGTTGGCGCTTTCATTGCGAATGACCAGGCCCAGGCGCTTGCCCTTACTAAAACCCGCGGCCAGCTGCTTCACGTCCTCAATGAGATCGCTGGAGCGAATGCCTTCTTCACCGATGTAGACACGCTCCGCGCCCGTGGCCAGGGCGCTCATCAGCGCCAGGTAGCCGCAGTTGCGCCCCATCACCTCTACCACAAAGACACGCCGTGAGGCTACGGCCGATTGCTTAATTTTGTCCACCGCGCTGACGATGTTGTTCAGGGCCGTGTCTGCGCCAATGCTGAGTTCCGCGCCGGGCAGGTTGTTGTTGATGCTGGCCGGGATGCAGACGATGGGAATGTTGTTGGCGGGGAAGGTGGACCGATTCTGCATCATTTTGAGTACGCTTTCATAGCCTGACCAGCCACCGATGAGCAACAGCCCATCCACCTGGTGTGCTTCCAGGTTACGCGCAATGGCGTAAAAGTCGCTGCCCTTGGGCACGTACCGGTTGGTGCCCATTTCCGCGCCGCCCTGGGAGGCCCAGCCGTGCACGCTCATCCAGTCCATTTCGCGAATGTCACCTTCGATCAGCCCATGGAAGCCGTTGCTGACGCCGAGCATAATGTGCCCTTTGTCGGTGCCCAGGCGGACGGCCGTACGGACGGCCGTATTCATCCCCGGCGCCGGACCACCCGCATTCATGACCGCGATGCGCATACGCCGCTGCCCTGGCGTGGGCGGATGTGGCAGGGCACGCACCATCGTGCGCACAATGTCGAACGATTCGTTGAAGCTGCTGCCGCGCAGCTGAAGTGCCCGCTTAAAATCGCGGGCGGCACTGGCCTCGGCAACAGAACGGGTGCGGGCCAAGGCCTCATCCAGCGGCGTGCGGGTAATTTTGTTGGCCCGGATGCCCATCACAAACGGCTTTTCATCGGGTTGGGCAGCCAGCAGTTGATCAACGGCCGCAGCACCCAGCAGGGTGCTCAGGTTGCGGTCGAATGCGCTGGGCGCGCCGCCGCGCTGCACGTGGCCCAGCACGGTAATGCGGGTATCTTCACCCAGCCGCGATTCCAGCACTTCCTTGATGTAGCTGCTGGTGATCGGTTTGCCATGTCGATCTTGCGCCCCTTCGGCCACCACCACGATGATGTCGCGGCGGCCAGCTTCCCGGCCCAGGTGCATCACCTGGCACATTTTATCTTCCCAGTTGTCCATGTCGGGCGGATTTTCCGGGATAAAAACCCAGTCGGCCCCGCCAGCCATGGCGCCCATCAGCGCCAGATAGCCGCAGCGACGGCCCATCACCTCCACCACAAAGATGCGCTGGTGGCTGGCCGCTGTGCTGGAGATGGCGTCGGTGGCTTCAACGATGCGGTGCAGCGCCGTGTCGGAACCGGTGGTTACGTCGGAGCCGTACATGTCGTTATCAATGGAGCCAATGATGCCCGCGATGGCCAGATGTTGGTGTCGGTTGGCCAACTCCTGGCTGATCTGGCCATTTTCGACCAGCTCATTCACCAGGCCAGCCCACTCGGTGTAGAGCAGCTGCGCACCGGTCAGGCTGCCGTCGCCGCCAATAACCACCAGCGCTTCAATTTCGTGCTCCAGCAGGTTGCGGGCGGCCTGTAGACGACCAGCTCGTTCGCGGAACTGGGCGCAGCGGGCGGAGCCAATGGCGGTGCCGCCCTTCTGCAAAATGCCACCCACATCGGTCCAGGCAATCGGCCGAATTTTATGGCCGCCATCTACCATGCCCTGATAGCCTTCGTAGATGGCGTAAACTTCTAAATCTTTGTCCAGCGCCATTCGCACCACGGCACGAACTGCCGCGTTCATGCCCTGGGCGTCGCCGCCGCTTGTAAAAACACCAATTCGTTTCATAGGGTACTACTCACCTGCGAGGGAAGGCCGCGCGAAGCGGTTTTCTCTCGGGAAAATTGCTTGCTAATCGTAAAAAATGAGTCGCTTTTTGGGGCCTGATTTGCCCCCGACAGCATACTCCTTCTCTTGGTGAAGCGAAATATGACAAACATCACAACCTTTTCCCGTCCATTGTAATGGCTTCACATTTTGCCTGCTCCCCTATACTATTTGTTATGTTTGCGGCCGTTTTCAGTGGGTGGTACTGTTATGATAGAGGTGACTCCATTATAACAAAACACGTTCCGCAGACGCCTCTTAAATGAAGTGATATTCGCAATGTTCTGGTGTTCTTGCTGGTTCATCAGAAGGAGAAAATCGAATGAAAGCTTTAAACTCTGTGGAGACATTGTTGGATCATGTGGCCGAGGGGGTGCAGGTTGATGGCCGCCAGGTGACGGTGATCAATGAAGCGGCGCTTAAGGCTGCGGTGGATGAGGTGGTGTATACGGCCGTCTTCGGCGAAGGCCTGGTGCGTGATACAGCACGCTGGCTGCTGTGGGAATTGGGCCAGGCGCTGGGCATTTATCCCGCTTCCATCCACGAGCTGTACATGGCCATTGGCCGCGGCGACGTGCCGCACAACTTCACCGTCCCGGCGATCAACGTGCGCGGCATGAATTACAACACGGCACGGGCCATTTTCCGCGCGGCGCAAAAGTATGATGCAGGGGCCATCCTGCTGGAAATTGCGCGCTCGGAGATTGGGTATACGGGGCAACGGCCGTATGAATACGTCACCTCCCTCATCGGCGCGGCTATCAAGGAAGGTTTCCGTGGCCCGCTGTTTGTGCAGGGCGACCATTTCCAGGTGTCGGCCAAAGGCTACCAGGCCGATCCCGACAAAGAGCTGCAAGCGGTAAAAGATTTGATGAAAGAAGCCATCGCCGCCGGTTTTTACAACATTGACATCGACACTTCGACCCTGGTTGACCTGAGCTTCCCCAGCCTGGACGAACAGCAGCGGCTCAACTACACGCTTTGCGCCGAACTCACTCGCGTGGCTCGTGAGCTGGAACCCAAGGATGTGACCATTTCCCTGGGTGGCGAAATTGGCGAGGTGGGGCACAAAAACTCCACCGTCGAGGAATTACACGCCTTCATGCAGGGCTACCGGCGTGAACTGAACGGCCTGGAAGGCATCTCCAAAATCTCGGTGCAGACGGGCACCAGCCACGGCGGCGTGGTGCTGGCCGATGGCACCCTGGCCCAGGTGAAGGTCGATTTTGAGACGCTGCGTGCCCTCAGCGCGGCGGCGCGTGATGAATACGGCATTGGTGGGGCGGTGCAGCACGGCGCGTCAACGCTGCCCGCGAGTGCCTTCAACAAATTCCCCGAGGTCGGCACGGTGGAAATCCACCTGGCCACCGGCTTCCAGAACATCCTCTATGAACATGCGCCTCAGGAGATGGTGGAGGCCGCGTACGATTACGTGCGGACCAACTTCAAGCAAAAGGCGGATCAGAGCGAGGGCCAGTTCTTGTATCAGGAGCGCAAACGGGCTTTTGGGCCGCTGAAGCAGCAGTGGTGGGATTTGCCCGCCGAGGCGCAGGAAAATCTGGGGCAGGTGCTGCAAGAGCAGTTCGAGTTCCTCTTTGACCAGCTCAACATCCAGGGAACCCAGGCGATTGTGGCCGAGACGGTGACGGTACCCAAACACCACCGCGTCCGTCCCCGACAAGCGGCCGTCGAAGGTGAGCTAGAAATTGCCGCTGACCTGGCGGATTAGGACGTTTACCGCAGAGAGCGCAGCGGAAGCTGAGACTGTGCTCTCTGCACTCTTTTTAAACGACAAATGACAAAAACTTCGGACTCAGCCACAATTTTGCTGGGGGCCGCCAGCCTGGATATTTACCAGGCGGACGGCCGTATCCTGCCCGGTGGTGGCTGCCTGAACATGGCCTACCACTGGCGTCAGCTTGGGTTTCCCCACCTGTTTCTTACCCGCATTGGCCCGGATGGTGCGCTGGTTTTTCACGACTTTTTCCAGCAGCACCAGATTGCTTATTTGCCAGAGAGTTTGGTGGGCAACGGCCGTACCCCATCCATCGACATCGCCTACTTGCCCGATGGGCAAATCTACATGGACAACTTTGTCGAAGGTGTGCTGGCCGGTTTTCAGCTGACGCCCGCCGAGGAAACGCTGGTCGTGCAGGCGGATCGGGTACATGCCGTGTTGGTGGACAGCGTGGCGCGGGAGGTACATCGTTTGGCGGAAAAAGGGGTGTGGCAACGGCCTGCACTGAGCGGCCAAACGCAGTTGGGCTTGTCGAAGCGGCCGTTTCTTTCCGCCGATTTTCTCGATTTTCGCCACTTTAGCCTGGCCCAGTTTGCCCAAACGATGCCGCTGGTGGACTTGGGCTTCATCGGCTGGCCCGGGGCGCTGGACGATCCGCTGCTGCCCCGGCTGCGCCAAATTGTATTTGATTTAGGCAAGCTGCTGGTGGTGACGTTGGGCTCGCGCGGGGTGTGGGTGTGGGACGGCCGTTCCCAACCCCACGAGCACTTTTTCCCGGTCGAGGCAATCCCGGTGCAGGGCAGCACCGTCGGCTGCGGCGATGCGTTTATTGCCTACTTTCTGGCGGCGTTCTGGCGCGATGGGAATTTGGCCGCGGCGGTGGCCCAGGGTATGTTGGGTGGAAAGATGGCGACGGCGTGGCAACGGCCGTTGCCCGATACCGCCTATAAAACAGTAAGCTTGGGGAATTTTGAAGTTGACAATCCGTGAAGCGTAAAACGTGAAACGTGACCAGAAATATCACGTTTCACGCATCACGTTTCACGCTAAGATGGTTGGTGCTAAATGATTATTTTTGATACCGACATGAGCCTGGGCACGCCCGGCGCGGAAATCGACGACGGGGCAGCGCTGATCTTTTTGCTGCGGGCGATGGGGGAACGGGTAACGGCCGTTACCACTACCCACGGCAATACCACGGTAGAAAATGTCGTCCACAACAGCCGCCGCTTGCTGGTCTACCTGGGGCGGTCCGATGTGCCGCTGGGGCGCGGGGCGGCGCACGGCCTGATCGAAGAAAAGGCATGGTTTGCCGATTGGCAGGCGGGCTACGGCGAAACGCCGCCCTGGCCCGATGAATCACCGCTGCCGCTGGCGGCTACCCTGATCATCGACATTGTGCGGGCCAATCCGGGGCAGGTGACGCTGATTGCCGTGGGGCCGCTGACCAACCTGGCGCTGGCCGTGCGGCTGGCGCCAGACATCGTGCCGCTGGTGCGCCAGGTGGTCACCATGGGCGGCTCGCTGACCGACAAAGACAACCCGGAGTTCAACGCCCGCTGCGACCCCGAAGCGGCCCAGGTTGTGCTCAACGCGGGTTGGCCGCTGCGCCTGGTCGGTTTGGAGATTACCAACCAGGTCCACTTTTCCCGCGCCGAATTTGCCGCCTTACCCGATAACCAGCCCGCCCTGACGCTGCTGAAAACGCAGGCCGAGGGTTGGATCAGCCGGGTGGAAAGCATGGGCTGGGGCCACGGCGGCTGTGCCCTGCACGATGCGCTGGCGGTGGCCGCTGTTTTAGATGACAGCTTGTTTACGTGGCAGGAAACGGCCGTTTCCGTCACCCTCCATCCCGAAAACCAGCGGGGCATTACCCGGGCTGTGCCGCAGAAGGGGAGTTTGGTGGAAACGGCCGTAGCGGTGGACGCCGCGCGCTGCCATGAACTGATTTGGAATTATTTGGTAACTGGGTAATTGGCGAGGTCATAATTCGTGAAAATTCGTGTTCATTCGTGGCTAAAACGGTTTAAAAATGGCTAAACAGTATCCCATCCCGGCGGCCGAGACGCGGGCGGAAATTGAGGTGAAGAATTCGCGGTTTGTGGCTACGGCCGTTCCCGCCTTCACTGTCGAAGAAGCCAAAGCATTTATTGCCCGCATCAAAGCTGAGTTTAGCGACGCGACGCACAACGTGCCCGCCTTCCTGGTCGGCTTTGGCAACAGCGTCACCGCCCACTGCAACGACGACGGCGAGCCGTCGGGTACGGCGGGACGGCCGATTTTGGCGGTGCTGCAAGGCAGCGGCCTGGGCGATATTGCCGTGGTGGTGACCCGCTACTACGGCGGCACCAAGCTGGGCACCGGTGGCCTGGTGCGTGCCTATGGCGATGCCACCAAAGCGGTGCTGGACATCCTGCCCCGCGCCGAGAAGGTGCCTACCCACAGCGTAATGCTGGCGCTCCCCTACAATTTGCTGGAGCAGGTGCGGTTGTTGGTGGGGGAGTGGAACGGCCGTATCCTCGATGAACAATTTGCCGCCGACATCACCATGACGATGCAGTTTACCGTGGCCCACTTTCCCGGCTTTCAAGACGCCCTGCGTGAACTCTCCCACGGCTCCCTGGCCGCCGAAATTGTGGAAACCAACGAAGATACCATCATGCCCCTGGGCGCTTTTACCGACGAATCAGGTGCATGAGCCGGGCAAATGCAGCCAGTTCAAGGCCATAAGTAATCCTTAGAAGAAAATGAACTCTTCATAAGATGCCACCGTAATGGCACGTTAGTCATCTTGACTTTGGCGGGGCAAAAATAGTATGCTGGCAGCACGTTACGAATGGCCATTTCGCAAACGACGTTTATATTAAAAGTTTCATTGAGTCAGAAAGGAGGTTGTTATCGTTTTGGAATGCTTAACAGAAACTCACTGGCTGGCTGGAAACTGCACCAAATAGGGCTTACTTGCAGATAAAGCAAAGCCGACACAACTAGTGAAAATGGTTACGGCCGTTTCCCGCTAGCCACTATTTTATTAACCCACATACAGTAAATACCTAGCGAGTCTGAATTTCAGGCTCGCTTTTTTATTGCCAATCTCCAATCTCTAATTACCAATTACCCAATTACCTGAGCGCCGCCCGCAAAACTTCGGCGGGGTGCAGTACCTGGCGACCTGCGCCGTGTTTGATTTGCTGGCGGCAGCTAACGCCGGGGGCCACCAGGATTGTTTCGGGCGCGGCGGCACGCATGGCGGGCAGCAGGCGGCGCTCGGCCATCTTGAGCGAAATGTCGACATGTTCCGCTTCGTAGCCGAAGGAACCGGCCATGCCGCAGCAGCTGCTGTCCACCTCCTCCAGCGTGTAGTTGGGTGGCAGTGTCAGGGCGCGGTGGGCCGGTTTGGTGCCGATGAGCGCCTTTTGGTGGCAGTGACCGTGCAGGATGAGATGGCGCTTTTCATCGGTGAAGGCCAGCTTCAATTCCCCGCTGTCGGCTAATTCAGCCATAAACTCCTCAAAGCTGCGGCAATGGGCGGCCACCAGCGCCACGCGAGAGTCGTTGGGCAGCAGCGAGTCGTAGTCGTCGGTGAGGGCGGAGAGGTCGCTGGGTTCCAGGAAGATGATCGGCAGCCCTTGTTCGGCCAGCGGCGCGAGATGGTCCAGCACGGTTTTGGCGATGGTGCGAGCTTTGTCTACCAGGCCTTTGGAGAAAGACGGCCGTCCGCAATCTGTCACCCC
>ERZ761607.3552-NODE-3552-length-14880-cov-3.788668_pt1 | contig 14880 bp, 14 predicted proteins | sample MGYA00511164_ERZ761607 | MGnify/ENA primary metagenome ERZ761607 (study PRJEB28899, sample SAMN02445080) | bioreactor sludge metagenome | biome: EBPR sludge | place: Australia: Brisbane, Thorneside Wastewater Treatment Plant | collected 2011-06-22 ...
AACCTGGGCATGGTCGCGCAGATGAAGCCCGAGGTGCTGGACCGTTTCGACGCCCTCATCGCGGTTTCGGCGCTGGCGCTGGCGCTGGCCCATGTGGGCGTGTTTGCCGGGCTGGCGGGCTGATGCGCCGGGTCACGGTCTTTGGCGCCACGGGGTCGGTGGGCGTCAGCACGCTGGACCTGCTGGCGCGGCGTCCGGACCTGCAGGTGGCGGTGCTGACCGGCGGGCGCAATGTGGCCCTGTTGGCGCGGCAGGCTGTCCTGCACCGCGCCGAACTGGCGGTCACCGCGCATGAGGATTGCTACCATCCGCTGAAAGAGGCCCTGGCCGGCACCGGTATCGCCGTTGCAGGCGGACCGGGGGCGGTGGTCGAGGCGGGCTATGTCCCCGCCGACTGGACCATGTCGGCCATTGTCGGCGCCGCCGGGCTGGCGCCGGGGTTCGCGGCCCTCAGCCAGGGCAAGACCCTGGCGCTGGCCAACAAGGAATCGCTGGTCACCGCCGGGCCCTTGCTGCTGGCCGAGGCCGCGCGCCACGGCGCCACCATCCTGCCCGTCGACAGCGAGCATTCCGCCATCTTCCAGGCCCTGCGCCACGAAGACCCGGCGGCGGTGGAAACCGTGACCATCACCGCCTCGGGCGGGGGGCTGCGCGACTGGCCGCTGGAGCGGCTGGCCCTGGCCACGCCCGAGGAAGCCGGGCGGCACCCGAACTGGGACATGGGCCAGCGCATCACCATCGATTCGGCCAGCATGTTCAACAAGGCGATGGAGGTGCTGGAGGCGCGCGAGTTCTTTGCCCTGTCGCCCGAACAGATCGCCGTGGTGATCCATCCGCAATCGCTGGTCCATGCGCTGGTGGCGTTTCGGGACGGCGCGGTGATGGCGCATCTGGGCGCGCCGGACATGCGCCACGCGATCGGCTATGCGCTGAACTGGCCCCACCGCGCCGATCTGCCGGTGGCGCGGCTGGATCTGGCGCGGGTCGGGCGGCTCGACTTCGCGGCTCCCGATCTTGTGCGCTACCCGGCGCTGGCATTGGCGCAGATGGTCATGCATACCGGCGGCGCGGCGGGGGCGGTTTTCAACGCCGCCAAGGAAATCGCCCTGGATCATTTCATTGCCAGAAACATCGGGTTTCTGGACATGGCGGCGGTGGTCGAGGTGACGCTGGAGCGTTTCGGCGCGCAGGGGGATCCGGGCCGGGCCCCGGGGTCGCTGGCCGAGGTGCTGCAGATCGATGCCGAGGCGCGGCGGCTGGCCAACCTGGCCGCAAGCGCGCTGCACAGGAAGAGATAGGATCAATCCATGGGTCTTTTGCCCGATTTCGGCAATGTGGTCTTCACGCTGGGGGCCTTCATCGTCGCGCTGTCGATCATCGTGGCAGTGCACGAATACGGCCATTACATCGTCGGCCGCTGGTCGGGCATCCATGCCGAGGTGTTCAGCATCGGCTTTGGTCCGGTGCTGTTCAGCCGCGTCGACCGGCGCGGGACGCGCTGGCAGGTGGCGGCACTGCCATTCGGCGGCTATGTCAAGTTCCTCGGCGATGCCAACGCGGCCTCGGCCGGTGCGGATGAAGAGGTGATGTCCCATCTCGATGCGCAGGCGCGTCGGCGGACCATGCACGGCGCCCCGCTCTGGGCGCGCGCCGCGACCATCTTTGCCGGGCCTGCGTTCAACTTCCTGTTTTCCATCGCGATCTTTGCAAGCTTTCTGGCGGTCAAGGGCCTGCCGGATGACAGCGTCCGGCTGGGGGCGCTGCATCCGATGCCGGGGGTGAACGAATTGCGCGAGGGCGATCTGATCACCGCCATCGAGGGGCGCCCGGTCGAGGATCTTTCCGGCTATTTCGCCATCGCCGCCGAGATCGAGCCTGCCGAGACCGTGACCTATGCCATTCGTCGCGGCGACGAGACGGGCCGCGTCGCCGGTCCCCATCCGGTGCCGCCGCGCGCGGCCTCGATCGCGTTGAATTCGGCCGCGCGTGATGCGGGGATGCAGGCGGGCGACGTGATCCTGTCGGTCAATGGACAGGCTGTGCAGGCCTTTGCCCAACTGCCGCCGCTGGTCGCTGCCGCCGAGGGCGCGCCTGTCACGTTGCAGGTCTGGCGCGCCGGGCAGGTGCTGGACCTGACCCTGACACCGCGGCGCACCGACATACCCAATCCCGACGGCGGGTTCGAGACCCGCTGGCTGATCGGACTGCAAAGCGGCGCCTTCTTTGACCATCCGACCCGCAGCGTCGGTCCGGTCGAGGCCCTGCCGCTGGCGGTCAAGCAGATCGGCGCGATCATCACGAATTCGATCTCGGGCCTTTACCACATGGTGACCGGGGCGATTTCCACCTGCAACCTGTCGGGGCCGGTGGGCATCGCCACCACATCGGCCGAGATGGCCTCGGACGGGGTGGACAGTTTCATCTGGTTCATCGCGGTGCTGTCGACGGCGGTCGGGCTGTTGAACCTGTTCCCGATCCCGATTCTCGATGGTGGGCATCTGGTGTTCCACGCCTACGAAGCCATCGTCGGCCGCCCGCCCAGCGAGCGCATCCTGAACGCGCTGATGAGCGTGGGACTGGTGCTGCTGGGCGCGCTGATGCTGTTCGCGCTGGGCAACGACCTGTTTTGCTGAGCATGGCCCGTGGTGCGCCGTGATGGTGCATCGCAGGGACCTTGCCAGAGGGGCAGGCGGCCTTGCGCATGCCGCAGCGCGGCCCAAATGCTGCCATATTCCGCGCGCATCGCTTGGCTCTCTGTCTCAGGAGTGTGGCCATGCATCTTGTCATTCCCGCAGCGCGCAGCCTGCGCACGCTCTATTCGCTGTCTTCCGAACGGTTCTGGTTCGCCCTGGCTGTGTTGCTGGGGCTGATCGTGGCAGGCGAACTGGTCGAATTGATTCTGCTCTGGGGGATCGGAGAATTGCCGGTTCCCGGCGTTTGAGGGCTGGTGCCGGACGCCGCGCCCGGGCCGAGCGGCGTGGCACTGCCGATTGTGGCCGGACCGGTGCAACAAATCCCCATGTTGTGGCGAAAACCTTTCGGATGTGACTCAACGCTTTGACAATCCAGCCCCATCCCGCTAGTCAGAAGAAAACAAACGCGGTAATGACGGGGCTTGGACATGCGCGGATTTCACGCGGTTTCGGATGCGCGGCGGCTTTCGCAAGCTTGGCGTCCGGTGCGAGGCCTGGCAGCGGTTTTGCTTTTCACGTCAATCGTTTCGCTGGGTGCCTCGCAGGACGCCCAGGCGCAGACCTACCGTTTCTCGACGATTCAGGTGGATGGCAATGCGCTGATTGACGATGACGCGGTCATCAGCTTCGCCAGAATCGTTCGCAACCGCAGCATGTCGGCGGGCGAACTGAACGCCGCCTATCAGCGTGTCGCGGGGACCGGATTTTTCCGGACCGTCGATTTCACGCCGTCGGGCAATCGCCTGATCATCACGGTCAGCGAATACCCGCTGGTCAACCGCGTCGCCTTCGAAGGCAACCGGCGACTGGACAACGACCGGCTGGCCGCCGTGGTGCAGTCGCGCAGTGGCGGGGTCTATTCGCCCGCGCTGGCCGAGGCCGACGCCAACGCCATCGCCGAGGCCTATGCCGCTGCGGGCCGCCTGTCGGCGCGCGTGACCCCGCGCCTTATCGAGCGCGCAGGCGGTCGGGTCGATCTGGTCTTCGAAGTGGTCGAGGGTGCGGTGGTCGAGATCCAGCGCATCTCCTTTGTCGGCAACCGCAGTTTCTCGGAGCGCCAGTTGCGCAACGCGATCAGCGCCAGCCAGGCCGGGCGGCTCTCCACGTTGTTCCGCGCCGACAACTACAGCGCCGAGAGGGTCGCGCGCGACCGGCAGATGCTGCAGGATTTCTACCTGTCGCGCGGTTTTATCGACGTTCAGGTGCTGTCGGGGGTAACCGAACTCGCACGCGAACGCGATGGGGCCTATGTCACCTTCACCATCCGCGAGGGTCAGCAATACCGGGTGGGCGCAACCCGGGTTGTGTCCGAAATCGCGGGCATCGACGCGGCTCCCTATCAGGCAGCGCTGAACAACAACACCGGCGATCTGTTCACGCCGACCGTGCTGGAGCAGATGATCCAGCAGGTCGAGAGGGTGGGCTATCAGGCGGGCGAGCGTTTCGTGCGCGCCGAGCCGCGTCTGGTGCGCAACGAGCGGGACGGCACGATCGACGTCGAACTGGCGCTGGTGCGCGGGGATCGGGTGTTCATCGAGCGCATCGACGTGCGCGGCAACACCACGACCCAGGATCAGGTCATCCGCCGCCAGTTCCGCGTGGCCGAGGGCGACCCGCTGAACCCGCGCGAATTGCGCGAGGCGGCAGCGCGCATCCAGGACACCGGGTTCTTTTCGGATGTGCAGGTCAATCCGACCCAGGGGTCGAGCCCCTCGCAGGCCGTCGTTGACGTGCAGGTCGAGGAAACCACCACCGGCTCGCTGGGCTTTGGTGTCAGCTACGGCGCCTCGGACGGGATTGGCGGCAATGTCAGCTATAACGAGGCGAACTTCCTCGGGCGCGGACAGGCGGTCAATGTCACGTTCTCGACCGTGCGCAGCGCGCGCAGCCTGAGTTTCTCGATCACCGAACCGTCGCTGCTGGGCCGGGATCTGGCGCTGGGCCTGACCGCCGGGTTGCAGACCACCTCGGCCAGCAACCGCGCCCGGTTCGGGACCTCGCACCTGCAACTTTCGCCCTCGCTGACTTTCCCGGTCAGTGAATACGGGCGGATGACGGTGCGCTATTCGCTGTCGCGGCACAATCTGGGGGTTCCGGCGGCCTATGCGGCCTCGGTCGCGCCGCGTATCGCGATGGACACGGGGATTGCCTATACCTCGTCGGTCGGGGCCTCGTACGAGGTCGACACGCGCGTCAACGGGCCCGATCCGGACGGCGGATACGTGTTCCGCTTTGCGGGCGATATCGCCGGGCTGGGCGGGGATCGCCGCTGGGCGCGCGCCACCATGCTGGCGGGTTATGAACGCCGGGTGATGAACGGCGACGTCACGCTGAGCGCGGAATTCGAGGCCGGCGCCATTGCGCATTCCACCGGTCCCAGCCGCATCAACGAACGCTTCGTGCTGACCTCGGACCAGTTCCGCGGCTTTGATCCCTATGGTGTCGGCCCGGTCGGGCTTGGCGGGGGTGGCGAGGTCAACGGGCTTGGCGGCAACTTCTTTGCCGTCACCCGGCTGGAGGCGCAGTTCCCGCTGGGCCTGCCCGCCGAATACAACATGCGCGGTGGCCTGTTTGTCGATGTCGGCACGGTCTGGGGGATTGACGCGCCGACGCCGGATGTGGTCGATGACCGCGCCCTGCGCGCCACCGCCGGTTTCGCGTTGCTGTGGGGCTCGCCGATGGGGCCGCTGCGGTTCAACTTTACCGTGCCGATCCGGCGCGAGGCCTATGACCGGGTTCGCCGCTTCGACCTGACCATCGCGACGCGGTTCTGATGCGCCTTTGGCAGGTGATTGTGCTGGCGGGGGGGCTTTGGGGCGCCCCCGTTGCCATTCGTGCGCAAGAGGTGCCGACCCCTGCGCCGCCTGCCGTGGCGACCTTTCGCATCCTCGATCAGGACGAGTTGTTTCGCGGCTCGCGTCTGGGCCAGCAGATCCTGGCCGAGATCCGCGCCGCCGAGGCTGCGCTCGAGGCCGAGAATCAGGCCCTGGTCGACCAGCTTGCCGCCGAAGAGCGTGCCCTGACCGAGGCCCGCGCCAGCCTGCCGCCGGACGAGTTCCGCGCCCGTGCCGATGCCTTTGACGCAAGGGTCGAGGCAATCCGCCAGGAACGGGCCGAGCGAAGCCGCGCCCTGAACGCGCAGTCCGAGGCGATGGCGCAGCGGTTCTTCGACACTGCGCTGCCGGTTCTGGTGCAGATGATGGCCGATACCGGTGTGCAGGCGCTGCTCAAGCCCGACGTGATGATCCTCGGCCCTGACTGGCTGGACATCACCCCAGAGGCCATCGCCCGGCTGGATGCCGCGCTGGCCGGTCCGGCGCCCACGGGGGACTGACGGGCGGGCGGCGTCGTGGCGGGCCGGATGCAGGCTGCCGCCTTCCTTCCGAGCGCGGCTTGCCCCCTTGGGGCAGAATTGCTAACCCTCAGGGCGCGGGGTGCGGCCCTGCCGACAGCGGAGAGATGGATGCCTGATACCGAACACGCACGCGACTGGACCTCGACCACCCAGGCCGACCTTGCGCTGATCATGCGCATCATCCCGCATCGCTATCCGTTTCTGCTGATCGACAAGGTGCGTGGGATCGAACTGGGCAAGGCTGCGACCGGCATCAAGAACGTCACCTTCAACGAGCCGCATTTTCAGGGTCATTTTCCTGGCACGCCGATCATGCCCGGTGTCACCATCATCGAGGCGATGGCGCAGACCTCGGCCGTTCTGGTGGGGCTGTCGCTCGACCTGGTCGACAAGCACCCGCTGGTCTATTTCATGTCCATCGACAAGGCCAAGTTCCGCCGCAAGGTCGTGCCCGGCGATGTGCTGGAACTGAAGGTCGACGTGCTGCGTGGCTCGTCGAAGATCTGGAAGTTCCAGGGCACCGCTTCGGTTGACGGCGAAATGGCCGCCGAGGCCGAGTTCATGGCGATGATCGACATGACGAAGCGGGGCTGAGCCATGAGCATCCACCCCTCGGCGCAGGTGCATCCCTCGGCCATCGTCGAGCCGGGCGCGGTGATCGGCGCCGATTGCCGCATCGGCCCGTTCTGCTCGGTCGGACCCGAGGTGACGCTGGGCAGGGGGGTGATCCTGAAGCCCCATGCCGTGGTGACCGGCTGGACCGAGGTGGGGGACGAGACGACGGTCTTTTCCTTTGCCGTGGTGGGCGAGGTCCCGCAGGATCTGAAATACCGGGGCGAGCGCACGCGGTTGATCGTCGGTGCGCGCTGTCGCATCCGCGAAGGGGCGACGCTGAACACAGGCACTGCGGGCGGCGGCGGGGTGACGCGCGTCGGCGACGATTGCCTGCTGATGACCGGGGCCCATGTCGGTCACGACGCGCAGGTGGGTCATCGGGTGATCCTGGCCAATCAGGTCGCCATCGCGGGGCATTGCGTGATCGGTGACGATGTGATCGTCGGCGGGCTGGCGGGCATTCACCAATGGGTGCGGGTGGGGCAGGGCGCGATCATCGGCGCGCTGACCATGGTGGCCAATGACGTGATCCCGCACGGGCTGGTGCAGGCGCCGCGTGGCGAACTCGAAGGGCTCAACCTGGTCGGGCTGAAGCGGCGCGGGGTCGAGCGGTCCGAGATCACCGCGCTCAGGGCCGCCTATCAGATGCTGGCACAGGGCGAAGGGACCTTTCTGGACCGCACCCGCCGTCTGGCCGATGAAACTGAAAGCCCCCGGGTGCGCGAGATCACCGATTTCATCCTCGCCGCCTCGGACCGTTCCTTCCTGACGCCCAAATGACCCGGATTGCTCTGATCGCCGGGGCAGGGGATCTGCCCGCCGAACTTGCCGCTGAACTGGAGGCTCCGCTGGTCTGCGCCATGGCCGGGACCGCGCCGGACGGGTTGGCGGTGGATGTGTCCTGGCATGTCGAAAGGCTGGTGCCGTTCCTGCGGGACCTGGGCGCGCGGGGGGTTGAAACGGTCGTCATGGCCGGGGCGGTGAACCGCCCCCGTCTGGACCCGTCGCTGTTCGACCGCGAGACCGCCTCGCTGGTCCCGGATCTGCTGGCGGCGATGCAGAAGGGCGACGACGGCGCGCTGCGCTGGGTCATCGGATTGATCGAGGAGTTTGGCCTGCGCGTGGCCGGGCTGGCCGAGGTCGCGCCGGGGCTGTTGGCCACCGAGGGGTTCTTGGCCGGGCCCGAGCCCTCGGCGGCGCTTCGCGCCGATGCGACCCGGGCGCGGACGATCCTGCAGACCATGGGTCCCCTCGATCTGGGGCAGGGTTGCGTCGTGGCACGAGGGCTGTGTCTGGGGGTCGAGACGCTTTATGGCACCGACGCGATGCTGGCCGATGTCGCACGCAACCGCCCGACGCGCGAGCCCCAGAAGGGCGGTGTGCTGGTCAAGCGCGCCAAGCCGGGGCAGGATCTGCGCGTCGATCTGCCGACCATCGGGCCGGCCACCATTGCGGCCGCGCAGGCCGCGGGGGTGGCGGGGATAGCGGTGGAGGCCGGAAAGGTGGTGATCCTGCACCGCGCCACCACATTCGCCGCGGCGTTGGCGGCGGGCATCAGCCTCTGGGCCGAGGGGTGAGACTGTTTCTGATCGCGGGCGAATCCTCGGGTGATGCGCTGGGGGCCGCGCTGATGGCCGGGTTGCGGCATCTGCTGCCGCAGGTCGCCTTCGAAGGGATCGGCGGGCCGCTGATGGCGGCCCAAGGGCTGGCAAGCCGCTTTCCGATGGACGAGCTGTCGATCATGGGCCTGGCCGAGGTGCTGCCCAAATACCGCGCGCTGAAACGCCGGATCCGCGAAACCGCTGAAGCAATCGCCGCGTCCGGGCCCGACGCGGTCATCACCATCGACAGCCCGGATTTCTGCCTGCGGGTGCTGGCGCTGGCGCGCGCGGCGAACCCCGGGTTGCGCACGATCCACTATGTCGCGCCCTCGGTCTGGGCCTGGCGACCCGGTCGGGCGGTCAGGATGGCGCGCGTGGTCGACCATGTGCTGGCCCTGTTGCCCTTCGAGCCGCCCTACATGCAGGCTGCGGGCATGAGTTGCGATTTCGTCGGCCACCCGGTCGCCGCCGAGCCGGTTGCCCCGCGCGCCGAGGTCGCAGCCTTTCGCGCCGCGCAGGGGATCGATGAAAAGGCGCCGCTGGTGCTGGTGCTGCCCGGATCGCGCAAGGGCGAGGTCGCGCGGCTGGCACCGATCTTTGGCGCGACCCTCGGCCAGCTTTGGCTGCCCGGGTTGCGGGTTGTCGTGCCGACAGTCGCGGCGCGCGCGGCGCAGGTGCGCGCGGAGGTCGAGGGCTGGCCGGGTGCGCCGGTGGTGCTCGACGCCGCCACCACCCCGCCCGAGGTCAAGCGCGCTGCCTTCGCCGCGGCCGACGTGGCGCTGGCGGCTTCGGGCACGGTGTCGCTGGAACTGGCGGCGGCGGGCACGCCCATGGTGATCGGCTACCGGATGAACCCGATCACCGAGGCCCTGATGCTGCGGCTTGCGCGCATCGATACGGTGACACTGGTCAATCTGGTCAGCGAGACGCGCACAATCCCGGAATTCCTGGGCCGCGCCTGCCGTCCCGAGGCGCTGGCCCCCGCGCTGTCGGCCATTCTGTCCCCCGGCCCCCGGCGCGAAGCCCAGATCGCCGCGATGGCGCTGACCATGCAGCGTCTGGGCCGCGGCGGCGAGCCTCCGGGCCTGCGCGCCGCACGCTCGGTCCTGGGGGCGCTTGGCCTCTCATAGCGGACGGGGTCGCACCAATGGGGCAGGGCATGCGCTCACCGCCCGATGCATCCGGTCAGCGCGCGATGATCGCCTGCAACTGCGGGATCAGCGTCGGCATCGTCGATTGCACCATGTTCAGGATCGCCGGTTGCTGGATTTCCATCAGTTGCGGCATCTTGGTCATGACCGAGCGCCCGACCGGCGAGGTATAGAAGGCCAGCAGGGCCTCGATCTCTTCGAGCGTGAAGAGGTCGGCCATCACCTGGTCCTGCTGCATCATGATCGCGCGCAGGGGCTCGAGCATCGTCGCCCGGTAAAGGGCGTCAATGCGGTCGATCTGGTCCTGCGACAGCTGCTGCCCGCTGGCCGCGACCTGATCCAGTACCGGGCGGTACATCGACCGCACCACGGCCTCCAGATCGAGGTCCATGATGCTCTGCGCGACATATTCCTGCGCGCGGGCAAGGCGTGTTTCGCGGGTATCCTGGCCAAGGGCGGGCAGCGAGAAGGCGAGGACGGCAAGGGTAGTCAGGGCGAGGCGGCGCATGGGGATCCCTCCGGGGTGACGCAGGGGCAGTGTCGCAGCCCGCCCTGGTTCCGGCAAGTCACCGTTTCGCGCGCCCTCAGTATCCGCGCCAGATCCAGCCGCCGCCGTGGACACGGCTGCCCTCGGGCGCGTAGAAAACGCAGGCCTGCCCGGGGCTGACGCCCTCTTCGGGGGTCAACAGCTCCACCTCGGCGGCCGTCGGGCCGGTCGGGCGCACAATCGCCTCGGCCGGGGCGCGGGTCGAACGGATGCGCACCCGCATCGGCCATTCCGCGCACGACTCGAAGGGCGCATCCCCCAGCCAGTTGATCTCGCGCACCGGGACGATGCGGGTTTCCAGCGCCTCTTTCGGCCCGACCACCACGCGACGGGTGTCGGCATCCAGACGGACCACATAGAGCGGGTCGGCCAGCCCGCCGATCCCCAGCCCGCGCCGCTGGCCGATCGTGTAATGGATCACCCCGCGGTGCTGGCCCAGCACACGGCCCTCCAGATCGACGATCTCGCCCGGATCGGCCGCACCCGGGCGCAGCTTTTCGATCACCGCGGCGTAATTGCCGTTCGGCACAAAGCAGATATCCTGGCTGTCCGGCTTGTCGGCCACCGCCAGCCCGTGTTTCGCCGCCAGCGCGCGCGTCTCGGCCTTTGACGTCAGGTGCCCCAGCGGAAAGCGCAGGAAGGCAAGCTGTTCTGGCGTGGTCGAGAACAGGAAATAGGACTGGTCGCGCGCGGGATCGGCGGCCATGTGCAACTCGGGCCCAGTGGGCCCCTCGTGGCGCTGGATATAGTGGCCGGTCGCCATGCAATCGGCATCGAGGTCCCGGGCGGTTTCCAGAAGGTCCCTGAACTTGACCCGTTCGTTGCAGCGAATGCAGGGCACGGGCGTGGCCCCGGCAAGGTAGGCATCGGCGAATTCCTCGATCACCGCGGCCTTGAAGGTATTTTCATAGTCCAGCACATAATGCGGAAAATCCAGCATTTCCGCGACCCTGCGCGCATCATGGATGTCACGCCCGGCACAGCAGGCGCCTGCCTTTGCCAGCGCCGCGCCGTGATCGTAAAGCTGCAACGTGACCCCGATCACGTCATAGCCCTGTGCCTTCAGTTCGGCGGCGACCACCGAACTGTCGACGCCGCCCGACATGGCGACGACCACCCGGGTTTCCGCGGGAGATTTGGCAAAGCCCAACGAGTTCACGCCCATGTCGCGCGCCATTCTGTCCCCGGAAGCTTGCGGAAGAGTTAAGAGGTTCGGTCGAAATATAGGAAAAAGCGCGACACTCTCAAGCCCTGACGCGGCGCGGCCTCAATCGCTCCTTAAGCCTGTCTTGGCACGCTGTGCCCCGGGATGAAGGAAAGGGGTGATGCCTATGTTTCTCAAACGCATCGATGGGCCACGGGCCGTCACATTGCCGGATGGCACGATTCTCAGTCGCGCGGACCTGCCGCCCGCAACCACACGCCGCTGGGTTGCCAGCCGCAAGGCCATTGTGGTTTTTGCGGTGACGCATGGCCTGCTTTCGCGCGAAGAGGCGATCGAACGCTACGACCTCAGCGAGGAAGAGCTTGAATCCTGGTATCGCGCGGTTGCCGCGCATGGCGTCGAAGCGCTGAAGGTCACGGCGCTGCAAAGATATAGACAACTTTAGCGATACTGTGCTTGATTCAGACTCTCGGTAACCGGGCGTTAACGAATTTTGGCGAGTGTCAGTCTGAACTGGGGTTAATGCGGAGTCCGAACCATGCGTGTCCTCCTCGTCGAAGACGATCCGACAACGTCGCGCAGCATCGAATTGATGCTGACACACGCCAATTTCAACGTCTACTGCACCGACCTCGGCGAGGAAGCGATCGAGCTTGGCAAGCTCTATGATTACGATCTGATCCTGCTCGATCTGAACCTGCCCGACATGGCAGGGCTGGAGGTGTTGCGCCACATCCGTCTGGCCAGGGTCAACACGCCGATCCTGATCCTGACCGGAGAGGACAGCACCGATATCAAGCTGAAAGGGTTTGGCCAGGGAGCCGACGACTATATGACCAAACCCTTTCACCGCGACGAACTGGTGGCGCGCATCCACGCGATCATCCGCCGCAGCCAGGGACATTCGCAGGCGATCATCCATACCGGTCGCATCTCGGTCAATCTGGACGCCAAGACGGTCGAGGCTGCGGGAAAACCCGTGCATCTGACCGGCAAGGAATACCAGATGCTGGAACTGCTCAGTCTGCGAAAGGGCACGACCCTGACCAAGGAGATGTTCCTCAACCATCTCTACGGTGGCATGGATGAGCCCGAACTGAAGATCATCGACGTCTTCATCTGCAAGTTGCGCAAGAAACTTGCCGAAGCCACCGATGGCGCCAATTACATCGAAACGGTCTGGGGGCGCGGCTATGTGTTGCGCGATCCTGCCCGCACACCCGAACGCGCGCGCGCCATAGGCGCGTGACGTCTGGCTTTTCCGACGCCGGGCCCTTATTTGCGAAGGACCATGCGCAGGAGGGGGTCATGGCGTCCGATCGACCGGTTGCAGAACTGACGGAATCCCAGGCTGCCGAGGAACTCGCGCGACTGGCCGAAGACCTTGCGCGCGCGGATCGCGCCTATCACCAACTCGATGCCCCCGAGATCACCGATGCCGCGTATGATTCGCTCAAGCAGCGCAATCAGGCGATCGAGGTTCGGTTTCCCCATTTGCGGCGCGTCGACAGCCCGACCGCTCGTGTCGGGGCCGAGCCTGCCGAGGGCTTTGGCAAGGTCCGCCACCAAGTGCGGATGCTGTCGCTCGAAAACGCCTTTTCCGAAGCTGACGTGAGGGATTTCGACACCCGGATCCGCCGCTTTCTGGGCATCGCCCCCGAAACCCCATTGGCCTTTACCGCCGAGCCGAAGATCGACGGCCTCTCGCTGTCGCTTCGCTATGTCGATGGGCGTCTCGTCCAGGCGGCGACCCGAGGAGATGGTGAAACCGGTGAGGATGTGACAGCGAATGCGCGCACCATCCAAGATATTCCGCAGACCCTGGCCGGGGCTCCGGTTCTGCTCGAGGTTCGCGGCGAGGTCTATATGCGCCACGCGGATTTTGCCGCGCTCAACGCGCAGGCTGGCCGCAGTTTTGCCAATCCGCGCAATGCGGCGGCGGGATCACTGCGGCAACTGGACCCCGAGATCACCCGTTCCCGCCCACTCAGCTTTTTCGCCTACGCCTGGGGTGCCCTGTCCGAACCGCTCGCACAAACGCAGGCCGAGGCGGTCGAGCGTCTGAAATCATTTGGCTTCAAGGTCAACCCGCTGACCCGCCGCTGTACCGGTGTCACGCAACTGCTCGAACAGTATCGCGACATGGAACACAGGCGCGCCGAACTGGGCTATGACATCGATGGCGTTGTCTACAAGGTCGACGATCTTGCCCTGCAGGCGCGGCTGGGCTTTCGTGCCACAACCCCGCGCTGGGCGCTGGCCCACAAATTCGCCGCCGAAACCGCCTGGACCCGGCTTGAGGCGATCGACATCCAGGTCGGCCGCACGGGGGCGCTCAGTCCCGTGGCCCGTCTCGCCCCGGTCAATGTCGGCGGCGTGCTGGTGTCGAATGCCACCCTGCACAACGAGGATTACATCGCAGGCCGGGACTCGCTGGGCAATCCGATCCGCGAGGGGCGTGACATCCGGGTCGGCGACTGGGTTCAGGTCTACCGGGCCGGCGATGTGATCCCGAAGATTGCCGATGTGGACCTCGGGCGGCGCGACCCAGCCAGCACGCCCTATGCCTTTCCCGCGACTTGCCCGGAATGCGGCTCCAGTGCGCTGCGCGAGTTGGGCGATTCCACGCGCCGGTGCTCGGGTGGGCTCGCTTGCCCCGCGCAAACCACAGAAAAATTGAAGCATTTTGTCAGCCGAGGCGCCTTTGACATCGAAGGTCTCGGGGCCCGGCAGATCGAGATGTTCGCCGCAGACGCCCTTCTCCCGGTGCGCGAACCCGCCGACATCTTCACACTCAAGCGCCGCGATGCGGCCAATCTGGCGCGGCTGAAGAATCGGGACGGCTTTGGTGAGCGCAGCGTGGCAAAGCTCTTTGCCGCGATCGATGAACGTCGACGGATTCCCCTGGCCCGCTTGCTCTTCGCTCTTGGCATCCGCCACCTGGGCGAGGTTGCTGCCGCCGACCTGGCCCGTCATTATGGAAGCTGGGATGCCCTGCTGAGCGCGGTCGACCTGGCCGCCCCCGCCGCCGCCCGTGCCGCCGCAGCCGATCTTGCCGAGGGGCAAGAGCGCCGGCTTGCCGCGGCGGAAGGGCGTCGGGCCGAGCCCAAGCGCGTGCGTGACGCGGTCTGGTCCGACCCGCCACTTTCACCCGCTGCCCTGTCCGCCTGGGGCGACCTGGTCGGGATCGAAGGGGTGGGCAGCGTTCTGGCCCAGTCGCTGGTCACGACCCTGACCCAGCCGCGCGAACGGGCGTCAGTCCAGCGGCTGATCGACGAACTGGACGCCATCATCCCACCGGAAACGCGTCGCAAGGAAAGCCCGGTCTCAGGACTGACCGTCGTCTTCACCGGCACCCTGACCCGCATGACCCGTGCCGAGGCGAAGGCCCGCGCCGAGACGCTGGGCGCCAAGGTCGCGGGGTCGGTTTCTGCACGAACCGACCTTCTGGTCGCGGGTGAAGGGGCAGGGTCCAAGGCCACGAAAGCCGCCGAACTGGGCGTCAAGGTGATTGACGAGGACGCCTGGATCGCGTTGCAGGCCGAATGACCCTTCGCCCCGAGGTTCTGTTTGCGCTTTTCGCGCCGATCGAGACCCTGGACGGCATAGGCCCGAAGATCGCGCGTGCCTTCAAGGGGCTCGGTGTGGAGACCCTGCGCGATCTGCTGCTTCAGTTGCCGCAAACCGGCGTTGACCGCCGCCTGATCGGCAGCGTTCGTGACGCCACTCCGCCCGGGATCGTGACTGTCGAAG
>ERZ761607.3554-NODE-3554-length-14876-cov-4.932461_pt1 | contig 14876 bp, 15 predicted proteins | sample MGYA00511164_ERZ761607 | MGnify/ENA primary metagenome ERZ761607 (study PRJEB28899, sample SAMN02445080) | bioreactor sludge metagenome | biome: EBPR sludge | place: Australia: Brisbane, Thorneside Wastewater Treatment Plant | collected 2011-06-22 ...
TTTATCGCCCGGCAAAACCTGGACCGGTACGCCCGCACCGGCGATCTGGACGTGGCGTACCTGACCAGCCTGTCCGATGATGCCGTGCCACAGCTGGTGCGCGGCCTCAATCTGGCCGTGGGCGATGCCGAAGAGCAGCTGACGCCTGCCTGCGCCCGTGGCTGGATGATGGATTACGAGGAAGTGGATTGTTATGCCACGTCCTATGAAATTATTTGGGAAGCGCTGAACGGCCGTTACCAATCCCTCAGCACCGACACTACCTGGCAGCGCTGGACCTCGTTTAATGTGGCCCGCTGGCAGGCGTGGGGGGCGTTGGGCTTTTTGGCCGAATCGTAGCCGCGCTTTCTTAGCGCGTAAGCACGCGGATTGGAATCCGCGCCTACAAAAAACGGAGAGAGAATCAGTGGAAGTAGCATCTAAAGCAACAAAAACAACCAGATTGATCATCAAACGGCCGTTCCTCTGGCTGATCTTCATCATTTTGCTGGCGGTGGCTGGTGGGTTGGTGTATCGGGAGTTAACGGCCGTCCACCTGGGCCAATCTTCGGTGGGGCTGACGCCGCTGACAGAACTGGGGCGCGGCACTTACCATGGGGCGCAGGGTGGACTGTACCCCGGCGGCAGCAATGAACGGCCGTCGGCTCATGAAGCGGCGGGGGTGGCGATTGCGCAGGAGATACGGCCGTTGGCCAGCGATGGTTCGGTGGATGAGCAAAACGGCAAAATTGGCTTTGTCGCCGTGGGTATGTCGAACACGATGATGGAGTTTGCCGTCTTTTTAGAGCAGTCAGACCAGATTCCCCAGCTAAACCCGGCGGTGGTGCTGGTGAACGGCGCGGAAATGCACAAGGCATCCCAATTTGTGGCCGATCCCAACGACGATTACTGGGCCACCCTTGATGAGCGCATCACCACGGCGGGCCTGAGCGATGCTCAGGTGCAGGTCATCTGGCTGAAGGAGGCGCGGGCCAGCAACAATCTGCCCTTTCCCCTCGACGCCCTGCTGCTGAAGAACGATTTGCGCGAAATCATTGAAAACTTATCGGCCAAATTCCCTAACTTGAAAATGGTGTACCTCTCTAGCCGGACTTACGGCGGGTATGCCACCACCGATCTCAGCCCGGAGCCACACGCTTACCAATCGGCCTTTGCCGTTAAGTGGCTCATCGAGGACCAGATTGAGGGCAAAGTTGGCCTGAACTATGACCCAAACCAGGGCACGGTGTACGCGCCGTGGTTGAGCTGGGGGCCGTATTTATGGGCCGATGGCGTGGCGGGTGAAGCCACCGGCATCGTTTGGGAGCAGTCGGACTTTTCCTATGACGGCACGCACACTTCCCCTGCCGGACGGGCCAAGGTAGCGGGGCTGCTGCACCACTTTTTGCGCACGGATGCAACGGCCGTTCCCTGGTTTCTTTCATCGGAGCGTGCTCAATAATGCAATCACCCACCAAACATACACTTCTGCTGCTGGCCGCGCTGCTCTTCACTTCCAGTCTGGCAGTGGCCATGTGGTTTGTCCGCTTTGTTTACACAGATAGTTTTGGCTTTTTCTTCTTGTTGTGGAACCTGTTCCTGGCCTGGCTGCCGGTGCTGTTTGCCCTGCTGGCGCGGCGGCGTGGCACCACCAAAGTGGGCCGCTGGTTGTGGGGCGGCCTCTGGCTGCTCTTTTTCCCCAATTCGCCTTACCTGCTCACCGACCTGCTGCATTTGGGGCGATTGGGCCTGGTGCCGCTCTGGTATGACCTGATCATGCTGCTGACGTTTGCCCTGGCCGGTCTCTTTTTAGGGCTGGCGTCGCTCTACTGGCTGCATGATCTGGTTACTCGAACCTGGAACTGGCTGGCGGGCTGGCTGTTTGTGTTGGTGGTGCTGGGTCTGAGCAGTTTTGGCGTGTACATCGGCCGTTTTTTGCGTTGGAACAGTTGGGATGTCTTTCTCAACCCCACCGTTTTGCTGCGCGATCTGGCCGACCATTTGCTGGTACGCAGCCAGTTTTTGGAAACGGCCGTGGTGACGCTGCTGTTAACGGCCGTGTTTATCGTCTCCTACTTCATCGTTTTTGCCCTGCCGCCGCAGCTGGTTGTGAGCAGGGAACAGTGAAAGAGTGAAAAGTGAAAAGTGAGCGCCACTTTTTACTTATCACTTTTCACTTTTAACTTATCACCGGCCTTGGGAGGAAAGATGGATCACTCACTCAGTTCAGATGATTTGTACCGTCCGGATTTCCCATCGTTGGGGCTGTTTTCCACCTGGTTTGGCGTGGTGTTGATTGGGGTAACGGCCGTTCTGCAAACCGGCCAATCGAGCCAGGGCAGCTGGGCCGATCCGCTGGTGGAAGGGCTGCAATTTGTGCTGCTGGCGCTGATTTTGGCGTCGCTGTTTTACCTGCCGTTCCGCGCCGAGCGGGGGGTGAAGTGGGCGGCGCTGCCCCTGGCCATCAATGTCTTTACGCTCATCATCGTGCAACTGGTGCCCTTTGCCGACCTCTGGGAGACGGCCCGTTTTCAGGTGCGCCTGGGTCAGTACGAGGCGGTGGTGGCGCTGGTGGAAGCGGGTGAACTGGTGCCTGGCGAAAGCGGGGTAATTTATCTGGCCGAACCGTACCGCTACCTGTCGACGGACAACGGCCGTATCGCCATTCAAACTGAGGGGGATACCACCGCCATCTTTTTCTTCAACGAGCGCAACGCGCCGCGCAACTTTTCCGGCTACCTTTACCGCAGCGACAACAACCCACCGCAGCAGGGTGATTTTCAGGGCCGCTGGCGCTATGTGGAGCAAATACGGCCGCATTGGTACTTTTGCATCTCGGAATAGCTAATTGGGTTACGAACTTTCTACCGTGACGCCCGGTGGCAGGACCAGGATGATGGTATTTGGCTCGTTGGAAACGGCCGTTACCAGCTTCATACCCGGTGGTAGTGTGATAGAAACGGCCGTCGCTGGCGTCTTGTTGTCGTCGGGAATCACAATGGGATCGGGCAAAATGATGGGCACGATGTCGTCAGCAGCGGCTTCCGCTTCCAGCGTGATGCCATCAATGAAAAAGTCCTTTTTGCGCGCCCATTTGCTCTTGAACCGAATCTCGATAACGGCCGTGCCGTTGCCCGGCACCGTAAAAATGAGCATGTGGCGATACCATTTGCGATTGCCCATCTTGCCGCCGTTCGCCCATTCCCCTTCCCCATTGACCCAAACGCCCGATTCCGCGCCGTAGGGATCGGGTTCGTCGTACAAAACGGCCAGAACCGGTACCACAAGGGTGGCTTCGCTGCCCGGTTTGAGGCCAGTGACCACCTGCTTCAGCTCCACGCCAAACGAACTGCCCGCATGAAACACTTTGTAGGTGGTGTCCCCCGCTAAAATCAGAGCGTCTTTACCGCCTAACCGCTCGTTGGGCGGCAGTTGGTCGGCCAGCTTGTGCACACATTCCGGGACGCCCCACGCAGCATCCCCCGCGCCAAACAACGACTCCCCCGGATTGATCCAGCGCAGCGTCCAGCCGTTGGGCTGCTGGTTGATCAAGGTGCCATATGGCGGCAAATTGGTCCATCCTTCGGTAAATGATCCATTTTTTAACATCGGGAACCCCTTTTACCTGTAGTGTACACACCTGGTGTGTAACGATTGACGAGTTGGAAAAGATTATAAGGGTTCAAAAACTGCTTTGGCAAGCATATTGACAAAGTGTATTAGTTACACTATACTGTCCGCAATAAGTGTGATAAATACACTAAATTGATTGTAAAGGAGTGTTCTCATGTTTAAATTATGGGTAATTTTGACGGTTGGTACAATGGGTGCGGCGGTGGTCTGGGGTGGCCTGGTATTGTGGGCAACGGCCGTTGCGCTCCTCGTTCTGCTGGCTGTTTGGGCCTATCAACGCTATGGATTTATTGATATTCCCGAAATGGAAGTGGGGGTTGTATTTAACAAAAAGCGGCAGACGTTTGCCCGTTTTGTGCCCGATGGGCGGCATCCCATTAACCCGCTGACCGAAGAATTAACGCACACGATTCCCACCAACGCGGGGTCGGCCAACGGCCGTTGCCTGGGGGTGCAAACCAACGGCGGCATTTCGCTGGATGTGGAGTGGAGCGTCAATTTTGACATCGATCCGTTCCAAATTAAACCCGCGTCTCGGCCCAAGCTGGCCCGCAATCTGCCCAAAAAGGCCAACAGCATTGTCACCAAACACCTGGAAAACTGTCTGCGCCATGTCATCGGCGAGATGACCGTTGACCAGATTTGTGAACCCGGCGCAACGCCGCGCCTGGAGCGGGCAGTGCGCCAGCAGCTCACGGCTCGATTGGCCGAAGTGGGCTTCTCTTTCTCACGAGTGATGGTGGGGGCCATCGACATGCCGCGCCACGTTAAGGCGGCATTGGAAGCGGTGCAAGAGCGAGCCGTGCAAACCGAAAATGAAGCACGTGCCCTGGCGCGGCTGCACGAGGTCATTAGCCAATTCTCAGAAGCGGATATGCAACGGCTGATGGAACTTGAGCGAATTCACACTTTGGGGCAAAATGGGGTCACGTTGGTCTATCCTACGGCCGTAACCCACACCGCTCCGGCAGGACGGCCGTCTTACGCCCGAGTGAGCAACGGCCGTACCCCGCTCCGCACCGGACTATCCTAGAGAGAGCTTCTTTTCAGATTCGTAGTCGAGTAGCTGATGGAATAATTTATGAGTTACTCACAAAAAATTATTTTATGAAAATTGCCATTGGTTCTGACGAAAAATGCCACCTCACCGATCGCGTGGTCGCCCTCGTTCAAGAAGGCGGCCATGCGGTTGCGCTGTTTGGGCCGCTGCAAGGGGCGGCACCCCAAGATTGGCCCGCAGTGGCCCGTCAGGTGGCTGAAGCCGTGGCCAGCGGCGCGGCCGACGAGGGGATTTTGTTCTGCTGGACGGGGACGGGGGTGAGTCTGGCGGCCAACAAGGTGCCCGGCATTCGCGCCGCCCTGTGCGACGACGCTGAAACAGCCCGTGGTGCCCGGCTGTGGAACAATGCCAATATTCTCTGCCTCTCCATTCGCCGCACTTCTGAGGTGATGGCCCGGGAGATTCTGGAATCCTGGTTCAGTACCCACTACCTGCCCAACGAGGGCGACGACCGCTGTTTGCGCCAGGTTGACGCCTTGGATGCAGCGTACCGGGCTACAGAATAATCTGCTTCAACGCATCGGCCGGGAAACGGCCGTCTTCAGCCAACGCTTTCCACGCCACTTTTCCCCACAAAACGATTGTTAATTGTTCACCTGTCGGCTGCTGTTGTTTTGCCTGTAAGGCATCCAGCAGTCGCCAGAAATCAGTCGCCAGCGGGGCCTGCCGCAGCTGATCCGCCTCGTCAAACGAAAGCAGCACTGGCTGGCTGACCTTCGGCAGCACGTCTTCGCCAATGAACTGCACCAGGTTGGCAATGGGGTCATTTTCGGCATGGGTGGCCCACCAAACGGCCGTTGGCAGCGGCAGGTTTAGCTGGATGGCGAGCAGGCGAATGGTGTTTTGCACCCAGGTGGTCAAATCATATTGGTATGCCAGGTCAGACAGGTCGAAATAGCCCGCCAGCTGGTTTAATTCGGCCAGGCGCAGGGCGGTATCGGTGAGCAGACGGTAGCGCAGCGGGGCATCTTCACCCTGGACGTAGCAGCTCTGGTTGGCCAGAACGGCCGTTACGACCCGCGCCTTTGTATCCATCAAACGTTCTTGAAACGGCCCGGTTGCCCCACGACGGATGGGTTGGGGACGGCCGTTCGGTTCACTTTGTAATCGCATCATCATCTTTCTACCTTTACCGGGTGAGGCTGTTCATGTTTAGGTGGCCCGGTATGATGTCCGGGGCACTGTAACCGCGTTTTGGTCCGCCGCTTGTAGCCTCATTTACAAGTTGGATGCTTAATTCAGCAAATCGTCAGAAAAATCCACGCTTTCTTCACCCTACAAGTGTCCATCGCCGCAAAAAAGTAACGGAATCGGCCGTAGAGACATTGCATTGCAACGTCTCTACGCGTGAATCTCTTGTGGGTTGCGAACGAATGTTCTATAATAGGCGGCACGATGGACACCTTTATCAAGCTGCAAGATATCGCCCTGAATATGCACCTGGAACCGGCCGAGGAGACCAACCTCAACCCGGCCCCAGAGGTTGCGCCTTGTGGCCAGGTGATTCCCGCTGCCCCCAGCAAAAGCCCGCGCAGCACCCAGGCCAAACAAGAGGCGTTGGGCATTAGCCACGCCGTTATGCCCGGCGGCAAAACGATGCCGCTGCTCAAAACGCTGCTCACCTCAGCCTGCGAGCGAAACTGCTTCTACTGCCCTTTCCGGGCCGGGCGCACCTATCGCCGCCACACCTTCCAGCCGGAGGAGATGGCGAAGGCGTTTATGCAGATGTACCGGGCGGGCATGGTCGAAGGGCTGTTTCTCAGCTCCGGCATCATCAAGGGCAGCGTGGCCACCCAGGATCGGCTGTTGGAAACGGCCGAAATCCTGCGCCACAAATACCAGTTCAAAGGGTATCTACACCTGAAGGTGATGCCCGGTGCCGAAGAAGCGCAGCTGCGCCACGCCATGACCCTGGCCAACCGGCTGTCCGTCAACCTGGAAGCGCCCAACGACAAGCGGCTGGCGCTGCTGGCCCCGCGCAAGGAGTTTTTCACCGAACTGTTGACGCCGCTGCAGCTCATCGAGCAAATTCGGCAGAACGAACCGGCGCATTTGGGCTGGAACGGCCGTTGGCCCTCCACCGTGACCCAGTTTGTGGTGGGTGCCGTGGGTGAAACCGATGTGGAAATTTTGTCCACCACCGAATACCTGACCAAGCAGCTGCATCTCCAGCGGGCCTATTTCTCCCCCTTCAGCCCGTTGGAAAACACGCCCCTGGAAAATCAGCCAGCCGAGAACCCGATGCGCAAGGTGCGTCTTTACCAGGTCTCGTTTTTGTTCCGTGACTATGGTTTTGACCTGGAAGAGATGCCGTTCGACCCACAGGGCAACCTGCCGCTGGACATCGATCCCAAGCTGGCCTGGGCGCAGGCTAACTTGCAGCACGACCCGGTGGAGCTGAACCGGGCCGCGCCGGAGGAACTGCTGCGCGTGCCGGGCATTGGCCCCAAGAGCAGCGAGACAATTGTCAAAGCGCGGCGACACGGCCGTTTGCAGGAGCTTGACCACCTGCGCCAGCTGGGCATTGCCACCAAGCGCCTGGCCCCGTACGTGCTGTTGGATGGGAAACGGCCGCCTTTCCAGCTTCCCCTAAAGATCTAATTTACTTTGAAAATAATCAACAGATGACACAGAGTGCCCAGATAAGGCAATTGAATAATCTGTGTCATCTGGGCAATCTGTGGATTCCCTCCGTGACAAGAAGATGGGACACAGATTAACGCGATGATCACAGATAAAATCGGCAAGCCTGCCGTCGCGAATCTGCCGCAAAAGGGGGTACAATTGCCCTATGAAATTTGTGCACATACTCCTTGGGCTAGGCTTGATGGTGTGGTTGGCGGCGTGCGGGGGCAAGGCAGAAACGGCCGTTCCCACCCCCACCGATGGTTCACCCCCGCAAACCGGCTCCCTGTTTTACATTTTGCAAGAAACGCGCCGCCAGGCGCTGCTGCGCTACGATTTTGCCAGCAATACCAGCGAGACGCTGTTTGAAGTGCCGGAAAACGGCTGGCTCAGCCACATGGCTGCCTCCCCCGACGGCAGCCAGATTGCCCTGACCTACGCCCCTTCGCCCGGTGAAAACGAAATCCAGTTTGGCTACACCAGCCTCTACCTGCTCCTGGCCGACGGCCGCAGCCGACCGCGCCTGCTCATCGAGCGTCGTGCTGAGCAGGAGGTGTTTTTTAATCCCACCTGGTCGCCCGATGGGCAGCAGCTCTACTTTTCCCACGTGATGCCGCTGGATGAAGAGAATTTCACCTACACCACCACACTGGAGCGGCTGGACGTGGCCACGGGCGAAATCATCATGCTGGCTGAAGATGCCATCTGGCCCAGGCTGTCGCCCAACGGCCGTACCCTGGCCTACATTCACATCGACCGCGACTCGCTGGCGGCTGAGCTGGTGCTGGCGGCTAGCGATGGCAGCAATGCCATTGTTGTGGTGCCGCAGGACCGCTTTCTAACGCTGGACACGCCGTTTTTCTCGGCCGATGGGCAGTGGCTTTATTTCTCGGCAGTGAGCAACCAGACCAGTTCAGCCAAATGGTGGGAGCGGCTGCTGGGCATTGAGGTGGCGGCGGCGCACAACTTGCCTTCGCTCTGGTGGCGTTTGCCGGTGACGGGCGGCGTGCCGGAGCAGCTCACCACGGAAGCGCAGGTGGGGCAGTATGGTGCGGTGTCGCCCGACGGCCGTTTGGTCGCTTTTAGTTCACGGTCCGGCATTTACCTGATGCAGCCCGACGGCAGTAATTTGCGCCCGGTGCTCACTTTATCTGCCGCCGATTCCCTCAGCTGGAGCCCCTGATGCCGCCAACCCGCTTCATTGGTGAACCGATTACGGTTACGTTTGACCAGCCGCCGCTTTTTGCCAAGCAGCCGCCTTGCCCGGCGCGGTTTATTTGGGGCGAAGCATCGTTTGAGATTGTGGCTAATTTGCAGGAGTGGCGTGATTACTGCCGTCGTGGGCGAATGGCCAACAACATGCGGCCAGAAAATCTGCTTAAAGCGGCCAAACGGGGCTCTTGGGGTGTGGGGCGGTATTACTTTCGGGTGCAGGTGGGGGACGGCCGTATCTTCGAAATCTACTACGACCGCGCCCCCAAAGGGCAGGCACAGCGGTTGGGGAGCTGGTTTTTGAACCGGGAAATTTTGCCGGATGGACCGGGGGAGTAAGCAAAAAGTGAAAAGTGAAAAGTAGCATGTACTTCTCACTTTTTACTTTTCACTGATTATTTCTCTATTTCTTCCCAAACAGATTGTCTAGCAAATTTGCCGCCTGGTTGGTGGCGGCAGGATTTTCGACCAGTTTGTCCAGCTGACCGGCCAGAGGCGCAGGCAGCTTGTCTTTCAAAAACTCCAACACCGCTTCGGCCGCCTTTTGGGCCTGGGCCTCCGGCAAACCGGTTTTCTCAGACACTCTTTTCACTAATTCATCCATTGTTGTCAAACTCCTTTTATGTGCTGCTGTTTGGACACGTCCCAGCAGGCCCAGTCACAAAATCACAATCATCGCCGCCCCCTCTCATCCCTCATCCCTCATCCCTGACCAACTGCCCCATCTGCTGCCACCCCTCCCGCCGGTCCCGCACCATCACTGGCTGTTCCAGCTCGGCAAGGACGTCTAGTACGTAGCGCTGCTGGCGCATGCCTACCAGCACACTGCTGACCCCGGAGCTGCTGCGCAAGGCGCGTACGGCCGTCTGGCTCAACGTCTTGGCCTGCCAGTCAGAATCGGCGGCAACGGCCGTTTCTTTGATGCGTGCCGTTCGTTTGGCGGCCTGTTCCTGGTAAAACGCGCTCAGGGCGGCTAGAAGGATGTTGGCCGCCTCCACGTACGCATCGAGCCATAACGCCGTCTCAGCGGGCAAATCTGGGCGATTGGAGAGGAATTCTACGGCCGTCTGCGAACGGGGCAAAATGAACTGAGTTTTCACCTCTTGCCAGTTCTGAAAGGTGCCAAAACCGCCCCAATGACCTTCCATCATGCGGCCCACCGCCAGATAATCGAGCAGCTGCTGGCTGGTCTCGTCGTCAAGCGCCAGCGTGTCCAGGTGCTGGCTGGCAAACTCGGCTTCCAACTGCACGCAACTGTCAACCGCGGTTGACACCTCTTCTGGGGTGGCCGGGTAGCTAGGCGGCAGCACATCGGCCACCCGGATGAGCGATTCTTGCAGGATGGCGTTGAGCGGCCGGTTGACCAGCACGGCCAATTGGTGCCGCTCGGCGAACTGGAGAACCGTTTGCCCATCGGGCAGATTGGCCTCAGTTGCACCGCCGGTTTCCAGCAGGTTCAACGGCAGCTGCACCCAGCGAAAGTGGTGCGCGGGGCTGATCTCCTGGGCGATTTGCCAGAGGCGGCTGAGATCGGTAAAGGTGTAACGGCGCGCTGGTTCGGGCAGGGTGTTGGAGCTAACGCCGTAGCTTTGAATACGGCCGTCATGCACCGCCTGCTCCAGGTACTCAAATGCCAGCCGGATGCGCTGGTAGTACGTCTGCCGCGCTTCTTCCAGGGGAATGGGGCGGCGTTCGGCCCAGCTGAGGTAATACTCCGGGTTGTGCAGCAGGTAAACATCCAGCGTGGCCAGGTTCAGCCGCTCCAGGCTGCGCTCCAGCTGGTCTTCCAGGAAGTCCGGGTGGATGCAGTGGTCGAGCCCTTCGGCATATTTCACCAGGTTGGGAAACGGGCGTCCTGTCTGTTTACGCTGCTGGGCCAGGGTATAGTTAAACCCTTGCAGGTAACCAACTTTGGAGACCACGACCACCTGTTCTCGCTGTAATTCACCGCTGTCAATCAGTTCGCCCAGCACGCGGCCAATCAATCGCTCCGCGCCACCATCACCGTAATTACTGCTGGTGTCGATGAGGTTGATGCCGCTTTGCAGCGCCTGGCGCAGCGCCTGCTCCTGGGTTTTGTCACCCAGAGAAACGCGGTAGCTGCCAAAGCCTACCTGGCTGATTTGCCAGCCAGGGCCAGCCACGGTTGACGTGCCGATAGTGGGGTGCTGCCGAAAGTAAGATTGAGTAGCAACGGCCGTTGCCTTGCCGATTATACGCATAAAGTGCCTCTTTTGAGCGGTTGGTCGTTGGCCTCAATCGTAAAGCGGAACGGCGGATTGGGCAATGCTGGATCGCGGGATGAGATACGGCCGTTTACATAAATGTTTCCCGTGAAACGTCAACCACGGTTGACATGATAGCACCCGTCGGCATAAAACCGGGGGAAACCTTTTATTTTTTGGTGAGTTTGCGCTAAACTTTTTGGTTAGTTGGATTGGGGAATTTATGAGAATTGGCAACGGTTGGCAAGATTATCACTTTTTTTACAGACAATTTGTGACAAAATCAGTATTTTTTTGGTCAAAACGGCGCAACGTTATTATAGTTCTCCTTACTAAAAAGTAATCAGGATTTGACTGCGCACAACAGAGTGCATGAATTTCTCCTAGCTGGACCACCTGCAGGATATCCCAGGTAGTTTCTGTGAAAAACGAGGCATTTGCTGACGCCGATCGGACTTATGTCCCGTTCGCTTATCTCACGAAATGACGGCGCTTGTTGTAAAATTTACCCATCAGCTAAGGCTGTACACCGTTGATTGGGAGACGGAACCATGGCAAACAAGGAAAAAATTCTGGTAGTTGATGATAGTCGGGAAATGCTCTTAGTCATGAAGCATTTGCTGCTTAACAACGGTTACCAGCCGCTGCTGGCTGAAAATGGCATGGTGGGGCTGAAAATGGTGCAGGAACACAATCCAGACCTCATTGTGTTGGACCTAAACATGCCCATTGTGGATGGTTGGCAAATGTGTGAACAAATTCGTGAAAAATCGGCCGTTCCCATCATCATTTTAACGGCCGCTCACGTGACCGAAGAAGACATGGTGCGCGGCCTGGAGATGGGGGCCAATGATTACGTAACCAAACCGTTTAGCCAGCACGTCATGATTGCCCGCATCCGCTCGGCCCTGCGCTGGTCTGCCAAAACGCCGGTGAGCAAGCTGTATGAAGATGAAACCCTGTCGATTGACGTGCGTAAGCGGGAAGTGATTAAAGATGGCGAACTGCTAAAGTTGACGAAAAAAGAGTTTGCTTTGCTTGCTGCCCTGGTGGCTGAGTCCCCTGCTGTGGTCGATCATGAGACTTTGTTTACCAAAGTTTGGGACAGCAGCTATACCTTTGACGTAAATTATGTGCGTATTTTTGTGGGGCATCTACGCAAAAAGCTGGAAACTGATCCGGCCCGCCCCGTCTACATTCACAATGAGCGTGGTGTGGGCTACCGCTTTGAACACGTAGATTCAGCGCTTGACGCTGAAGAGCCAGAGCTAGACGTTAGCGAGTAACGCCTGATAGATTATCCAGTAGTGCCTTCATTATCCCCGATGGCAACCAACAAACTATTGACGTGCTGCTGAATCAGCTTGAGGCGGCTCAGCACTTCGGCTTTCTCTCCAGGTGGCATGCCCTGTGCTTTCACCCGGGCCAGATGCTGCAAGATGTAACCCAGGCGGGTGATGTTGTCCACGCGCAGCGTGCCGGGAGCCAGGTCGGGCAGCGTATCGATCTCGCGCAAAAGGACGGATTTGCTGCTTCCCGTGGTTAGCAGATCTTCCCCATCCGGCAGTTCTTCTGGCAGGCTGAGGTGGGGGTCATACGGCCGTTCCCCCGCCGTCTCCATCTCCTGCAACTCCCGAATGGTCTGGTAAACGGTCTTGTCTGGGTTGGCTTTCAGGTAAGCGGCCACGTCCTTCACTTCGGCCGGGGAGAGGTCACCGGCCAGGCGCGCTTTGTGCAGCGCCCGCTGCTGCGAAGGCTTCAACCCCTGGTAGATGCGCGTGTCGCGCTCGCTCAGCACCCCATCCCGCACATCGTCCTTAATTTCATCGGGCAAATCCAGCAGCTTGATCAGTTGGTGAATGCGCTGCCGCGAATAGCCCAGCCGCTTGCCCACCTTGGCCCAGGAAATCTTGGTGCCCCACGGCTCGTCGCTGGAAACGCCCTCTTCCTGGGCGGCATCCAGCTCCGTTTGCATCAGGTCACGCAGGCGCAGCAGCCCGGCGGCACGGTCTACGTCGTTCAAATCTTCGCGCTGGATGTTCTCCACCAGCTGCCGCACGAAGCGGGTGACGCTGTCGTAGTTGCGCCGCTGCACCACGGCGGGAATCGTTTCCAGGCCCGCCATTTGCGCGGCGCGCCAGCGTCGCTCACCGTGCACAATCAGGTAGCGATTCGGGGCAATTTCAGTCACTTCGATGGGCTGAATGACGCCATCCTGGCGAATGCTTTCGCTCAGCTCTGCCAGGCTTTCCTGGGGAAAGGTCTGGCGCGGCTGGGCCGGATCGGGCTGGATGGCGTCGACGCGCAGTGCCAGCAGCACCAGGCCAGAAGCCTGTTCGACGTCTTCTTTGGCGGTAAACAGCTTTTCTAGATCCCCGGTGTGCGGTTTGCTGGGCTGGGAAAGGTTGATTTTGCCCCGTTTTTTGCGTCCCATGCTACGCTCCCCTGGCAATTTGTCTGGCAATCTGGCGGTAGGCGTCGGCACCCTGGCTGTTGCCATCGTAGACGACGATGCTTTGCCCGGCGACAGCGCTTTCGGCAAAGCGCACGGAGCGTTTGACGATGGGTTCGAAGATGCGAATGCCGCTGCCGTACTGGTTGTCGATGGCGGCCAGAATGTCACGGGTGAGGGTGGTGCGGGTGTCGGCCATGGTGAGCAGGATGCCCTCGATCTTCAGGTCCGCGTTAAGCTTTTTGCGCCGCACGGTTTCGATGCTGGAGAGGATCATCAACGCACCCCGGGCGGCCAGGTATTCGGTTTGGATGGGGATGATGACGCTGGAAGCGGCCGTTAACGCATTCACCACCAGCAGGCCAAGGGAGGGATTGCAGTCAATCAGGATGTAATCGTACTGATTCATCACGTCGTTGAGAATGGTGGTGAGTACCCGTTCCCGGCTGAGGGTGTTGATCAGCGCCAGCTCGATGAGGCTGAGTTCGGCTTGGGCGGGCAGCAGGTGGAATTTCTCGTCGGTCTCGTAAATGGAGCCCTGTACATCACTTTCGTAACCTTCGATTTCTGCTTTAAAGGCGTCGGAGATGGTGGGGCTGAGGTTGTCGGGGTCAAAACCGGCGTGTTGGGTGAGGTTGCATTGGGGGTCCAGGTCAACGGCCAGGACGCGGTAGCCCATCTCGCCGAAGGCAGCGGCCAAATTGATGGCGGTGGTGGTTTTGCCCACGCCGCCTTTTTGCATGGCAACGGCAATAATTTTGGTCATTGCTTCTCCTAATTTGAGTGGCTGGTGGTTGGTGGCTAGTGGTAGGAACCGGCTTACGCAAAAACACTAGCAACGAGCCACTAACTTATGCCGATAAACAATAACACGAAGGGAATGGGGCGTCAAAGAAGTGTCAACCGTGGTTGACATGGCGTTGGCGATGATGCCGATGGGCCAAGAACCGGGGGGGGATTGGTCAGTTTAGCCGATTTTACGGCCGTTTTCTTGATCAGGGTGTACAAAGTGGCGCAAATTGCATACAATATAACGCACCGTGTTATATTTAGTAACGCAATGTGTTATATGCCGGGTTTGTGTTTAGATGGCGAGGAATACGGCCGTCTAACAAATCGAGTTAAAAATGGAGCAATCAACCTTCGTTCAACCATCAGCCGCCGATTCTGTGTACGACTTCATCATCGTAGGCTCGGGTTTTGGTGGCAGCGTTTCGGCCATGCGCCTGACCGAGAAGGGGTACCGTGTGCTGGTTCTGGAACGTGGCAAACGGTACGAGCCTCAAGATTTTCCCCAAACAAACTGGAACATTTTTAAATATTTGTGGCTGCCCGCAATGCGCTGTTTTGGCATCATGGGCGTCAATTTTTTGGACGACATGATGATCCTCAATGGCAGTGGGGTGGGGGGCGGCAGCCTGGTGTATGCCAGTACCCACATCGAGCCAGGGGACGGGTTTTATGAGGCCAGCGAGTGGGCCGATCTGGCCGACTGGCAGCGGGAACTCGCGCCGCATTTTCGCATGGCTAACCGCATGCTGGGCGTGCGCGAAAATCCGCTGTACTGGCCAGCCGATTACCGGCTCCAGGAAATTGCCAACGAGCTGGGCCAGGGGCATACCTTCAAGCCATCGCCGGTGGCCATTTTCTTTGGCGATCCTGGTGAAACGGTGCCGGATCCGTTTTTTGG
>ERZ761607.3559-NODE-3559-length-14870-cov-113.560378_pt1 | contig 14870 bp, 13 predicted proteins | sample MGYA00511164_ERZ761607 | MGnify/ENA primary metagenome ERZ761607 (study PRJEB28899, sample SAMN02445080) | bioreactor sludge metagenome | biome: EBPR sludge | place: Australia: Brisbane, Thorneside Wastewater Treatment Plant | collected 2011-06-22 ...
GACGGCGCGCAGGATGCGCGCGATGTCGCCGCCCGGGTCGACGACCGCGCCGCGGTGGGTCTGCTCGCACCACAGCAGGCTGCAGTTCTGCTCGAAGGGAGTTACCGGGATGATCTGGTATTTCATGCTCGAAGGCGCCGGGCGGGCGGATATGGGTGACAGCGGTGGCGCAGTATAGCAGAGCCACCGGCCGCCCCGGCAGGCGCCGCAAGGCGCCTGCCGGGGCGGCCAGCCGCGCGCGGCGCCAGTGGCCTATTTCAGCGCCGAGAGCGGTGCGCCGAAGTTGATATGAAATGCCTGCCCGTCGATCACCAGGGCCGGCACCGATTGCACGCCGAAGCTTTCAGCCTCGGCAACGCGGCTCGAATCCTCGCCGAGGTGTACCACCTCGACCGCGTAACGAGCGGGATCCAGGGCTTGGGCGAACTGTTGTTCGGCGGCGACACAGACCGGGCAGCCGGCGTGGTAGAAGATGGCACTGCTCATGGTTTTCTCCTTTGGCGGAACGTTGGACCGATGAATGCATCGACTCGATGCATGGAGTACACTAGCGCCGGCACGAACGACTTGTCAAGCAATGATTCGAGGCGATACATTATGTCGATGACTCCGACCGTTTTCGTTTTCGAGCGCCTGGCGGCACTGCTCCAGCAACTGGTACGCGAAGATGCCGCGCGCCATGGCCTGTTGCCGGTGCATCTGCAGGTGCTCGGCTATCTCGCGCAGGCGAATCGCTACAGCGATATCCCGATCGCCGTCGCGAGCTACCTCGGCATCACCCGCGGCACGGTCTCGCAGACGTTGGCGATGCTCGAGCGCAAGGGGTTGATCAGTCGGAGCCGCGACGATCGCCATGGTCGCCGCGTCCACCTGCAGCTGACTGCGGCGGGCGAGGAGGTGCTGGCCGGCAGCTGGCCGCAGCGTCTCGACGAGCTTCTGGCTGCCGGCGGCGCCGACCGCGAAGACCTCGCCGTCCAGCTGCGCGGCGTTCTCGGCAGTCTGCAGCGACTCAATGGTCGCCAGGCATTCGGTCAGTGCCGCGAATGCGCGCACTTTCTCGGTGCGCCCGGCAGCCACCGCTGCGGCCTCACTGGCGAAGCTCTGGCGGCCGAACAGACGGTCAGGATTTGTCGTGAGTGGAGCGCTGTGGCAACGGATCGCAAGACCTCGCCGGCACCCAGCGGCGAGGCATGAGCGGGCTGGCGGCGCGGCAGCCACACTGGCGACGGTGGCGGGTGCCAGTCCTCGCCGGCATCGCTTCGCTGGCCTCCAGCCTTGCCGCCGTCGCCGCGGGGGGAGCGGTGGCGCAGGTCGAGGTCCGGCGTGACGCCGAGGTGTACAGCGTGCATGCCAGCGCGCAGCTCGCCGCGGGGCAGCGAATCGTCTGGGACACCCTGACCGACTATGAGCGCCTGCGCGAGTTTGTCCCCGGCGTCCGGCGCGCGCGCGTGCTCGAGCGCCAGGGCAACCGCCTGCTGCTGGAGCAGGCAGGCGTCTTTACGGTTGTGTTCTTCGAGCTGCCGGTGCAACTGCGTCTCGATGTCCTCCACGTCCCGTACACGACCGTCGACGCGTCGCTGGCGCCGGCAGACGTGGGCGCCAGCGACGCGTCGACGCTGCGCAGCTTCAGTGGCCGCTACCGCATCAGCAAGGGGAGCGGGGGGCTCCCGCCAGGCGTTGTGCGGCTCGACTACGACGCGCGTTTCGAACTGGCGACCCCGCTCCCACCGCTGGTCGGTACGCTTTTCGGAGTCGCCGCCGTGCGGCAGACGATGCGCGCCCAGTTCGAGGCCATGCTGCGTGAGATCGAGCGCCGGCAGCAGGCGCTTGCCGGCGGCGAGCAACCCGGATGAAGCGTGCGTCGTTGCTCGTCGCCGGTTGCTGCGTGCTGCTCGGCTGTGCCGGACTCGATCCGCATGCCGACGATCCAGCGGCGCAACGCCGCCTGCGCGATGATGCCGTCGGCGATTGCGCGCGCCTGTTCGCAGCGGTCGACCGCCGCATCGATGCCGACGGGACGCGCGATGCGCAATCGCCGCGTGTGCCCGGCTTTCCCCACCTGCGCACAGACCGTGTACTCGCCCGGCTGGCTGCTGCCACGACGGTGGAGTCGGGTGACGAGCCTGCGGCGCCATGGTATCGCGCGCTGGCGGAACTCGATGCCGCCGACCGCTCGCTCGAACTCGCCAACACCGCCGGCACGACGACCGCCACCGTCGCGGCACTGGCTGCATGTCGGCAGACGCTCAGCGTGGCCGACCAGGAGCTGCTGGCGAAGCTGCGGGCGGTGGCACAGGTGCCGGACGACTATTCGACAACGCTGCGCGCGCTCGGCCTCTATCCGCTGACCCGTTACCTCTTCGCTGCCGGCGTCGAGCGTTGGCAGCAGGAGACGCTGGCCATCTTCGCCGCGCAGGCACAGGGGGCGACCGGCGGCCGGCAGCGCGTGCGCTACGTTCCCGAGCCGCTGCCGGAGAGCCTGCCGACAGTCAGGGATCTGCCGCAGCTCGGCCTGCCCGGCGTTGCCGGCCCGACACTCGCCGAACTCGTCGTCCGCCATGCTCCCCGGCTGGAGATCGAGACTGCCGGCGACCAGGACCGACCCGGAGCGCTCGTCTGGCAGGCCGATGGCGTCGGCGGCGAGCGGCTGGCGGTCGCCACGGCGGCACCGGTGCTCTACGTTCGCAGCGGGCATGCGCAAATGGCGGGCCGTTGGCTGTTGCAGCTGAGTTACACTGCATGGTTTTCCGAGCGCCCGCCCGAGCGGGCTGTTGATCTGCTGGCAGGGCGTTTCGACGGCCTGCTCTGGCGCGTCACGCTGGCCGAGGATGGCAGTCCACTGGTCTACGACACGATTCACCCCTGCGGTTGCTACCACCTGTTCTTTCCCGGCGAACGGCTGCGCGCCCGAGCACGGCCGGCCGGCATCGACGAGGGCCTGTTCGCGCCACAAGTGCTGCCGGCGCCGATGGCGAACGAGCGTGTCGTCCTCAGGCTGGCAGCCGGCACGCATTATCTGCAGCAGGTCGTGGTCGAGGCGGCTGCCGCGGCAGCGGGAGTACCGCTGGCGCTGCGTGACGACGACGAACTGCGCTCGCTGCCGTTGCCGGGTGGTGGCCGGCGCAGTGTCTTTGCCGCCGACGGACTGCTCCCCGGTAGCGAACGGCTGGAGCGTTTCTTCTTCTGGCCGATGGGCGTGCGCAGTGCGGGTCAGATGCGGCAATGGGGTCGGCATGCGACGGCGTTCGTCGGTCGGCGCCACTTCGACGACCCGGCACTGCTCGATCGCTACTTCGAGCGCCTGCCATGAGGTCACATGAGGGGGGAGCATGCCGGACACGGCCGTGAAGCTGAGGGTGGCGACCTACAACATACACAAGGGTGTGACCGGGATTCGCGGGCGGCCGCGGATTCACGATGTCCGGCTGGCACTCGACGCGATCGATGCCGATATCGTCTTCCTGCAGGAGGTGCAGGACCGCAACGAGCGTCTCGCCCGCCAGCCGGGCTACCCGTCGTCCGGAACGCAGCTCGATTTCCTTGCCACCGGTGCCTACGAGCACCGCGCCTACGGCATGAATGCGGCCTATCCACACGGGCATCACGGCAACGCGATCCTCTCGCGCCACCGCATCGTCGCCCACACCAACCACGACATTTCGGACCACCTGCTCGAGAAGCGCGGCCTGCTGCATGCGGTGATCCGCCTCGGGCGCGGACGCGGCAAGGATGTGCACCTGATCTGCGTGCATTTCGGGCTGATCAAGCGCAGCCGCCTGCGTCAGGCGACCTTTCTTGCCGACTTCGTTCACCGCGAGGTACCGGCCAGGGCGCCGCTGATCATAGCCGGCGACTTCAACGACTGGCAGCAGCGGGTCGACCGTGTGCTGCGCGAGCGGCTCGGCGTCGACGAGGTGACCGCGGCATCACCCACCGAGCCACCAGACCGCCGCCTGCTCGACTGGCTGCTGCCGTGGCGGAGCGGCCGCGCGACGCCGGTGGAGGTTGCCCGCACCTTCCCCAGCTTTGCTCCCTGGCTGACGCTCGACCGCATCTACGTGCGCGGCTTTCAGGTGCTCGAGATGCATGTTCCCAAGGGCATTGCCTGGGCCCGCTGCTCCGACCATGCGCCGCTGATCGCCGAACTCGCCCTGCGCCCGCCGCGTCCTGCCGGGGCACGGTAAGGGGCAACCACGCGGCGCCCTGATCTGCTGCCTGACGGTCGAACGGGCTTGCCGTGCGACAATCGCGGGCACGGCGGGTCCGTGCCAGGCTCCAGGTTGCCGGCTGGCGCCGGTATCGTCGCCGCGACCGGAGAAGGCTGCCCAGCCAGCGTTCCGCGCCGACGATGTGGACAGCAACCCGCCCGGCAGAGCCACTCAGAGGAGCGTGCCATGACCAACCTGCAGCCGCCCGAGCAGGCAGACTTCATCGTCATCGGGGGTGGCATTGCCGGCGCGTCCGTCGCCTGGCACCTCGCACCCTGGGGCCGCGTCATTGTCCTCGAACGTGAATCGCAGCCGGGCTATCACTCGACCGGTCGCTCGGCGGCGCTCTTCGCCGAGAGCTATGGCAGCGCGCAGGTCCGCGCGCTGACGATGGCCAGCCGGGCCTTCCTCGAGTGCCCGCCGCCAGGTTTTGCCGAGCATCCGCTGCTGGCAGCCCGCGGCGCCCTGCTCGTCGCCACCCAGGGGCAGGAGGCGCTGTTGCAGCAGAGCTGGCAGGCCCTGTGCACGGTGAACGGCCGCATGCAGCTCCTCGGTCCACAGCAGGCCTGCGCCATGGTGCCTGTCCTGCGAGCCGACAGGGTGATCGGCGCGGTCTTCGACCCGGCGGCTGCCGACGTCGATGTCAACGCCCTGCATCAGGGCTACCTGCGCGGCCTGCGCCAGCACGGCGGCAGGCTTGTCTGCGATGCCGAAGTGACGACCCTGTCCCGAAGCGATCGCGGCTGGCGGGTGTCCGCCGGGGGGCGCGATTACGCTGCACAAACGGTGCTCAACGCGGCCGGCGCCTGGGCCGACAGGATCGCGCAACTGGCAGCGGTTGCGCCCATCGGCCTGCAGCCCAGACGTCGATCGGTCTTCGTCTTTCCGCCACCCGAAGGCGTCGATGTGGCGCGCTGGCCGCTGACGATCGGCATCGCTGAAGACTGGTACTTCAAGCCTGACGCGGGTGTACTGCTCGGCTCGCCGGCCAATGCCGATCCGGTCGAGCCGCAGGACGTGCAGCCCGAGGAGCTGGACATCGCGTTGGGAATCCACCGTCTGGCAGAAATGACCACCCTGAGCATCCGCCGTCCGACTCACACCTGGGCCGGTTTGCGCTCCTTCGTCACCGACGGTGACCTCGTTGGCGGCTTCGACCCGGGGGGCGCCGGATTCTTCTGGGTCGCTGCCCAGGGTGGTTACGGCATCCAGACCGCACCGGCGATGGGCGCAAGCTGCGCGGCACTGGTTCGTGGGCTGCCGTTACCCGCGCACGTCGCAGCACATGGCCTGACCGCCGAGCGGCTCGGTCCGGCGCGTCTCAGGTCCTGATCCGGGGCCGCGGGGGTGCCGTGACGACCGCTGCCTGGCCGCTGGCGGCCGCTTCGCCCTTGCGTTCGGCAGCACCAGGGACCATAGGGCGAATCGACGGCGGCGAACCAGGCCGGTGCAGGCCGATCAGGCGCTGGCCGGGTCCAAGCGGTCCAGCAGGGCTTCCACGCGCGCGAAGTGCGCCGGCCAGGTCGGCGCGACGAAACCCTCGAGCCGCTGCACCTGAGCCCGGCGGCACGGGCTCTCGGGCAACGCGTAGTCGACGATCAGGTCCGTCCACCGCCGGCCATCGAGGGGATCGAGGTACTCCGGAACCGCGCCGCCCACTTCACGGAAAGCGGGCAGGTCACTCGCGATCACCGGCAGGCCCAGAGCCAGCGCCTCGACGAGCGGCATGCCGTAGCCTTCGGCGAACGACGGGAACAGCAACGCCTGCGCATGCTGCATGCAGGTTGCGAGTTCGGCATCGGAACAGCCGGATCGCTCGAAGACGAAGCCCTGCAGGGCTTCGCAGCGCTCGAGCAGATCGACGACGTTCTCGCTCTCCCAGCCGTGCTGACCGATGACGAGAAGGCGCGGCGTGCTGGCGCCCATCTTCGCGATCAGCTGCCGCCAGACGTGCAGGATCAGCCAGTGATTCTTGCGCGGTTCGATCGTGCCAAGCATGACGAAGTAGGGTGGCGGCAAGGGCGGCTGGCTGCCTGCCTCGGGCCACTGCGGCGGCGCCAGCGGTGCGACGACAGCGGGCGGCATCGGCTGGTGGTGCTCTGCCGCGTATTGCTGCATCGCATCGAGGGTCGCCTGCGAGTTGACGATGACCCCTTGCCCGGTCGACAGCACGGTCTGCATGCGGATGCGGTGGCGTGTGGACTCGCCTGGACGGCAATACTCCGGGTAGCTCAGCGGAATGAGATCGTGGACGAAGAAGACCGGTCGCAACGCCGAGCGATGCAGCGAGTGTGCATACCCGGGCTGGTCGAGTCCGGTGTGTCCGGTATTGAGGAGCAGCCGGCGCGAGGTGAAGCGTGCGCCGATGCTGCGTGGCAGTGCCTTGGCCACCAGCCACGCGATCAGCGCGTTGAAACGTCGCGAGTCGGCTGGTTCGGCGAGCAGGCCAGTGAACAGGCGCGTCGAGTCGCCCGTGGACAGTTCGATCCATTGTCCGGCAGCGTGCACGAGCGCCGTGGAGTGGGGGCCGAAGTGCCGCACGTACTCCAGGCTGACGCGATCGATGCCGGTCGGCAAGCGCCGCTGCAGCCGCCGGTCGAGAAGGCGGCTGACGTCGAGCAGCGTCGACTTCATGCACCGCTCGCTGCGGCCGTCACGTGCTGGCAGCCTGCTGCCGGGTGGCGGCAGCGGCTACCGCTGGCGCTGCTGCCCGTCACTTCGTCACGTTGTAGGTATTGAGTACCGAGTACGCGGCCGGCATGATGATTCCGAGGAACTTCTGCAACTCGGCGCCCGGGGAGTTGGCCACGTAGAGGACATCCCTGTTGAGTACCGGGAACCCCTGGGCGACGAAGAAGGTTTCCGGATTCTTGAGATTGACTTCATAAACGACGGGCACCTTGCCCTCCGGCGTCGTCCGCGGTGGGACACGCAAGTCAAGCACCGCGGGGTCCTCGAAGCGGAAAATGAAGACGGCGCGGGCATCCGCCAGCCGGTCCTGGACGCCGCCGACGCGCGCCAGCGCCTGTGCCAGCGTGATTCCCTGCGCCTCGAAGTTGAGTTCCTCGTTCTTTGCCGTGGCGCCGAGAACGATGAAGCTCAGCGGCTGGAAGAGTGCCGTGACGACGTCTCCCGGCTGCAGGGCGATGTTCTGCTTCGGGTCGCGAATGATCGTGTCCAGGGCGAGGGCATGCACCTGCTCGCCGCGTGTCAGTTGCAGCGTCACCTTTCCCACCGGCTGCCGGACGCCGCCGGCCGCGGCCAGTGCGTCGAGCAGTCGCTCGCCGCGCGCGGTGAGCGGCATGCGTGTGCTTGCTGCCACCTCGCCGACCACCGTCACATTCGATGTCGCATTGCGGATGACACGAACAAGCACCTGCGGCTGATTGGCTTTGCCCGCGAGACGGCGAACGACCTCGTTCTCCACCTGCTGCGGTGTCTTGCCGGCGACCTGCAGCGATCCGGCAAAGGGGATGTTGAGCGTCCCCTCGCTGCTGACCATCTGCTCGGGGAAGGCAGTCGGCCGCGCGGCGGCGACGCCAGCGCGCGGGTCGAGGGCAGGTGCGCCGAAGAGGACCGCTGGCGGCGCCTCCCAGACGGAGACCTCGAGCACATCGCCCGGCCCGATCGTGTAACTGAACGGGGCCTTGCTCGCCAGAACCTGCGAAAACAGTTGCTGCTGCTGGCTCGCGACGAGCCGTCGCGCGACGCGGTCGGTGACGCCGACGACCTGGATCAGCGAATCCGGCTGCCTCTCCTGGACCTCGATCACCTGCTGTCGGCTCGGTCCGGTCGACGGGAGCCAGTCGGGGAAGGTCGAACAGCCGGCAAGGAGTGCCGCGGCAACGCCCGCAGACACCGTCAGCACTCTCGAAGCTCTGCAACAAGTAGTTGTAGCCAAGACCTTTTCCTCACCAATCGCCATCTGGCCGCGGCTGCGACAGGAACGAAATGCCGGCCGCCGATGCTGCCAAATCCTGCAAATATATCAGCATTTGCTTGCCTTCGGCTGCCCGCCGGGAAGAAGGAGCAGTTCAGCCCGCTGCCCGGACGTGGCGGCGTGACCGTTGCTCCCGCCGCCACGAAGCGATGCTGGTGCTGCCCGCGAAGGCTCGGCGGCGCCGGGCGCGACGCCACTGTTGCCGCCGCTTGAGTTCCCCGGCATATGCACGCCGCTGACGGGCTTGTCTCAGAGGTTGTGAACAAATCTACTGCGCGACCGATCTGCGGCGTTGCTCACTCGCTCACTCCTCGCCTATCCATCTGATATGTCTCGTCGTTCGCTCGCTCGCGCCTTGCATCTCGGCCTGCTCGCGACGATTTCTTCACAGCCTCTCAGATGAGCGTCATGGCTTCGACGCGAAACGACAGCTCGCGCATGTCCGACGAGCGCTCATCGACGAGCCCCGGGACGAACACCTGCTCCGCGATGATCTCGATCTCCGCGCACGGCCTGGCGGCAGCGGCCAGTGGCACGAACAGTGAGAACCGGCCCTGCTTGGCGACGATGCAGTGCCGCTCGGCCTGCTGCCCGGTGCGAACGGTGAGTGACAATGGCGACGGCAGCGGCGCCGCATGGCGGCAGGCCAGGTGCAGGTACGAACGAGCGCTGCCGAGCAGGCAGCGACGCAGCCGGCTGCGCAGACGGACGAGGAGGGTCAGCGCAGTACCAGCAAGGCTCGTCTCGGCGACAACCGGCCGGAAGCTGCGGGTGCGTTGCCGGCCGGGGACGGGTTCAACTTGGCGCAGTCTGATCCGCAACGATCCAGTCGCCCAACCATCCGCAGTGACGGTGGCAAAGGCTTCGGGCAAGGCGAGCCGCAGGCGCGCATCCATCGCCAGCCGTTGGCGCAGGAACTCGCGACTGTCTGCCGAAAAGCAGCCGGCCAGTTCCGCCGCCAGCAGATCGACATCCTGGCGGAGATCGGCGGGGGAATCCCCATGCGGGTAGGACGCGCACTGTTCCTCGACATAGGTCAGCAGCCAGTGCGGATCGGCGTCGCCGAGGTGGCGGGCGAGGACGCGCACGCTCTCGGCTGCGATCGTTCGTCGCATGCGCCGCGTGATGCACGTCGCGTGCAGGCGGGATTTCGCCTGCACGCGGGGCAGGTTGGCGATCCGCCCGGGAAAGGCGCGAAAGACGCGCAGCCAGAGATCGAAATCGAATGCGGTCGACAGCCTCTCGTCGAGCGCACCGATCTCGTCAAAGACGCGTCGGCGGAGAAAGGCGCTTGGTTGGCAGATGAAACAGCCGCCCTGGAAGGACGCCAGCGGTGTCGTCGCCGGCAGTGTCGGATAGCGATCGAGGATGCGGTCCGTTTCGTCGATGTGGTCGGCTTCGCCGAACACCATCATCAGTGAAGGATTGGCCTGCAGCAGCGCAACGGCCGCCGCAACCGCTCCGGGCGTGTAGAGATCATCCGCGTTCAGCCAGCCGACGATGTCGCCGCGAGCCAGCGCCAGCGCCTTGTTGACCGCGTTCGCCGGTCCGGAATCGGGAGCCGCACGCCAGCGCAGGCGGTCGCCGAACTCGCGCGACAGACGCTCCAGTATCGCATGTGTACCGTCGGTCGAGCCGCCGTCGGCCACCAGCAGTTCGACCGCGGGGTAGTCCTGCTGCAGGACGCTGCGCGCGGCAGCTTCGATGAAAGCGGCTTGATTCAGCGACGGCATCAGGACCGAAACCTGCATTGCCTTCACGCACCGACACCCGCGCCGGCTGCCGCCGGCCGCCGTTTCGCACGGCACGTGGCCGCAGTCGATGGCGCACTGCGCCGGCAGCGCAGCCAGCGATCCGGCTGCTTGAGTTGCTCCTGTCCGCCATCCGGATTCATTGCCGTTGCCACGAGACATTCCCCCTCCGTGTTCCGCTCCCGTCAGCGGCGGTCGGACGCCATCATACGGCACTCGTACGCTGCGCAGGCGTGGTGCTGCCTGCCGGAGCGCCGCCAGGCCGGTTCGGCCGGCGGTTCGGCCGTCTTCATGTCGCTTACGGCTTTTCCGCGGCGAGACGACCGATGCGGTATCTGGCGAGCAGTTCATCCGCCTGCGCCGAATGCGGGCGTCCCCGGGTCTTGGTCTCATAGGCTTCGGTCGCCTCCCGGCCGCACCACGGCACGACAACATCCGGACGCGACGGGTGCTCTGGCAGATAGGCGCTGACATCATGGACGCCACCGCGGATGGCCATCCAGCAGTCGTCGGGCAGTGCATGCCGGGCGAGCTCCGCGACCGGGATCAGCCGCTCGGCGGCGGCGGGACTGGCCGGGTCTGCGGCCGGCGACCAGTGGCCGACGATCGCCACGGTGGCGACCAGGAGCCAGAAGACAGCAGTGGTGCAGGCGTACAGTCGGCGCATCAGCGGAAGTCGAAGTTCTCGAAGTGAATGTGGCGGGGGGTGACGCCGCGCCGGCGCAGCACCTCGCGGACGGCGGCGACCATTGCCGGCGGACCGCAAAGATAGCACTCGCGGCTGGCGAGGTCGGGGCTGGCCGGCAGCAGCGATGCCATGTCCGGTGGCCGTTCGCCGGTGGCGTGCGCCTGCAGCGACAACAGCCGATCGGCAGCAGCGAGCGCGCGCAGCTCGGGCAGATAGGCGGCATCGGCCGCGCCGCGGTAGAGGTAGACCAGGGTCGTCGGCTGGCTCAGCGGGCCGGCGCGCAGCAGGGCAAGGAAGGGCGTGACGCCGATGCCCCCAGCCAGCCAGAGCTGTGTCGTTGCCGGCCGGTCGGCGAGAAAGCTGCCGAAGGCGCCATGCACCCTTGCCGGGACACCAACTGCGATCGACTGCAGGTGTCGGGTGCAGTCGCCCAGGGCCTTGACGCCGACCCGGATCTCGCCACCGGTGCCGATCGAGCTGACGGTGAACGGGTGGAACTGGCCGCAGCCACGGAATCCCGGGCCGGTGAAGAAGGCGACAAGGACGAACTGTCCGGGGTCGGCAACGACCGCTTCGGCGAGCGGCTGCAGGCCGATCTCGACGACACCGTCGGCGACCGGAGTCGCCGAGCGGACGATGTAAGGCCGGGCCGCGAGCCCGGCGTCGTCGCGGATGAAGCGCCAGCCGAGCAGCAGCGTCGCCAGTGCCAGCAGCGGCAGCACCGGTTCCTCGATTCCCAGTTGCAACAGGTGGCCGAGGCCGAGGAGGACGCCGATGCCGAGCGAGGCGTGCAGCCAGCGCCAGCGTCGGTACGGAAGCCGGGTGGCGAAGGTGGTGGCCAGTCCGAACATCAGCAGCAGCAGCGACAGCCAGCCGAGGCGCACCGCCCAGCCGTTGCCGAAGGGCGACAGCGTCTGCCAGGCGACGGCCGGGAACTCCGGCCAGGAATCGACAGCGAGCGCCAACGGGTGCGCGAGCAGCGCGACGTAGGCGACGATGCCGGCGCGGTGATGCCAGCGATACATGTCTTCGAGACCGCCAAGCCAGCGCGACAGCCAGGTTTCGCGCAGCATCAGCAGCAGGCTGCCGAGGAGCAGGCCGCAGCCTGCCCAGCCGAGGATGATGCCGAGGCTGCGCAGCGGCGACAGTCCCGAGGGCAGCGCCCAGCATACCGGACCCGCTGCCGATGCCAGCAGGAGCAGCGGGATCGTCAGCCGGAACCGGGTGGCGCTCACCATCCCGGGTGGCAGCGATCAGTCGGCACGCGGGCGGGGCTCGGCTGGGGGCTGCAGGTGCTCGCAGATGTCGCGCCGGCCGCGTGGCAGCTCGAGCCCGCGCTGCCGCGCGCGTTCCTCCATCAGCCGGTGATGCTCGAGCTGATAGTTGCGGCATTCGGCGTAGCTGCGGAAGCCGCGAATCCTCGCCTGATGCTCGATGCGCTCTTCCGGCGTCATCAGTTGCCAGCCGCGGGTATTCGTTTCGCTTGCCCGCCAGGGGCCGCTGCCGGCGGTCGGCGTGGCGAGAGCAAGCAGCAGTGCGAGGGCGACGATTCTGTTCATGGTCGGGTGGCAGGGTGGCGCCGTCATTGTCCAGTGATCCGGCTGGCGGAAGCAAGTGCTTCTGCCGCGACGGGTCCGGGCGCTGCGGAGCAGCCGGTCGACGGACCGGTGCGCCATGACGACAGCGGCGTTACCCTGAAGGCGACCGCGGTCCTCGTCATGCCCCTTGGGCTGTGGGGCTCAAGCCTTGCGGTTCGCGTCCCCGCGAGCAAAGCGGCAATACGCTCGCCGATGCCCCTGTTTCACTCCGCGGGTGTCGTCCGCATTTTCTGGAAGCGGGCGCCGTACTACCGCGCATCGAGTGCCCGCGGCATGCTCCCGGTGCGGTTTGCCGTGTCATTGAAAGCCAGCCGGGCCGGCAAGTCGGCGCCGTTGCCGGTGCGTGCCTGAGCGGCGGGGGACTGGACCGGGGGCCTGTCCGTCGCCGACGCTGACGTGGCGCACTGCCCGCGCTGCGGTTCCTTGCCGTCCCTTTCGGAACAGTTCGGCTTCGCCGGCTGGCAGCGTCGATCGGAGAACTCGACACGGCCATTGACCTCGCATCTGAACAACGAATCGGCATGTGCTGGTTGGCAAATCTGCAAACCCAGGAATACCACGAAGAGACCCCGCAACTTCATCGCCAACTCCCTCGTCTGTGCATGGACTGACTACGGGTTTGATCTTCGCACGGCTCAGCCGTCCGCCAGGTGTCGAAAATCACGTTCTGGACGATGATGCAACAGGTCGAAAGAAGAGCTCCTGTGGGCACGGGCGTCGGGCGCTGGTACAATCTCACCCATTGGCATCAGGGATTTCGTCTTCGCTGCGTTGCTCGCGGGCGGACTGGTGTCGGCTGCGAGCCGGTCGTTCGGGCGGGCGCGCAGGACAAACGACCGGGTTGCTCGCTGGAACCGCCGCGCGTTGGCGTCGATGCCCCGGAAACTGGTTCGGATGGTGATGGAAAGAGTGTCGAGAGTGCGCCGGTCCCGTGCCGGGGTTGCTCAGAACGTTGGTCAGGGACTTGCCTGCATGTGCCTGGATCAGCCGCTCCCCCTGAGCGGCACCGCCCGTCTGCTTCCGGCTTCGCCGGCTCATGGTGCCTGCGGCCATGTCTGAAGCGCTGACGGCAGTCTGGCCTGGCAGACCATATCCCCTGGGCGCCACCTGGGACGGGGAAGGGGTCAATTTCGCCCTGTTCGCGGAGCACGCGGACAAGGTCGAGTTGTGCCTGTTCGACGACAGCGGGCGGCAGGAACACCAGCGTATCGAGCTGGCCGAGAAGACCGATCAAATCTGGCATGCGTATCTGCCCGAAGTGCGCCCCGGGCAACTGTACGGCTACCGGGTCCATGGTCCTTATCGGCCTGAGGAAGGGCACCGCTTCAATCCGCACAAGCTGCTGCTCGACCCCTACGCCAAAGCGATTGTCGGCGCCATCGAGTGGAGCGATGCCCAGTTCGGTTACCGCATCGGCAGTCCCCACGAGGATTTGAGCTTCAGCCGCCGCGATAGCGGGCCGCGCATGTCCAAGTGCCAGGTGATCGATCCCGCTTTCGACTGGGACGGGGACCGCCGCCCGAATGTTCCCTGGCATCAAAGCGTCATCTACGAGCTGCACGTCAAGGGCTTCACCCGCCTGCACCCGCAGGTGCCGCCCGAACTGCGCGGCACCTATGCCGGGCTGAGCACCCCGCCGGTCATCGACCATCTCAAGCGCCTGGGCATCACCGCGGTGGAGTTCCTGCCGATACAGACCTTTGTCGACGACCGCCATCTGCTGGAACGGGGGCTGAAGAATTACTGGGGCTACAATTCAATCGGCTACTTCGCCCCCGACCCGCGCTATTCCGCCAGCGGTCGTCTCGACGAATTCAAGCATCTGGTCAAGACTCTGCACGCCGCCGGTATCGAAGTCATCATGGATGTGGTCTACAACCACACCGCCGAAGGCAACCATCTGGGGCCGACGCTGAGTTTTCGCGGTATCGACAATGCCGCCTATTATCGCCTGGTGGCGGGCGCTCCCCGCTACTACATGGACTACACCGGCTGCGGCAATACCTTGAACATGATGCATCCGCGGGTATTGCAGCTGATCATGGACAGCCTGCGGTATTGGGTCATCGAGATGCACGTCGATGGTTTCCGCTTCGATCTGGCAGCCGCCCTGGCCAGGGAGCTGCACGAAGTGGATCAGCTCGGCGCCTTCATGGACATCATTCATCAGGACCCGGTACTGTCGCAGGTGAAGTTGATTGCCGAGCCCTGGGATCTGGGCGATGGCGGCTATCAGGTGGGCAACTTTCCGGTTGGTTGGACCGAGTGGAACGGCAAGTACCGGGACGTCGTGCGCGATTACTGGCGCGGTCAGGGCGGGCTGATGGGCCAGCTCGCCTACCGTCTCACCGGTTCCAGCGATCTGTACCAGCACAGTGGCCGCCGACCCTATGCCAGCATCAACTTCATCACCGCCCATGATGGTTTTACGCTCTACGATCTGGTCAGCCACAACGAAAAGCACAACGCGGCGAATGGGGAAGACAACCGCGATGGCGACGCGCACAACCGCAGCTGGAACTGCGGCGCCGAAGGCGAGACGGCGGACCCCGAGGTGCTGCGGCTGAGGCAGCGGCAGCGACGCAATCTGCTGGCGACGCTGCTGCTCTCGCAAGGCGTGCCGATGCTGTTGGCGGGCGATGAAATGGGACGCACCCAGCGCGGCAACAACAACGCCTATTGTCA
>ERZ761607.3560-NODE-3560-length-14866-cov-4.519884_pt1 | contig 14866 bp, 16 predicted proteins | sample MGYA00511164_ERZ761607 | MGnify/ENA primary metagenome ERZ761607 (study PRJEB28899, sample SAMN02445080) | bioreactor sludge metagenome | biome: EBPR sludge | place: Australia: Brisbane, Thorneside Wastewater Treatment Plant | collected 2011-06-22 ...
TGGTTGTGAATGACACGTTACAAATCGGAGAGATCGCGGCGTTGGCGGAGGTTAGCGTTGATACGGTTCGTTATTACGAGAAGTTGAAATTGCTTCCGACGGCGACTCGGACGAATAGCGGTTATCGAATGTTTTCAGTCGAGACTGCTGACCGAATCAGGTTTATTAAACAGGCTCAAGAAATGGGTTTTACGCTCGATGAGATTAAACAGCTTTTTGTTTCCGGCGGCGGCGAAAATCAATGCAAGAGTGTGCGTGACCTTATCCAAATTAAATTATCAGAGCTTGAAGATAAGATGCGGCAGATGAAAAGTTTTAAGGATTTTCTAAACCGTCATCTTGTCGCGTGTGAAAACGAATTGACCGCACATGGAACGGCGGCGGAGTGTCCAGTTTTCACAACAATTGAAATATCAAGGAAGTAACAGAGGTATTTTGTTATGGAAAAATCTAACGTTTTTGTCGGTGGTGCAATGTTTGCGGCTTTTGTCTCAAGCCTATGCTGTGTGTTGCCTTTGATCGCCATCGTATTCGGACTCGGTGCGTTCGGCACCGCGGCGATTTTTGAAACGGTGCGTTATCCAATGATAGTCGTCGCGGTTGCGACCCTGGCGTTTGGTTTTTATCGTGCCTATTTTCACCGCGAAGATTGTGCCGAGGGCGAGGCTTGCGAGACAAAGCCGGTCAGCCGCATTAACAAGATATTTCTCTGGATCGGAACAATAGTTATTGCGACGTTTGCGCTTGCTCCGTACTACACGGGCTACATCGCAGCGGCGATAACCTCACCGAATTTGCCAGCTACAGAATTAGCTCCCGTCGTCGTGACCGAAGAACCGGCCGCTAAAAAGACGGTAGTTTTGAAAGTTCGAGGCATGACTTGCGAAGGCTGTGAGGCTCATATCGAAGTTCCGTTGAGAAAGCTACGTGGCGTCATCTCAGCCGATGCCGATTACAAACAACATAACGTGACGGTCGTGTATGATTCGGCACATACCACAGTCGAAAAGATCAAAGACATCATCACGTCAACTGGATACGAACTAATTTAATTGTATGGATTGTTGTAGCACCGGCGTCGGAGCGATAAGCAGCCTTGTTAAAGCGGCCTGTGACAATTGTGGCAAGGTCGGTCGAATCGTCGCGAAACAAACTGTCGTTCATCAAGTTAAAAGCGAGAAACTCCCGGCGGTAAGCGATTTGGAATATAGATTCTGCAGTTCGGCTGACTGTGAGGTCGTTTATTATTCTGCGAATAGCAGTGTGTTCACGACTGATGACGTGCGGGAATTGGTTACGTCGAAAACCAAAGGCGATGATCGCCCGCTTTGTTACTGTTTCGGATTTACCGAGGGAAATGTTCGACGGGAAATAGTATTGAAGGGCGAAACAACTATTCCGGCTCAAGTCACTCAATTCATCAAAGAGAAACTCTGCGCTTGTGGGATTCGTAATCCGGCGGGAACGTGTTGTTTGGGTGAGATAAGTCGATCCGTACAGCGCATCGGCAAACCGCATTGTCAGGCGGGTTCTGAAAAAGCGATAAAGTAGCCATTCGGGTCTTGGACAGCAAACTCTTTCATTCCATAGTCCATGACTTCCGGCCCCCACGCGAATTCGACCTTGCCTTGAAGATCCAATGCGAGAGCGTCTAGCTCATTGGTGAAAATGTAGAACGTGCCGCTGCAAACTGGTGTCGAAGGTGTACCGTTCGGGGCTTCGGAATAAAACTGAAAGGTGATTTCCCCTCGCTTGACCTCTGCCCACGTCGAACTCGTTTCCGCGTCGTCACAGCCCGTTACTTCAAAGCCTAGCTGACGATAGAATGCCAACGTTTCGTCAATATTTCGGACAAGGAGAGATGGGACAAGTTGTTGGATGGCTATGATCTTTTCCATAAGACGTCAAGCAATACTCACTGAATAAATATCAACCAGATACCTAACGAACGTCTAGCTTGCGTAGGCTATGCCTAACCTCGCGGCCAATACATTATGATCGCGACACCTATCAATGCGACTGCACCACCAATCAAGTCGAAGCGGTCGGGGGTGACCTTATCTACTTGCCAGCCCCACAAAAGAGCCAAGGCAATAAAGAATCCGCTGTATGCTGCCTGGATGCGGCCGTAGTTGGAGCTTTGCAATGTGTGCATTATTCCGTAAGCGACTAGGACAGCGGCTCCTGCAAGGCCAAAGAGAAATGAACGGCCATTCTTGAGCCAAAGCCAGATCAAGTAAGCTCCGCCAAGCTCGCAGATGCCTGCAAGAAGAAAGAAAAAGATTGATTTGGCAATTTCCATACTCTACTTGACGAAATTAGCGGCGATGAAGGCTTTGGCTCCGTCGTCCCCCGACAATTCAAGCGTGATCTCGCCATCACCTCGCGGGACTGTCATATGAAAATCGAGAAACGGACAGCAGCGGCGTTCGAGGACGATGAAACCATTTAGCATTGCAAACGAATCATCTTCGGACGGAAAGCGAAACGCATAACCATTGTCGGTTTCTTTCGCTTCGGTGTACGCTGCTTTGATCGTTTGCAAAACTTTACGCTCACGCGCACGGAATTCCGCGTCATTCAACGTACAAATGATTGGTATGCTGTTTCCGATAGTCATTGTATGAAGATCAGCAAAACACCGCACGGGTCCCATACGTGACATATCTTTGTATCGCCAATCATTTCAGGTTCATCATACCTTGCATTCGAATAATCGCCGCCGTCAATAACTTGCTTAGCGTGTTCATGCCATGCCTGAACATCGTCAACATCAAATTTCATCATGAAATTCTCCGCCCAGTCTTTGACGTAATAGTTCTGTAGCCTGAATACCGCTCCACCTAAACGACAATCGAACGTGCCGCCCCACCCGTCTGTTAACTCAAAACCAAGAGCCGCGTAGAAACTCTTTGAGACCGCAAAATTCTCCGCTGGAACGTAAACGACTAACTCTTTTATTGTTGACTTCATTGCTTTTATAACATTAGCGTTACACACACCTCAACGCAATCCTAGTGAAAATAGGTCGCCGAGCCGCTGTTGAGCTTGCCGCGGATCGGATCCCTTTGGCTTAGCGTTCAAGGGGCGATGACTTGTAAGTGCTTAGCTAGTATGGTCTCAAGCCTTAGCTCATTTGCACATCTTGCGAGACTGACTTCGGTAATTGTTTTTTGAGCAAGAGCTTCCCGTGCGGCCTTAATCGCAGTTCTTTCGCCGATTTTTGTGATGAATTTTAGACCTTCGAGAACCGCTCTTTCGACTGTAACGATCCGATAGCCCTTTTCATCCTTGATCTGATTGTCGAGCCTTGTTTTTGTTCGGATCAGTTTGTAACCCGTTTCTCGGGTTTTCTTCTCCGGAGAAACAATTACCCATAGTTCTCCGGGCACTTGTTCGGCAAGATTGTAGTGATATAGAGCAGAAAGGCCCCCTATTGCCGAACCCGGCCCGAACTTTGAATACGCGATTTGGAATCCTACATCTTTACCCAGCGACGGCTTGGGATGGAGGTAGATCCCGCGCCCAAGCCGAACAAGCTCCCTCTTTGCGACCAGCCGAGATATGTCTTGCTGACTAATTCCCGCAGCCTTGCCCTGAGCCAGCGTGAAGACTCCGATTTTTCTAATATGTTGCTGCTGTCGCTTTTCCATCATTAAAAGCGTGCGGTGAAAAGCGACATTGCCAACAAAAAATGTCGCAATCCACCGGCGAAGGAGTCGATCAATACATGAAACTGCAAGGTATCGGGGACTTGTTGAACTATAAATGAGCGGCAGATAGGCGTCGGTAATAATGATGACTTTTGGTTACCAAAGAGTATCAAGAAGATCACCGTGCGGCATCTGCGGGAAACCGGATTGGTGCAGTACAACTAGGGATCATCGCATCACATTCTGTGCTCGTTCCGCAACAGATGCCGATAGAATCAGTTGTTCGGGTTGGGGAGTATACTATCGTGAAATCAGGCACGTGCCCCATCAAGTATATGCCTTACAACAGAATCGACCGAGAAGTTCAAGACCAAATGCTCTAGCTCCTGTCGAGATCCGAGACAAGGTCTTTAAGGAACTCATCCAATTCTCGCCGATTTTCGATCACATCTCACTCTTATCAGAAGAATGGGTAAGCCTATATCAATACCTCAGTCGCTACGGGATGTTGCCCAAATCGGCACTTCGAAGGCAGAAGCTTGCTCAGTCGATTGACGATGCACTGGCCAAAGACGATGCCCTCTTTCGGGCACTGAGGGGCGTTCCCGGTTTCTGGCGTACCTCGAATGGCAGACTCCAAGTCGGCGGCAACTATGACTACGCCGACGATTTCCTTTTAATTCCTTTCATCGGGTCAAATGGCCTGATTCAGGCCTGCCAGTTGAAAGCTATTCGTAAGAATTCGCGCACATCTCCAAAATACTCATGGCTTTCGTCGATCCGACAACGAGACGGATGTGGGCCCGGTACGCCGCTTCATTATGAAGGCGCGCTAGGATTCAAAGGTAAAACAATAGAGACGGTGCTGGTAACGGAAGGTGCTCTAAAAGCCGCCACCTGTCAGAGCTTTCTGCCGGATCGATACGTCGTCGGCAATAGCGGGGTCGCAACATCGCATCAAGAGATCGTTAGAACCGCTCGTTACAAAGCTTTAGAGATTGCGTTCGACGCAGACTGTTTCGCGAATCCACACGTTGCGCGAGCGCTTGCTTCGTTGATCGCATCGCGGGTTCGTGAGCAACTGTTTTTGTCGTGCGAACAGCCCACCAGAATTCTCAAGTGGGACAAACGGTTCAAAGGAATTGACGATGCACTGATTGCCGGAGCAACTGTTCATTATCTGGACGTCCCTGAGTGGCTTAAACTGCTGACCCCTGAGTGCTTTGACGCAGCAAGCCATCAACTCGCGGACATCTCGCCATCAAAATAAGCGGCTGACAATTCGCGTCATGAGCGAGCCACATGTATCTTCGACCTCTCTAGAGAACTTAGTCAAACGAGTCGCCAAAATCGTGGACGGAGAACGATCGATCTCTAATAAGGAACTCATTGAACTCTGCAAGGAACAAGGGGGTTTTAATTCTGCTGTCGATTCGCATTTCTACCACGAGATAGCCGAGACGGCGATCAACTCACTTATTCAGGAAAAGTACGGACAGCATTTGCTCGCATCAATCGATCCGGTAGTGGCCGTATCGAAGATATTGAGGCCTCTGCAAAAGAGGCTCCCTACGCAGACCTGGCGAAGTGAGACTCAAATCGCCTTTCAACAGTTTTCCACGCCCGCGACTATCGGTTACCTCGCGGCGTATCTTTTGATTATTCAATCTGATGAAACCGTTCTCGAACCGTCGTGTGGCACGGGCAGTCTCGCTGTTTGGGCGAGCGCCGCGGGAGCAAAGGTAATAACCAATGAGATCGATCCGAGACGGAGAACGTTAGCTCATGCGTTAGGACTCAAGGCGTTTACGGTGGATGCGGAGTTTGTCGATGACCTGCTGCCTCATGATCTTATTCCGGACATAGTTCTTGTCAATCCGCCATTTTCTTCGACCGGTGGCCGTGTGCATGGGAATAGTTGCGAGTTTGGATTTCGCCATGTGGAGTCAGCATTGCGCAGACTAAGGCCTGGCGGACGGTTCGCCGCGATACTTGGTGAGAATGGTTCTTTTACTTCGGCCACTGGGAGTCGTTTCTGGAATTCTCTTTGTCATGAAATACGAGTGAGAATGTCGATCGAACTGCTCGGCCGTGAGTTCTACCGCAACGGCACAAGCGTTAAAACAACGCTTATCATCGGAACCAAGCATGTTTCAAGTCGAGGCACTACATCCGATGAAGTCGGTAATGCTACCCATATCGTTGCTAAATCGGTCGAAGATGCATTCGAACAAGCCTTAGCGCTAAATATGCGCTTCTGATCAATAGAAAAAATCAATGTACACGGCCATCCAAGAACGAAGCTCGGAAGAACTTTCTGTACCGATAATCGCGTCGAGTGAAACGCCTTTTGCGGTTGAACATACTGAGAGCGATGCGGACTTACAAGTATATTCGCCGAGATATATCTCCGGTGGTTCACCACATCCGGGAGTGATCGTCGAACCACCCGGTCTTGCCAACGTCGAACCACCGCCGATCCGGTACCGGCCACACTTGCCGAAATGTCTATCTGAGACGGGAAAGCTATCGGCCATGCAGGTGGAGCGAATAGTCTACGCAGGCCAGGCTCACGAGCAGCGACTAGCTGATGGCGCGAGAGCAGGGATAAGCATCGGCGACGGCACGGGAACAGGTAAGACGGCGACTTTGGCGGGGATCATTCTCGACAATTGGTTTCAAGGAAGAATGCGGGCGGTTTGGTTTTCTGTAAAGGCTGATCTGATCGAAGCTGTCTCCGATGAGTTCAAGAGGCTCGGGCTGACGCCGCCGATCAAGCTGATTAATGACTTTCCTACCGATCGGGAGATCGACATCGAAGACGGCATAGTCTTTTGCACATATCGATCGCTAATTGCCAGATCGAAAAAGGGCAATAAACGACTCGATCAGATAACCCGTTGGCTTGGACCAAGCGGAGTCGTGATCTTCGATGAAGGGCATAAGGCTAAGTACGCGTTTGCCGACGACCGGGGCAAATCTACACAGACGGGAGCCGCTGTACTGGAGATCCAGAATCCAGAAAGGTTCCCGGATGTGAGAGTGGTCTATTCTTCCGCGACATCGGCAGGGGAGGTGCGACATCTTGCTTATATGTCACGGCTCGGTCTGTGGGGTACAGGAACTAACTTTCCAATAGGCTTCGAGCAGTTCGCTGAAGAGATCGAATCCGGAGGTGTCGGTGCGTTAGAGATGGTATGCCGGGACCTTAAGGCGATGGGACGGTACCTCTGCGGCAACCTAAGTATGGGAACCGATCCAGAATCCGGCCTGTCGGTCGAGTTCCGCGAGGTAATTCATAAACTCACGCCCGCTCAACGAAGGATGTATGACAACATGGCCCAGGGCTGGCAGGAAGTCTTTCGAAATATCCATCGAGCCCTAGATCTAACTAACTCCGGCAAGGCCACACGAAGCAGTGCTCTCAATCAGTTTTGGGCTGAGCATCAACGCTGCTTTCGCAATCTGATCACAGCATTTAAAGTGCCGACTCTGATTAGAGAGATCGAAGATGCCCTCGGCAGAAAAGAGTCCATTGTGGTGTCGATAACGGGAACGGGTGAGAGCCAGACTAAGAAGCAAATAGAGCGTGCTGCAGATCAGGATGAAGCGATAGATAGTCTTGATTTCAGTCCGAGAGAAACACTTACTCGATTAGTAACGAATTGCTTTCCGACCGCGTGTTTTCAAGAAAGAACGAATCCCTATAGCGGAACAATAGAATATATCCCGCTTATTGACGCAAATGGCGAGCAGGTTGAGAGTCGTGCAGCTTTGCAACTCAGAGCCGACCTATTGGATAAGCTTTCAATCCTGGAAGTTCCTGAGCATCCGCTCGATCAACTCGTAAACTACTTCGGGGTAGAGAATATTGCGGAGATGACCGGCAGAAAGAAACGCCTGATCCGTACGGCGAATGGCACACTGGAGTATCGTCCGCGACAACTCAATGGTGTCCCTTCGAAACTTATCAACCTTCACGAAAAGAACGCCTTTCAGAATGGTGACAAGAGGATTGCCGTGATGTCCGAGGTGGCATCGACTGGAGACAGCCTTCATGCAGGCAAATCCGTTGGGAATCAGCAGAGACGTCTTCACATCGCGGCGGAGCTAAAATGGTCAGCCGATAAACAGATACAGGATTTCGGACGTACTCATCGGACAGGTCAAGTGGCACCGCCTGTCTATCTGCTTGTCTTCACCGAACTCGGCGGCGAGAAAAGGTTCTCCTCTACTATCGCCAGAAGACTTGGGAATATGGGAGCCCTTACCAAGGGTGACCGACGCGCCGAGAAGGCCGGCAACCTTGATAAATATAATCTTGAATCCAGAGAAGGGCGTTCGGCATTAAGTGTCGTATTGACTGGCATCATGAAAGGCCGGGAGATCGAGGGGCTCGATGACCCGAAACAGGCGCTGAGAGATATGGGTCTTGTTAAGACTGTCGATGGTGACGAGCAGATCCCCGACAGCGAGAAGACGAATATCCCTCGATTCCTAAACAGGATGCTTTCGCTTGAGGTTGACCGGCAGAATGCACTCTTCGACTACTTCTATTCAACATTCCTCGAAACCATTGAATATCTAAAGCAGAAAGGAAAACTGGATGATGGAATGGAAGACCTGAAAGCGATGTCAGTCGCCATCTCGGGATCGCCCCAGGTTCTTAATTTAGATCCCCTGACCGGAGCAAAGACCGTTTATTACAAACTGGAACTTAAAGTCGCGACGACGCCGGCAAGATATCTTGACATGGCGGCCAGCGAGATACACCAGTTCTATGAGGACCGGCGAGACGGATCGTTTATATCGGTCAGAAGAACTTTATCCCATACTGATCCCGAAACTGGGGAACGGTATCAGATGCTCTCTATAACAAAGCCTTCCGGCCGCAACGTAGCCTATTTACGCGAGAGCGAACTAAATCAGCGTTACCGGATCGTTCCGAAAACCAAGGCGGAAGACTGGTGGATCAAAGAGGAGACCAAGATACCTGAATTTGAGAACAGGACCGTCCATATTCTCAGCGGTGCATTGCTTCCCATATGGAAATATCTTAAGACACTCAGCCACGATGCGATGAATATCGTTCGAACCACCACTGATGACGGTACGAGGCTCGTTGGCGTGAAGATATCGGAAGAATGGCTCAGAGATATCCGTCAGCACTTTGGCCTTCGATCAAGTATTCCAACAACGGCGAATGAAGTAATGCGAGTAGTCGATTTTGAAAAGAACAGCGTCAATTTGATCGACGATGTCACCGTGCGGTCATCGCGGTTTCAGGGTCAACTGCTCACAGAAATTTGTCCTTCCACTTTCGAGCAGATCAGAGAACTACGTGGAATGGGACTCGTCAATATCGTACAGCACGGGCGCCAGAGATTCTTTCTTCCACAGGAATCACCAGGGCTCGCTCTTGAAAAAGTCTTGTTTCTTTATCCGCCGGAATCGACAAGCATATCGTTTCTTCCGGAATTGCAGGAAGCAACCGAGGAACTCACAAAACAGGAATCTGTAAACCTCCCAGAATGGCTGATCGAACCCGCTCTCGAATCGGTGAGAAGTGTTGGAGGCTCCGCGAAAATGTTTGTAGATCAGAACGGTATTCCACTATTGAACGAAACATTCGCGATGTAAAAAAAATCAGAAAAAAGGGCATGTAAAAGGTAACCACCGCGTTTATCGCGGGTTTTTAGTTATGCAGGCCTAAGTATCGAAAGGGTGAATCGGGTTTTTCTCGCGCGGAAAGACCCGATTTGTAGCCGAAACAGCTCTGTAAGCCGAAAGTTCTACGTGGGAGAAGTTACCTTATGGCCGATAATTATGTTGATGACAGTGCTTTCAAGGGAAGATCGATCTTGGATGAAAAAATCCTCCTCTTCGCCAGAGTTCCGCATTACGTCCTCATTACGGGGGAAAGAGGCACCGGAAAGACAACCATTGCCCACCAAATGCACGATCTTAGTCCCAGGTCGAAACGAGATTTTGTAAGCGTCAACTGCGCCAGTTTTACGTCTGAACTTTTGGAGTCAGAGCTTTTTGGATACGAGCGAGGTGCCTTTACCGGTGCGACCGCTGCGAAAGCGGGTCTGTTCGAAGCCGCACAAGGCGGAACACTCTTCCTCGACGAGATCGGAGAACTCTCGCTCGGACTTCAGGCGAAGTTTCTAAAAGCGGTCGAAGAAAGACGCATTCGTCGGGTTGGCGGAACGATGGAACGCGAAATTGATGTGCGGGTTGTTGCTGCGACTTCAAGAGATCTACGATCAATGGTCAAGAACGGGACATTTAGGGCCGATCTCTTCGACCGTCTGAATATCCTACAGCTTGAAACCTTGCCGCTTCGTTATCAAAAGGAAAGAATTGTTGAGACATTCCTCGACCAGCTAGAGACCGATAGAGGCACAATAGGGATTGAGGAGCCTCTTCAAATCGAAAAAGAAGTTCTTGTAGCGATCCAGGAACTCGAATGGAAGGGGAACTATCGAGAGATTAGAAATTTCGCAACCCGCCTTGCAGTCGAAACCATTGACGAACCGGCGATTGCGTTTGGGTTTGAGAATACGAACTCACTTTAGTAAATAATAGACATCACCGAATGGAGATTGTTTCGCCTCGCTAGGATTCGGAGCAGGAACACCGCTATTGAAATAGATCTCTAGTACATCCGTAACTTGTTGCTCTAACTCCGTCATAATTTCGACTCTTTCGGCATCCCCGGCGAGCTGATACTTGATTCGTCGCTTTCCCATCTCCGTCAAAATCACGCTGAGGTAATAATCTAATTGCTTTGACGCGATTTTAGTTCGATTTGCAATCACGGTAGCTACGATGTAGAAAGCGAATACAATTGCGGGCGACCACCAAGTATAGAAGAATGCGATGGCACAAAGAGGGATTGGTAGTATTGCGACAGCAAAGGTTATTTTGCTTATAGTTCCATCAGTCAAAGCGTCTTGTATTCCTCGCGGCGATATGCCAGCAAGTTCAGGGGAAACAAGGGCCTTTCCTAGCCATAAACCAGTCGCTCCTAAGCGCGAGGAGTAAGGATGAAATAGTGCGAGTATTAAACAAAGGATGATAGATACCAGAAAGAAAACCATAAGAGCGACTACCTTAAAAGATCTCGACCAACTATTTGCGATCCAAGTCCGCCTCCGTCAAGTGTGGATAAAGATTGAGAAGGCGTTGTTTCGACATCAAAGAGCGTCTAATCGCCATCGTTGGAGATTTCTCTTCTACAAATTTGCCTGAAAGTCCCTGTAGTTCTACATCTGATACCGGCCTTGCGGCTAACAGCTCCTTTTCTTTTTGCTTCAACATATCTTGAAGCGTGAATGTGACTTGCTGATCCTTCGGCAAGCTAGAATCGTATAACTTCATCTGACCGATCTCTAGCGGTAGTGATTTGCGTATGGTTCCTCTATGCTTTTTCCAAAGCCGAAAAATAACCGATTCTTCGTTTTCCGGTGGAGCATTCCCGCGTTCGTCTTTATAGTCGATCCGTTCCTGTTTGCTCATTCCTGACCAACGATTGTATAGATCGTTCAGGTCGGCTTTAAATTCGACACTACTAACAAAACTTTGATCCGGTCTCATGAGAATCGGAACCAATCTTGCGTATTTTCGATCCTCTGAGGCGAAAATTTCTCCGAAGGGAAGGTAATAGCAGTATTCTCTATCCTTTCTATCGTTGTTATTTTGAGCAAACAATCCCGAGTTTGAGTGAGCCACGGCCCATAAGACATTCACGCGAGCACAATAAAAAGCATACGGAGCGAAGTCCCGTATCATCGGTTTCCTAGCCGCATTCCATCGGTTCAGTATCGCAATTTGAGTTTTATAAGGTATGAAATTATCCCTGAAAAGAAAATATAAGAGTTTACCTTGTAATTTGGGGTTTTCAATCAGACTATCCGTCACACCGCCTAAGTCGGCGTCTTTCGTTGGTTTCACAAACTGAATACCCGAATCGGCAATTTTTTTAAGGTAGTTGTCCGTATCGATTCTTTGAGATGTGTGGGCACGGAATTCTCTGGCCCAATGTCGTTCATAAGGTGTAAACTCTTGGCGTTCCCATCTCGCTATTTCTTGTTCTTGTTCCATTGCCGAAATGACAAGCCCTACTTTGCCATCTTTGGTTTGAAAAGTCTGTTGTCCAAGCGGCACTGACCGACCGTCCATTGATACTTCATTTCCTAGGAGGGAATTCACCAGCAGAGGAAAATAACTTTCTGAAATCTCACTACTTCCACTTATCCTGTAGCTGTTTGCGGCAATTCTTTTGATCGCTTTGGCATCGCTTTCTTCTTTAGTTAGGTCGGCGAGTATCTCGTTACTAAGAATCGGCGGAACAATTTGCAAAAAGTATTGATCTAGCGCATCAACTTCTTGTCTGCTAAGTCCATAAACTACCGATTTGTCGAGAATAATTCGCATTGGCCTCTCTATAGTTCTAATTTTATCAGACTTTTAACAAACAACAACACCATGAGCCATCCTTGCTTTTCTTATCGATTCGGCATATATTTTGCACACATAAAATATGTCTTGGCACTGGTTACTTTTCATCGCAGTTATTCTCGTGGGCAACTTCTTAACGATTGGAGCCCAGTTAATTGCTATATCAAATTCGCCCGGTGTTTTGCTTTGTGGTGAACGAGCTCAGCAAAAGGGAACGTCAAAACCCTTTCTGGGCATTACAACTTCGATCATCTTCCAATCCATTGCCGCCATCACGATTTCCGCACTAATCATTTCTTGGGTCCGGTATATAACAGAAGGTGAGATGAAGTATCTTTTCGCATGGATTATTGGTGGTGTCGCCGCCGTCTATCCGATATGGCAGGCCAGGAAACTTTCAAATCTCGAACGCGTTTCGGAGCCAGAGAGTTACATTGGAAAAGGCCCAACTCATGCCGCAATACCTGTTGCCCTGCTATTTACCATTGTCGCAACAATTAGTTTCATCGTCTCACCTAACCTCCTTGATCTAGTCTTTTATTGGCTCATTTGCGCCGCAGCTATCGTAGCCATTATTAGCATCATTGCAATGATATTTACTTTCCAGAATATGAAAATTGAACGTGGTGGAAATGAAGAATAAAGAAATTATATTCATAGTTGTCTTTATTATCACCGTATTCAGCCTCGCGTGTGACAATGCCTCTAGCAATACAAACACTAAAGCCTCACCAACTCCAACACCTACGGAAGAACAAAAGAAGGAAGAAGCTGACCGAATCGAAAGCGAAAAGCTAAAAGCAATCGGTGATTACGTCACCAAAAGTCATAAAGGTTGGGTTCTAAGCGGATTGTCAGGAGGTCCTGACGATGCAAAATGTGCGGTGGATGTCCCTTGTTACTTGCATTTGATTCAGAAAGATCAGAATAAAGTAGTTGCCGTTGTGTTGAGACAATTTCAAAAGGCAGACGGAACGACCTACTGGTTTGTATATGCTGCAACTCCTGTAGATCTCGCGCGAACTCGAATCAGTCAAATCAAGGAAAAGGAACATGAAGAAACACTGAGCAATCTAACGATTGACGATTGCCAAACGGTCATTGATGAAATGGCCGATGCCAGTGATATGGACGATAGGGGCGACTATGACAATGGCTATTGACGAACCAACTGAGTTGTTTGAATCGGACGAACCTCCAGAACAAAAACCTACTAGAAAAAGTCATAAATTTAGAAGATTCTTGCGACGAAACAAGCTTGTGTTCGTAATCGTCGGCTGTTTTGTCTTTTGTGTTGTTCTATTTATTTGGTGGACTTCGCCAGCACCATATAATCCAAGATATTTATTCAATCTCGCATTCAGCGAACCAACGGCGGTTTGTCGGGATGGCGTTTATAGCTTTTCAAGCTCGCGAAGTGGCGTTTGCTCTAATCATGGTGGTGTCCAACGGTGGTTGCCTAGGCAGAAGTAGATAGGCCAGGTTAGTTGAACACCATCCCTCAGAACGAGCTAATAGCTTTGACATCTAAGTCTTTCTGCGATAAATTTCGATTGTTCTCTTAAATCAATTAAACCTAACTTCGGATAGCCTTTATTAGCTTTTTTTGTTGTCCGAAAAGACGCATAAGGAGTATAAAACTATGGCTGAAACTGGACATGCAAAGAACGTAGAGAATTGGCAGAAGATGATCGCGGCTTGTACGGGATTTGGGGGTGATTATAAGCCTTCGAATGCGAATCTGACGGTTGCGGCGATGACCGCTTTGCATGGCGAAGTCGAGACTGAGATGGACGGTGTTCAGACCAGTATTGTGCCGTGGAAGAACAAGGTTGCGGATCGCGAAAACATTTACACCGGAGTTCGTCCCCGCACAACTCAGATACTCGCGGCGTTCAAGGCCAGCGGTGCCGCTTCGAATAAAGTGGACAACATGAAAACGTATCAACGTCAGGTCCACGGAGCACGCGCCAAAGCAAAGCCGGTTGACGACCCGAACACGCCCGGCGACGAATCAAAAGGAAACTCGGTGTCGCATCAGTCTTATGTCCAGATCGCCGAATCGTTCGGCCAAATGGTCGCTTTAGCGGCTGGTGAACCGCTCTACACGCCTAACGAAACACATTTGACCGTCGCCACGAACACAACGCTCCATACCGATATGGAAACCGCCAACGACGATGTCATCGGCGCCGTGCCGGCATGGAAAAACTCGATGGCCTCGCGCGATGCCCGACTCTATGACGACGCCGACAGCATCTACGAGCGCCAAAAGCTGGTCAAGGAATACGTGAAATCGCTCTACGGAGCAAGTTCACCGCAATATGCTCAGGTTAAAGGGCTTGAGTTTAAGAAAGTAAAGTAACTTTTGTTTAAAATGTCCGCTTTCAGCCTCGCGATCCGAACTTCGGGTCGCTTTTTGTTGCCTTCGAGTCGCGAAATACGAACTTCGGAACGCAAGATTCGACCTGCGAAATGTGACGAGGAACCTGCGAATTCCGAGATTCGAGCTACGGCTCACGAACTCCAAACTGCGACGTGCGAACCTCGAACTGCGACATTCGAGATTCGACCTGCGACTTGCGAGATGCGACCTGCGACTACCGAAATTCGACCTGCGACATTCGAGAAACGACCTGCAGCGTGTGTAGAGCGGACTGCGAAATCGCTCGGACCTACAAATCCGCAGAAATGCTGATCGTCGATCCAGATATAGTCGAAGCCAATAACATTCCGCGAAGCAATTT
>ERZ761607.3562-NODE-3562-length-14858-cov-7.771735_pt1 | contig 14858 bp, 10 predicted proteins | sample MGYA00511164_ERZ761607 | MGnify/ENA primary metagenome ERZ761607 (study PRJEB28899, sample SAMN02445080) | bioreactor sludge metagenome | biome: EBPR sludge | place: Australia: Brisbane, Thorneside Wastewater Treatment Plant | collected 2011-06-22 ...
GTCGGGCTATGAGACGAAACAGGTCACGGCGCGGATCGTGGATGGCGACGTGACGCTGCCGGTGACGCTGGCCAAGGAAGCCTTGCCTGAGCAGTATCGGTTGACGGTGCGCGCCAATCCAGCGGATGCCCGGGTGCGGCTGGTGAATTCGTCGTTCACCTACCGTCCCGGCATACCGTTGCCGCCGGGCAGCTACGTCGTCGAGGTGACCGGACGCGGCTATGAAACGAAACGGGAGTCGGTACGGATCGCGGATGGCGATGTGACGTTGCCGGTCGAACTGGAGAGGAGCGCGACCGCGACCGCCCCCTCGGCCCCCTCGGCGCCGACCCGTCCCGGCGAATGGCGCATCAGCGCCGTGCAACCCGACGGTTCGCTGGACGGTCCAGATCGGTCCGAGTTCATGCGGATTTTCGGCGGCTATGTCGGGCGGACGGTGACGCGCGACACCCTGCTCAATGGCGCGCTGCAGTTCTACCAGTCCACTGGGGTCACGCTCGGTTTCACGGTGCGGACCAGCGGTTCGGGTGCCGCCGAGTTGTCCGGACGAGTAGCCAGGCGGGTTCGGCGCACCTACGAGAGCAACATTCCGATCCTGACCCGCAGCCAGCTCGAAAGCTCCGGCTTTGGGGTTTCGGTCCAGTGACGTGGGAGGATGGCCATGGTGCCCGAACGTTGGGTCAGCCCGCCCCTGGATGAACCCGGCTGGGATCGCTTTTTCAGGGTGTTTCCGCGGGCGCTGGTGGGGAGCGCGCGAGGAAGACGGCGCCCGCGATCTGGCGCCCAGGCATCAGGCTGACCGGCCTGCCCAGCCCGCGCTGGACGGGATGCCGCGCAAACGGTTCGTCGAAACCAGGGACGCGCCGTTCGCGGCTCTCACTTTTCCCTGGAGTAGCCCGGATGGTCGATCATCGCGGTGTGGTCACCGCGCACGATGGGCAGGTAGCGGGGTTTCCAGGACCGCGACCGGAGATAGGTATCGAGATCGCGCCCCGCCAAGTCGGTCTTGCCGGCCACGCCTTCCTTCAGCGCCTGCTCGATCACCCGCACCGCCACCCGGATGCTGACCTCGCGCAACTCGCGCACCGGTGGGTAAATCCGGCTGGATTGCCGATGCGCGGCGGCGGTGTAATCCGCCAGGGCATAGGCCGCTTCCAACACCATGCCGTCGGTAATCTCGCGACACTCGGCCAGAATCGCGCCGAAACCCAGGCCGGGGAAAATGAAGGCGTTGTTGCCTTGACCAATGGAATGCGTTTGTCCGTTTTGCTCCACGTCCGGAAACGGGCTGCCGGTGGCGACCATGGCCCGGCCCTCGCTCCATTCCACGATGTCTTCCGGCAGTGCCTCGCAGGCCGAGGTTGGATTGGACAGGGGAAAAATGGCCGGCTGGGGGGTGTTGCGGGCCATGGCCTGCACCACGGGGTGGTTGAACGCGCCGGCCTGGCCGCTCAGACCCAACAGGGCGGTGGCCTTGGTGTGTTCGATCGTTTCCAGCAGGGTCGGAATCTCGTTGGCGATGTGCCAACCCGCGATCTTCTCGCGGGGTTGGACGAAATCCCGCTTGTAGGCTTCGGCGCTGCGCCCCTCAACCAGCAGGCCGCCGGAATCGAGCACGCAGACCCGGTCGCGGGCTTCCGCGCGGCTCAGCCCCTCGCGCATCAGGCCCTGAGTGATGGCCCAGGCCACGCCGATGCCGCCCGCGCCCGCGCCGAGGATGACGACGCGCTGGTCGCGCAGCGCCTCGTTCTTCAGTCGGCTGGCCGAAAGCAGGCCGGCCAGCGCCACCGCGCCGGTGCCCTGGATGTCGTCGTTGAACGAGGGAATCCGGTGGCGATAGCGTTCCAGTACGGTGAAGGCCACGTCCTTGGACAGATCCTCCCACTGGATCACGGCGCGCGGCCAGCGGTCGTGGATAGCCGTGACGAACTTGTCCAGGAACGCCAGATAACGCTCGCCGCGCAGCCGCCGTTGCCGCACCCCCAGATAAAACTCGTCGTTGAGCAGTTCCAGCCGGTCGGTGCCCACGTCCAGCTTGACCGGCATGGTGTGGAAGGGGTCGACGCCGCCGCCGATGGTGTAGATCGCCAGCTTGCCGATGGCGATGGCCAGCCCGCCGTAGCCCTGATCGCCGATGCCGAGGATGGCCGAGGAGTCGGTGGCGACGATCATCCGCACGTCATTCCACGGGAAATTGCGCACCACCCGGTCGGCGCGGTCGATGTTGAGCGGCGAGAACGACAGCCCGCGCGGGTTCTGGTAGAGATGGCTGAACTGCTGCACCGCCTGGCCCACGGTCGGGGTGTAGATGATCGGCATCATCTCCTCGAGATGCTGCTCCAGCAGGGCGTAGAACAGCGTCTCGGCCCGTTCCTGCAAGGCGCGCAGATACTGGTACTTGGCGATGGGATCGGGCTCGCGCAAGAAGCCGCGATAGACCCGTTCGACCTGCTGTTCCAGGGTGTTGACCTGCGGCGGCAGCAGACCGTCCAGCCCCAGGGCCACCCGCTCATCCTCGGTGAACGCGGTGCCCTTGTTGCTGAGGACCAGCCGCAGCAGGGCGATGCCCTCCAGGTAAACCTCCATGTAGTCGCGGCCTTCGGCATCCTGTTTGATATCGAAATACGGGCTGATCGGTTCTCGTTTCATTGCGTGGCTTTGAGAGTAGGTGGAGATCGAACGCCGATCCGGTCAAATGGGATAGCGCAAACGAATTGCCATTTATGACAGCTATCGATGGCGGGGTCAAACAGCACGGCATCTCGCCCGGCAATTCTCAATCCGCTCGGGTTTGGTCCGGTAGCCCTTCCCTCCAGCCTTCTTTCCCAAAGTAAAGAAGGCTGCCATGAAAATATCGGCGCAGGCATTCAGACCCCCTTCGTCCCGCGCGGCGATGGGTTTCGCCATGCTCAACCCATCCTACTAAAAAACAATTGGTTGCAAGATGGGTTGAGGGACGAAATCCATCAATACAGGGCGAAACCGTCCGGGGATGTGAACGGTTACATACCGACTTTCATCGTCCGGGATGATGCCGACGACATGACCGTTAGGGCGATGGAGCCCTCTTCGGTAGAATGCCGGGACTTCAACCAGGAGAGAGGAAGAGGATGGCCAGTTTTCCCTTGCTTGCGATCGTCGTCGCTGCCTACACCCTGTTGGCCCGGGTCGCGCCGGGTTGGCTGAATGCGGTGTTGTTTGACTTGCCGCTGCTGTCCGGGGCGACGCTGTCGTTCCAGGGCGGCGATCTGTTGCTGGTGATCGGCCTGTTTTTGCTGTGCGTCGAGATCTACCGCGCCACCAGCAGTTCCACGGGGGCGATTCTCAACCATGTCCTGTCGCTGGTGGTGTTCATCATCGCCCTGATCGAGTTGCTGGTGATGCCGCGCATGGCCAACATGACCTTCTTCCTGATCGTGCTGATGACCTTGAGTGATGTGGTCGCCGGTTTTACCGTGACCATCTCCACCGCCCGGCGCGACTTGCAGCATCCATGAGCGCGGACCCGACGCCAGCGAATTTCCTGTCTTCCTTATTATGCCCACCTCCGAATTTTCCCTGATCGACCGCTATTTCGCCGCCCATGGCCCGCGCCGGCCCGACGTGGCGCTGGGTATCGGCGATGATTGCGCGTTGCTGATTCCTCCCGCTGACCAGCAGTTGGTGGTGACGATGGATACCCTGGTGGCGGGCGTGCATTTTTTCGTTCATGTCGATCCGGAAGGTCTCGGCCATAAGGCGCTGGCGGTGAACCTGAGCGATCTGGCGGCCATGGGGGCGACGCCGGCCTGGGCGACGCTGGCGCTGACCTTGCCCAAAGCGGACGAGGACTGGCTGGAACGGTTTTGCCGGGGCCTGTTCACCCTGGCGGATCGTTACGGCGTGCAACTGGTCGGCGGCGACACCACCCATGGACCGACCACGGTCATCACCATCCAGGTGCATGGCTTTGTCCCGTCGGGGCTAGCCTTGCGCCGCGATGGCGCGCGACCGGGCGATGGGATTTACGTCACCGGCACGCCGGGCGACGCGGGGCTGGCGCTGGCGGCGGCGTATGGCAGGGCGGCGGTTGTCCCCGAAGGTTGGGCTTATATCCAGCAACGGTTGGAACGGCCGGAACCACGCCTGGCCGAAGGCGTGGCCTTGCGCGGCGTCGCCAGCGCCGCCATCGACATCTCCGATGGGCTGGCGCAGGACCTCGGCCACATTCTGGAACGAAGCGGCGTCGGCGCGCGGCTGGAAGTGGACCGCTTGCCGCTGTCGCCGGCGTTGCGGGCCAGCCTGGACCCGGACGCCGCCCTCGTGACCGCCCTGGCCAGCGGCGATGACTACGAATTGTGCTTTACCGTTCCGCCGGAACGGATAGCGTGGCTGGAGAATGTGACGGCGGGTTGGGAATGTCGCTGCACCCGGATCGGTGTCATCACGGCGGAGCCGGGCCTGCGACTGATTCGCGCCGACAACTCCGCCTTGCATTTGCAACGTCTAGGTTACGATCACTTTGAGTGAGCGACTGAATATCATGCCTTCCAATGCTCCCCGGCGCTCCGGCTGGGACATCCTGCGGGTTTTCCTGAGCGGCCGGATGCTGACCGCCCTGCTGATGGGTTTTTCCTCCGGTTTGCCGCTGCTGTTGGCCACCGGTTCGGTATTGCAAGCCTGGCTGAAGGAAGCGGGGGTCGATCTCGGCACCATCGGTCTGTTCGCGCTGGTCGGGTTGCCGTACACGCTGAAATTCCTGTGGGCGCCGCTGCTGGACCGGTTCGCGCCGATTTCCGGCATGGGCCGGCGGCGCGGCTGGCTGCTCTTGATCCAACTGACGCTGATGGCGGCCATCGTCGGCCTGGGGTTCACCGATCCGACCCAAAGCCTGCCGCTGGTCACGCTGGCGGCGTTCCTGGTGGCCTTCTTTTCCGCCTCGCAGGACATCGTGGTCGACGCTTACCGCCGCGAGTCGCTGGCCGACGACGAGCAGGGCCTGGGCGCGTCGCTCTACGTCAACGGCTATCGGGTGGGAATGCTGCTGTCCTCGGGCGGCGGCCTGATCCTGGCCGACTTCATTCCCTTTTCCGCCGTGTATTGGGCGATGGCGGCGGCGATGTTGCCCGGCCTGATCACCACCCTGTTCTGCGCCGAACCGGACGTGCCGATGGGTACGCCCCGGACTTTGCGCGACGCGGTGGTGCAGCCGTTCGTGGAGTATTTCTCGCGCCAGGACGCCGTGCTGATCCTGTTGTTCGTGCTGTTGTACAAGGTCGGCGAAATGATGGCCAGCCAGATGACCACGCCGTTCTATCTGGACCTGGAATTCACCAAGACCGAGATCGGCGCCATCGTCAAGCTGTTCGGCTTTTGGGCGACGGTGATCGGCGGCCTGCTGGGCGGGGTGCTGATGCTGCGGCTGGGCCTGTACCGGTCGCTGTGGACCTTTGGCGTGTTGCAGGCCATCGGCTTGATCGGCTTCGTCATCCTGGCCCGGCTTGGGCACAGCCTGCCGGGGCTGGCGCTGGCCATCACCAGCGAGAACCTGTTCAGCGGCATGGCGACCACCGCTTACGTGGCGTTCATGGCGACGCTCACCAACAAGAAATTCACCGCCACGCAGTACGCCCTGCTCAGCAGCCTGATGGGCATTCCCCGGGTGGTGGTCAACACCCCGACCGGCTATCTGGCCGAGTGGCTGGGCTGGGAAGGTTTCTTCCTGTTCTGCATGGCGTCCACCGTGCCGGGCCTGTGGTTGCTGACCCGGTTTCGGAGCTGGATGGAGGCGGAACCCGCCGCGCCGCGCGGTTGATTCAGGTCAGCCGCAGGGTGGCGATCATCACCCCGTGATCCTCCGGGCAGGACTTGAGGGTAAAGCCCATCGCCCGGCACAGCGCCAACATCGGCTGGTTGTCGGCCAGGATTTCCCCAAACAACTCGCGGATACCTTGATCGCGGGCGTAACCCATCAGCCGGCGCAACAGCAGGCTGCTCAACCCCATGCCGACGGCATCCCGCGTCAGGATGATGGCGAACTCGGCGCGCTCCCCGTCTGGATCGCCGACCAGTCGCGCCACGCCGCAACCTTCCGGCGCTTGTCCCGGCCGCTGTCGCAAGACGCCCAGCGCCATTTCCCGGTCGTAGTCGATCTGGATGAGGCGGACCAGGTCGGCATGGGTCAATTCCTTGACGGTGTGCATGAAGCGCAGGCGAATTTCTTCCGGCGACAGTCGGGCGAAGCCGGCGACGAAGACCGGCTCGTCTTCCGGGCGCACCGGCCGGATCAGCAGGGCGCCACCATCCGGCAGCGTCACGGTTTCCTCCAGTTCGCGCGGATAGGGCCGGATCGCCAGCCGCCGGTGGGCCGGTCCCGCGAACGCGGCGACGCCGATCCGCGCGCCGCCCACCACGGCGCGGTCGGCCGCGGCGAAAAGAGGCGCCAACTCCAGTTCGACCACCTCGCCCAGATCGGCGATCAGTTGCGCCACCTTGGCCAGCGTCAGGGCAAGATCGTCCAGCGCGCTTTCGGTAACGCCCAAGTGTTGTTGACGTTGCCCTATCCAGCCGTGCCGGATCGCTTCCCGCGCCAGCACCGGATCGAGCGGCGGCAACGCGATGGCGTATTCGTCGGAAGTCGCCGCTCCGTCTGGCCCAAACCGCAACGCGGGGCCGAAGGCTGGATCATGGACCATGCGAATGGACCCTATTGGCGCTCCGGGTGGGGCAGGGGGCGCGGCAGTCCCCCCGTCCGGCGCCAGCGGGATGCCATGGGCGGTTAGGAGGGTTCGGGTTTCCGCCGTGGTCAACTGATCCCGACCTTCCGTCAGCGCGACCTGGATCAGTCGTCGCGCGGTGGCGAGATCGGCACTGAACAGCTCTGGCCGGTTGGGTGGCGTTTTCATCAAGGCGAGTTGGTGGCGCCGATGACGCCAGCGCCGCAGGAAGGCGCGGATCGCGGCGTTGGGGGTGTCGTAACTGGGAATGCCCTGGACTTGGAATCGTTGCCGGACCTCGCGAACGCTGTCCGCGCCCAGCCAGCAGGCCAGCACGCTGGGACGCGCGCCGAGGGGAGGGTGGGCGATGGCCTCGATCACCGCGTCGGCGGCAGCGGTGGCTGAAGTCAGCGCGCTGGGCGCGTGCAACGCCAACAGGCCATCGACTTCCGGTGCTTGCAGCAGAAGAGTCACGGCGGCGGCGAAGCGGGCGGGATCGGCGTCCAGGCCCAGATCGAGTGGATTGGTGGGCGCGACGCCGGGCGGCAGAAGGTCCGCCAGGGCCGCCTGGGTCGCGGAGCTCCATGGGGCCAGCCGACCGCCTTCGGCCAACAGCATATCGGCGGCCAGCGAACCCAGCCCTCGGCCGTTGCCGAGAATCGCCAGCCGGTCGCCGGTCACTGGCAAATCGAGTTCCAGGGTTTCGGCGGTGTCGAGTAGCTCCCGCAACGATGGGACCCGCAATATCCCCGCCCGCCGGAACGCGGCGTCGTAAATGGCGTCGGTCTGGCGAGAGGACGCATCGCCACCCCGACCGAGGCGCACCGCCACCACCGGCTTGATCCGCGCCGCCGCCCGCGCCGCCGACAGGAACTTGCGGGCGGTCGCCACCTCTGCCGGCAAGGGCGCGGAGAGCGTTTCCAGCACCAGCAGAATGACGCGGGTGTCGGGATCGTGGCTCAACCCATCCAGCACTTCGTCGTAGTTCAGATCATCGCCGTCGCCCAGGGCAAGGATGCTGGAGAAGCCGATATCCCGAGCGGTGGCCCATTCCAGGATTGGCGTCAGCACCGATCCCTCGGGCGCGATCAAGGCCAGGTGGCCGGGGCGGGGAAAGATCGGGCTGAGCGAGGCGTTCAGGCCCCAGCGTGGCGCGATGACGCCGAAACTGCCCGGCCCCAGCAAGCGCAAACCCCGCGCGCAGGCCATCTCGCGCCAGATTCGCGCCTCGTCGCGGGAACCGGCGGCGGTGGCGATGAGGACGATTCGAGCGTCTTGCTGGCCCAGCGTGGTCAGCAGTTCGGGAACGCCGGGCGGCGGCGTGGCGATGACCGCCAGTTCCGGGGCGAGCGGCAGATCGGCCAGGCGCTGGTGGGCCGGCATGTCATGCACGCGCGAGTGACGACGGTTGACCAGGAACAGGTCGCCCTTGAATCCGCCAGCCAACAGATTGCGGGTCAACGCCGCGCCGATGGAGCCGGGTCGCTCGCTGGCGCCGATCAACGCGATGGAAGCGGGGTTGAACAGATACCGCGAGAGGGTAGGCATGGCCGTCACTCCTGACCGGAACGGCTCAGGATATACGGCGCGGCGTGAGGGAATGCAATGGGCGCGATGGCTAGCCTGGGCAATCGCGGATCGGCCTATGATTGGGGGGCGCGCCTGTTTTGTCCGGTAGCCCTAAAGGGGCTGTCCAAAAACTCCCCTCGCCCTTTAGGAGAGGGGCTGGGGGTGAGGGTTTTTTTCAACGACATGCCCAGTTGCCGCAACCGTTTGGCCATGCGTTCGGCCCGCTGCGCGTCCTTACCCCTGCCATACCTTAGTTTTGTTCCACTGCTTCCAGACCGAAACCCGTCCCTACGATATGGTGGAATATCCGAGGGACGATGTGGCTATCCCTCCAATGCGTCCCGCCAGATTCCGGTCCAATACCGGGTTACGGTCAGGGGCAGGCCGGCCCACAGGCCGAACCAGTCCGCGTTGGACAAATGAGTCCCGAACGTGCGCGAGTGAAAGGGGACCAGCCATCGAGTCGCCGACTCCCGGCTACACTGCATCAGGCCACTCAGGATCAGCACCTCGTCGATGGACGGCTGGCCGGAGACATCGTTGATCACTCCCGTCAAGGTCAACAGGGCCTTGCGGAACAAGGTGAGGTTTTCGGGAAACTGCATTGCCCCGGCGGTCCCCAGTTGGTCCAGCAGCGTCATCAGCCAGTCCATGCCCGGAAATGTTCCCTGGCGCACTTGACGCAGACCCGCCGCGACGGCGGCGCGCAGGGCCGCTGGGTCGGACGGATTCCCCAGCGCCGCGAGCGCGCGGACCATGCCGCCCTCGTCCTGGGTCAGGGCGCTCGCCACGGCCTGCACCACAGCGACGCGCTGCGCCTTGTCGAGCGGCGTGACCAGCGCCCAGTCCAGGATCGCCAAGCGGCCATCGTTCGTCGCGAACAGGTTGCCGGCGTGGGGATCGGCGTGAAAACAGGCGGCCGATGAGGGGTTGCTCCAGAACGGCTTGGCGAGCAGGGCTTCGATCAGGAGCCGCGCCAGTCGTCGCCGCTCGCCGGGCGACAAACCGGGATCGGTCACCTTGCGGCCCTCGACCCGTTCCATCGCGGTGATGCGCGCCGTGCAAAACGGCAGCAAACCCGGAATGAGGACCGCTGAGGAATTGGCATGGAACGCCGCCGCTCGCGCCAGATGGATTTGTTCGCGGTCGAGGCGGATTTCGTGCGCCAACAGCCGACGAATGCTGTCGAGCGTGTTGCGATAATCGAGCGCCGGCAGTTGCCGATCCGCGCAGCGCTGTTCCAGAAAAACGCCGAGCGCCGCCCAGATTTCCAGTTCTTCGTGGAGTTGTTCCTCAACGCCGGGCCGCAGCACCTTGAGCACGCCCGAGAGCGGCGCGGCGCCGGCGAGGGGACGCCAAACCACGGGCACCACCACAGCGACGCTGGCCTCCGCCAGCGCCGTCGGCGCGACTTCAAGACCCGCGACCGTCCCCAATTCCCGCTGGATGATGGCGGCGATCTCCACCATCGGGGTAGTCGGCTCCAGCGATTCCAGCCCTTGCAGATTGGCGCGCAATTCGGGCGCCAGGCGCCGGTCGCGCGCCACCACCTGTCCCAGCTTGTGCAGGGTCGGGCAGCGGCGGAACAGGGTCGCCAACCGGCGCGCGGGCGAGGTGGCGCGCGGCAGTCGCAGTTGCTCGGCGAGAATAGCCGCCTGCCGTGGCGGTGACAGCCGCTCCAGAAAGAACCGCAAGCCGTCCATCAGCAGGGGACGATAGGCGGCGTGGGCCTCGGGCACGAACCCGGCGATTTGCAACTCCTCCAGCAAAGCTTGCCGGTCCAGTCGGCCGCTTGCGTTTGCCATCGGTCATCCTCTCTCGTAGTCGTGCGTTTCGGTTTCGCGCCGCCGTTGTTCCAGTCGGAAGGTGAGCGCCAGCGCGCCGCCACCGGCGATCAACAGGCTGAGCAGTACGCCCAGGTGTTCGGCCAGATGGGCGAAAAATAGGGTATAGATCTGAATCACCAGGAAGGTCACGCCATAGCCGGTCAGCATCCGCATGGCTAACCGCGCGCCCAGCCAGACCAGCGTTCCATTGAAGCCTGCCCACAGCGCATTGAACACGACTCGTTCGGCGATTCCAGCGTGATACCACCCATGACTGGCCAGATCGAAATTGCCGAACAGGGACAGCAGCCACAGCGCCATTTCCGCGAAGAACAGCCCGGCGGACAGCCAGATTTTGCAGAATCCCCGATACCGCGCCAGCGGCCCGGCTTCGCTCTGTTGGTGGATGACGGCGACGGCGATCATGACGAGGGCCGCCATCAGGAAGCGCAGCGGGTAGTTCATTCCGAACCAGTATGCGCCCCAGCCGGAAGCGTAGCCGGTGAAGCCGCCGAACCAGGCGAAGAACACCACGGCGCTGAGCACCAGCAGCAACCCGTTGCGCAGCGCGTAGCTCAAACCGATCAGCAACACCAGATCGATCAGCAGCAGGGCTGGCCAGTTGCCGGAACCGGTGGAATAGATCGCCCCGAGGGTGAAGGTCAGGCCGATCAGCAGCAAGCCGCCCAGCAATTCCACGCTCAGGCCGGTCCAGACCAGCAGGGGACGAGCCTGCTTGAGCCATTGCCCGCCGCCGAAACTGGCGAGCGTGGCGACGCCCAGCAGCACCGCCAGCTTGGTCAGCGTGAACTCGAACAGGGTCCGGCCGAGAATCACCAGGCCGGCCATGACGCTGACCGCGCCGAAGATGAGGAACCAGCGGCCCAGCGACCGCCAGTTCCACCCTTCGGTGGGGTAGCGTTCGCGGAGTTGCTCATGAGTCGTGGCGTCCAGCACACCCTCGCGCAGCAACTCGTCCAGTTCCCGGCGGACGCGGCGGTTGCGGGATTGCGGATTCATAGCTGGCGCTCCCGGTAAGCCTGACGCTCGAAACCGTAGCCAAGAACCATCGCCAGCGCCCCAGCGATGAGGAAAAACGCCCCGGCGGACAGCCGGTCCCAGAAGTGCTCGAAAAAGCGGGTGTACAGGTCAATGGCCAGAAACACGATGCCGAATCCGGTGAAGCGGGCGTCGCGCAGCCGGGCGCCGACGACGATTTGCCCGATGCCGACGGCGGTGAAGAGCAGTACCCAGCCCAGCGGTCTCCCGAACAGCGTCAGGAACCACAGCGACAGGTTCAGGTACAGCAGGCCGAAAATCAGGTACAGCCCCCCGAACCCGGCGCAGCGTCGCAAGGGACCGGTTTCCAGCCGCCATTCATGCCAGAGACCCAGCCCGATGGTTGCCAGCGCCGCCAAGGCCATCAACCGCTCGTCCTGAATGTCAGCGAAATAGGCGCCGTGTCCGCCGTAGGTGTGCCAAGAACCCAAGCCGTGAAAGAACAGCAGCAGCGCCAGCAGCAATGGCCAGCGCAGGTAATAGCGATAGGCGGTCAGGGCGGCGAGCACGCCCGTGAGCAGCATGATCGTCGGGATGGTCCGGCCTCTGGGTTCGCCGCCGAACGCGGTGTGCAGCAGCACGAAAGCGCCGAACGCCGCCGCCAGGCTGGCGGTGATCAGCACCGCGCCGGTGAAGGGATGAAGCTGCTTGGGATCGGTGGCCAGCCGCGCCCCGAACCACCACAGCCCCGCGCCGATGCCGCCGAGCAGCAGCGCGGCCAGCAGGGCGGATTGCGCCATCATGGCGATGAAGGCCAGCACCGCCAGCCCGAGTTGGAAAATGGCGAACAGCCCCAGCCATTTCAGCAACGCGGTCAAAAACCGACCGCGCGTTTCGTAGCGCGGCAGCAAAACGTTCAGCAGCGACCGGTCGATCAATCCCTGTTGATGCCAGTCGGTGACCTCGCGGGTCAGCAAGTCGCGGGTGGTGGGCAGCATGACGGATTTTCCGGGTAGGGATGCACCCTCGAAGTATATGCCCTTGCAAGGGTCGGATCGGTGGTAACCGTTCAGATCCCCTGGTGGTTTCGCCCTGCATTGATGGGTTTCGCTACGCTCAACCCATCCTACGACTACGACCTGACCGATGGCGGGGCGTCGTTCAACCGGCGGCGCTGGGCCAGCGGACGATGACCCGCAGTCCTCGGCCCGATTCGGCGTCCTCCAGTCGAACGCTGGCCCGGTGACGGTCGGCGATGCGCCGGACGATGGCCAGCCCCAGCCCGCTGCCGGGCGCGGCGGCATTCGCGCCGCGATAAAACCGGTCGAACACCCGTTCCCGCTCCGCCGCTGGAATACCGGGTCCGGTGTCGCTGACGGTCAGCACCGCCTCGCTTCCGATCGGCTGAACCTGAACATCCACCTGCCCGCCCGCCGGGGTGTAGCGCAAGGCGTTATCCACCAAATTGCCCAGCAGGGTGCGTAGTTCGCCCGGATCGCCGGCGACGGTGGCCGCGTCGCTGGGCAGCAGACCCAGATCGAGATGGCGGTCGTCGGCGATGGGGGCGAACTCGGCGACGACCCGTTTGGCCAGCGCCAGCAAATCCACCCGTTCGGCCGATCCGGTGGTGGACGCAGTGTCCAGCCGGGCCATGGCCAGCAGTTGTTCGACCAGGTGCGAGGCGCGTATCAGACCGGCGCGCAATTCGGCTAGCATCTCCGCCCGTTCCGCGTCGTCGTCGGCCCGTTGCGCCATCTCGGCCTGAAGCCGAACCGCGGTCAAGGGGGTGCGCAATTCGTGGGCAGCGTCAGCGACGAACTGGCGCTGGGCGTCGAGGGTGTGCCCTAGCCGCGCCAGCAGGTCGTTGAGGGCATGGACCAGCGGGGTGATTTCCGCCGGCAGTCGTTCCGCCGCCACCGGCTCCAGCGCATCCGGTCGGCGTTGTTGAATGTCGGCGGCGACGCGGTGCAAAGGGCGCAGGCCAGCGCCAACCCCAAACCAGATCACCAGCGCCATGCCCGGCAACAGCAACAGGAACGGCGCCAGGTTGCGCAGGGCGATGTCGGCGCTCATCCGTAACCGCAGCCGCGCCGGCTGCGCGACTTGAACGATGCGGTCGCCGACGTGCAGCGCGAACAGCCGCCAGCGCTGATCGCGCCAGAACAGGTCGGCGAAGCCGGGCTGGGTGGCGAAGGGCAGTTCCCAGTCCTTGCGGGAGACGTACAGCAGACCGCCGCCGCGATCCCAGATTTGCACCAGCAGCTCGCCTTCTCCTTCGCCCGTCTCGCCGCTCATCGCCAACGCCAGCAGGTTTTGTCGCCGCAGGGCCAGCGCCGCTTGCTGCAACTGGTAATCGAACAGGGTGTTGACCTCGGCGCGGGCCTGACGGTAGGTGGCGTAGCCGGCGATTCCCAGCACCAGACTCAGCCCGACCAGCAAGCCGAGCAGCAGGCGCTGGCGGATGGAGGTCACGAGGGTTCTCCAAGCCGGTAGCCGACGCCCCGCACGGTGCGGATGACGCCGGAACTCAGCTTGCGGCGCAGGTTGTGGATATGAACCTCGACGGCGTTGCTTTCCACTTCCTCGCCCCAGCCGTACAGACGGTTCTCCAGTTGCTCGCGTGACAGCACCGCGCCCGGCCGCTCCATCAGGGCGCGCAGCAGGGCGAATTCCCGCGCCGACAATGCGACCGGCTGGCCCCGGTATTCGACCGAATGAGCGGCGGGATCGAGCCGCAGCGCACCGGTTTCGATCAGGTCGCGCGCCCGGCCGGCCTGACGGCGCAGCAGCGCCCGCATCCGCGCCAGCAGTTCGGCCAGATCGAAGGGCTTGACCAGATAGTCGTCGGCGCCGCTGTCCAGCCCCTTGACCCGGTCCGGCACGGCGTCGCGGGCGGTGAGAATCAGCACCGGTACGGTCAGGCCGCGTCGCCGCCAGCCGTTCAGCACCGCCAGCCCCTCCTTGCCCGGCAGACCGAGATCGAGCAGCACCAGCGCGTAGTCGGCCGTTTCCAGCGCCCGTTCCGCGCTCCGTCCGTCCTGGACCCAGTCCACGGTGAAGCCCTCGCCGCGCAAGCCTTTGCGCAGGCTGTCGCCGATCATCGGGTCGTCTTCCGCCAGCAGGATGCGCATGGGTTCAAGGTAAAGGTATTGGGGCAAGAGGGACGTTGGTTTTGAGCATGGAGGAACCTCAAAACCCTATTTACACCTCAATTCATCTATCGGTCCAGCCAAAAGTACCTCCCTATTCGCCCATGATCTTGTTAGCGGAAGTAGCCTTGGTCGCGATCACGGTTGGATCGCGGCCAGGGTTATTTTAGAAACAATGGATTAAGCACCCGCCATTGTGAGACGACATTTAACGATGCAAACAACCATGGATGAAATTCTAAGAATTTCCCAGTCGCCACGCTGTCGGTACAAACTGTGTTGTACGGTTGCCCGATCTGGGGCACATCCGGCAGCCATTAGGACAGGGCGAAACAACCCCTCCGCGCATCTCCAGAACCTCTACTCGCACCGCCTTGAACAGCACCCTCATCGCCTGTGTTGGCCGCGCTCGGCGCCGGCGTGGGGTTTCGTGAGCAGTGTTAAAATCGAATTGATCGGGTTCGGACGAATCCCACCGGCACCGCGCGACGCAGCAGATGGCTCTCCTTCGCTATCAATCCCTTGTTTCAAACTGAAACGGTATGAAATTGTCTGTTTCAAATTGAATAGGACTTACGCATTGACAAGCATCGTATAATGTGCATATCCAGTCAAACCTT
>ERZ761607.3564-NODE-3564-length-14855-cov-10.709865_pt1 | contig 14855 bp, 21 predicted proteins | sample MGYA00511164_ERZ761607 | MGnify/ENA primary metagenome ERZ761607 (study PRJEB28899, sample SAMN02445080) | bioreactor sludge metagenome | biome: EBPR sludge | place: Australia: Brisbane, Thorneside Wastewater Treatment Plant | collected 2011-06-22 ...
GGTGGCCGAGCACCATCCACCACGGCCACATGGGACGTATGAACGATGCCTTCACGCTCGGCGAAACGTCGGGCAGCTTGTAGAGCCCGACGCCGAACTTGTAGTTGGTCGCTGCGTGTGCGCCGCACGAGACGAGCAGCGCGACAGCGAACACGGTACATACGGACGCCTTACGGGCGCGACTTCTCCGTGGGGTCATCGCATATTGCCTTGTGCGTGTTGCCAAACCTGGGGTGCCACTCGGTCTGCACGCGGCACTGCACGCGCTCGATCGTGCATCCTGCCTGCCCGATGGTGGCGAGAGCGACGAACGCCAGCGACAGTCCGAACGCCAGCCAGAAGCCCGCCTCCTTCATGTCACGAACTCCTGGCGTGGGGGACGGGGTAGCCGGTCATGCCCTGCACGACGCGCGGCATCGGATCGCGGGCGTTCTCGGCCTTCATCTGCCGGCCGTAGTGATCCGTCGTGGTGCCGTCCATGCAGTCCTGCACGTCCTGCATCCAGGCTCCGATGATGGCGCCGCGTACGGGCTGCCCCTCGTGGGTGAAAAGCTGCGGCCCCTGCATCGCCTTCATCACCTCGATGGCGTCGCGGATCACCCGCTTGTGCTCGTTGAGGTTCGACTGCTGGTGAAGCATCTCGGTGGCCAGCGTGTGCAGGTGCCCGAGCATGGCCTGCCGGAGGCCCGTGTTGGGCACGCGCTTGATCGCCTCGTGCAGACCGTCGATGGCTTCCTTGATGCGAGGCAGCGCGCCGACCCGCAGCAGGTTTTCGGCGTCGGGCATGGGAGAGTTGTGCATGGTAGCGGTGTCCTTTCGGTTAAGTGTCTCATCGTACAACAAACGCAGACATCGGGCAACGCCCGCGTCCGCGAGCGGGCGCTTATCCTTTGGTCTGAGCATCGCACTCACATTTCGCTCGGTCGCGGGCTACGCCCGCCCTCACATTTCGCTGCTCAGCTTCTTCAAGATCTTCGCCGCAGCCTGCGTCGCTGCGCGCTTGGCCGCCGGGTTGATCGGCTTGCCCTGCAGGTTGCGCAGGTCACTCGCGTCGTGCACGACGATCTGCTCGTTGAGCGTCTTGATCACCTCCGCCAGCTTCGGATCGTCCGCCACGTTCAGCGAGGGGAGCAGCTTGGCCAACGACTGCATGTGCTCGAACGTCTTGGGCCTCACCCCCACCCAATCCTCGGACGTGATCTGGTCGTGGAACTTCTGCACCGCATCGTGGATGCGATAGAAGACCGAACGTAGCGCGTACCCCAGCTCGTCCTTCACGCTCTCGTCCACCGCCTGCTTGAGCTTGGCGAGCCGGCCGTTGGCGAGATCGACACGCAGGTCGCCGCTCTCTGGCACCGGCGAGTACGTGACCTCGAACGTGAAGCGCTTGCGCACCGTCTCCACCGGCGGGTAGTCCTTGTCCTTGTAGAGCTTGCCGAGCCGGCGCTTGTTGGCGCGGTGCTCTTCGTAGCCCCGAAGGAAGTCCTCGACCGTGTTCCAGAACTCTTGACGGTGCGTCTCGAACGTGTCGTTGAAGGGAAGCCACTGCTCGGTCGGGAGTAGGCGTGCACCGTCGTCGCCCCACGGCAGCGTGATCTCTTCAAACTTGCGCCGGGCCTGCTTCACCGTCGCGTTCATGCGGTTGGTGAGCTGCTTCGACACGAGCGTCTTGGTGTACTGACCGACGCCGACCTCGGCGCCCATGAACTTCTCCAACTCCTGGCCGGCGCGGGCGTCCTTCACGCGAGCCGTGTAGATCGTGATCTTCACCTTGGCCAGCAGCGCCTTGGTGTGCAGCGCCTCGCTCGCCGCCTCGTCCAGCTTCTTCGACATCCTCGTCTCCGTGACTGTCAGTCACCACTTTGGCGACCGGGTAAACAGCTCCAGCGTCTCGCCGGTATCGACATGCACGAGGCGCGTGACCCCGAGCACCACGTCTACCCCTAGCGGGTTTTCCTCGGATACTACGCACAAATTGGTGAACAAACCAACAACACAGGCCAGTTCGTGCGACACGCCGTTCACTTCTCCGATGGTCATACTACGGACGGCTGTGTCCGTGGCCGACCCGCCGCTGCGGTACGCACAGACCGCCAGCGACACGCACTCGGCGATGAAGTCAGTCGTCGTCGGCATCGCCTCCGCGACGCGCTCTAACGTAGCCGGCGGCAGCAGCTCCATCACCACACCCAGCTCGTCGGCGAGGCGCTTCGCAACGACGAAGACCTCGCGCATCCGGTCGCTGTCCGTGCGTACTACGTACGACCCCTCGCCCGGAATGTATAGCCTGTCGTTGAAGCATCCGACGAACTCGGGCACGTTCCCATCGCCGGGGTCTGCCGGCGCCCGTGCCACACCGCTCGGCTCGATCTGCAGGATGGACAACCCCTTGTAGCGGATGACGGCGTCATGCACCGTGAACGGAACGCCATCGGCCTGGCTGTCGCACTTGGGGTAGTACGGGACAGCCATGCCGTACCGGCAGTGGTAGTCGATGGCGTGCCCGGTCGCGCTCAATCGAGCGAGCGTGTACTGCTCGGCCTTCTTACCCGGCCAGTGCTTCAACCCGACCGGCGCCACTCCCGAGCCGGGCGTCATCGCGCGCTTCGCCAGCTTTTGGTACGACTTGTTCATGCGCTCCGCTCATGTGCTTGCGTGCTGCCAACAACGCCCACGTATCTTGCTTCTCCGGCTCGTCAAGATCGAGCGGGACACACTCGCCGGTGCTCCTGTTCACGAGATACGTTTCGCCTAAGAGTTGACGTGCCGACGTGAATTGCCACACAGAATGGTAGTTATCGCTGTTGTCGGCGATCATGGCGGCAAGGCGGCGAGCCGCGCCAACCGCTTGCACGCGCTTGCTCAGACGCCCCTTCAAGCCGGCAGGACGCTTGCGACGGAACACGAGCGCGTCGACGACCGCGTCGGGCTTAACGCCGTCGAGAAACAGTTTCGTCGCACGGGCGATGTTCTTGTCCACAAGATCCGTGTCGCCGAACGACATGGCTTCGCCGACCAGCGCCAACTCGCCGAACGCGTCCTGCACGTCCTTGCACATGGCCTTCATGGCGTGGTCAATCGCAACAGTGTCGGTACGGACATCGTACGCAACCGGCCCGTTCGACGTGGGCTGCCAGATCGTGGTGCGCCCGGCGGACTCTTCGACCACGTACGTCGAGGAAAGATCGGCGGCGACGCGCACGCTTCGCACGCAGGACGTGAAGCACTTGGACTCCTGGCCCAGGCGAGGAAGCTCTGCGACGCCGGTGAGCGCGCCCTTATCGAACCGACGTGAGCCCCCCTGCAGACTGCGCATCCGGGCGCGCGTGGTCTTGCTGTCGACCCACTCGTGGTTGAACGACGCCGACGCGTCCCTGCAGTGGTAGACGATCGCCGTGTAGTGCAGAATGACCGCGATGGTTTCCTGCGGCTCGGCGAGATGCGGCCACTTCGCCATGTAGCGCACCGCGTAGGTGTTGTTGGCGATCTTCTTGCTCGGCTTGCGCGTCTTGAACTTCGCACGCAGGTCTTTGAAAGTTCGGTTAGACATTGTGCTCGTCCGTGTTGGGCTGCTCCAGTTTGCGCAGCATGTGCTGTACTTCGAGAGGTAGCCCCATGTGTACGATGTACGAGAGGACGGCCAACTCGGTCGTGTGCTCGGGGAACAGCGCCTTGGCGTACGCTTCAATCGACGTGACTGTCAGTCGCTTGCCGTCGACCCACCACTCGCTAATACCATTGGCGATGTTGATCACGGCGGGACCATCACGTCGATCCCGCTTGCCGTGTCGGCGCCACTCCGTAACGCCGGTCGCCTTGTTGATGTACGCAGGCTCGGTGTCGTGGTGCACGACGCCGTTGACATAGTGCGTGCGTACGCCGTGCTTGTCGCGCCAGCCGTTGGCGGGCACCACCTTTCCTTGTGGGTTCATCTCGAACACCGCTCGTTCCTCCACCATCCGCCTGCGATCCTCGGCCGTGCCCCACGCCGGTATGTTACCCGGCAGGTAGATCAGCACTTTCCTTGTCGGATCGGACACGCCAGCCTCGCTGCTTGAAGAGCCGCTGTCGGGCGTACTCGCACAGTATCTCGATGTCGCCCGGCAGGTCGAAGTGAATGATGTACGCAACGACAGCGGACATAACCGACGTGTAGCTGGCGTGCTCGCCCTCGATGCTCCTGTCGAGGTTGTTGCGCGAGGCGTACCAGTACCACGCGATGTTCTCGATCCAGCCGCCGCGCTGCCCGTGCTCGTTGCCCATCTCGGCCAGCCACTTGAAGTCCAAGTACCCCTTGTAGCTGATCGCGCACGGGCCACCGTCCGGCACGTCGGTAAGGGTGTTGTTCTTGTAGTAGTTGAACACGCCCTTCCAGCTCTCGTCCGTCCAGCCGTCGTAGCGTACGCCGCCCTTCGCGTTCCTGTAGTCGTGGACGTGGGGCATCAGATCCTCACACTCTCGTGGGGTGCATTGTCCACGCCGCAGTTTGGGCACTCGTCGTCGACCCGGCAGTCGTACACGTCGTCCCACTTCTCGCCGCACCCGCGACACTCGTACGAGTTCTTGTACTCGACGACCGGCCACAGCACCTTGCGTATCTTCGCGGCCCGCTCAGTGTCGCCGGACTTCTCCGCCCAATTCGCCGCGTCTTCGAGCGCCGACCTGAGCCAGTCGCCGTCCTCCGGTGGTGACAGCCAGTCAGGGTCCACGCCCATGTGCTGCACGAGCATCATGACGGCCTGCACGCAGGCGCGGTGGAACCGTTCGGTGTTGGTGTTCACGTCGCTTTCTCCTTCGCGCTTTCGCGCAGCTTGTCCAACTCGTGTTGCGCTGTGTGGCCGGGGGCGCCGCCGGTCATGTAGTAGGCGAGCGCGCCGCACTCGGGGCACTCGCCGACCGGGACCGTGCAGCCGGCTTCCAGGCGGTCGTAGAGGTCGTTTATGAACCGCGTGTCGCACGCGAGCCCGGTCCACTCGCAGTTGTCACACTCGACGGGGAACTCGCCCTCGTGATAGACGCCCGTTGTCGTCGACATCACACACGGATCCTTATGGTCTGGCCGTAGGGTGCGACAACGTCAGTCGTCGCCACCCACAAGACCGGGAACTTCGGCTCGTTGTTGAAGGCCGTCACCATGTCGGTGAGAACCACCGCGCAGCACGGCTTGATCTTCTCCTTCTCAACGTACTTCCACGCGACTTCCAGATCGGTGCCGCCACCGCCGCCCGGCTTGAACGTGATCCGATCGTCGGGCTGGAACTGCTGGTGCTCGTTGACGCGAGTGTCCACCCACAGAACGTGGGTCACGCTCGGCCGCACGGTCTTGATGATAGCGCTGATCTCGGCGCCGAAGGCGGCCAGCTCCTTGTCGGAGATCGAGCCGGACGTGTCGACGATCACGACAAGCGGCGAGCTGGGCTGCTTCACCAGCGACGGCATGATGATCTTCGACGCGTCGAACCTGCGAGACGGGCGACGGTACGACCAGTCACCGGCGAGCACGGCGGGACCATACTTCCCTACGATGAAGCGCCGGAGCTGCGAGGCCCAATTCACCTGCGGCTTCCCGTACTTCTCGATGATCCGCTTCGCCAGACCCGGCTCGTTGCCGATCGCCTTCGCCGACTGCGCCGCCTGGAGAACCTGGGCTGTCAGCTCGCGCTCGACTTCCTCTTCGGACATGCCTTCGGCCTTGACCGCTTGGTCGAACGCCTCGGTGTCGAGATCGCCCGACAGGTCGGGCGAAGGAATGTTGGAGCGGCCAGAACCCGGCTCGGGCGAAGACGGCTCGTCAGGCCCAGCTCCATCGGAGCCGTCCCCCCTGTCGCCCTTGTCGCCTTTCTGGTCCTGGCCGCTCCCCCCGCTGCCGTCCGGTGACTGCTTGTCACCGGGGCGCGATCCCGACTTCTTCCCCTTCCCGTTCTGCGGTTGCTTCTGCCGCGCCTTGTCGAGCTGATCGTAGATGTCCTCCCACGAGCGCTCGACACCCAGGTGCGGATCCAGACAGATCGCGCCCGGTATCGGTTGTGCCTTGCCGGCGAGCACGTCGCACATCTGGTCGATCGTCATGCCCTTCCAGTACGAGAAGTCGTGCTTGTCTTCGAGCAGGGTGCGGTTGATCACGAAGTCCTGCGCGATGTTCGCCAGCAGCGGATCGCGGTCGCCCCGACGCAGCATGTGCATCAGGGTCTTGTGTCGCGTCTCGTGCGCCAGCGCCATCATGATGTGGCTGGGCTTGAGCTTGGCGACGAACTCGCGGTTGTACTTGATGACCGTCATGCAGTCGGTCGCCATCGTCGGCACGCGGTTGTCCTCGACGATCTTCATGGTGGACATGATCGATGCGTCGAAGATGGCGCGGTTGAACAGGCCCGCAACCGCGAGCCTGATCTTGTCCTCTACGCTCTGCTCGGTGGATGCGGGCTTGCTCATTGTGTGGTGTCCTTTGGTACGGTAAGCGCGACTGCTCAGTCACACGTTCAGGCGGCGAGGCCGACGCCGGCCGTGGCGAACTCCCGGTACTTCTGCAGCAGGTCGATCCGCTTGAGGATGAACTGCGCCTTCTGCGGACGGGCGAGGACCGAGCGGAAGAACACGCCGATCAGCTCCTTCGGCATGCGCTCGACGTACTGGAACGCCGTGTCGAACTGCTTCTGGTCCGCGATGCGCTCGACGATGAGCAGCGATTGCAGGTAGCTCGCCGCCAGGTCGTTCGGATAGACCGCCGCGCCCGTGGGGTTGGCGACGACTTCCTCGAAGCTGACCAGCTTCTCGGCCATGCGCAGGATCGTCTCGAACTTGAGCGCCGCCGCGTCGCCGACCACGGCCGACACCTGCAGCATGCGGTCACGAACACGAACGCCCGTGTCGTCGGCGTGGTACATCACGCGGCTGACGAACTCCCAGGTGCGCGGCGTCGGGTTGCGCCCTTCCTCGTCCTCCACGTCGACCTCGCCGCAGATCAGCGCCGGGTTCTGCTTGAGCGCAGAGATCACCAGCGGATGGAACTCGGAGCGGATGGCGTAGGTCTCGAACTCGTCCCACGTCGGGCCGACGTACTCGACGATCATCAGGCGGTTCGCCATCGGGCGAGGCAGGTCGTACGTCACGCCACGGTCCTGCGGACGATTGCCGGCGCAGACGATGCGCGTCCCCTCGGGCAGGCAGTATTCGCCGAGGCAGCGATCGAGCACGAGCTGGTAGGCCGCCGCCAGGATCGTCGGCAGGCCCGACGTGATCTCGTCCAAGAAGAGAAGCACGGGCTTGCCCGTCGCCTTGTGCACCGCGTTGACGCGGGCGATCAGGTCCGGCATGAGGCGCTGCACGAAGTCGCCCTTCTTCGCCGGCACCGGCAGGCCGCCCAGGTCTTCGGGGAGCATCTGCGACAGCCGCACGTCGACCATCGCGTAGCCCAGCTTCTCGGCCACCTGACCGACGATCGCCGACTTGCCGAGGCCGAAGCCGCCGAGGATGAGCAGCGGCACATCGGTCGCGACGCTGGTCTTGATCATCATCTCCAGCCCGCCGACGCGAACCGTGTTGTACTTCTGCTGGGTGTTCTTCGCCATGTTGGTTTCTCTCGCTCTTGCTAGGGGTTTCTAAGACGCAGTCGTCCGCCGGGTGACTGTCTGTCACTCGGTCGTTGTTCACTCGGTCTACTGTGTTGGGATCGTCGAGCTGGGCAATCTCGACTGTATGAAGATTATACCCCAATACGGGGTGCAAGTCAAATCGACCGGCGTCTCTGCGGACGCCCGTCACTACGAAAGTCTAGCGCGCTCGTCGCGATTTCTGTTTCTACGCGCGCGGGGCTTGATCACCCATACGCTGCCAGCTTGTGTGCGTTCTCGGGGGTGGCGAACTCGATGATGAACTCGATGAACGTATATTCGATATCGTTCACCCACCACGCACGAGCGCCGTCCGCAAACTCGATAGCAGGTCCGTCGAGGCGATGAAGTTTCCCGTTCACCCACCACACACGAGTGCCGCCCGCGCCCTCGTACGCAGGCCCGTCGATACGATGAAGTTTCCCGTTCACGTACCACTCACGGGTGCCGGTCGCAAACTCGATAGCAGGTCCGTCGAGGCGATGAAGTTTCCCGTTCACCCGCCACTCACGGGTGCCGTTCGCATATGTAGTAGCCGTTGGCGTGGTCATGTCACATGCACTCCGCTAGCTTATCCACGAAGTCGGCCGCCGCCAGCGTGGCCTGCAACTTGTCGCTCTCACTCCCTATGAAGACGAGCAGCGCGCCTGGGGTGCCCACGCTGGGCGTGACCGTGATCGACGTGTACGACCGGAACGATTGCAGCTTCGCTTCGACGCGCTGCTTGCGCTTCTGTGCCCCCTCGAGCCGCGCCATGCTGTAGCGCATGGCGAGCGGATGTTGCTTCGGAACGAGAAGCGAAATCCTCCACACGTCGATGGTCTCCCACCTGCGCATCCTGTTCGCCGTCTCGACCTGCCGCTGCGCCGTCTTGCGCAGCATAGCGCACTGATAGACGAGCCCGCGCTGCTCGATGAACCACGTGTGGACATCGGGATTAGCGGGAACCGCGTCTTCCGGCAGCGCCGCGACGGCGTCAGCGAGCATGGTGTCGAAGTTCGTGCCCATGGTGTAGCTCTTCCCTTGGCGGCGCCCGACAAACGCGTAGGCGAACGCGTCTGCTAGGTCGTTCTTCGTGTGGTGACTGTCAGTCACGGCGCGTCACCGCCGACAGCACTGCGTACTTCTTCGCGGCAAGCTGCTCGGCGAGCCAGTTCAGGCGCATCACTGCCGACAGTGGCTCGTTCGCCGACCCTACGGTCGTGAAACGAACAGACCATCGCCGGCGGGCAGACACCGCACCGCTGCACGACGGTCCCAACACCACCAGGGCATGGCCGAACTCACGATCGATGAGCGCGGCGGGCCACGCCACATCGACGTAGCCAGACGGCGCCGCGCGCTCCAGCTCGTGCGCCTCCCATGACGAGACCTGCACGACGCCGGTAATGGTGTGGACGCCCCAGTTCGGGCCGTACTTGTACGGCTCCAGCCGCAGGTCGAAGCCGGCGTGGGTCCACGCCATGGTCTCGAAGCTCACGACGCCCTCCCGCCACCTTCGGCGCGGCCGACACATTTGAACGTCAGCTCGCCCGTGTGCTTGAGGTAGGGAACCGACGCGCCCAGGATCGGGATCGAGTGGGCGATGCCGACGTTGCTCTGCACGCCGGACGAGAAGCCGACCTCGACGGCCTGCGCCTGCAACCCGTGGCAGTGGTGCTGCGCCGCCGCCCAGGTGGTAGCCTTGGCCTCGGCCACGCTCGACATGCCGGTCACGTCCACCTTGAACTTGCCGTCGTGGGTGGCGCGGACGGGAGCGCCATTTGCCGGGGCGTAGAGGGGGGCAGGACGGGCAGTTGCAGTTTCGGCTACATGGGTAGCGGGGGCATGGCCGCAGCCCGCCAGCGCGCCAGCGCCGGCCGACAGGAGGGCTATCAGAAGGGTCTTGCGCATGGTGCGCCTCTCTTTTGCTTGAGTTGTATGGACGCAGCACGGCAGGATCGTAGTCGATTTGGGTGGTGACTGTCAGTCGCCCTCGCGCCGAGTATCCCCAGCCTGCGCATCCAGCGTGCGGTCCCACGTATCGTAGGTGCCACGCGGAAAGTTGGCTGCGCGCTGTTCAGCGCGCTCGCGCATCGCTCGGGCGACCTCGGTCAGCGCAATGACGCAGTCGAGACGATCGGCGAACCGGCGCTCGATCTGGCCATTCGAGGACAGCGACACGGCCTGCGGATGCGTCACCGGCACCCACACGACGGGCTCGCACCCGCCAGGGCAGTGCTCGACCCAACACTCGTAGCCGGCGTGCTCGAAGATGTCTCTGTGCATAACTGACCCTGGCACGCCTCCCTCCCCTCGCTCGTTGTGTTTGTCAGTGGACCGTACAGACGGCGTACTGTGTGACAAGCTCGGTCATCGGGTCGCCAGCGTCCTCGATGGTGTCCAAGTCTGCGAGCACGCGCCGCTCGATGGCGTCCGCCATCCGCTTGTTGCGTGCGAAGTCGATGTCGTAGATCGCGCGCCGGTAGTCGTCGTGGCTCACGAGCGCGTTGTAGAACGTCACGCCCGTCACGATGTTGTGCAGTATGTGCGCGTCGTTGTCGTTGGTCTCGTCGATCTTGACGACGCGGTAGCGTGGGTTCTTCTCGGCGGGCTTGGGTCTTCTCTTGGTCTTGCTCATGACTGGCAGTCACTCCCCGTTCTCGTTCACCGGCCGCACGCTCACGATCCTGGGCTTGCCCGCTCTCTGTATCGGAAACGTGCCACGAAACCACGTCCAGAACGCCGCTCGCGCTTTGCGCTCGGTCGGCTCTACCGAGAACCAGGCGCTCTCCACGCCCCAATCTCGATAGTAGATTTTGTACGTGAACTTTTGGCCTTTGAGGTTGTACTTCATGACTGGCAGTCACCCGTTGTTCGGTTGTTCCTCACACGCTCCTGACGACGCGGTCGTATTCGGCCGGCGCGTTGGTGCGAAGCACGTCGAGCGCCCTGACGTGTAGCGGGTTGCCGGAAAGCACCTTCGCCATGACGTGCCGCCATGCGGCTTTGTCGTTCTCGGAGAACGGGGCGATCGTCTCGTCGTCCTCGGCGTAGATGCCATGCAGTTGCAGCTCGGCGCGGCAGTTGTGACCGCCGACATCGACGAACAAGTCCCAGCCTTCGCGGCGAGCCGCTGCGCTGTCGTCGTCGGTCCAGCCGGAAAGCAGTGGGTGCTCGCCGCCCATGCGGGTCTCCTGTATGGTCTGCGTTTCACTCTCTCTCTGGTGGTGCGTGCGAGGCTCGGCCGAGTGCCCCGTCTCGGTTGTCCTGGCCGGTGACTGTCAGTCACTATTCGGCGGATCGGAGGGGCACTCGGCTTCTGCGCTCTCGTCTGCTTCGATGGGCCGGGCTCGGTATCAGCACCGCGTCTCCTTCGAGCATTTGAGAAGTATAACCCGAAACGCGGTGCAAGTCAAATCGAGTGGTGTCGGTAGGGACTGGTTACGAAGCAACGGATCGCAACTTCGCGCCCGCTGGCTTCGCTGCGATCGGCCGCGCTGGGCGTGCCGGCGGGCGCGGCGGAACATCAACCGGCTCCACACCCGCCTCCCCGATCACGGCATGCTCCACTACGGCCTCGTTGGCGCCCTCGCCCCACGCTGTTTCGATAAACAACGCCAACCGCTCGCGCGCTTCGCGGTTGCACCACGTCACTGCCAGCGTGCCCTTGTGGTCGTGCAGCTCGATCACTGCGCCAGCAAACCACTTGCCGACGCTCGGGCTCAACTGGTCCGCCATGTGCAGCGCTTGGCTGTACGCCATCAGGACACGGAACAGCCGCGTGCTCTCCCTGTAGCAAGATACGCGAACGCCGAGGGTGCTTCCGTAGTCCACGTCGGCGGGCGGTATGCTGCGTGTGTTCTCTTCGTCGATTTCCATGCCAGTACCCTTCGTTCTAGGGGTTCACTTCTTCACGAGCGACAAGTGTGACTGCGGCAGCTTGGGGCGCTTGCCGCTCAACGGTACGCCGTCGTCGCCCCAATCGATGTTGCCCTTCATGTGCGCGCTCATGGCCGCACGCGCCGCACTCAGCTTCGGCAGCACGTAGTAGCTACCTTCGGCGTTGCGCTGCTTGAACGCGTCGCCGAATATCTTTTTCAGCCGTCGAACAATCTTGTTGCGCGTCGTGCGGTTGCGCGCTCCGAGGTAGCGGTTCGCAGCCCGTGTCAGGTCGTTCATGTGGTCGCCCGTCAGCGTTATGGCGCCGTCCTGCCATTCACCAGATTTCATGTTGGCGATCACGCCGGGGTTCTGCGCGGTCGGGTCGTCGTATATGATGCCCATCGACATGGCCTGGATCATGAAGCCGTCGATCGTCCCTTCCGCCGTCTCCACCTTCTGGTCGATCAAGGCGTCCGTCGTCGGCACCGTGCTCGCCGGCCGCCATCCGGTAAGGTCGATCGTCTCGCAGTAGTACGCGAACGCCGCTATCACGTCGGGGTTGTCGATGGCGTCGTGGACTTTGTCCCAATACTCACGGTCGCGCGCTCTGTGCGTCGACACGTCGAACACGGCGAAGCGGCGGGCCATCGGGCCGGCAGGCACGACGAAATCCTCGTTGCTGGCCATTATCACAGCCATGCGGTTCGGTGCGCTGTACGGCTCGCGGTTCTTGCGCTCAATCACGATGCTGTCCGCCGTGATCAGGTCTTTCAACGGGCCGCGCACGCGATGGTCGCCGGCAAAGAAACTCTCTTCGGCGAACAGGATACGCACGCCTTCGAGGATGGAGTTGAAGTTGCCCGTGACGTGCTTCTGCTGCGAGACTTTTTGCGACGCTGGATCGAAGAGCTTCATGAGGATCTTCGCGAAGCTCGTCTTGCCCGTGCCTTCCTCTTCGGAGTGCAGCACGACCGCGACGCCGGGGTTGCTCGCGGGGTTCTGCCACAGCCACGCGCAGTACCGTATCAGCCACTCGTAGTAGTCAGTGTTGCTGTTGGCTATGACCTCGTAGACCATGTCGAGCAGGATGTCGCAGTTGCCCGGTCGTGACTGCACAGTCAGCCCCGAGAACGTGTTGATAGCTCCGTCCACGATCGCGCCGAACGGGGCGGATATGTCGCTCTTGGTGCCCTTGTACTGCGGGACGGTCGGCACCCACGCCTTGAGCTGCTTGTCGGTGAGCCCGGTCACGTACTGCAACGCGCTGGAGTTCAGCTCGCGCCGCTCCTGCAGGTCGTAGAAGAACATCTTCGCGCCTTCGAGGTACGGGATGAACCGCTGGCTCATGCCGTCCGCCAGCAGACCCGCGCCAGCGAGCTTGTACGTGCCATACCCCTTGGGCTTGAACAGCGCCGGTCCTTCGGCAGTGATAGCTGGATCGAGCGCATCTGAGACTTCGATGCTCGTGGTGAGCGACGGGTCGGCGGGAGACGGGTCGGCGGGAGACGGGTCGGCGGGAGACGGGTCGGCGGGCGCTTGCGCATATGCCGCAGCCTTGTCCGTGCGGATGATCGTCTCGGGGCGCATGTGTTCGGGGATGCCCGCCCGGTCGGCGACCTCGCGCGCTGCCCTGCGCACGGACGCCGTCGTGAGCAGGCCCCCCTTTTCGCCCACTCGCGCGCCCTCGCTGTCTTTGCGCTCCTGCTGGTTGCTGGCCTGCTCCAGCAAGTCGAGGTTGTCTTGGACGGTGTACGCCGCGTTCGCCTCGGGCACCTCGGCCATCGTGTCAAGGAACACCTGCACGGCGTAGTTGGGGTCCGCGCCGTCCGCGACAGCAACGGCGATAGCGCACGCGATGCGGAAGCACCCGTCGCGCTCGAAGATGTTGAAGGTGTCCCCTGGCTTGGCGGTGCGCGCGAGGAACGGGAGGATTTCGGATAGCTGCTCAAGATCACGCGCGCCGGCCCGCACGAGGGCTCTGCGAGGCTTAGCGGCTCTGGCTGCCGCAGCTTGCGTCGGTGTGGGCGCTGGGACGGCTGCTTGCGCCTGCATCGCGCCGGTGACTGTGGCAGTCACGGGGAGAAGGATGGCTTCGATCTCGGATCGCGAGTGCAGGGCGCCGTTGCTGATGACGTAGACCGGGCGCGGCGGCAGACCGGGCTTGAGGTTGTACGTGCCGGGCAGGCGCATGTACGCGCTCTCGACCGTGAACTTCGACTTGTCGGCCACGAGCTTCACGTCTTGCGCCGCGATGGCGACCGTGAAACTGGCGGCGAGCGCCTTCCACGTCTGTGGGTCTATCGCTTCGTCAAGCTCGACATGGACGTGGATGCCGCCCCCCGAGTTGACGTACGTCGGCTCCAGGCCCAGCAGCGTCTCGAAGGTGTAGCGAGCGGCGGCGAGAGCGCCTTCCTGCGTTTCGTAGCAGGGCGCACCCGATTTCGTCGTGCCTCCCGCCTTCACGTCGATATCGAACCAGAAGCGGTCGACGGCGCAGACGTTGGCGTTGGTGTGCTGCTTGGCAATCGCCGCTTCCAGGCTGGAGCGCTTTCCCGTGCTCGCGACCGACAAAGGGACGAAGCTGGCGTAGCTGGCCCAAACCTCGGCCTCGGCGTTCTTCGGGTCGTGCGCGAACGCAATGGCTTGTTGCACCGTAGCGCACTGCCATGCCCGCGTGGGCGCACTGGAGCGTGGCCAGCGGAGGCCGATGATTACGTTCGAGGCGTGCGCGGCCCAATTGTCGAGAAACGTCTGGTTCTCGTTGTCGTTTGGTGCGCCGAGAGGGTTGACGGAGGGTGCGGTCTGCGGCATAGATATTCGGCCTTCGGCTGTGGTTGGAACAGTCGTCGGACTTGCAAGGCCCGTGCGCTCCTGGCAGAGCGGCGGGCCTTTTTCTTTGCCCCGGCGAACGTGGGTGACTGACAGTCACGAAGCGCGCGAGGCAGATAGTTGCACGTCGAACGGTGTATGAGCGGACAACGTAGCCCGATTTCGGCCCCGAAGTCAAATAGGGAATTGAAGAACGAAATACGACAATGATTTGGGGTCTCCGAGGCCAGTGTTTGCGGGCCTCGGCGCGGCCCATGTCGTATTATGTATTATTATGATGTAAAATAATATATATACATTCGTGTGTGCGCGAGCTGGATGATCTCCTTGTAACTGGTTAACGATGATTTGGTTAACGATCTCTTGAAAAACCCTTAGCGAATGAAAGTGTGAGAAAAGACCCTCAAAATACGGCGAATAGGACACGAAAAGCGCTTTTGTGTCGTGTCGTGTCGCAATTAACGCCTCAGATGATTTCGCTGGACGTTGCCGCCCTCGAATGATCGAGGCAATGATCATCGACGTGACTAGCACTTTTGGCGATCTTCGTTA
>ERZ761607.3566-NODE-3566-length-14851-cov-5.111517_pt1 | contig 14851 bp, 12 predicted proteins | sample MGYA00511164_ERZ761607 | MGnify/ENA primary metagenome ERZ761607 (study PRJEB28899, sample SAMN02445080) | bioreactor sludge metagenome | biome: EBPR sludge | place: Australia: Brisbane, Thorneside Wastewater Treatment Plant | collected 2011-06-22 ...
GACGGAGACGGAGACGGAGACGGAGACGGAGACGGAGACGGAGACGGAGACGGAGTCGGAGACGGAGACGGAGACGGCGTGTTGCGTTACACCGTGTAACGATCCAATTGTCGGGCTGTACGAACCGGACGGGGCGGGAGGTGGAGACGAAGCTCGCGCGTTGGATCGAGCGCGGAGTGCTCGCGGCGCTCTTGTTCGCCGGGCTGCTCTGCCCGCAGGGGCCGCGTGCGTTCTACGCCTCGCTCGCGCTCGCCTTCGTCGGCATCGCGGGCACGCTCCTCCTCGGCGCCGCGCTGGTGACCGCGATCGCCGAGCGCAGCACGTCACGCTTGCAGGGGCCGCGTCGGCTCCCGCGCTTCGCGGGACGCGCCGCCAAGGACACCACGCTCGCAGCGCTCGTCGCGGCATCGCTTCTCGCATGGCCGCTCGCGCGCCTCTCGGCCGACGAGCCCACGGGCCTCGTGTGGGACGTCGAATCCGCGGGAGGCCTCACCGCCGTGATCCTCGGCAACCTCGGCGCGCTCGTGGCGCTCGACGCGTGGCTCTACTGGAAGCACCGCCTCCTGCACACCCGCGCGCTCTTCCCCTTCCACCGCGCGCACCATGGCTACCGCGACCCGACCGCGTACGCATCCTTCGCGGTCGGCACCGTCGAGTCCGTGCTCACCTTCTGGCCCATCGTGCTGCTCGCGTTCCCCTGGGCGACCCACTACGCGCCCGTCTACTTCGCGCTCGTGGGCGGCTTCGTGCTGCTGAACTTCTACCTCCACTGCGGCGCCACGCTCCGCCTCGTCGAGGCGATCCTCCCGCGCCTCGGCGTCAACACCTCCGCCTTCCACAACCGCCACCACGCCAACGCCAACGTGAACTTCGGCGAAGCGATGATCGTGTGGGACCGCGTGATGGGCACGAACGAAGCCGCGGTGGAAGCACGCCGCGCTGCGGTCAGTCCTCGGTGAACGCGAACGGCGAGTCCGCGTCCGCCTCGTGGCCGAGCACGATCGGAGGCTCCACGTCGTCGCAGGTGCCTTCGTACGCGTAGCGCGCGTCCGACTCGTAGGGCTCGTCGCGAACGACGGTGCGAACGCGGGACGCGACGAGCCGCCCGCTCTCGTCGTACACGCGTTCGAGGGTGCGCGTCGGCGTGACCTCGCGCCGAACACGTCCTTCGCGGTCGCGCTCCACGGACCGCGACCGCGAAGGGGCGCGCGCAGTGGGGCTGCCCGCTTCGTCGGGCCTGGCGACGGACTCCGTTTCCGCGTGGTCCGGTGCCTCGTCGAACGACGGCACCTCCTCTTCCGGTACGTCGTACGCTTCCACCTCGTCGTCGAGCTGCCTCGCGACCCGCTCCGCAACCTCGTTGCGGTCTTCGATCGGCTCGGCGAGGAGCTCGTCGAGCAATCCACGCGGGGCGGTCGGCGTCGGTGACGGTGTTCCGAGGTCCTCGAGGCCGCTGGAGATCACCTCGCCGCCGTCCCCGTACCTCACACGTCGTCGCCACGCGTGTCCGCCCTCCACGACGTCGTCGAGGGTCTCGACGAGGTTGCCTCGCGCGCCGTAGGTGCGCAGCCGCCGACGGCTCCAACGCTCGACGTGGCGATGGCCGTCGTGGGTTTCGTGGGTCTCGTGGCCTTCTTGGAGGAGCTCCACCACACGTCCGCGCTCGTCGAGTCGCACGATTTCGTCACGCCGCGCGACCTCGCGGGCCCCGCGCTCGTCCACCACCCAGGCCCGATGTCGCAGTCGACCGTCGGCGTCGCGTGTCGTCTCGGAGCGCTCATCGCCGTTCGTGGTTCGACGCCGCTCGATTCGGCGATCGATCCCGTCGGTGACCCACGCCTCGTGGCGCCACTGCAGGTTTCGTTCGCCCGACTCCGCGATCGTGTGCGTGCCCTCGCGGCGACGTTCCACCCACACGCGTCGGAGCCAATCGCCTTCGCCGAGCGTGTGCGGATTCCGCATCCGCTCGAGCACGTGCGACACTTCGAGGTCGGCGCCGCGATCCGACTCGAAGAACACGTCGAGTGAGCCGCCGTCGAAGGTCCCCTCCGCACGCCCCGAGGCCGAACCGTCGGAGCGGCGCACCACCACCACGCGGCGCGCGCCCGCGAGCCGATGCTCTTCGTCACGCTCGCCCCACGGGTCGCGGACGTGCACGCGCACGACGCAACCGCGACGGCACGCGCGTCGCGAGGTGCCTCCGAACACGCAACCATCGTGCGGCAGCAGGCGCTGCAGCTCGGGGCGCTCGGGACTCGACCACGAGAGCGTGGGGAACGAAGGCGCCGCGGTCGCTCCGAAGTCGACGTCGCGCCGCGACGCGCGCTCGGACGCGCAGGCGATCGTCAGCACGGTCGCGAGCACGACCGCCGGAGTCGCGAGGCGAGTGCACGGAGCGCGGACGGTCACCGTCGCGACTCCAACCATCGGGCCCGCGCGCGGCGGAGCTCCACCGGGAGCGGCTCCCACGCGCTCGCGATCGAGGAACAGACGTGGAACCGCACGCGGCCGCGGGCGATCCCGAAGAACCCGATGAAGCGGCTGCCCACGGCGTCACGGCCGTAGGGCTCGCTGGTGCACGTGTGGTGCAGGAGCGTCAGCTCGTCGCCATCGTTCAGGCCGCGCGGCCCCTTGAAGACACGAACGATTCGCACTCGGATCGGCTGTCCGAGATGGTCCGAGTCGATCGGCTCCGCGACGTCGAGCACCTGCACTTCCGCCACCAAGTCCGCATGGGCGAGGGCCTCTCCGTAGCTCCACTCCGCGCAGCTGCACGCGCGCGCGACGGGCTCGCCCACGAGCGCGCCGACGCACAGCAGCGTCACGAGGAATGCGAGCGAACGTCGCACGCGTCGAGGGTAGCCTCGATCCTCCGATTCCGTCGCTCCGCGAACTCTCGGCCCTCGTCGTTGTCGGAGCCCGCGTGCCGACCTACCCTGCCGTGGTGCCGTTCGATCGCAGCGCCTGGCGCCTCCTGCCCTCGGAAGAGGTGATCTGGGAGGGCGCGCCGGCCGCGGTGCCGCGCGAGCGGATGTGGGTCGCGCTGCCGCTCTTCTTCGGGGCGGTGGCGCTGGTGTCGTTGCTCTTCTCGCAGCTCTTGGTCGTCGCGGAGCTGCCCGGCACGAACAACGCGATCGCGGTCGCGAGCTTGCTCGCCGCGTGTGCGATCGCTGCCCTCGCGGCGCCGCGTTGGCTCTTCGGGGATCTCGCGTACCTCGTGACCGACAAGCGGGTGCTCGTGCGCCGCGGGCGCTTCGTGCGTTCGATGGAGCGCCGCAAGCTCACCTACGCGCGCATCCTCTGGCATCGCTCGGTGCCGGTGGTCGGTCACCTCGAGCTCGTGGTCGCCGTGCCTTTCGGACCACTCGCGCGCCGGCTGCGGCTCGTGCTGCGCGACGTGCGCGAGCCCGACCGGCTGCTCGCGTTGGTGCGTGACGAGCGCCCGAGCGAAGCCGTCGGCGATCGCACGGTGCCGCTCGCGGATCGGCTCGACGAGGACGAGCTCGTCGAGTGGGGCGGACACCCGCAGGGCTGGCACCTCGGTTGGCGCGAGATCGCGACGACGGCGCTCGGGCTGCTCGTGACGGGCGTCGGCGTCGCGTACGGCTACCGCAACGTCGGCATCTTGCTCGACCTCGAAGGGCTCGGGCTCGCGGTGCGCTCCTCCGCGTGGGCGATGCTCTTTTCCGCGGTGTTCATCTCGTGGGTCTGCATTCTCGCGATCGGGCTCGGCCTCGTGTGGCACGGCGTGATCCGCGCGCGCCGGCTCGGCGCGGACACCGAGTACCTGCTCACCGATCGACGCGTGCTCATCCGCCGCGGCGCGACCGAGCTCTCGGTGGAGCGCTCGCGCGTCGTGGAGGTGGCCGCGCAGCCCGCGCCGGGCGGGCTCTCGCATCTGTTCCTCGTGCTCGACGCGCCGCAATCGCGCGCGCTCGAAGACAGCGGCGCGCTGCGCCCGATCCTGCCCGCGCGCGACGCGGTGCCGCCGGTGCTCTTCGAGCTCGCGGATCCGGAGGGCGTGCGCCGGCGGATTCTCGGTAGGGTGAGCGCGGCGCCGAGCGCGTGACGCTCACCGCGTTCGATCGCGCAGCGCGACCGGCGTCTCCAGCCGCCGGCCGCCCTTGGTGCGCGCGACGCGTTGGGCACCGTAGATGCTGCGGTGACCGGTGAGGAAGTAGGCGACGACCGCGACGATCACGACGTGGGGGAGCACGTTCGCGCCGAGGAGCTCGACCGCCATGACGGAGAGCGCGATCGGGGTGTTCGAAGCGCTCGCGAAGACGGCGGCGAGACCGACGCCCGCCGCGAGCTCGAGTGGGAGACCGAGCGCGGGTGCGAGCGCGTTACCGAGCGCGGCGCCGAGGAAGAAGAGCGGGGTGACCTCGCCGCCGAAGAAGCCGGCGCCGAGGGTGATCGCGGTGAAGAGCAGCTTGAGCGCGAAGGCGTACTGCGGGAGCGAGGGATCCTCGAAGGCGCGCACGATCGTGGGCACACCGAGGCCGAGGTAGTCGTCGGTGCCGACGAGCTGCCAGAGCAGCACGACCGTCGCGCCGCCCACGAAGAGCCGGTAGGGCAAGCGCACGAGGCGCGCTTTGCTCCAGGTCTTGAGCGTGTGCGTGAGCTCGATGAAGACCGCGGTGACGAGCGCGACCGCGAGCGCGAAGAGGAGCCATTTGCCGGCGACGAGCGGCGTGAGCTCGAGCGCGTCGGGGGCGGGGTAGTGCGTGTGTCCGATGCCGAAGGCGTGCGTGGTGCGATCGCCGACCACGGCCGCGACGAGCGCGGGCAAGAGCGGGCGGCGCTCGAAGCGGCCCACCGTCGCGACCTCGAGCCCGAAGAGGAGACCCGCGATCGGGGTGCCGAACACGGAGCCGAAGCCACCCGCCATGCCCGCGACGAGCAGATCGCGGCGCGTGCGCGGAGAGACACGCAGGCGATGCGAGAGCGCGTCGGCGAGGCTCGCGCCCATCTGCACCGCGGTGCCTTCGCGGCCCGCGCTGCCGCCGAAGAGGTGCGTGAGCACGGTGCCGATCAGCACCATCGGCGCCATGCGGGTCGGAATCGGCGGCGTGCTCGGCGTGACGTCGTGAGGCGCACGGAGATCGCCGATGACCTCGGCGCTCGCGCGCGGCTCGTCGGTGGGCACGTCGCGCGAGGAGGTGCCGCCCGATCGCTCGACTGCCTCGAGCCCGTGCACGCTGTCGAGCACGAGGTCGTTTCCCGCGAGCACCGTGCTGCCGAAGCGCTCGTAGAAGAAGCCGATCGCGAGCCCTGCGACGGGGAGCGCGAAGACGATCGCGAGGTGCTCGCCGCGAAGACGGGTGGCTTCGTCGAGCAACCAGAGGAAGAGGGCGGACGCAGCACCGCAGAGCAGGCCGACGATCGCACCGAGCAGCGTGCTGCGGCCGAGCTCGATCGCGCGCTCGCGTCGTTCGCCCGCGCCGAGCCACGTGGTCGTGCGCGACGTGGACACGTCGTTCGAAGGTGACGACGGAGTCGGCTTCGGCGACGAGGACGAACGCGCTCGTTTCTTCGCGGGACGCGGCCGCTTGGACGTCACGACGCGACCGTCGCCCGTGGAGGCGCGGGGGTCAACGAAGCGCCGACGTCACCTGGTCGCTTCGACGTCGCGGTCACTTCGACGTCGCGTCACTTTCGACGTCGCGGTCACTTCGACGTCGCGGTCACTTCAGCTTCGGCGGAGGCACCGGCACGCCGCTCGCCGTCACGCCGACCCCCGGCATGGTGCGGAAGTCGTCGTCGAAGTCGAGCACGCTGGACGTCACGCTGCCCTCGTAGTCACCGGGCTGCGGCACGAGCTGCTGGAGCTGCCACGCCTGGCGGTGCAGGCGCTCTTCGGTCTCTTCGAGGTGATCCCGCACCCCCGCCACGAGACGGATGCTCGTGAAGACCGCGCCGAGGCAGAGCACCACGAGCGTGACGTGCACCGCGAGCGGGCTGTCGAACGACATCATCTGCGGGATGATGCGGAGCTGACCTTCTTCGAACACGTACGAGCGTGGGAGCACGCCGGTCCACTCGAGCATCGCGGGTCCGAGGATCGCGAGCGCGGCCGCGAGACCGGCGAGCCGTCGACCCTTCGCGTCGAGGTAGAGGATGGTCGCGGGCATCGACGCGAGGACGATCACGGGCGTCATCCAGAACGGGCCGAACGCGAAGGTCATCGGCGCGATGCTGAGCAGGTTCAGGAACGCCGCCATGCGGCGCGCGCGCTGCGTGGTCTTCGGTTGCGAGGCGACCCAGTACTGGAGGAAGCCCGCCGCGAACGCGAAGCCGAACAGGAGCACCGCGAAGCCGGGGCTGCGGATTCCCATCCAGATCAGGAGCGGCACGTAGAGCGCCCAACTGAAACGCGCGATCGCGATCGAACGCGCGCCCATCCGGCTCACCTTCGCGCGCGCCCGCACGAGCGCCTTCTGCGCGTCGGGGGGCAGCTCCTTCGGCGGCTCGACGAGCAGCTTCATCACGACGTCGAGCGCACCTTGATGCTGCGGATCGAGCGCGAGCGCGAGGCCGGCTTCGCGCATCGCCCAACGGTGCCACTTCACCGCGTCGCGCCCGCCGTCGCGCGCCTTGCGCTGCGCCTCGCGCGCGGCGGTGGCGTGAATCGCGGCCATGCGTCGACGACGCTCGGCCTGTTGGTGGCCGTCGAGGTAACGCTGGATCGCGTCGTGGAGCTCACGCGCGGTCTGGAAGCGCTCGTCCGGGTTCACGCGCGTCGCGTGCACCAGGATGCTCATCAGCTCCGGGTCGACCTTCGCGTTGACCGCCTTCGCGCGCGAGGCGGGGTCGGTGCCCGAGAGGGTCTCGGTGAGCATCACGTGCGGCTTGTCGAAGCGGTGCAGCGCCTTGTGCGTGAGGAGCTCGAAGAGGATCGCGCCGAGCGCGTACACGTCCGCGCGCCCGTCGACGTCCGCGCTGCTGCGGATCTGCTCGGGCGCGATGTAGCCGGGCGTGCCGAGCACGGTGCCGACGCCGGTGCCGACCGCGGGCACGATCTCGGAGTCGAGCAGGCCGCCTTCCGCGGAGCCGAGCACACGCGCCACGCCCCAATCGAGCACGTAGACCTCGCCGAAGTCTCCGAGCATCACGTTCGAGGGTTTGAGATCGCGGTGCACGACGCCGCGGCTGTGCGCGAAGTCGACCGCGAGGCAGGCTTGCGCGAAGCCCGCGAGCAGGCGGCGTTCGGGGTACCGTTCGGCCGCCTCGGTGTCGCCGCGTCGGAACGCGAGCACGATGTCCGCGAGCGTCTCGCCGCGGATGCGCTTCATCGTGAAATAGGGATCGCCCGAGGCGGTCTCGCCGATCTCGTGCACGGGCACGATCGACGGATGCTCGAGCTGGCCCTGGATGATCGCCTCGCGGAGGAAACGTGCGCGCGCCGAGGGGTCGTTCGCGCGTCCGGGCAGCATCACCTTCATGGCGATCTGCCGGCCGATGCGGAGGTCTTGGTAGAGGCGGACCTCGCCCATGCCGCCTTCGCCGAGGACGCCGCGCCCGACGTACCGGTCGAGGTCACCGGCCTCCGCGGGGCGCGACGGCCGACCCATCACCGCGGCGTCGACCAGGGTCTCCGAGCTCGGACTCTCCGCGACCGGGACGCCGTCCAGCGTGACGTGCCCGAAGGCCAGCGTGGCCTCGTCGTCGTCTTCCGAGCTCGTCGAGTACGGTGTGGCGGGCAAGCGGAAGGAGTGTAGCAGGTTCACGAGGCCGTGCGTTTCCGCTCGGTGACATCGACGCGATGGGGGCGAAAAACCACGGTCCGGGCGCACCGTCGGTTGGCGGTGGATTGGAAAAAGTCACGTAAGATCATGGTGTTTGCGAGATGTCGTCGCAGGCGGTCGACGCTCGGTCGGATCGCGGACGGGGACAAACGCATCGGTGGACGCCTGCTGCGGGGTTCGGAGGTGGGCTCGGATCGGGGCCCTGCGAGGTCTCCGAAACGACCCCGGGGGGAGATAGGGCGCGTCCTGATCTCGAGCGCGTCACTTCGGACGTGAAGCTCCGTGAAGCTTCGTTGACGGGCAACTCGGGTCCGCAAACCACGGTTCGCGCGCGTCTTCCCGATGGCCGACGCGATCGCCCGCGAGACGCGAGCGATCTTCACTTCGAGCGAGTTGGCCTGCTTCTCGCTCAGGCGGACGGCCCATGTCGCACTCTCGCTTCGCGCTCGTCGCGCTCGTCCTCGGTGCCTCCGCCTGCTCTTTTCACACGACCGGTGAGGCGCACGCGCGCGGCGAGCTGCTCCTCGGCGAAGAGACGCTCCACGACGGCCGCACGCGCCGCGACGACACCACCCTCTGCAGCGCGCATCGCGAGCCCTACGTCGACGACTTCCTCGCAGGCGTCTCCACCGTGACCGACGAAGGCCGCCGCGTGCGCCTCGTGGTGGTTCAAGGTGTGGAGGGGCCGGTGATGGGGCTCGAGCTCGACGGGGTCGCCGTGGAAGCCGCGACGAACGGAGCGTGTGAGGTGCGTGTCCACGACGTCGAGCACGTGCGCGGCAACCTCAGCGTCGACGCGACCTGCGACGTCGTGGATCCCGCGACGGGCGCATCGACCACCTTCGTCGCCGACCTGCGCTTCCACGACTGCCTCCGGGACCGCGAGGTGCTCACGTACGGCGTCGTCGATCTCGCGGAGGTCCTCGTCGAGCTCGCGCGCGATCCCGAAGAGGCGGCGCGCCTGGTGGTCCTGATCGCCTTGCTGGGCGCGGGCGGCGGGGGCCACTGACAGCTGGCCGGTAGGGCGGCTTGCGAAATCGGCCGAGCTTCTTTTCTGCCCGGGTCCGCGGTCCACCACGGCCGGTTTGATTCGGCGGGCGACATCCGGCATGGGCACTTCGGGATGTCACCGGAGCCGCCCGCGTCGGATCGCGCGCCCGCCCTCGACGAAGGGGCGTTTCGTGTGCTGCGGGTGCTCGGGTCGGAGCAGGGCCCGATGGCGCGCAGCGAGCTGCTTCGGCGCGCGGGCGAGCCGCACTCGGTGGTCGCCGCGCTGGAGAAGGAGCACCCGAGCTGGCTCGCGCGCTCGGGCGAGAAGCTCGCGATCTCGGACCAGGGGCGAGCGCTGGTGGAGGCCGAGCTCACGCGGCGATCGCCCTCGCTCGGGCTCGACGCGTTGGAGGCCGCGCTGCGTGAGGCGACTCGGGAACGCCCGCGCGTCAAACGCGAGCTCGATCAGGTGCACCTGACGCTCGCGAGCGTGGCGCGGCGTGCGACACGGCTCGTGGAGGCGGGCGAGCCGGGGCGCGGGCTGCTCTTCCTCGGCGACGACGATCTGGCGAGCCTCGCGCTGCGCTTGCTCGGCCACGACGCGACGGTGCTCGACGTGGACGACGAGCTCGTGAGCTTCCTCGTCGAGCGTGGGATCGACGCGCGGGTCCACGATCTCCGCGAGCCGCTGCCGCGCGCGATGCGGGGTGCGTTCGGCGCGGTGTTCTCGGATCCGCCCTATGCGCCCGAGGGATTCGGGCTCTTCGGGAGCCGCGCGGTCGAGGCGCTGCGGAGCGACGACGCGCGCTACTGGGTCGCGTTCGGCTGGTCGCGGCGCGCGAGCGAGCGCGGCCTCGCGAAGCAGGCGCAGCTCACCGAGCTCGGCTTGGTGGCGGAGGAGGTCGTGCCGGACTTCGGTACGTACGAGGGCGCGGAGAGCCTCGGATCGAAGAGCGCGCTCTGGATCTGTCGCCGCACGCCGAAGGCGAAGCCGCTCGTCGCGCGTGGGGAACGCGACCTCTACACGCGGCGCCGACCGAAGAAGAAGTCGGCGGCTGACCCCGCCGATCCGACCAAGAAGTCGGCGGCTGACCCCGCCGATCCGACCAAGAAGGCGCGATGAGCGAGGAGTGGCATCGCGCGAGCGTGCGCGGTGAGGTCGCGCCGATCCCGTCCGCGAGCGTGGTGTTGGTGCGTCGGTCTCGGCAACCGCGAGTTGGTGGCGATCGGGACGTCTCGGGCGACGCCGTCCTGCTCCTGCGTCGGCATCCGGACCTCTCGTTTCACGGCGGCGCGTGGGTCTTCCCGGGCGGGCGTTGCGATCCGGGCGAGACGCTGGAGGCGGCCGCGGTGCGCGAGACGATCGAAGAAGCCGGGCTCGTCGTTTCGCCCGATGCGCTCGAACGATTCGCGCGTTGGACCACACCGGAAGGACGGCCGAGACGTTTCGTGACCGACCTCTTCGTCGCGTGGGCCCCGGACGGAGACGTGCAGGTCGACGGGGGCGAGATCGTCGAGGCGCGCTGGTGGACACCGCGGGAGGCGTTGCGGGCGCGCGACGCCGGCGAGCTCGTGCTGCCACCGCCGACCTTCGTGACTTTGGCGAGGCTCGCGAACGGCACACTGGCGCCCGGCGCCGTCACCGGTGTCGACGAGATCCTGCCCGTCGTGGTCGCGGTGGAGGGGGGCTCGTGCGCGCTCTATCCGGGCGACGCGGGCTACGCGAGCGCGGACCCGAGCGAGGCCGGCGCGCGCCATCGGGCGTGGCTGCTGGACGCGGGTTGGCGCTACGAGCGGTCGTGAGCGGGAGGCGACGCGCGATCGTGATGATCGTGGTCGGCGGTCGTGCTTGGCGATCGTGTTTGGCGATCGTGCTTGGCGTCGCGCCTCGCGCGGGGTACGCGTGGCCGCGGGTGGGAAGGTCCGCCCGCGCTCGTTCGTTCGCCTTCGTTCGACCTCGTTCCTCGATCGCGCCTTCGGTCGTGCCCCACGATCACGCGATCACGCTCTCTCGATGAAGCACCGTGCTCGTCTCTCGCTCGTCCTCGTCGCCGTCGCGCTCGCGCTCGGCTGCAACGACGCGCCTTCGATCACGGAGCGACGCGCGAGCGTGGTGGAGTCCGCGCCTCCGCCGGTGCCGGTGCCGCGCGCGTTGCCCGACGACGAGCGCATGCCGGCGTTTCCCTTCGTCGACGACCGCGAGCTGCTGCGGGCGCCGGCGCGCTTCGATCACCTCGTGCCGCGGCTCTCGCCGACCGGCCCGCGGTTTCGGAACCTCGTCTACGAAGCGAACAACATGACGATGCGCGGCGCGCGCAGCCCGGATGGCGCGCTCTACGCGAGCACGGGGCGCGAGATCGCGGAGCGCTGGCGTGTCGCGTCGGCGGGGGTGGCGAAGGTCTTCGCGCTGCGTGACGCGCTCTTCAGCCAGCAGGATCATCCGGTCGATCACGATCCGGTCGCGGTCATGATGCCGCCCGCGTGGGTGACGACCGCGGTCGCGCACGTGCTGCAGCAGCGGCCGATCACGCCGGTGAACGCGCCGCCGATCGACGACGACGAGGCGTGGGCCGCGCTCGAGACGCCTGCGCAGCTCTTCGGCAGCTTTCCGGCCTCGCAGACCCTGCACGAGGAGGCGACGCGGCCTCGGACGGTGCTCGCGCCGGAGCGGCTGCGGGTGACGAACGCGCGCCGCTCGGTGCACATGCTCGCGCGGGACGCGGACGCGATGGTGGCCGCCGTGCCGCAGGGCGCGGAGGCGGTGGCCGCGGCGGGGGCGGAGCGGATCTCGATCGGCGACCGGCGCTACTTCGGGGAACGACTGCGGCGCGAGCACGTGATCGTGATCGGGGTGGAGAACCCGAACCGCCACGAGATCGTGGACGAGGCGAAGGGGCTCGTGCTGCCCGGGATGGACGCGCCGGAGGAGGCGGTCGGGATGGCGCGACGCGCGATCTACCGGCGGCGGCTGCGCGACGGAGATCTCGCGATCGAGCGTTATCACCTGGGCGATCCGATCGAGCGTCGGCGCGCGATCGCGGTGCTGGAAGAGCTCATCCCGCGGACGGGCGGCGACCACTCGAGCGACGCCGTGATCTGGCTCTGGGTGCACGGCGGGCTCGACTCGCGCGCGGTGCGCGGCACGGACGCGACGCGGCACATCGGCATGTTCCGGCAGGAGGTCGCGGCGGCGAACGTCGACGTGCGGCGGGTGCGCTACCTGTCGAAACCGCACGTGCCGATCGGCGGGCGAAACCTCGCGCAGCAGCTCGACACCCACGCGCGGCGCTACCGATCGCTGGAGCTGCCGCTCAGCCTGAACATCGGCTCGGGGCTGCTCGCGCGGCTGATCGAAGAGCTCGAGGCGCGGCGTCCGGCGTCGGAGCGCGGGACGAACGGGGCCGGTGCGGGAGCGGCTGGGCAGGGGGCGGGCGCTCGTGGTACCTCGCGGCCATGAGCGAAGTAGCGAGCGAAGCACCGGTCGTCGATCTCGAAGACATCCGCAGCGGCGATCCCGCGCGCCGCGCGAAGGCGGCGGACGCGCTGCGGGTCGGCTTCGGGGACTTCGGGCTCGTCTACATCCAGAACCACGGCGTCGACACCGACCAGCTCGCCCGCTTCTACGACGAGCTCGTCGCGCTCTTCTCGCGACCGGAGGAAGAGAAGCGCACGTGGGCGCGGCCCGACATCTGGTACCAGCGCGGGTGGACGCCGCCGAACACCGAGCAGGCGGTCGTCGCGGGTGGGCAGCCAGACTTCAAGGAATGTTATTTCGCGGCGTGCGAGCCGCTCGACTCGAAGTTCCGTTTGATGTTCCCCGAGATCTACGCAGAGAACTCGTGGCCGAAGGACGCGGATACGTGGCGTGAGGACTACCTCGCGCTGGGGCGGAAGGTGCACGCGGTGGGCATGGAGCTGCTGCGCGCGTGCGCGCTGGCGCTCGATCTGCCGGAGGACGTGTTCTCGAAGGGCACCGAGGGCGGACCGCACGTGACGCGCGCGCTCTGGTACTTGCCGCTCGACGCGACGCAGGTCGGCACCGACATCCTCTGGGGCGAGGAGCACACCGACTTCAACCTGCTGACGCTGCTCCCGGGCGGGCAGTTCTTCGATCCGAGTGGCAATGCGTGCCCGCGCCCGGACGCGGAGAGCGGGCTCTACCTGCGCACGCGCGAGAGCGCGGAGCATCCGCGCGGCCGGATGGTGCACGGCAAGCCCCCCGCGGGCTGCATCGTCGCGCAGGTGGGTCAGCAGCTCGAGATCCTCACCGGCGGTACCTACCTCGCGACGCCGCACGTGATCAAAGCGCCGAAGACGCCGGGATACACCCGCACCGCGTTCGCGCACTTCATCCATCTGCATTCGGAACAAAAGCTGTTCCCGCACGAGAAGTTTCTCACCGACGACGTGATCCGCGCGTACGGCCCGCCGGTCTTGGCGGGCACGTATGGGCTCAAGACGCTCGTCGACATCGGGCTCGCGCCGAAGACCGCGCTCGAGAAGCTCGGCTACCACCACTACGGGCGCTTGGCGGCCGCGCGGGCGGGCTGACGCACGGGCGGGTCGATCTTCGGCGAGAACCTCGTGCTCGGTGCGGCGCGCGTTCCTTCGGGGCGCGCGCCGTTCTCATGCGGTGGTTCTCATGCGGTGGTTCTCATGCGGGTGGGCTTCGCTCGGCGTCCGCGCTTCGTACGGTCGGGGCTCGCGCGCCGTCGCGAACCGAGCACGAGCGCGACGAGGCCGAGCAGGGCCACGAACGAGCGGTGCGCGTTCGAGCCGCTCGAATCGCAGGCGCAGCCACCGACCATCTTCGCGTCTTGCGGCGGAGGCGGTGGCTCCTCGACAGGGACCTCCGTGGGCATCGGCGCCACCGGAACGCACGCGCCTTCCACGCACGAGCCGTCCTCGCCGCACGACGCGCCTTCGTCCGTCGTGCCGTCGCAGTCGTCGTCGACGCCGTCGCAACGCTCGGCCAACGCGGGGAGGACCTCGCCTTCGCAGACGGACCACGCGCCGCCCACGCAGCGCTGCAGCCCCGGCGTGCACGCGCCCTCGCTCCCCCCGCAGCGGCGTGACTCTCCGTCGGTGCAGCCGCAGCCGGGATCGATCACGCCGTCGCAGTCGTCGTCGCGTCCGTTGCAGAGCTCGGTCGCGCTCGGTCCGAGCCACGCGTCTTCGTCGTCGCAGTCGGCGAGGACCGGATCGGTGCCGCCCGGCACGCTGCCGCACGACGTGTGTCCGTCGCCGTCGCGATCGAAACCTTCGTCGATCGCGCCGTCGCAGTCGTCGTCGAAGCCGTTGCAGCTCTCGTCGACCACCGCGGTGACGATCGACGCGAGCACCGCGCGCAGCTCCAGCTCGTCGTCCGCGCGGTGGTGGCAGCCGCCGTCGGGCCCCGGCTCGCTGCGGCTCGCGTCGCAGCCCTCGCGCAACGCGCCGCTCGCGATGGCCGCGCGGTGGAGCGCGACCGCGTCGACTCCGTCGCCGAAGCCGACCACGTGCACGCGCACGCCGAGCCCACGCAGGCGTGCGATCACGTCGACCGCGGCGAAGCGCCGGCTCGGGTCGTGGGGATCGCACCACTGCCAGCCGTCGGTGAGCAGCACGACGTGCGCGGCGTGCTCGGGCGCGAGCAGCGGCGCGTAGGTCTCGAGCACCGCGAGCGTCTCCGCCATCGGCGTGTAGAGGCCGGTGTCGGCGGGCGGCTCCGCGAGATCGCGCAGCAGCTCGGCCGCGGGCCAGCTCCCGAGCTCGCGCACGATCTCTCCGGGCTCGCAACGATCGGGAAACGGAAAGAGCTGCAGCCCGAGCTGCGCGCGGTTCTCGAGCGCTCGCGCGGTCTCGACGAGCGCGCGACGTGCGACCTCCCATTTGGTCGAGCCGTCGAGCGCGCCGTTCATGCTCGAGCTGCGATCGAAACTGAAGAGCACCCGTGGCGGATCGCAGGTGGGCTGGGCACGTGTGAGCGAGGGGAGGGTGAGCGACGCGAGGAGCGCGAGCGTGGCGAGCGTGAGGCGGGTCATGCGGCGGCAGAGAGCAGCCGCCGTGCCGGGGCGTCGGTTGCGCGAATCGTTCGTGATTTATGGGTGATTCGTTGCTTGAAGGGGTGGCGG
>ERZ761607.3567-NODE-3567-length-14846-cov-7.071124_pt1 | contig 14846 bp, 14 predicted proteins | sample MGYA00511164_ERZ761607 | MGnify/ENA primary metagenome ERZ761607 (study PRJEB28899, sample SAMN02445080) | bioreactor sludge metagenome | biome: EBPR sludge | place: Australia: Brisbane, Thorneside Wastewater Treatment Plant | collected 2011-06-22 ...
GCTGTAGGCATAGCCGCGCTTGTCGCGCACTTCCTTCATCAGGCGCGACACGAAGCCGCCGCCGCCGAGCGTGTAGTTGCCGACGATCAGCGGGAAGAAGTCGGGGTTGCCGCGCTCGATTGCCGGCATGCCGATATGGATGTGCGCCTGGCTGGCCGGGTGTTCGACCCTGACGGCCTTGCCCGGAACGACCCGGGGCGCCGGCGGCAGCGTCGCCGGCGCGCCCCTGGACAGCCCCGCGGCAATCGCCTCGGCGAACCTCTCGGCCTCGGCGCGGCTGATGTCCCCGACCAGGGTGATGCTGGCGTTGGCTGCCGTGTAGTAGCGGGAATGATGCGCCACGAGGTCTTCGCGGCTCAGGGCGGCGACGGATTCCGGGGTCGCGGTCCGGCCGTAGGGGTGTTCAGGGTACATCGCCGCCCAGAAGGCTTTGCCGGCAATGCTGTCAGGGCGGGTCATCGCTTCCTTGAGTCCGGCGACGGTGCGCGCCTTTTCGCGCTCGAAGATCGCCGCCTCGAAACGCGGCGCCTGCACCACGGTTTGCAGCACGCCGAGCGCGGCGTCGCGTTTGTCGGCGGCGGCCAGCGTGCGCAAGGCGACACTGGCGCGGTCAGTGTCGGCGCCGCCGCCGAGGGTGGCGCCGATGTCGGCCATCTGCTCGGCGATTGCCGTCTCGTCAAGCTTGCCGGCGCCGAGGCCGAGGACCGAGCGGGTCAGCGCCGCGGTGCCGGATTTCCCCGGCGGGTCGAACATCGAACCGGCGGCGAAATCGACCTGGACGTCGAGGATCGGCAGCACCCGGCTTTCGACGAAATAGACACGGGCGCCGGTCGGCGACAACCAGTGCTCGATCTTCACCCCGGCGAGTGCCGATTGGGTTGCGAGCAAGGCGATGATTGCGGTCAACAGCTTTTTCATGTTGATTTCTCAGTGGCGGGTGGCGACGGCCGCACGGCGCGGCTTGCCGTCGAGCGGCTGCGGTTCGAGGACGCCGATGGTCAGCGTGTCGTCCTTGAAGTACTTCTTCGCCACCGCCTGCACCTCGGCCGCGCTGACCTGCTGCAACTTCTCCAGCATGCGGTCGATCTTCTGGTAGGGAATGCCGGCCGATTCGGTCTGGCCGATTTCCATCGCCTGGCCGAACATCGAGTCGAGCTTGTAGACCTGGCCGGCGACCAATTGCGCCTTGGCGCGCTTGAGCTCCTGCTCGCTGACGCCATCCTGCTGGATGCGCGTGATCTCGGCGCGCAGGGCGGCTTCGAGGTCGGCCACGGTGCGGCCTTCCGACGGGCTGCCGTGCAGGTAGATCATGCCGGGGCCGCGGCCGGTCGAGTCGTAGCCGATGCCGGCCGACAGCGCCACCTTGTCCTCGCGCACCAGCTTCTTGTTGAAGCGCGCCGCGTCGTGGCCGTCGAGGATGGCGGCCAGCATCTCCAGCGCATAGGGGTCGCTGTCCTTGTCGGCGTCGCGCAGCACCGGCGCCTTGTAGCCCATGATCAGCACCGGCAGCTCGGCGGGCGCCTTGACGTTGACCCGGCGCGTGCCGTCCTGCGCCGGCTCGATCTGCGGCTTGCGCGCCGGCAGGGGGCGACCTTCCAGTGCGCCGTAGTATTTCTCGGCCAGCGCGAAGACTTCCTTGTGGTCGACGTCGCCGGTGATCACGACGTAGGCGTTGTTCGGCACGTACCAGGTGTCGTACCAGGCCTTGGCGTCGGCGGCGGTCATGTTCTCGAGGTCGTTCATCCAGCCGATGATCGGACGGCGGTAGGGGTGGGCCTGGAAGGCGACGGCGTTCATCTGCTCGAACAGTTTCGCCTGCGGATTGTCGTCGGTGCGCATGCGGCGTTCTTCCATGACGACCTTGATCTCCTGCGCGAATTCCTTCGGGTCCACGTTCAGGTGGCGCATGCGGTCGGCCTCGAGCTGCATCATTTCGGGCAGCTTTTCCTTCGGCACCTGCTGGAAGTAGGCGGTGTAGTCGCGGCTGGTGAAAGCGTTGTCGCGCCCGCCGGCGGCGGAGACGCGCTTGTTGAACTCGCCGGGGCCGACGCTCGGCGTGCCCTTGAACATCATGTGCTCGAGGACGTGGGCGACGCCGGAAGCGCCGTCGACCTCGTCCATGCTGCCGATGCGGTACCACACCATCTGCGCCGCGGTCGGCGCGCGCCGGTCCTCCTTGACGATGACCCGCAGGCCGTTCTTGAGCGTGGTCTCGTAGGGGTTGGCCTGCGCCGCGGTCAACAGTCCGGGAAGCAGGAAAAGGGGAAGAAGGCGGCGCATGCGCATGGAGAATCGGCCTTTCTGCTAGAATCAGCGACGAAAATCAAGTTCATTCGGGCGGCATCTTATCGGTTTGCCACCTGCCTGTCAGCACGGCCTCAGACCACAATCCTCATGTTCAGTTTCGTCAAGAAATCCGGCAGCGAAGCTGCACCCGTTGCCCCCGCCGACGCCGGCGCCACGCCGAAGTGGCGCGAGCGCCTGTTCAGGGGTCTCGCCAAGACGCGCGCCCAATGGGGCGGCAAGCTCAAGGGCATGTTCTCGCGCGGCAAGGTCGACGACCAGTTTCTCGAGGAACTCGAGACCCTGCTGCTGACCAGCGACGTCGGGATCGAGGCGACTATGCGCCTGCTCGAGGATCTTAAGGTCGCCGCCGAGTTCGAAAGGCTCGATACGCCGGAGGGCATCCAGGGGGCGCTCGCCCGCATCCTCTGCGCGACCCTGCAGCCGCTCGAGAAGCCGCTCGATGTCAACAGCCACAAGCCTTTCGTGATCATGATCGCCGGCGTCAATGGCGCCGGAAAGACGACGTCGATCGGCAAGCTGGCGAAGTATTTCCAGGGTCAGGGCAAGAGCGTGCTGCTCGCCGCCGGCGACACCTTCCGCGCCGCCGCCCGCGAGCAGCTGGAAACCTGGGGCCGGCGCAACAACGTGACGGTGATCGCCCAGGACAAGGGCGATCCGGCGGCTGTCGTCTACGATGCCATCCTGGCGGCGAAGGCGCGCGGGATCGACGTCGTCCTCGCCGATACCGCCGGCCGCCTGCCGACCCAGTTGCACCTCATGGAAGAGATCGCCAAGGTCCGCCGCGTCATCCAGAAGGTCGAACCGGCCGGCCCGCACGAGACGCTGCTCGTGCTCGATGCCAACATCGGGCAGAATGCATTGCAGCAGGTCAAGGCCTTCGACAAGGCGATCCATGTCAGCGGGCTGGTCCTGACCAAGCTCGACGGCACCGCCAAGGGCGGGGTCGTCATGGGAATCGCCCACGAGTGTCCGAAACCGATCCGCTTCATCGGCGTCGGCGAGCAGATCGACGATCTGCGTCCGTTCTCCGCCCGGGACTTCGTCGACGCGCTGTTCGAATGATCCTGGAAACCTCAGTTGGACGCGCCCGTTGGTGCGTCGGGGCGGCGGGCTGGCGCGAAGCGACAACGCGGCAGGCTCATGCCTGCAAGGCGGAGCGACAAAGCCAGGCGGGCGCCCCGACGTGCCAGCGGGTGCGTAGCGCACTCACCCGAACGGTGAGGCTTATCAAGGAGACGGAACTCAGTGCTCATCGGTCATTCGAGAGAAGTGCAAGCGGTCAACTGAGGTTTCCAGGATGATCGTCGCCAGCAACCTGAACAAGCGCTATCCAGGCGGCTACGAGGCCATCAAGGATGTCAGCTTCGCCATCGAGGCCGGGCAGATGGTCCTCATCACCGGCCACTCGGGTGCCGGCAAATCGACGCTGGTCAAGCTGATCGCAGCCATCGAGCGCCCGACGTCGGGCAGCCTGGTGGTCAACGGCCAGAACCTGGCGGCGCTGCGGCGCAGTGCCATTCCCTACCTCCGCCGGCACTTCGGCATGGTCTTCCAGGACCAGAAACTGCTTTTCGACCGCAACGTCCTTGAGAATGTGCTGCTGCCGCTGCAGATAGCCGGCCTGTCACGGCGCGAGGCGATCCGCCGCGCCCGGGCAGCGCTCGACAAGGTTGGCCTGCCGGAACGCGAGAAGGCGACGCCGATCGCGCTCTCAGGGGGCGAGCAGCAGCGCCTGGCGATTGCCCGCGCCGTCGTCAATCGTCCGGCCGTCTTGCTCGCCGACGAACCGACAGCCAACCTCGACATCGATTCGGCGAACGAGATCCTCGGGATCTTCGCGGACTTCCACCAAGTAGGCGTCACGGTTGTCGTCGCCACCCACGACCAGCACTGGATCGAGCGTTACCACCCGAATGTGCTGTGCCTCGATCACGGGAGGATGGCCGCATGAGCCGCCATCTGTCGTACAGGCTGACCGCGCAGGCGACCACTGCTCCACGCCCGCGGGCGTGCGCATCCCGGTCCGGCTTCGCCAGACCGGGCCGCTGCGTGCTGCTCGGGGTGGTTCCGTGAAGGCCTGGTTCACCCAACATCGGGCGGCGCTTGCCGCGGCCGTGCGCCGCCTGTGGGCGGCGCCGCTCAACACGCTGCTCTCGCTTCTCGTGATCGGCATCGTCCTGACCCTGCCTGCCTTCGGTTACGTGGTGCTCGACAACCTCCGCGATCTCGGGCGCAACGTCTCCGGCGTGCAGCAGATCAGCCTGTTCATGACCCTCGATGCCAGCAGGAAGGATGTCGCCGAGATCGAGAACCGGCTGACGCTGGCGGCCAACGGAAAATGGCGCTTCGTGCCGAAGGATGAAGCGCTGAAGCGACTGCAGGCGAACGAAGGCATGGCCGAAATCGTCGCCAGTCTGCCGCGCAATCCGCTGCCCGATGCCTTCATCGTCGAGCCGACCAACACCGCGCCCGAAGCGCTGGAAATCCTGCGCAAGGAGATCGCCGGCTGGCCAAAGGTAGCGCACGTCCAGCTCGATTCGGCGTGGGTCAAGCGCTTCGACGCCTTCCTCAGGCTCGCCCGCCTCGCCCTGTGGATGATTGCCGGCATCTTCGCCGCCGGCCTGATCGCCGTCACCTTCAATACCATCCGCCTGCAGGTCCTGGCCCAGGCCGCCGAGATCGAGGTGGCGCGCCTGATCGGTGCGACGGATGCCTTCATCCGCCGCCCGTTCTATTACTTCGGCGCGCTGCAGGGTGCGCTCGGCGCGCTGCTCGCCGCTGCTCTCGTGCTTGGCGCCCTGGCGCTGCTGGCCGGGCCGGTGGGCGAACTGGCGGTGCTCTACGGCGCCGGCTTCGGCCTGCGGCCGCCAGGGGGCATCGAGGTCGCCGCGCTGGCCGGCATTGGCGCCTTCCTTGGCTGGCTCGGGGCGCAGCTTTCCGTCAGTCTCTCGCTGCGGAAGTTTGACTAGCGCCGTCAACCCGCAGGCCGGCACCAGCCGCCGCGATTTTCTGCGCGCGCTGGGGGCCGCCGCTCTTGCCGGTTGTGCGCCATCCGGGAAGCCCCCGCTGCCCCCCGGCGAACTGCTCGGCATGACGCATGCGCTCGGCCACCGCCTGCGCGACGGCGGTTTTCCGGCGCCCTCGGAATCCCGGCGGACCCGTGTCGTGATCGTCGGCGCCGGCATTTCCGGACTGGCGGCCGCCTGGAGACTGGCCAAGGCCGGGGTCGACGACTTCCTGCTGCTCGAAATGGAAGGCGAATCTGGCGGCAATTCACGCGCCGGGCAATCGCCTCTGGTCGCCTATCCGTGGGGCGCCCACTATCTACCATTGCCGACCCGCGAGTCGAGCGCCGTGCGCGAACTGCTTGCCGAACTCGGCGTCCTGCACGGCGATCCTGCCGCCGCGAAGCCGCTCTACGAGGAACGCTATCTGTGCGCGACGCCGCAGGAGCGTGTCTATCGCAACGGCCTGTGGGAGGAGGGCCTGCTGCCGCATCGCGGGCTCGAGGCCGGCGAGCGCGTGCAGCAGCGGCGCTTCCACGAGCGCATGGAGGAACTGAAGGAGGCGCGCGGCAAGGACGGCCGGCGCGCCTTCGCCATCCCCATGGAACTGTCCAGCTGCGACCCGGAATGGCGGGCGCTCGACCGCATTTCCTTCAGCCGGTGGCTGACCGACAACGGCTTCACCGCGCCCAGCCTGCACTGGCTGGCCAGCTACGCGACGCGCGACGACTACGGCACCGCCCATGACCAGACCTCGGCCTGGGCCGGCCTGCACTACTTCGCGTGCCGCAGCGGCGAGGCCGCCAATGCCGCCGGCGATGCCGTGCTCACCGCGCCCGAGGGCAACGCCTGGCTGGCGCGCGGCCTGGCCCGGTACGCCGCCGGGCGCATTCTGACCGATGCGCTGGCCTGGCGCATCGAGGAAGGGAAGTCGTCTGTCGCGGTCGACGTGCTGCATGGGGCAAATACCATCCGCATCGAGGCGCGGCACGTGATCTGGGCCGCCCCCGTCTTCCTGCTGCCGCGCGTCTGGGCGGCGATGCCCGGCGAACTGAAGGTTGCCGCGCTGGCCGGCGACTACGCGCCGTGGCTGACCGCCAATCTCCATCTGGCGGATCTCCCCGAGGAGCGCCACGGTGCACCGCCGGCCTGGGACAACGTGCTTTACGACAGCCCCGGCCTCGGCTACGTGGTGGCGACCCATCAACTGATCCGCCGCCGCCTATCCGGCACCGTGTTCACCTACTACCGCGCCCTGCACGACGTCGCCCCTGCCGAGGGGCGCCGGCTGCTCCTCGAAACCCCGCGCGAAGCATGGGCCGAAGCTATCCTCGGCGAACTCGAACGCGTGCATCCCGACATCCGCCGGCTGACCACGTGCCTCGACATCTTCCGTAATGGCCACGCCATGCGCCGCCCGGTGCCGGGCAGTCTCTTCGACGGTCAACGCGAAAAGCTGGCCGCTTTCCGCCACCCGCGCATCGCGCTGGCGCACGCTGACCTGTCGGGTTTTTCGTTGTTCGAGGAGGCGCAGTACAGGGGGGTAGTGGCGGCGGATCGGGTACTGAAAGACGCCGGCGTGCGTTTCACACCTTCACGCCAGGGCGGTGGAGTTGGCTGACCCTTGGGTTGAGTTCGGCCATGCCCTGCCGGTCGGTATTGTGCTCCAAAGCAGCCACCGATGCGTTCCGAGTGTATCCTTATGCCCTATATTTTGACGTGCTGCGTTTCCCATTTTCTTAATACTGGTTATGCGTCTCATTGATTCCGCCAAGAGTATGGTTGCGGTCATTCGTGCCAGGGCCGCTATGGTCCGTGCCAACCGGTTGCTGGCACGCGGAAACCTGATGGGTGCCCTGGCACAAGCCCAAGGCGGCCTGGGTATTCTCAGAAAACCTTATGTCCTCCGCCGAAACCCGCCGGAAGCTTCAGCGATTGTCTTCCTGACGATCCTGGCAGAGGACATTTCATCACCTGTGGGAGTCACCGGCGCCACTGCTATTGATTTGGCCGACTCTATTGCTTTCCTGAAACAAGTCGCTGGTGACCCCCTGCCTGAGGTGTGTTCATACATCCCGTTTCTGGAGGCGCGTCTTGCGGCATCATCGACACAAACGATCGTCGGCGCCAATCTGGCGGTTGATCGTCAGGGACCGGGTTAGAATCGGCAACGCCGCACCTGATACTTTCCTGAGGGAGCGCCGGATCCGTTGTTACAGATCCGAAGGTGCTCCGAAAATCGAATTCGGTCTGATGGAGGAGATGGGCCATGCGCAAGATCATCTGGTTGCTGCTTCCCGCTGTCGCGTCGTTCGCAGCGGTTGCCGACGAAGCGGGAACGAGGTTGTCCGGAGAAGAACTGAAGGCCCTGGTGACGGGGGCGACGGTGACGCATGTGTCGAGGTCGTCCGGGAGTCTGCGGCGTTGGAAGAACGAACCGGATGGCAACTTCATGGCGACATCCGACAACAAGAAGTTCGGCAGCGCGATGGGCACGCAGTCCGGGACCTCGCCAGGCACCTGGTCGATCAGCGACGAAGGGAAGTTCTGCGTGCGGATCGACTGGAAGCGCGTGGAAGAGAAGTGGTGCGCCTATATCGTCCGGGCGGCCGACGGCGGCTATTACCTGAATTCCGTCGAGCCGGGCCGCGAGATCGAATTCAGCAAGTGAGCGCCATGCCCTGTCTTCAGTAGAGCAGGAAACTGCGCCGGGTCGTGTGCCAGGCAGTCTCGTCGGCCGCCGCCATGGTGTCGAGCTGGTCACTGCCGGCGCCGACATCGTCCACCCACTCCCGCAACAGCGGCGAGCCGTTGATCAGGTCGATGGCCAGCCGCTCGTGTTCGTATTCGTAGGCGAAGTCGCGCCATAGCGGGTAGTCGGGCCAGAGACGGCGGATGGCCTTGAAGGCGAGCGCCTGCAGGCGCCAGGGGCGGAAGGCGGCGTGGTCGTAGCTGGCGTCCTCGACGTGAATCTGCAGGCCGTGGCACAGCTTGCCGGCATGCTTGTGGAAGGTCGGCTCGAACCAGATTTCGCGCAGCCGGCAGCCGGCCAGCCAGTGCGGGGCGAAGGCGCGCATCTCGGCGAGCACGGCGCGGGCGTCGATGTCCGGGGCGCCGAAGATTTCCAGCGGCCGCGTGGTGCCGCGCCCTTCGGAAAGCGTCGTGCCTTCGAGCATGACGGTCCCGGCGTAGGCGCGGGCCATCCACAGGTTGGGGGCGTTCGGGCTGGGGTTGATCCAGGTGCGCTCGCCGAGCGGCCAGCCGTGGCCGGGCACGGCATCGGGCTGCCAGCCCGACATTTCGATGACGCGGTAATCGACGTCGAGTTTGAGCGTGGCGATGAACCAATGGCCGAGCTCGCCCATGGTCAGGCCGTGGCGCATCGGCAGCGGGCCGGCACCGACAAAGCTCTCCCAGCCGTCGCGCAGGGTCAGTCCCTCGACTGGCCGGCCGGCCGGGTTGGGGCGGTCGAGGACCCAGACGGATTTTCCGTGTTCGGCGGCGGCTTCGAGCACGTAGCGCAGCGTGGTGATGAAGGTGTAGATGCGGCAGCCGAGGTCCTGCAGGTCGACGAGCAGGACGTCGAAGCTGTCCAGCATCGCGGCGGTCGGCCGGCGCACGTCGCCGTAGAGGCTGAACACGGGGATGCCATGCCGCGGGTCGCGGAAGTCCGGTGACTCGACCATGTTGTCCTGCTTGTCGCCGCGCAGGCCGTGCTGCGGGCCGAAGGCGGCGGTAAGTGTGAGGTCGGGGAGGGCGGCGAGGGCATCGAGCGAATGGGTGAGGTCGGCGGTCACCGACGCGGGGTGGGCGAGTAGCGCGATGCGCCTGCCGGCGAGCGGGTGGCGCAGGGCGGGGTCGGCGAGCAGGCGGTCGACGCCGAAACGGATGGGGGAAGTCATGGGCGGTCCAGGGTCAGCGTGAAGCTCTGACGGAGATGGAAATCGGGCTGCGCCCCGGCATGGGCGAGCGCCCAGTAGCTCTTGCTGTCGTCGGCGGCTTCGATGACGGCGCTCAGGCCGATGTTGAAGGCGGTGGCCGCCGGCAGCAGTTCGGGGGCGATGCGGGCGGTGAGCCGAAAACCGGCGGCGTCGCTACGGAAATCCAGTTGCGGGGCGGCCGGCGGGACGAAGCCGCTGTCGCGGTTCCGGTAAGCGGAGAAGCGATAGGCCGCCCACTGGCCGGAAGGCGAAAAGTTGAATTCGCGGTATTCGGAACCGTCGACCGCAGCGACGAAAGCTTCGCAGCAGGTATGCCGCCACAGGCCGTCGTCTGCGCCCGACGGCAGCGTTTCGGGGATGCGGATGCGGCCCAGTTCGCCGCGCACGTCGTAGCTCAGGAGGAGGGCGCCGTCTTTGGTCAGGCAGGCGCTGGCAGCAATGGTGCGGACGGTGGCGCAGCAACTGGCGGGATGGCGGAGCAACGGGTGTTCGGTGGCGGCAGGCACGGCATCGATTTCGGGGGACTGAAAGCGCAGGCCGTACTTTACCCGCTCCGACGGGGTATTGCTGCGGTCGACCGGCTGAAATCGGCCAAAACCAGGGGGCCGCCCTTGGTCGGCGGAGCCTTTTGGAGTAACTTACCGCCTTTGCGGAACAAGCATCAGGGAGAGAAAATGACACCGCTGCGCATCAATCTTGAACAGGAAGAAATCCCCAGCCAGTGGTACAACGTCGTCGCCGACATGGCCAACCCGCCGGCGCCGCCGCTCGGACCCGACGGCAACCCCGTGTCACCGGAAGCGATGGGGGCGATTTTCCCGGGGCCGATCCTCGAACAGGAAATGTCGGCCCAGCGCTGGATCGCCATCCCCGAGGAAGTGCGCCAGATCTACGCGCTGTGGCGCCCGTCGCCGCTGTGCCGGGCGCTACGCCTCGAGCAGGCGCTGGGGACGCCGGCGAAGATCTTCTACAAGTACGAGGGCGTTTCGCCGGCCGGCTCGCACAAGCCCAACTCGGCGGTGCCGCAGGCGTTCTACAACAAGCTCGCGGGTACGCGGAAGCTGACCACCGAGACCGGCGCCGGGCAATGGGGTTCGTCGATCGCCTTCGCTGGCCAGATGTTCGGCCTGCCGGTGCGCGTCTTCATGGTCAAGGTCAGCTACGAGCAGAAGCCCTTCCGTCGCTCGATGATGCAGACCTGGGGCGCCGAGGTTTTCGCCAGCCCGACGACCCTGACCAATGCCGGGCGCGCCGCGCTCGCCGCTGATCCGGACAACCAGGGCTCGCTCGGCCTCGCCATCTCCGAGGCGGTCGAGGAGGCCGCCGCCGATCCGAATACCTGCTACACGCTCGGCTCGGTGCTCAACCACGTACTTCTGCACCAGACGGTGATCGGGCTGGAGGCGAAGAAGCAGTTCGAGAAGGTCGGCCTCTACCCGGACGTGATCTTCGGCCCCTGCGGCGGCGGTTCCAGCTTCGGCGGCATCGCCTTCCCGTTCCTCGCCGACAAGGCGGCCGGCGACAGGCGGGCGACCAACCTGCGCTGCGTCGCCGTCGAGCCGACTTCGTGCCCGACGCTGACCAAGGGCGCCTACGCCTACGATTATGGCGACGTCTCCGGCTACACGCCGATCATGCGCATGTACACCCTCGGCCACGACTTCATGCCGCCGGGCATCCATGCCGGTGGCCTGCGCTACCACGGCGATTCGCCACTGGTGTCGCAACTCCTGCATGAAGGGCAGATCGAGGCGCTGGCCGTGCCGCAGGTCGCCACCTTCGAGGCCGGCGTCCAGTTCGCGCGCGCCGAGGGCATCATTCCGGCGCCGGAATCGTGCCACGGCATCCGCGCCGCCATCGACGAGGCGCTGCGCTGCAAGGCGACCGGCGAGGCGAGGACCATCCTCTTCAACCTGACCGGTCACGGCCACTTCGACATGGCATCGTACGACAGGTACTTCGCGGGAAAACTCGAGGACTACGACTATCCGGCGGAGGCCATCGCCGAATCGCTGAAGCATTTGCCGAAGGTCGGTTGAGCACTTGCGAACCGTCGTCTTCCTGCTGATTTTCGCCAACCTGCTGTTCTATGCGTATTCCGGCGGGTATTTCGGCCGCGCGGAAAATCCCGATGCCGGGCGCGGTGCGCAACAACTGGCGGCCGATCGCTTGCGCATTGTCGGCCATGGCCAGAAGCCGCCGGGCAAGGGAAGTGGCGAAGGACAGTCTGCTGAAGCGGCGCGTGCGGATCCCGAGGAGTTGTGCCTGCTCTGGAATCGGCTGCCGGCGGCCGAGGCCGATCGGCTGGCGTCTACCTTGGCGGAGAAGTTCGCCGGTGTCCGGGTCGAACGCCGCGCCGTGGCTGCCGAGGGGGCCGGCGTGTGGGTGATGGTGCCGCCTCAGGGCAGCAAGGCCGAGGCGGAACGGAAGGTCGCCGAGCTGAAGGAACTCGGCGTCAAGGACCTGTTGATTGTCCAGGAATCCGGTTCCAACCAGTACGCCATCTCGCTGGGTGTGTTTTCGAGCGAGAAAGGCGGGCAGGACCGTCTTGCCGAACTGAAGGCCAAGGGGGTCAGGTCGGCGAGGGTGATGCCGCGTCCAGGCAAGGAAGGCCAGTTTCAGGTCGTGGTGCGCGGGCCGCTGGCGAATAAGGCGGAGGTCCAGGAATTCGCTGGCGGCGTCGTCGCGAAATCACCGGCGCAGAACTGCAAGTGAGCGATTTCATCGTCGGATTGACCGGGGGAATCGGCAGCGGCAAGAGCGCCGCCGCCGGTTGCTTCGCCGCCCATGGCATCGGCGTCGTCGATACCGATGCCATCGCCCACGAACTGACCGCCGCCGCAGGGCCGGCAATGCCGGCGTTGCGCGCCGAGTTCGGCGAGGACGTTGCGGCGACCGACGGAGCCCTCGACCGGAGCCGGATGCGCCAGCTGGCCTTTGCCGATCCGGCAGTCCGGCGGCGACTGGAAGGGATCCTGCACCCGATGATTCGCGAACTTGCCGGCGAGCGCTGTCGCCAGGTCGGTTCGCCCTACGTGATTCTCGCCGTGCCGCTTCTTGTCGAGTCCGGAACGTATCGCGAACGCTGCGATCGCGTCCTCGTCGTCGACTGTCCGGAAAGCCTCCAAATCAGCCGGGTCATGGCACGCAACGGGCTTGCCGAGGCGGACGTGCGCGCCATCCTGGCGACCCAGGCAACGCGCGCGCAGCGTCTGGCGGCGGCCGATGACGTGGTCGCGAACGACGCCGGTCTCGCGGCTCTCGAGGAGCAGATCACCGGTCTGCACCAGTGCTATCTCCACCTGGCGAAGCAGAGAGCTAAAGCAAAGTGTTGAGATTTGCCCGCAAATGGCTCAAAATTGGAACAATTTTTCGTTCGTCAAAGCCCCAATCCGCGTGATCACCTACGAATATCCCTTCAACGAGCGCATCCGCACGCTGCTGCGGCTCGAGGATCTATTCGAAAAGACGGCGTACTTCGCCGAGAGTGACGGGCAACTCGAACATCACACGGCGCTCGTGACCCTGTTCGAGATTCTCGAGACGGCGGGTCGCGCCGACCTCAAGATGGACCTGATCCAGGAGCTCGAGCGTCAGCGCCAGACCCTGCTCGCGTTTCGCAACAACCCGGATATTTCCGAAGAGGCGCTTTCGGGAGCTCTGTACGAGATCGAGTCGTCTTCGGCCGCGCTGCTTGCCATGGCCGGCAAGATCGGTCAGTACCTGCGCGACAATGACTGGCTGATGAACATCAAGAGCCGCGCCGCGATCCCCGGCGGGGTCTGCGAGTTCGACCTGCCGTCTTATCATTGGTGGTTGCACCGCGATCCCGGAATCAGGCGCGAGGCGATTTCCGGGTGGACCAGGCCCTTGCTGCCGCTGCGCGACGCGGCGGCGATCGTCTTGCGCCTGCTGCGCTCGAGCGGACGGCCGAAAGAGCATACGGCAGTCAGCGGGCAGTTCCAGCTCAATCTCGGCGGCACGGCGGCGCAGATGGTGCGCGTCGAGGTCGGTGTCGAGGAGCCCGCGGTGCCGGAAGTGAGCGCCAACAAGTATTACCTCAACATCCGCTTCACCAACCCGCCGGCCGGTGAACTCAAGGCCAAGGTGGCGGAGCGCGACGTTCCCTTCGCGCTGACCTTCTGCAATCTCTGATGGCGGTGCGCACGGTTCGCTGCCCGCAATGTGGCGCCGGCACTCCCTGGGTGCCGGAAAACCTCTGGCGGCCCTTCTGTTCGGCGCGCTGCAAGCAGATCGATCTCGGCAGCTGGGCCGCCAATTCCTACCGGATACCGGTTCAGGACGAAAGGAACAAGTCCGGCGGCGGGGCCACCGGCGCCGGTGGCGGCGCCTGACCCGAATGCGCTACCAGCTGCGCATCAGGGCGATGCCGTGCGCGCCGTGTTCCTGAGCGGTGGCCAGCATCGCATTCGTCATCCCGCCGAGCGCGAACACCGGTAGCGGGGTGTCGGTGATCAACCGCGCAAACTCGGCCCAGCCGAGACCTGGCGCTTCGGGGTGTGTCGGCGTCGGCAGCACCGGGCCGAGCAGCGCGTAGTCGAGGCCCAGTTCGCCGGCGCGACGCAGTTCTTCGGCGTCGTGGCACGAGGCGCCGACCCAGGCGAAGTCCGGTCGCTGCCCGCATGCCGCCAGCCGCGCTGCCGACAGATGCAGCCCGTCGGCACCGCCGCGGCGGGCGATGTCCTCGGAGTCGTTGATCAGGACCAGCGCGCCGCGTTGCCCGGCAATGCGCCTGACCGCCTCGGCAAACCACAGGCGCTGGGCGAACGGCCAGCCCTTGTCGCGCACCTGGATCAGGCGCAGGCCGTTGGCCAGAGCTTCTTCCAGCCGCGCCAGTTGGCGCTCGACGCCCTCGCTTTCGCCCATCGTGATCGCCATCGTCGTCGGCAGCGCCAGCGCCTTGAGGATCGGCGCATTGGCCGGCAGGATCGGCGTCACGGTCGCGGTTTTGCCGCACTTCTGCCAGTCGACCGCAGCATGCTCGAGCGGGGCGCTGATGCCGATCTCGCCGCTCCAGGCGGTGACGCGCCAGAAGTTGAGGCGCACGGTCGCGTGCGGGTAGGGGAAGACGCGGGTCAGCCAGGGGGAGCAGGCGCTGACCGAAATGCCGAGTTCCTCGCGCAACTCGCGGTGCAGCGCTGCGCGCACGGTTTCGCCGGGCTCGACCTTGCCGCCGGGAAATTCCCAGTACCCCGCATAGACCTTGCCCTGCGGTCGCTGGGCGAGGAGAAACTCGCTGCCGTCCGCGCGCAATATGACGGCAGCAGCAACCTCGATGACCGTGCTCACCTGGACCTTTTCCGCGCGGACTTCTCGTGGCCGGCGAGGTCGCGGGCGAACTGCCAGGCAACGCGGCCGCTGCGCGAGCCGCGTCCGAGCGCCCAGTTCAACGCGTCGCGCTCGCAACCGGCGATCTTCGCCGGGCTGACTCCGAAATGGCGCAGCCAGTGCCTGACGATGTCGAGGTAGTCGTCCTGGCTGAACGGATAGAAGGAAATCCACAGCCCGAAGCGCTCGGAGAGCGATACCTTCTCCTCGCTCGCTTCGCCCGGATGAATCTCGTCAGCGACGC
>ERZ761607.3568-NODE-3568-length-14842-cov-16.441875_pt1 | contig 14842 bp, 16 predicted proteins | sample MGYA00511164_ERZ761607 | MGnify/ENA primary metagenome ERZ761607 (study PRJEB28899, sample SAMN02445080) | bioreactor sludge metagenome | biome: EBPR sludge | place: Australia: Brisbane, Thorneside Wastewater Treatment Plant | collected 2011-06-22 ...
TCTGCAGCACCGGATCCCAGTTGACCAGGCGCTTGCCGCGGTAGATCAGGCCTTCCCTGTACAGTCGGACGAAGGTCTCGGTGACCGTCCTCGACAGGCCGGCGTCCATCGTGAAGCGCTCACGGCGCCAGTCGGGAGAGGTGCCAAGGCGACGCATCTGCTGGGTGATCGTGCTTCCCGAGAATTCCTTCCACTGCCAGACTTTTTCGAGAAACTTCTCGCGGCCCAGATCGTGTCGCGAGATCCCCTGCGCGTCGAGCTGGCGCTCGACGACGATCTGGGTCGCGATACCCGCGTGATCGGTACCAGGCTGCCACAGCGTGTTGTCGCCGCGCATGCGATGGTAGCGGGTGAGCGCATCCATGATCGCCTGGTTGAAGCCGTGGCCCATGTGCAGGGTGCCGGTGACGTTGGGCGGCGGCAGGAGGATGCAGAAGGCTTCAGGTTTATCGGCAGAGAGACCGGCGCCGAAGTAGCCTCGGGCTTCCCATTCGGGGTACCAGCGACGCTCTATGTCTGCTGGTTCAAAGCTCTTGGCGAGTTCCATGAGGGCGAACGGGTGGATTGCAGGAGCGCGCATTATACCGGATCGAACGGCCGCTCCGGGTGGCGGCGCCGCCTTCGGGCAATACGTCCAGCGACTCCCGCTTACTCCTCGTCGGCGGCCGTTGCTTCGCTGCTGTCGGGATCTTCCAGTGGCAGCGGCAGCTGCCCGCGCTGACCGACAAAGTCGCGCAAGGCGGCGGCGAGCGTCGTCTCGATGCCGTGTCGCAACTGATCCGAAGCCTCGCGCAAGCTGGCGTCGACCAGCGCCGGCAACTCGGCGGCCAGATGACAGTCGATCAGTCTTGCGAGATCGGCGGCAAGGGCGGGTCTCAGGCCGGCGGCAATACTCTCGACGCTCTCTTCAGGCTCGGGTTCCTCGGGAACCACTACCTCGGTCAGTAGCGGCAGGCCATCGTCTTCGCTGCTTCGCCGTGCAAAACGCTCAACATCCGAAGGCGTTGGTGAGGCCAGAAAACTGCGCCGCCGGCGCATCTGGCGGGTGCTCTCGCGGCGCTCGCTGTTGGCGACGCCTTCCGGTTTGATCAGTGAGTCGGCCCGGCTGAGCAGGTCCTTGTCGTCGGCCATCAGTTTCTCCCCGAGTAATCGACATACCTGACGTCATAGCCGCGATCCTTGTAGAATCTGGCTCGTTTGCGGCCGTTGGCGCGGTCTTCCTCGCCTTGTCCGACCACTTCGATCAGGCTGGTAAAGCGAGCAAACCCCGGCGGCACGTCGCTGGAGAGATTGAACAGCCGCTCGTTGTGCGACACCGACTCGATCGCACCGGCAATCAGCACCGGCGTCTCGCTGGCCAGCGGCGAGTTGGCATCGACGTGCGGGACAAAACCGGTCGGCGGGGTGGTCCACAGCTGACGGTCGAGTGCGGCGGCAAGCGCTGCATCCGGCGCGTAGACGAGCAGGCGCTTCTTCTGGGCGACGGCCTTGACTATCAGTACTACCGTTGCGGCGATCCGGTCGGTGGCGTTATGGAAGAAGAAGATCTGGGTCACCCGATTTTCCCGGCGCGCTTCAGCAGGTAGTGCATCAGCAGGGGTACCGGTCGTCCGGTCGCGCCCTTGTCGGCGCCTGACTTCCAGGCGGTGCCGGCGATGTCGAGGTGAGCCCACACGTACTTCTTGGTAAAACGGGCGAGAAAGCAGGCGGCGGTGATGCTGCCGCCCGATCGCCCACCGATGTTTGCCATGTCGGCGAACGGGCTCTTGAGAAGTTCCTGGTAGTCGTTCCACAGGGGCATTTGCCAAGCCCGGTCGTGCGCTTCATCACCGGCATTTTCGAGGTCACGGGCCAGTGCCTCGTTGTTGGCGAACAAGCCGCTGGCGACATGGCCAAGGGCGATGACGCAGGCGCCGGTCAGAGTGGCGACGTCGATCACCGTATCTGGATCGAAGCGTCCGGCGTAGGTCAGCGCGTCGCAGAGAATCAGGCGACCTTCAGCGTCGGTGTTGAGGATCTCGATGGTCTGGCCAGACATCGAGGTGACGATGTCTCCCGGCCGGGTGGCGCCGCCGCCGGGCATGTTTTCAGTGCTGGGCACGAGCACTGTCAGGTTGATCGGCAGCTTCATCAGCGCTGTTGCCTTGATCGCGCCGAGGACGCTGGCGGCGCCGCACATGTCATACTTCATTTCGTCCATTTCCGGCGCCGGTTTCAGCGAAATACCGCCGGTATCGAAGGTGACGCCCTTGCCGACGAGCACCACCGGCTTCTCGTCGCTCTTGCCCCCCTTGTACTGCAGAACAATGAGCTTCGGCGCCTGGTGCGAGCCTTTGGCGACGGACAGCAGCGAGTGCATGCCCAGTGCAGCCATCTCGTCACGCTCCAGGATCTGGCAGTCGATCTTGTGCTCTGCAGCGATCTGCTGCGCAGCCTCAGCGAGATGGCTGGGGGTGCATACGTTGCCGGGCAGGTTGGCGAGGTTCATCGCCAGCGCGATGCCTTCGGCGATGGCTTGCCCCTGGCTCAAAGCCTCTTCGGCGGCGGCCAGTTCGTTGCGCCGATCAACGACAAAGGTGAGCTTGCGTAGAGGGCGACGAACCTTGTCCTTCTTGCTCTTGAACTGATCGAAGCGATAGACGGTCTGCTCGGCGACGATTGCCGCCTGGCGCACGCGCCAAGCCGAACTGCGTTTCCTGACGTTGGTTTCGGTCAGGAAGACCGTGCCGTCAAACGATCCGGTTTCGTTCAGCGTCCGTACCGCGCTGCGAATGGCGTCGCAATACTCGCGGTCGCCGAACTCCTTTTCCTTGCCGAGCCCGACCAGCAACACGCGGTCGCAGAGCGTTCCCGGGACGTTGTGCACCAGGAGTGTGGAGCCAGCCTTTCCCTCCATGTCGCCACGGCGAATGATGTCCGAAAGATGGCTGCGGGCAGCGTTGTCGATGAGTTCGGCAGCCAGTGTCAGCTTGCGCGGTTCGAAGACGCCGACCACCACGCAGGCGCTGCGCTGCTTCTCCGGGCTGCCACTTTTTATGCTAAATTCCACTCGCTCTCCTCAGTAAAGGCGTGTTTCGTCCAAGGCGCCGATTATCACTGCAGTTTTTCACCAAAGTCAAAGAATGATCTTTCAGCGCGCCGCCAGACGCGAGTTCGCCCACTCGACCGCCGGTGTTTTCACTGCGCTTTTTGCGATCATGGTGACCACGCAGTTGATCCGACTGCTGAGTGAAGCAGCGCAAGGCAGTGTTGACCCGGGCGCGGTGGCAGCGTTGCTGGGTTTCGCGTCGCTCAATTACCTTCCGCCGCTATTGTCCTTGTCCTTGTTTGTGGCCATCCTGCTGACCCTTTCGCGCAGCTATCGTGATTCGGAGATGGTGGTCTGGTTCTCGTCGGGATTGTCGCTCACCGCCTGGGTACGACCGGTCCTGACCTTCGCCTTGCCGCTGGTGGTGACCATTGCTGCTCTTTCCATTTTCCTGTCGCCGTGGGCTTTGTCACAAAGCACAGAGTTTCGCGGCAAGCTGAGCAATCGAAAGGATGCCGGGCAGGTGGCACCAGGCAGCTTTCAGGAATCATCGTCCGGCGACCGGGTGATTTTCGTCGAAGGCATCGCCGATGATACCAGCCACGTGCGCAACGTGTTTGTCAGTGAAGTCCAGGCGGGGCGTCTGGGCGTAACCATGGCCGGCACCGGTCATCAGGAGATCGCGGCAAACGGGGATCGTTTCATCGTCCTGCAGGACGGCCGCCGTTACGAGCTGGACGCCGGCACAGCAGGTTTCCGAATCCTGGAGTATGCGCGCTATGCCGTCCGCCTGGAAACCAAGGAAGCACGCGGCATCCAGCGGACACCCAAAAACATGCCCGTCCTGGAGTTGCTGCAAGTGGACCTGCCGGCCTATCGGGCCGAATTGCTGTGGCGCATCGGCATGCCGCTTTCAGCAATCGTGCTGGTCTTGCTGGCAATCCCCCTGTCATTCGTCAATCCGCGTGCCGGGCGCTCGGCGAATATGCTGCTGGCCATTCTGGTGTACGTGCTCTACAACAATCTGTTGACCATCAGCGAGAGCTGGGTGGCGGGCGGCAAGGTATCGTTCGTTCTGGGCATGCTGGCGCCGCACGCGATGATGCTCTGTCTTCTGCCGCTGATGTTCTACCATCGTATCGCCGTGTCTTCTTTCCAGCGTTTGGCTCGATGAAGATCTATCGTCGCTACATCGCGCGCGAGGTGTTTGGCGCCGTGCTGCTGGTCTTGCTGGCGTTTCTGGCCTTGTTCGCTTTCTTCGACATGCTCGGTGAGATCAACAACGTCGGACAGGGAGGCTACCGGCTCCAGCACGCTTTTGGTTTCGTTCTGCTGCGAGTGCCGGGGCGCGTCTATGAGCTGATGCCGATTGCCGTCCTGATCGGTACGCTGTACGCGCTGTCCACCCTGGCGCGACATTCGGAGATCACCGTCTTGAGGGTCTCGGGGCTGTCGTCGGGCGCCTTGTTGCTGGGGCTGTTCCAGGTGGCGGGCGCGTTTGCGGTGGCCACTTTCCTGATCGGCGAGTATGTGGCGCCGCCGGCCGAGCGGGCCGCCAATCAACTGCGCTTGAAGGAACGTGGACGGATGGTCGGGCAGGATCTACGTTCCGGCCTGTGGGTCAAGGATGAGCGCAGCTTCATCAATGTGCGGGTGGTCTTGCCGGATACTCGTTTACGGGGAATCCGCATCTACGAATTCGATCAGAGTGCGAGGTTGCACTCGGTTACCGAAGCTGAAGCGGGTGAGTACGTTGTCCCAGACAGTTGGCGGCTGACCGGCGTGGTGAAGACCATCCTGCACGCCGAACGTTCGGAAGTGCAGAAGATGCCGGAGATCTTGTGGCGATCGGCGCTGAACCCGGACATTCTCGCAGTGTTGATGGTTTCACCCGATCGAATGTCGCTTCGGCACCTGTCCACCTATACCAGGCACCTGTCGGAAAATCGCCAGACGACCAATCGCTATGACATAGCATTCTGGAAGAAGGTGGTCTACCCGCTGGCGGCGTTTGTGATGGTCGCGTTGGCACTGCCGTTCGGCGGGACGCACTACCGGGGCGATGGGGTGGGTCTGAAAATTTTCGCGGGGGTGATGACCGGCGTGCTGTTCCACATGCTTAACGGTTTGTTCTCGAATCTCGGTGCGATCAACAGCTGGTCGCCGGTGCTCAGTGCGGTAACGCCATCGGCGTTGTTCCTGTTGGCGGCGATGGTCATGATCTGGTGGGTGGAGCGGCGCTGATCGGCGCTCATTTCATCACCAGTTGCGTGCCGGCCAGCCGGTCGTGCAGGAACAGATGGTCGCGGTCCACCAGTGCCCACAAGATTCCCGCGCCGCCCAGGGCGATGCTGGGCCAGCAAAGCAGATAGCGGAGCAGAGCCTGTGCCGGGCGAACCGCCAGCCCTTCATCGGTCACCAGCCGGATCCGCCACGTTTTCATGGCCAGCGTTTGACCGCCATTGCTCCAGAACCAGAGAAAATAGACCAGCAATACGAGAAAGAAGTGGGCCTGCACCACGACTCGGGTGGCAAACTGATGGGCGAGGGCGCCCAACAGGAAATGCGGCAGAAAGACCAGCGCCGTAAGGACGGCAAGCAACAACAAGGACTCATAGAACATGCTGGCCAGACGGCGCACGATACTTGGTCGCCTGACGGGTTCCGGCACCAGCATCAGCTCAGTCCTTGGCTTCGGTGGCGTTGGCCGGCAATGCTCCTGGCGTGGTTGTCGGCGCTGGCGGATGGCCGCCCGGCGGCAGCAGAGGCGGCGGGCTTGGCTTCAGGGTGCCCGGCGCGCCGCTGGCCGGCCCTGCTTTGGCCGCCGGCATTCTGGCCGCTTCCTGTTTCAGCCTTTCCTTTTCTTCTTCGGGCAGGCTGGAGTATTCCTCCCATTTCTGCCGCAGTTCCTGCTTCTTATCGACCGGCAGTTTGTTGGCGGCGAGGAAGTTCTCGCGTGCGACACGCCTTTGCTCGGGCGTCAGCTGTCCCCAATTCTGCATCTGTCCCTGAATTCGACGCTGTTCTTCGGGCATCATGGTGAAGAAACGCCGCGTTATTCCCAGCCATTTTTTCCGGCGGGGATAGTCCATCGCATCCCAGTCATAGCCGAGCGGGGCGAGGACGACTTTCTGTTCCACCGTCAGTTCGCTCCATTGCGGCTGCGCCGGCGTCGCAATTGCCGCCGGGCTGAGCACGTCGGCCCAGCCCGTAGCGGCAACAAGACTACTGAGGATTACTGCGATGCGGAGCTTTTCAGCCATGCATCAAAGCCCCGGTCGGTGAGTGCCGCAACCGGCAGGTCGCCGGCCAGCAGGGCGCTATCGATGGCCTCCAGTTCCACGATATTCTGATCCGCCTGCCAGTAGGTGTAGGTCGCAACGCCGGCAACGAGGGCCAGGGCCACGAAAACCTGCTTGAGGTGCAGGTTTTCCCAGTGGTCGTTGATGAAACTGCCCGTCGTGGCCAGCACCGATTGGTGGACGGCGACTTTTTGCCGGGCCAGCGCCCGCTGCCGGGCGGCTTCCAGACGCGCGTGCGTTGCGGGCGGCAACTCGCGCAGACCGCAATTCAGGTGTTGCCTCGCTTTGTAGGCAAAATGCAGTTCATTCATAGGGTTACTCCCTTTGCTTTCAGTGCTGCCGCGAGAGCGTGGTTGGCGCGAGAGCAGTGTGTCTTGACGCTGCCTTCTGAGCAGCCCATGACCGACGCAGTTTCGGCAACGTCCATATCCTCCCAGTAACGCAACAGGAAGGCTTCCCGTTGACGGCCAGGCAGCAATTCTATCTCTTTCTCGATCATTCCCATGATCTGGGCCTGCTCGAACTGGCCATGCGGGGTGTCGGGCACCGTGGCCCCCGATTCGCCACTGATGGTTTCCAGTGGGTCGTGATCCTCATCATCGCTCGGCGAGAGGGCGGAGAGCAGTGTGGTCCACAAGGAGCGTACCTTGCTTCGTCGATAGTAGTCGCGAATCGTATTTTGCAGAATCCTCTGGAAAAGCATCGGCAACTCGGTGGCAGGGCGGTCGCCGTACTTTTCGGCGAGCTTCATCATCGTGTCCTGGACGATATCTAGCGCGGACTCTTCATTGCGCACTGCGAACATCGCTTGCTTGAAAGCACGGCGTTCGACTGCAGTGAGAAAATCTGACAGTTCGCGTTGGCTGGCCAGAGCGTCGATCCTTGCTGTTGTCGGGTGGGATGCTGCTGTCGCAGGCGGCGGTTTCGGTGAATGCCTTGACCAATCCAAGCCGAAGCCTTAACGTTGCAGACTTTTTTCGAGCAATTTGCTTGCTGGGGCGACGGGAATGACAATGATGACCGGTGCGGAGATTGTAATCAGGTGCCTGCAGGAAGAAAAGGTCGACTATGTATTCGGCTATCCGGGGGGCGCCGTCCTTCACCTCTATGATGCCCTGTTCAAACAGGATCAGGTCAAGCACGTTCTGGTTCGTCATGAGCAGGCGGCAGTTCATGCAGCTGACGGTCTGGCGCGGTCGACCACCAAGGTCGGCGTGGCCCTGGTTACCTCTGGTCCCGGGGCGACCAATGCGGTCACCGGCATCGCGACGGCCTACATGGATTCGATCCCGCTGGTGATCATCTCGGGTCAGGTACCGACCGAATACATCGGGCAGGATGCGTTCCAGGAATGCGATACCGTGGGCATTACGCGACCCTGCGTCAAGCACAATTTCCTGGTCAAGGACGTGCACGATCTGGCGGTGACCATCAAGAAAGCGTTCTATATCGCCAACAGCGGTCGTCCGGGTCCGGTGGTGGTCGATATTCCAAAGGACATTACGGCGGCCAAGTGCAGATTCGAGTATCCCGAGACGATCCAGTTGCGTTCGTACAACCCGGTTGTCAAGGGGCACCTGGGACAGATCAAGAAGGCCGTGCACCTACTGCTGGAGGCCAAGCGCCCGATGCTGTACACCGGCGGAGGCGTGATTCTCTCCAATGGCTCGGAGCAATTGACGAGGCTCACACGCCGCCTCGGTTTTCCGATCACCAATACCTTGATGGGCCTGGGCGCCTACCCGGCGACCGACCGGCAGTTCCTCGGCATGCCGGGCATGCATGGCACGGTCGAGGCCAACCTGGCAATGCAGCACTGCGACGTGCTGCTAGCCATCGGTGCGCGCTTCGACGACCGGGTGATCGGCAATCCGATGAACTTCGCCACCATCCCGCGCAAGATCATCCATATCGATATCGACCCGTCGTCGATTTCCAAACGGGTCAAGGTCGATGTGCCGATCGTTGGTAACGTTCCGGACGTCCTGGACGAGATGCTCAAACTGCTCGACGCCGGCAACGCGGGCCCGGATCAGGGAGTGCTCGCCGACTGGTGGAAGCAGATCGAAGAGTGGCGTGCCACGCAATGCATGAAATACCGCATGAAGAAGAACGTCATCATGCCCCAGTACGTCATCGAGAAGCTCTACGAACTGACCGGTGGCAAGGCCATCGTGACGTCCGATGTCGGTCAGCACCAGATGTGGGCCGCGCAATACTACAAGTTCGATCAGCCGCGCCGCTGGCTTAATTCCGGCGGTCTCGGGACGATGGGCGTCGGGCTGCCTTACGCCATGGGCGCCGCGCTGGCGAATCCGGAGGCGCAGGTGGTCTGCGTGACCGGCGAAGGTTCGATCCAGATGTGCATTCAGGAGCTGTCGACGGCCAAGCAGTTCCGTTTGCCAATCAAGATCATCAACCTCAACAACCGCTACCTGGGAATGGTCCGGCAGTGGCAGGAGATGTTTTACGGCAGTCGGTACTCGGAGTCGTACATGGACTCCCTGCCCGACTTCGTCAAGCTGGCGGAGGCCTACGGTCACGTCGGGATCCGCGTAGAGCGGCCGGAGGACGTCGAGGCTGCGTTGAAGAGGGCTCTCGTCGATCACAAGGACGATCTGGTATTTATCGACTTCATCACCGATCAGAAGGCAAACGTCTTTCCGATGGTGGCGGCCGGCAAGGGCCTGGCGGACATGATCCTGGCCGAAGACCTGTAAGGGAACGACAACATGCGACACATTATCTCCATCCTGCTGGAGAACGAAGCGGGAGCCCTGTCGCGGGTGGCCGGCCTGTTCTCGGCGCGCGGCTACAACATCGAGACGCTGACTGTGGCCCCCACCGAGGACACCTCCCTGTCACGCCTGACGATCGTCACCTCGGGGACCGACGCCGTGATCGAGCAGATCACCAAGCAACTGAACAAGCTGATCGACGTAATCAAGGTCGTCGACCTTTCCGAGGCGGCGCACATCGAGCGCGAGCTGATGCTGCTCAAGGTGCGGGCAACGGGTAAGGACCGCGAGGAACTGAAGCGTCTGGCCGATATCTTCCGTGGCCATATCATCGACGTGACCGAGTCGACCTACGTCATCGAGCTGACCGCCAGCGGAGCGAAGCTCGATTCCTTTATTCAGGCGATCGACGCCGGGCTGATTCTCGAAACCGTACGAACCGGCGTGAGCGGCATTGGTCGCGGCGAGCGCATTCTAAAAGTCTAGTTAGACCGACCAGCAAGAGAGGAAATGCCATGAAAGTTTTCTACGACAAGGATGCCGACCTTTCCCTGATCAAGGGAAAGCAGGTCACCATCGTTGGTTACGGCTCGCAGGGTCATGCACACGCGCAGAACCTGAGCGATTCAGGAGTCAAGGTAACCGTCGGTCTGCGCAAGGACGGTGCTTCCTGGAGCAAGGCCGAGAGCGCTGGCCTGAAGGTCGATGAAGTCGCCAGTGCAGTCAAGGGCGCCGATGTGGTAATGATGCTGCTGCCCGACGAGACCATCCCGCAGGTGTACAACCTGGAGGTGGCACCAAACATGAAGAAGGGTGCGGCGCTGGCGTTCGCGCACGGTTTCAACGTGCACTACAACCAGGTAGTGGCGCGTGACGACGTGGATGTGATCATGGTGGCGCCGAAGGGCCCTGGCCATACGGTACGCTCGGAGTACCTCAAGGGCGGCGGCGTGCCGTCGCTGATCGCCGTCCATCAGGACCGCTCCGGCAAGGCTCGCGACATCGCCCTTTCCTATGCCGCAGCCAACGGCGGGACCAAGGGCGGCGTGATCGAGACCAACTTCCGCGAGGAGACCGAGACGGACCTTTTTGGCGAGCAGGCAGTGCTCTGCGGTGGCGCCGTCGAGTTGGTCAAGATGGGCTTCGAGACGCTGGTCGAAGGAGGGTACGCGCCGGAGATGGCGTATTTCGAGTGTCTCCATGAGCTCAAGTTGATCGTCGACCTGATGTACGAAGGCGGCATCGCCAACATGAACTACTCGATCTCGAACAACGCCGAGTATGGCGAGTATGTGACCGGCCCCGAAGTGATCAACGAGAGCTCACGTGCCGCCATGCGCGCGGCTCTCAAGCGAATTCAGAGCGGCGACTACGCGAAGATGTTCATCCTCGAAGGGCGGACCAACTATCCGCAGATGACCGCGCGTCGCCGCCTGATGGCCCAGCACGAGGTCGAGATTGTCGGCGCCAAGCTGCGTGACATGATGCCCTGGATCAAGAAGAACAGACTGGTTGATCAGACCAGGAACTGAAGGATTCCGTGACTTGTTGCGGGAGGCGGCAGCAGCTTCCTCTCCGCAGCGGCCGCTTTCAGACCACAGCGCAATGCCCGAAATCAAGCCTCGCAAGACCCTTTTCAACCCGGAGTTGCGGCGCCGCGGCATCTACCTGCTGCCCAACCTTTTCACCACGGCAGCGCTGTTCTGCGGTTTCTTCGCCATCGTCAAGGCGATGACGGGCAGCTTCGAACAGGCTGCCGTGGCGATCTTCGTGGCGATGGTGCTCGATGGCCTCGATGGGCGCGTGGCCAGGATGACCCGCACGCAAAGCGCCTTCGGCGCCGAGTACGATTCGCTCTCGGACATGGTCTCCTTTGGTGTCGCGCCAGCGCTGGTGACCTACGCATGGGCACTGAAGAACATGGGGCGGCTCGGCTGGATTGCGGCCTTCATCTATTGCGCCGGGGCGGCGCTGCGCCTGGCTCGCTTCAATACTACGTTGGAAGTCATCGACAAGCGTTACTTCCAGGGTCTGCCGAGCCCGGCGGCAGCGGCGCTGGTGGCCGGTTTCCTGTGGGTGATGATCGACAAGGACGTCGCGGCCGGGCATGTGCGCTGGTTTGCCTGCGCGCTGGTGATCTTTGCCGGGATTTCGATGGTGACCAATATCCAGTTCTACAGTTTCAAGGACGTCAACCTGCGACGCAGCGTCCCTTTTATTTTCGTGGTAGCCATTGCCCTGGCGTTTGCCGTGCTCGCCTACGACACGCCGCTCGCCCTGTTCGGCCTGTTCGTCGCCTACGCGCTATCAGGTTACGTGCTGGCGTTGATTCGCCGAATCCGGCGCAAGACGACGCCACCGCCACCGCCGTCGCCGTCGGTGGAGTAGGGCGCTTGACGAAGCGGCCTGTAGAGTTCATTGACATGGCGATTCGAAGCGGCTCGTATGGTCGTCAGGATCGGCCGGTTGATATGTTCCGTCTGCTTGGCCCCGTTCCGTGAACGGTCGTTGCTGCGCCTCGCGCGCTAGAATGAACCCCCCAGACCAGTGCAGTCTAGGTCGTTTGCCCGGCCAGCATGGGTTGCTTTGCCGGCTAGCTACCGCCCCACCTCCGGAATCAGGACATGAAAGATCATCTGGTAATCTTCGATACAACCCTGCGCGACGGCGAACAGAGTCCAGGCGCTTCGATGACCAAGGACGAAAAGCTGCGAGTCGCCCGTCAGCTTGAGCGGATGCGGGTCGACGTCATCGAAGCCGGCTTTGCCGCCGCCTCTCCGGGCGATTTCGACGCCATCAAATCGATAGCCAGCGTCATCCGAGAGTCTACGGTGTGTTCGCTTGCCCGGTCCAACGAGAATGATATTCGTCGTGCCGGCGAAGCCATCGGGCCGGCAGCGCGTGGCCGGGTTCATACCTTCATCGCCACCAGCCCGATTCACATGGAGAAGAAGCTGCGGATGACGCCTGATCAGGTGGTCGAATCGGCGGTGCGGGCAGTACGCTGGGCGCGCGAGTATACCGATGATGTCGAGTTCTCGGCTGAGGACGCGGTACGTTCCGACGTCGATTTCCTTTGCCTTGTCTTTGCGGAAGTGATCAAGGCTGGCGCGCGGACGATCAACGTTCCCGATACGGTTGGCTACAGCGTCCCGTCGGTGTGGGGCGAACTGATGCGGACGCTGATCGAGCGGGTACCCGGGGCTGACCGGGTGGTTTGGTCAACCCACTGCCATAATGACCTGGGGATGGCCGTCGCCAATTCGCTGTCAGCGGTGCTGGCCGGCGCCCGCCAGGTCGAATGCACGATCAACGGCCTTGGCGAACGGGCAGGGAACGCCTCGCTCGAAGAGGTGGTCATGGCGGTAAGAACCCGCAGCGATCTATTCCCGGTCGAGACGCGCATCGATACGACGCAAATTGTTCCTGCTTCCAAGCTGGTTTCGCAGATTACGGGCTACCCCGTCCAACCCAACAAGGCAGTGGTTGGTGCCAACGCCTTCGCGCACGAATCCGGAATCCATCAGGATGGGGTGCTCAAACACCGTGAAACCTACGAGATCATGCGTGCCGAGGACGTCGGCTGGGCTCAGAACAAGCTGGTGCTCGGCAAGCACTCGGGACGCAATGCTTTCAAGTCGCGCCTGTCGGCGCTGGCCATCGTGCTGGACAGCGAAGAGGCCTTGAACACGGCGTTTGCGCGCTTCAAGGAACTGGCCGACAAGAAGCACGAGATCTTTGACGAAGACCTGCAGGCACTGGTTTCTGGCGAAGACCTCACGCAGGACGGCGAGTACTACAAATTGGCCTATTCGCGGGTGTGTTCGGAGACCGGTGAGACGCCTGCGGCGGCGGTAACCTTGATTGTCGATGGCGTCGAGCAGAAGACATCGGGGGTGGGCAGCGGCCCGGTCGACGCGACCTTCAAGGCGATCGAGTCGATTGCCGCCAGCAACGCCGAGTTGCTGCTCTATTCAGTCAATGCCATCACCACGGGCACCGATGCGCAAGGTGAAGTGACCGTGCGTCTGGGGAAGGATGGCCGCATCGTCAATGGCAATGGTGCTGACACCGATATCGTCATCGCCTCGGCGAAAGCCTACCTCAATGCCTTGAACAAACTCCAGGTGCCCGACCGCCTCGACCCTCAGGCCGACGTTTGAGTCTACTCCCGACGACTGTCCGAGGCGATGGACGGCTGGCCGTGTACCGACGGGCGAGTGAGTCTGGAGTAGGCGACCGTGGCGCAGAAGAAAACGATCGCCAGCAGCGTTTCGGCGATCGCCAGCGACTGCCCCAGTCCCCGTTCGCTGGTGGCGCGCACTATCCCTTCGGTGAAATAGAGCAGGATCAGCATGCTCGCCCACTGATAGGTGTAGCGGCGACCATTGAGGATTCCGAACAGCGGCGTCAGCAGCGGCAGGCACTTCAACGCCAGCCATGAGCCACCCGGCTGGACCGGCGCCAGCCGCAGTTCCCAGGCAAGGCACAGGAAAATCAGCGCAATCAGGCTGCCGCATGCGGTCAAATACAGTGCGCGGATGATCATCGGCTGAACTGCATGACGATGGTCGCCAGGCGCCTTCCTTGTGCGAAAGCGAGTTGGCGTTCCTCGTCGCTGAGTGTCGGGTTGCCTTCGGCACCAGCCACATGGCTGGCTCCGTAGGGTGTGCCACCACTGCGCGTGCTTGATAGCGCCGTTTCACCATAGGGCAGGCCTACCAGCAGCATGCCGTGATGGAACAGCGGCAGCATCATCGACAGCAGCGTGCTTTCCTGCCCGCCATGGGCACTGGCCGTCGAGGTGAAGACGCAGGCTGGCTTGCCGGCCAAGGTTCCAGCCGACCATTCGGCAGCGGTGCCGTCCCAGAAGTACTTCATCGGCGCCGCCATGTTGCCGAAGCGGGTCGGGCTGCCGAGCGCCAGTCCGGCGCACTGCGCGAGGTCGCCCGCTTCCACATAGGGAGCCCCGGCAGCAGGTATCTCCGGGGCGCTCACCGTACAAACGGTGGACACCTTCGGGACCGTTCGCAGACGAGCGGAAACGCCGTCGATCGACTCGATGCCGCGCGCGATCTGCTGGGCGAGCGCCCGCACCGATCCTCGATGGCTGTAGTAGAGAACAAGAACTTCCCGCATCGGGCCAATATCCTGAAATTCGTCGTTGACCGACCGCCAGCGTCGGTGGCGCGCCTTGAACCGTCGCCTCTTCGGCGGCCTTGGCGCACCTCTTATGGCAGTCCAAATGCTGTCATCCGCCTACCCGAGGCCGCCGGGTGGGGGCCCGGCAGCCGGCTCGCTAGCGGCAGCTGTCGGGTAACGAGCCAGCCTCGGCAGTGTATCGCAGCCTACTTTCGGGATCATCACGCGCTCATGCTTTCCCGGAGCTTTCCCCGATTTCTTTTCATCGCCGGCATCGAGCGTCGCTTCGTCAAGGAGGACTTCAAGACACCAGTGCCAGACTTGCCTTCACCACGCTGCTTGCGCTGGTACCGCTGGTCGCTGTGCTGACGAGCATTGTCGCCAACATCCCTTGCTCTCCAAGGATCGTCGCGCAGCTCGAGTGCATCCGGCGCGTAGCCTGCTGCCGGAGTCCGGCGCCGGGATGATCATCGAGTACGTCCTGGAGTCCTCCGAAAAGGGCGGCCAGCTAACGGCAGTCGCCTCCCTGATTCTGGTCGCGGCGACCCTACCCGCCTTTTCAGGAGGTGTTACGGCAGCCGTGACTCGTCGTCCTAGAGATCGCTCTGATCAGGCTCGATCGACAGGATCTC
>ERZ761607.3569-NODE-3569-length-14840-cov-12.968008_pt1 | contig 14840 bp, 13 predicted proteins | sample MGYA00511164_ERZ761607 | MGnify/ENA primary metagenome ERZ761607 (study PRJEB28899, sample SAMN02445080) | bioreactor sludge metagenome | biome: EBPR sludge | place: Australia: Brisbane, Thorneside Wastewater Treatment Plant | collected 2011-06-22 ...
ATCATAAAAATTTTATAAAAAGCGGAAACATAAATTTAGAGAAAGCAAAATAAAAAAGTCGCAATTTTGAGTTCATTGAATTTTGCATAATATTTGAGTAATTTTCGTGAAATTTTATCAATTTTTTATAAATTTTAATCAAAATATATCAAATTTCAATAAATGGCAACTACATCAGATTTAAAAAACGGAACGGTGATTAAATTTAACGGAGACTTACATTCAATAATGAGTGTTGAGCACAGAACACCAGGAAATTTAAGAGCATTTTATCAGGTAAAAATGAGGAATTTAAAAAACGGAAAAACGATTGAGCATAGATTCCGATCAGGAGAGGAAGTACAACTTGAAAGACTGGAACAGAAGACCTATCAATTTCTGTATAAAGACGGAGAGAATTTTAATTTTATGGATAATGAAACATACGATCAGATACATTTACTTGAAGAGTTAGTCGGAAAACAGGGAGAGTTTATGAAAGAAGGACAGGAAGTTCAGATAATTTTTCACAATGAATCCCCTATTTCATTAGAGATACCTGCACACGTAACACTTAAAGTTATATCCGCACCACCGGGAGTAAAAGGAAATACCGCGACAAATGCGACAAAACAAATAACTGTAGAAACCGGAGCAATTGTGAATGCACCGATGTTTATAGATGAAGGTGAATTTATAAAAGTTGATACGAGAACCGGAGATTACATAGAAAGAGTAAAAGTTTAAAAAAAATAAATTTTCAATTATAAATAAAACAAGATGGATACAAACGAAATAAAAAAATTATTAAAATTATTTGATACGAGCACAGCGACAGAACTTGTAATAGATGAAAGTGGAAATGGCGGTGCGAGAATAAAAATCTCTAAACAAGTGCAGGTTATATCAGGCGGAGGTATTTCTCCAGCAATGGCAATTTCACATCCGATGCCTATGGCTTCATCACCCGCACAGACTACATCAACTGATCAGGTATCAACCGAGACTAAAACATCAAATACATCTGAGCAAGTATCAGCAGGAGAGAATTTTTATGAAGTTAAATCTCCAATGGTAGGTACGTTTTACAGGGCACCCGCTCCGGATGCTGATGCATATGTAAAAGTCGGTGATTCAATTTCACAAGGAACAGTGCTTTGTATTATAGAAGCAATGAAATTAATGAACGAAATAGAATCAGAAGTATCAGGTAAAATAGTAAAGATATTAGTTGAGAATGCAACAGCAGTTGAATACGGACAACCGTTATTTTTAATAGAAAAAAGTTAATGATAAAAAAAATATTAATAGCCAACCGTGGCGAGATTGCTCTAAGGATAATACGTACTTGTAAAGAAATGGGTATCAGCACTGTAGCGGTTTATTCAGAGGTTGATAAAGATTCATTGCACGTAAGATTTGCCGATGAGGCAGTTTGTATTGGTCCTGCACTTTCCAAAGAAAGTTATTTAAACATACCAAGAATAATTTCTGCTGCAGAGATTACCAATGCAGATGCAATACATCCGGGTTATGGATTTTTGGCAGAGAATGCAGAGTTTGCGGAGATATGTATAGATTCAGGATTGAATTTTATCGGACCTACACCGAGTATGATAACATCAATGGGAGATAAGGCATTTGCAAAAGACACAATGAGAAAAGCGGGAGTTCCTGTTGTTCCGGGAAGTGACGGCTTGATAGATTCATTTGAAGAAGCGAGAAAACTTGTTGCTGAAATTGGAACACCAGTAATGATTAAAGCGACTGCGGGTGGCGGTGGAAAAGGAATGCGTATTGTAAGAAACGAAAGCGAACTTGAGAAAAATTTTATGATGGCAAAGAATGAAGCTGAGATGGCGTTTGGCAACGGAAGTGTTTATATAGAAAAATTTATAGAAAATCCGAGACACATTGAAATTCAATTATTAGGAGACAGTCATGGTAATGTAATACATCTTGGAGAGAGAGACTGTTCAGTTCAGAGAAGACATCAGAAATTAATAGAGGAATCCCCTTCCCCTTTCATAACAGAAGAAGTGAGGAAAGCGATGGGAGATGCGGCAGTGAAAGGAGCGAAGTCTGTAAATTATTTAGGAGCAGGAACGATTGAATTTTTAGCAGATAAGAATATGAACTTTTATTTTATGGAAATGAATACGAGAATACAGGTGGAACATCCGGTCACAGAAGAAGTAACAGGATTTGATTTAATTAGAGAACAGATAAATATTGCAAACGGAGAAAAACTATCCAAAAAGAAAATTAAATTTGAGGGACATTCAATTGAGTGCCGAATAAATGCGGAAGATCCTGATCATAACTTCAGACCTTCACCCGGAATAATTACAGGTTTGAACCTTCCGGGAGGTAAAGGCGTAAGAGTAGATACGCATTGTTACAGCGGATATAGAATACCATCAAATTATGATTCTATGATAGCGAAACTGATAGTTCATGATCAGAACAGAGAAGAAGCGATAAAAAAAATGCTGAGAGCACTTGATGAGTTTGTGATAGAAGGAGTAAAGACAACAATACCGATACATCAGAAGATATTGAGGAATGAAGATTTCAGAAACAATAATTTTGATACGAGTTTTGTGGAGAAATTAATTTAAATTAATTAATGAATAAGATAATAATTGTATTTTTAAATTTGATATTTTTAACAGGATTTGTTTATTCAAATACCACAAAGATATCACCTGATTCAGTGAAAACTTCCAATAAAAATTCATTGCAGATAGATACCAATGTTTCAACATTACCGGTTATAACACAAGACACAATAAAACAAGATACAATACCTGCAATAGATTCATTATTAATTCCCGTTGTAAATCCAAATGAACTTACAAACACAAAATTATTTGTTTACATATTATTATCGGTATTAGGAGCGGGATTATTTTACTTTTTATTTGTCGCAACACTTTTCAGAACCTTTCACAAAACGAGATCAACCAGACAATCGTTATTACTCAGTTGGAGTTTGTTTTTCGTAATAACTGTAATATGGTTATTTATAATATGGGGAGTAGTGGCGGGATTTCAAACGTCAGTGGCTTTTTTAGTTACAATGATCTTTTTATTCATTGTAAGTTTAATAATGTTAATAATCGCACTTAAAAGTAACTAAACAAAAATGAAAAAATTTTATGCATTAATACTCGGAGCATCGAGTGGATTTGGTAAATCAATTTCTTTAGCACTTGCAAAAGACGGAGTGAATATAATCGGGGTACATCTTGACAGATCATCAACTATGCCTGATGTTGAACAATTAATAGAAGATATAAAGGCATATGGAGTGGAGGCGAGATTTTATAATGTAAATGCTGCAGATTCAGGAAAAAGAAAAATGATAATAGATGAGACAGCAGAATTATTCAAAAATAATCCCGAAGCAGAAATTAAAGTTATGTTACACTCACTTGCATTCGGGACATTGAAACCATTTATAGCCGATGACCCGATGCAAGAAATGAATCAGAAAAATATTGAAATGACACTTGATGTGATGGCGAACAGTTTCATTTACTGGACGCAGGATATCGTAAGGAACAATCTGATGAAATCCGGAGGTAAAATATACTGTATGACATCATCCGGCGGAAGAAAACAGATAGAATCTTACGGGGCAATATCTGCTGCAAAAGCATGCCTTGAATCATATACAAGACAACTATCAATGGAATTGGCAAGCAAAGGAATTGCAGTGAATGCACTAATGGCGGGAGTTACTGATACACCTGCTTTGAGAAAAATTCCGGGAACAGATAAAATAATTAACAATGCACTCCAAAGAAATCATCACGGAAGACTGACACAGACAACAGATGTGGCTGATTTTATTTTAGATAATTACAAAAATAACAGCAGTTGGTTTACAGGTAACATTGTAAATCTTGACGGTGGTGAAAGTGTAGTGGAGCTTTAAACTTAGAAATTTAAAAAATGGAAATCGAAAAAAATATAAGACTGACAGATGCGGAAAAAGGTGATGGCGAGTTAAAGACCAATGAGTTTATGCCGACAATAATACTCGGGCTTGGAGGAACGGGTAAAGAAGTTCTTTTAAGAATCCGCAGACAATTTGTCGAGAGATACGGTTCGTTAAATGATTTCCCTATCATATCATTTTTATATATTGATACAGATAATGCCCCGTCAGAAGAAGGCGGAATAGCAAGAGAGAGAGATTTATTAATCAATGATATAGAATTTCAACCTGCTGAGAAAATTTTTAATCCGGTGAACCCATCTGAATATATACACAGAATTAATGATGTACCTAATGTGAAACAATGGCTTAATACAACGGGCGAGATTGGAAAACTTGGAACAATGAATACAGGAGCAGGGCAAATAAGACCTGCTGCGAGATTAGCATTTTTTCATAATTATGATGAGATAGTTCATAAACTGACATCAGCAAAATCAAGAATCACAGATTCAAAATCAATTAATGCCATAAAAGATAAGCACAGAATAAAAAATGTAAATACAGATAAGATAAATATTTATGTAATAACATCGGTAAGTGGCGGAACAGGATCGGGAATGTTTCTTGATATGGGATTTTTGATTAGAAATTTATTCAAGAATAATGCTGTGTCATCGTGTTTTTTATTTTTGCCAAAGATATATCAGGCATACGGCAAAGAGAGAGTTTATGCAAACGGATATGCGGCGTTGAAAGAAATGGAATATTATAATCTGAAAAATATATTTGAAGTTTCCTGGAAGAAAAATTATCCGTTATCATTTCAACCCGGAGTTTATGATGATGTATATCTGATAGACGGAGAGAACAGCAAAAATCTTTCGCTTTCAGATATTAGCAATAAAGATATTTACAAGATGTTAGCGGACAGTATATTTACGGATTTTTCAGATTCAGATTTTGCTAATTACAAACGTGGAGTAAGAGTAAATCTTGTTCAGTATAAACAGAGATTATGGCCCGATGAAACAACAGTTTCCGAGAATACATTTTCGAGAAAATATTCAACTCTTGGTCAGTCATCAATTTCATTGCCTGTTGACAGAATAATTCTTGCGTGTGCGAATAAACTATGCGAGGATATAATAAATTATTATTTAACTTATGCTGAAGGTTCTCAGAGTGAAGTAGATAATTTTATGATTAATGAATTCCTGCCAAAGATTGGACTTGCAGAGACAAATACAAAACATCAGTTGCTTGATTCATTATACAGTGCGGGAGAGAAAACTTCACTTCAGGCACAGATAAAAACATTTCTGGCAAATTTACAGAATGAACTTGTAAGCGGAAAACGTGGTGACAACTGGAGTGCATTTATTCATAACGAAAAAAATAAATTTGATACTAACTTCAGGGATGATAGTGATATATCACGGCAAGGGATGTATTACTCACAAATATTCACAAACAGAACAAAAATTATAAATGAAGTAATCGGTGACAGAGACAGGAACAGACCCGGATTGATTGAGAAGACGATAAATCATTTGATTAACGATTCGACAAGAGGAGTTTTTTATGCAATTAATTCACTTAGAAGATTACAGTTTATACTTACGAATGAAAATTTCAATTATCTAAACAGATTTGAGAAAGAGATTAAAGATTTACAGGGATTAGTAACGAGACTTGACGGAGAGATAAAAAGAAAACTTCAGGATTTAAAAGAAGATGAATCGCGAAGCAAATTAAATGTTTTGAAAAAAACAGCAATGGCGGGTTCACTCGAGAAACTTGTAACAAAACTTGATGAATATTACAATGCTTTGATTAAATTACGGTCACGTTATTATGCAAAAGAAATAGTACAGAGAATACTTGATTTGATAGAGAAAGGTGAAAAAACAGATGACGGAAATATTATTTATACCGGCTTGATATCTGACATTGATAAACTGACAGGAAATTTAAGTGTATTAAAAGATAATTTCAGAAAAAAATATTTATATTTTATACAGAAAACAGAAAACAGTTTTAATCATTACATTTATGAACCTGATGATGTTAAGAATGAATATTATATAAGATATGTAGGCAGCGGTCAATCTGCAAATGATACGATTAAAGAATTATCCAATAAGTTATTAAAAGAATTAGGTGCGAGAGATGTTACGGATATTGTGAATATTTTAAAAGACAGTGATGCTAAAGCGATAGAGGCAAGTATGATAGCATTTTGTAAAAAGCAGTTTGATAAAATCAGAGAAGATTATAATATTACGGATATATTATTTGAAAAAGATGCTTTGAGAAGTGAATCAAAAATCAGAGGAATGATGAATCAGGCATTTCCCTGGCTTAGGACAAAAGAAACGCCGGGAAGTTTCGGTCTTGATCAATCAGCAAAAAAATATTATATCGGTATAAAAACCAATACACCATCATTTAAGAAGTTTCAATCTTTAATATCTTCAATCGCAGGTGCAAATATAGAGTTTAAAGATTCGGCGGATAACTCAACTATTACGTTCTACAGTGAATGGGCGGGATTTCCATTGTTTTACTCTTATACCGTTGCAGAGGAGATGAAACAATATTATAAACAACTTTCAAATAATCTCAATATAGATTTACATATTGATAAGAATTATTTTATATATAACGATATTATTCCGCTGACAGCAGAGGAAAGAAAAAAACTTGATGAGTCATACAGGGCTTATATAATGGGATTGATATTCGGTGTGTTTGAAGTTGTAACGGATTTTGACAAAGAGACAGGAAAACCAAGATCAATTTATAAATACACAAGGCAGGAAGGTATAACTGTAAAAAGAACTGAACAACTCGGGATTGAATCGAGGTTGATAAACAGACTATTTGAAGAGAACGGTGCGGATTCACTGAGATATAAAATTTTAAAACAGGCAGAAAATATTCAGAATAAGTTAATAAAAAATAATTCACTTGCTGAAATGCTTGTGATTTTTGAATATTATTATGAGAAAGTATATACGCTTCATGAGATTGAAATTTCAGGAGAAGCGAAAAGAAAAATTGAGACTTATGAATATTATATAACGAAAATGTTAGCAAAAGAAATTGAAAATAAAGTAAAAGAATCTGACAGACAGGAATTTATAGACAGAGTATTATATCTTAAAGATCATATAGATGAGTTCAGTGAATTATGTGGCGACGGAATGAAAAGAGTTTTAAAAGTAAATAATATACTTAATAACAGTGAAGAACCTGTGAAATCTTCCGGGATTGAAATTTCAAGTTCAGGAAGCGGTAACGGAATAAATTTAAATAAGTTAAAAGAATTAAAAACTGCACTTGAAGAAGGATTGATATCGCAGGAAGAATTTGAAAAAGCAAAAAATAAATTTTTAGGATTATAAAAAATGCCAACATACGATTATAAATGCACAAATTGCGGAAATCAAACTGAAATTTTCCAATCAATCAAAGACAATCCGATAACAAAATGTGAAGTCTGCGGAAAAGATACATTGAAAAGGATGATAGGTGGAGGTGCCGGATTGATATTTAAAGGCAGCGGATTTTATTTAACAGATTATAAAAACACAGGAAGCGGGAGTGAAAAAAAGACGGCGAGCAGTGCTACAAAAAAAGATACTAATACGGTAAAATCAGAAAACACTTCAACTGCAAAATCAGAATCTAAATCTGAAACAAAATCAGAGACTAAAACTGAGACTAAAACAGATAAAAATAAATAATTATTTTTCCTTAGAAAGGTATCTTTCCATAGAGAAAGATTCACCGAGATAAAATTTCTTAACCATTTCATCATTAGCGAGTTCAAGAGAAGAACCGGAGCGGAATATTTTTCCGTCAATCAGTATGTATGCTCTGTCAACAATTGATAATGTTTCGTGAACATTGTGGTCAGTTATCAAAACACCGATTCCTTTGTTTTTTAATTTCAAAATTATCTTCATAATATCTTCGGCTGCGATTGGGTCAATACCTGCGAAAGGTTCATCAAGTAAAATAAATTTAGGATCTGAAGCCAGAGCCCTTGCAATTTCAGTTCTTCGTCGCTCACCACCGGACAGCACCATACCTTTAGAATCGCGGATATGATTTATATTAAATTCATTTAGAAGCGTTTCAGTTTTTTCATCAATTTCAGATTTTGAGTATCCCATAAACTGAAGAATTGATTTAATATTTTCAGCAACGGTAAGTTTTCTGAAAACGGAAGGTTCCTGAGGAAGATAGCCAATGCCGAGTTTAGAGCGTTTATACATCGGCATTTTAGAAATGTCATCAAAATCAATTTCGATAATTCCGTCATCGGGTTTTACGAGACCACAAATCATATAAAAAGTTGTAGTTTTACCTGCCCCGTTTGGACCTAATAAACCGACAACTTCATTATTTTTTAAATGAAGAGAAACGTTATTAACAACTGTCCGTTTCTTATAAGTTTTGAATAAACCTTTTGCTTTTAGTTCAGCCATAAATTTTATCTTACGATAGAAACCATATCTTCAACTGCTTTTTGGAGACCAGTAAAAACTGCTCTTGAAATTATAGAATGACCAATACTTACTTCCTGAATTTCCGGAATATTTTTTATTGGGTAAATATTGTTATAATTTAATCCGTGACCTGCGGTAACGGTTAAACCAAGTTCAGCACCTAAACGTGCAACTGTTCCAATTTTTGAAAGTTCATTAACCGCATCTTTATCAGAAATTGCGTTTGCATATTTACCGGTGTGAATTTCAATTATATCAGCATTTAGTTCTACAGCATAATCAACATTTTCAGGTTCAGGATTTATAAAAAGACTAACAAGAATATCTTTGGAATGTAACTGCTGGACAACATCTTTAATCAATAAGTTATGAGAGATAAGATTTAATCCGCCTTCGGTAGTTCTTTCCTGTCTTTTTTCAGGAACAAGAGTAACCATGTCCGGGAGGATTTCAGAAGCGAAACTAATCATTTCGGCTGTAGCAGCTATTTCAAGATTAAGTTTTGATTTGATAACTTCACGTAAAAGTCTTACATCGCGGTCATTGATATGTCTGCGGTCTTCTCTCAGGTGGCAGACGATTCCGTCCGCACCTGCAATTTCACAAATCCCGGCAGCAACAACCGGATCAGGCTCAAACTCCCCTCTTGCTTCTCTTAGGGTCGCAATGTGATCTATATTAATTAATAATTTCATAAATAGTTTAATTGTTTTAAAACAGAAATTGTATCTATAGTGAACATAACAAGAAAATGTAATAACCAGCAATATATAAAAGAGTTTGCTCTGAGGGCTTGGACACCGAGAATAATCCCCGCAAATATAGAAGCGAAAAGTTCAAGTTCAGGTTTCCCTTTATGCAAAATAAAAAAAGGTATCATTTGAATTAAGACAGAATAATATCCAAATTTTGGTTTCAACCCGAATAACATATATCCTCTCCAGAGAAATTCCCAACCGAGCATATAAATAAGAATACTAAGTTCGAATAAAATAAAATTTTTCCAACTGTGTGCAACCTGTTCGCCTCCTTGAGGATATGTTCTAATAAACTCCGGTGAGTTTGATACTATAAACAGTACAGGTAACATTACCGCAAAAAAAATAAGAGAAGTGATTAAACCAAATTTAAGATCACCAAGGCGAAATCCGTAGTCCGATAATTTTTGTTTGAAAATAAATTTTATGGATAAGACGGGTAAAAGAAACATAATCAAGCCATCAGTAAAAAACCAGTAAAGACGTGAGTCGAGTTTATCATTACCGAAATTATTATAATAAAATCCCGGACCTGCGAAAGCAATGGAGATAAAAATAATTATTGAAACTGAAATGAAAATATAAACCGTTTTAAAATCCATTGATTTTATTGCGGTTATCAGATCATTATATTCTTTTTTCAGATTAATACTTTTATTTCCTTTTAATTATATATTGGAATTTTTCCGGTGTTTGATTTATCACATTAAATTTCGGAGGCAGAACAATTTTTGGAGTTACATATCCGAGAGTGTCGTTTTCAATGTCATTAAAATCAATTTCTGCTCTAATGTCTATGGGGTTGAGTTTTGAAAGTTGTTCCACACCGCTACGAACGGAAATATTCATCTTAGGAGGAACAAGTAAGACTTCCCTGTCTTGAGGGACATTAATGATTTCGACATCAATATCGTTAAATTCTTTATCGGCTGCGAGTTCAACAGTATAATTTATGGTAACAAACGAAGGGTCTATGTTAAGATTATTTCCGAGAGTATCAATCAGTTTAACAGTTACAGACAGGTTTTCGCTAATGTTATCAAATTTTTTATATTCAGTTGAGACTGCTTTGATTTTTGAAATTACGGAAGTTGGTCCTGAAATAACGACTGAATCAGGAATTATTTCAGGACTTCCGACAATCTGATAGAAAGATTTTAAATTAACTTCAACATTATTAATCACAGGGACAGTTTTTGCCAAAGAGTTATCAAAATTTATGTTAATAGAATCAGGAGTAATGCTGGTGATAGTAACGCTCTGCGGTAAGTTTAATCTTTCGTTAATTCCCTGCATTGTATAAATTCTTGTGTCCCGTCTGAGATTAAGTAAATTCAAATCATATCTGATGTCTTTATTAAACATTACACCGAGAAGATCCCAGCCCTTTCCTCTAACAGACACTTTTAAACTATCCGGTAAGTTACCTGCGGTAATTTGATTTTTACCGGAAGTAACTTTTACAGGGATGTTTAAGTCCACTGTATAAGTGAAACTAAGACTTGTATAAAGCCAAATAAAGATTGCAAAGACAACAGATAAAACCGATATATAAATTTTTTTATTCAGAGTGAAATAAAATTATTGATAAAGTTTACTTTCCCAGTCATCATTTCTAAGTTCAGTCCGGATTGTAGAATGAACGAGTTCATAAATTCCGGATCCGCTTTGATTTTTTTCCATAAATGCACAGATAGCACCACCTTCCAATTTTTCATATTTCCAAACTTCATAACTTTTTTTATCGTTAGAATAAGGGAAACTTTCAATTTCTTCAGGTTTACCATAAGTTACATAAATTCTTCCTCTGTCAGTTCTCCAACCTTCTTTAAAAGGTTCTTTGAATAACTGGTTTGCCTCAAGAATTTTTTTGACATATTCCTGTTTGAATTCATTTTGAGGAGTGTTTGGATTTATATCCCGACGTTTCCAAAATTCAAACATAAATTTTCTTTTATCATTAAGGTTAGTCAAAGATTCAAATGCTTTTTTTTCATTTTCAGTTCTCAGATAAAAAGTTAGATCAAAATCAAGATTAACAAGTTCTTCTCTCATAGCCGCATATTCGGAAACTAAAAAATCTTTATCAGGACTATCAGTTACAGGAGCATCAATTTTGGGATTATAAACCCAGAATTTTTTTGATTTGGAAATGGAAATATTATTTAAAGTATCCGATAAAGTTAAAGTCAGGAGGTAAGATTTTGAAGGTAATTTATCAATATTAATTTTCCCGTATTCAACTCTTGAGTCACCTGAAACTTTAATTTCTTTTGATTTAGAATGAACCGAATTATTATTTTCATCCGTAATACTTTCCGTAAGAATAAGCGAAGGGGATTTTAATGAGTTTAAATTATAGGATTCAGCATAATAATATAAGTTATTTAAATTATTACCATATAACGCACCGGCATTAGGAATTACTTCAAGCGTATTTTTATGGAATATACTTGATTTATCTTCACCTTTAGCGATATTAGTAGATAATTCAATGTCACTTAAATTTACGGTATTTCCAAAACCTTTAACATCCACTTCCATAGAAATACTGTCATAATTATCTGGGTTATTAAAATCACTTGCTACAACAGATAAAGTATAAGAACCTGAAGCAAGCATTAAATTTATCTGTCCGACAAGATTTAAATTCAGGTTAGCGGAAGAAGTGTCGGGAATTGAAGAAGGTAAAGAATATTTTTCATTAAATTTTATTTCGTTGGTAATATTATCCTTAATATAAATATTTAATGATGCAATCGCTTCAAACCCGTTATTTTGGGAATTCATTTTATACAACAAAGATTTTTGCAATATAGAATAATAAATTTCCAAAATATTTTTATTATCGGCACCTTTAAAGACGGCATAGTCAAACTGAGCCTGAATTTTCATATCGAATGAATATATTGGGGATACACAAATAACCAAAAGGGAAAGTATGAAATAAAATTTTGTTCTCATAATTTGAAAGTTTTAAAAAAAAAGGTAACCTTTAAAAGAACAGGTTACCTTTAATTTAATAAATTTTAAATATTATTAAAATCCTACATTGAGTGTGAAGAACTGATTAGTTCCTTCAGAGAATCTGTCTCTGCTCATAACTCTAAAAGCATAGTCAAAGCCGAGCATAACTCCACTGAACGGATATTTAACTCCTGCTCCAAAAGACGGTCCGAATAATGACTCTCCATTATCTTTCGCCTGTGGTCTGTAGTTAAATGCACCTCTCAAGTAGAAATTGTTATTGTAATTATATTCCAAGCCAAATTTGTATTCATCACTTGAAAATCCTGAGTTCTGGAACGCTGTTGAGATATTCAATGAATTCTGTGTATTCATTGCATATGTGTATGATGCTCCAATTTCAAGATTTGTCGGTAAATCAAACGGCTCAAGAATAATTTTTCTTGTTACTGTCTGTCCGTTTTCGACATATGATCTCTCAAGTCCCGGTCCGTCGAATGTCATTGCTGAACCTAAGTTCTTTATGGCTATTCCGAACGCTAAACCTGATGATCCGCCGATATACTGTATTCCAAAGTCAAACGCTATACCATTGGCACTTACGTTTGCTACTGATTCAGAAATCAACTTTACATTTGTTCCGAATCTGATCTTATCTGTCATCTGTCTTGCAAAACTCAATGACGCTACAAGATATGTCGGCTGAAATACTGTTCCTGTTCCTTCGGGTTGAAGTTCGGTTGTCTCAAGTATCTCTCCGATGTTAAATGAACGGATGGATGCTCCGACTACTCCCAAACCTATATCCGATGCTCCCGCAAAGTATTGCATATTCATATCAGCAAAGTAATTCATATGTGAAAACATTACTTCCGCTGTGGATGAATTTAATCTTGCCAGTCCGGCAGGATTCCAAAACATTGCGTCTATACCTGTGACGTAAGATAAGTTCGAACCACCAAGTGAGGTGCCTACCGAACCAACAGGTATTAATAACTCAGGAGCTGCCGATGTACCGAACTTGCCCCGGTCACCTGCCGTTACAACACTTGCCATAAGACAAAATACTGTAACTATTGCTACTAATGTTTTATTGTATTTTATTTTCATTTTTTAAAATCTCCTGTTTTGTTTTACAGGTCTGACTCTCTCTCAGGCGACATTCTCTTTCAAGAATGTCTTGCCTGATTTCAAGTCAAACTCTGAAAATTAGTTCGTAAAGTTTATTCGTTCCTGTGCGGTGAACACTACTATCTTGATAACTTTCTGTCCTATTCCCGGTGCATCCACAAGGGCTACATATATTCCACTTGCTACAGGGACTGCTTCTAAATTCTGAAGGTTCCATCTGGCTGTGGAGTTTATTGCTGGATTAGGATTCTGTGTCTTATCTATCGTTGCCATTAAATCACCGTTCAACGAATATATACTTATCTTACAACTTGCAGGTAAATTCCTGAACTCTACAAATCTATTGGCTATACCTTGCTGTAAAGTACTGTAGCCATAATATGGGTTAGGAACTACTCTGATTTTTTCCATCTCATTCTGATCTTTGGCTACCTGTGTATTACCAAATACAGGTGCTTTAGTCTCAAATTCATAAGTCAATGGAATGTTACCCTGGACAAATGGCCGGGTTACTGTGTATGGATAGAATATTAACTCATCATTATTTACAGGTGATGAAGTCGGAGTTATTAATCTTGGTGCCCATACATACATAATATCCAACTGCTGTTGTCTCAGGTTTAATGCACCGGTTGTATAGTTCGGAATTACTGTTTCTGAGTAATCTGAATTAAAGAAATATACAAACAAGAAACCACCTGTGGAATCTGCTGACATATTAAACGCTGATGATGAATCAACAGTTCTTGTCTTTACAAATCCTACATTTATTCTTCGTGGTGAAGGTGTGGAATCTGTCGGGTCTATTTCTTCTGCTATAAACGGTACTCTGTCAAAACCTCTGTATAAATATCTTGAACCTGATGATAACGGTGTGCCTGCAGTATCAACATATCTGTAAGCCAACTGTCCATCGTTCAGATTCGTTTTCCAAGTAAGTCTGATTGTTCTGTATCTGTCAGGTGTCAGATTTGATGGTACGTTATTCCAAGTACCTCTGATTACTGAAGATATAGCCATTGTCTGTGACTGCCATGGACCGCCGTTTGGTACTATCTGACTTCCGGTTACGAACTGATTTCCGGCAGGTCTGTATTCCCAACCCGGTCTTCTGGTTTGAATACTATCGGGAGTTCTGGTTGTTGAAGGGTCACGGATGATACCAACATTACCAACATAAGTACCGCCACCAGCGGATGTAAATCTTATTTTCTGTACATTAATATAAACACCGTCAACAATTCTTGATGAGTCGTATGCATTTGATTTGAAATCTACAAATTTTAAGTATAACGGAGTGGCAGCAGGATCCTGTGAATAGCTTAAGAATCTGCTTGAACCTTCAGGAACTCTTTTGAGAGTATCCCAAGTTGTGTTACCTGCCAATTGTCTGATAACTCTGTAAGTAGTATCAGTTGATCCGAACAATACTCTGTATTTTGCATTAAGCAAAGAATTCTGATCTTTGATAATCGGCATCACACCTAAATCACGTTTATCAGTATTAAGTGTATCATTATTTTTCATTTCAAAAGTAGT
>ERZ761607.3573-NODE-3573-length-14819-cov-5.784814_pt1 | contig 14819 bp, 13 predicted proteins | sample MGYA00511164_ERZ761607 | MGnify/ENA primary metagenome ERZ761607 (study PRJEB28899, sample SAMN02445080) | bioreactor sludge metagenome | biome: EBPR sludge | place: Australia: Brisbane, Thorneside Wastewater Treatment Plant | collected 2011-06-22 ...
GGGGCGGCGGGCGGTGGTGGCGGGGGTTCCGCGGCCGAACCGCACGTCCGGGCGGTAGAGTACGCGCACGAGCAGGTCGCCGCGGCCGCCGCGTGCGGTGGGCAGGCCGTGCCCGCGCAGGCGGAGGATCTCGCCGCGTTTGACCTTGGCCGGGATGGTCGCGGTGAGCGCGGCACCGTCGGGACCGCGCAGGATTTCGGTGCCGCCGGACTCGGCGCGTCGCGCGGTGATGGTCAGGTCGTAGCGGAGGTCGCGGCCTTTCGGTTTGAAGAACCGGTCGGGGCGCGCCTTCACGCGGACCTCGAGCACGCCGTGCGCGAAGGGGGCTCTGCGTTTGATCCTGAACCGCGTGCCCGGCGCGGTCCCGGGCGGGACCTCCAGGGGGTAGGTTTCGTAGCCGTCGGGGTGTCCGGGATCGCGCACCTCGACGGTCAGGATCGTGCCCCGGAAAAAGTCGGCCAGGGCGAGCAGGATCTCCTGCTTGATCGGCGGTGCGGGGGTGCGGGCGGAGGTCGTCGCGTCGTCGGCCTCCCGCGCCGCGTCATACTCCGCGCGGCGCGCCGGATCGCCCAGCACCCGGTACGCCTCGTTGATCGCCTGGGTCCGGGCCATCGCCTGCGCCGTCGCGCCGTTGACGTCGGGATGGTGCGCCTTCGACAGGATACGGAAGGCCGATTTGATCTCGGCGGGAGAACAGGCGCGGTGAAGTCCGAGCGTGGCGTAGTGGTCGGGACGGGATTGTTCCATGGAATCCTTTAACGCATCCGCCTTCGTTCAGCGATACCGAACTTCGGCGTACCGGAAACCGCACCGCGCGCAAAGGGCCGCAGATGAAAATTCCTCTTTTCAGGAAATGCCGCGAAGCGAGGTGCCGGCATGGTTGATCATCGCGCGTCTGCGCCTTTGCGCGAACCATCACCCGTAGGCGGGATCGGTCAGGCCCAGTTCGGCGAAGCCCTTGTTCCGCAGCAGGCAGGCGTCACACTGGCCGCACGGCCGGCCATCGCGTTGCGGATCGTAGCAACTGATGGTGAGCTTGTAGTCCACGCCGAGGTCGAGTCCGGTCCTGATGATCTGCGCCTTGGTCATGTCGATCAACGGAGTGTGGATGGTGATGCGGGTCGTGCCCTCGACGCCGGCGCGGGTGGCGAGGTTGGCCATGGCTTCGTAGGCGGCGATGAAGGCCGGGCGGCAGTCGGGATAGCCGCTGTAATCGAGCGCATTCACGCCGATGAACAAGTCGGCGGCCTCGATGACCTCGGCCCAGGCCAGCGCAAAGGACAGGAAGATCGTGTTGCGGGCGGGGACGTAGGTGATCGGGATCCCGTGGTTCATGTCGTCGAGCGAACGGGCCTTCGGGACATCGATGTCCGAGGTCAACGCCGACCCCCCGAAGATGCGCAAATCGATATCGGCGATCTTGTGTTCAACCACCCCCATGCGGCGGGCTTGCCGTTCCGCGCAGGTGAGCTCCAGTGCATGGCGCTGCCCGTAACGGAACGAGAGGGCATAACAGTCGAACCCCTGGCTCTTGGCCACGGCCAGGGCGGTGGCCGAGTCGAGCCCCCCGCTGAGAAGAACAACGGCTTTTTTCGATGGTTGCGTCATGCCATCACCTTAAACCAGGACCGGGCGGGGATAAACAGGGATTTTCCGTCGCCGCCGCCCGGATTAGATTTGCATGTGCCTCCACACCACCCTTGCTCCGGCGTCGGCTCTCGGCTACCAATACCCCATCAACCAACCAACGGGGGGCGTTTGCATGAAGCACGTGGGCGTTTGGGTCGTGGCGATCAACATGCTGGGCGCGGTTTTCGCAACCGCTCAACCCGGCACGGTAACCATCAAGGCGGAAAAACACGTTGTCGGCTCCCGCGACGGAGCCAACATCACCCCGGGCAAGAACATCGACACGAAGGCGCGCGACCTCTACTACACCTTCGATGTGCGCAGCATGGCCCCCCAGCCGGCCGACCTCTCGGTGGAATGGGTGATCCTCGTCGAGACCATGAAGGGCCGGCTCCGCACCGTGTCGGACGGCCGCGAGACCGTGGCCCTCAAACCCGGCGAAACCGCGACGGTGGAAACCCCGCTGTTCACGCTGCGCGAGGAATCCGGGCCGAAAGGCAAAACCGCCAAGGGCGAGATTGAAGGCATCGGGGTGCGCGTGACCGACGCCAGCGGCGTGCTGATCGGCTCCCTGTACGACCCGGCGTCCAACCGCCGGCAGATCGAGGAAGCCTTCAACGGCAACGTGCCCCAGCGGAAGAACAAGTAGGCCGGTCCGCGCGCGGTTGATCCGGGCGCTACAGCGCACCCATCATCTTGTGGCATTGCGAGATCACCCGCACGTCGTGCAGATGGTTCCCGGCGTGTTCCTGCCAGCGCATCAACTGGTCGGTTCCCGGCGTGTTCCGCGCCTCGCCGAACGGCGTCATCGGCTGGATCACAAACGGGGTTTCCGGGGCGAGATCGGCCACGACCTTGACTGCGGCGGCGAGATCCTCGTCGGTGGTTTCCGCGCTGACAATGACCTTGGCATAGGTCGCCACACCCTGCCCGATGCAGCGGCCGAGGAACTGCCGGTGGCTGCCCCAGGCCGCTTCGTTCCGGGTGACGCTGGGCAGCTTGATGTCCATCGCGCAGATGTCCAGCCACGGCAGGATCTTCTCCAGCTCGTGGTACAGGTCGCCGGCCGTTTCCAGGTAGCTCGTGAATCCGGTCTCGCGCAGGCGCGGCAGCAGCGTGCGCAGGAAGTCCGCGTGCAGCAACGGCTCGCCGCCGGTGAAGGCGATGGAGCGGTGTTTGCCGCGCGGGGAATCGAAGCGGAGGAACTGCTCCATCAGGTGGTCGGCATCCACCGGGTTCGGCACGGCGACGAGGTCGCGGCCGCCCGGCGTCTGTTCCAGTTGGTAGCTCGGCGGCTTGAATCCCGCCGGTTGCCATGCCGTCACCGTCTCCGGCGAGTCGCAGAAGACACATCGACGGTGGCACCCGTAGAAGCGGACGAAGATCTGGCGCACCCCGACGTAGGGGCCTTCGCCCTGGATCGAGGAGAACAGTTCGGTGAGATGGACTTGCCGCGTCATGCCGGCCACTGTCAACCGGGCCCGGGGAACTTTCAACTTCCAAATCCGGAGCGCGGCCTCCGCTCCCGTGCCGGGTAATCGCGCAGGCGCCGACTAATTGGCGTGATCTGTCCGCCGACCTTGCTACGATTCCGGGCTGCCATGATGGGTTCCCTCCAGATTCTCGCCACCCCGTATTTCCCGGCGACGTTGCGCAGCCGCGGCGCGGCGTATGTGCAACAGGGCCGCGTGCGCATCGTGCAGGCGACGCCGCGCCTGGTCCGCGCCAAGGTGCGGGGAACCTCGACGTATGACGTGGTATTGAGCTGCGAGCCGCAGGATCATGGCGCGGATGTGATGCTTACCTGCACCTGCGCCTACAGCGGGGACCATGATTGCTGCAAGCATGGCTGGGCGTTATTGAGCGAGGTGGACCGGCTGGGGCTGATCAAGCTCCCGCCCGGCGCGCGGTTTCTCGCGTTGTCCGATGCCGACGCATGGCCCGGGCGGGTCAGTGAACCCGCGCCGCCGCCACCACCCGCACCGCCGCCCGCCAAGCCCGCCGCATCCTCGTGGACCAAGACCCTCAAGCGGCTCGACGAAGCCGCCACCTACGCGCCACCCGTCGCGCCGGAGGAACCAAAGGCGCGCGAATGGAGCCTGCGGTGCTGGCTGGATCTGGATGCCTCGTACGGCGGCCACCTCTACATCGGGGCCGTTCTTCTTTCCCGCAAGGGCAACGGAGACTGGAGCCGCGGACGGGGGCTGGACCAACAGGCCCTGCCCGTGGAGCTGCCGGAAGCGGACATGACATTGGCGGCCCTGATCCGGTCACTGGCCGATGGCACGTCCTATTCCTACAGCGATCACAGCCTGCCGATGCGCGCCAAGGCGGCGTTACGCCTGTTGCCGATGTTGTGTGCGCGCGGCGATTTCTTCGCGGAGCTGCACACGCAGCGTCACGGTCCGTTGCGGTGGGACGGCGACATCCCGTGGCGCTTCGAGGTGGAGGTCGCGGGCGATGACACGAGTGCCCATTACCAGGCCCGTGGCTGGTTGTGTCGCGGCGAGGAGCGACGCCCGCTGAACGAACCGGTCCTGCTGCACCGCGAGGGCTGGGTTATCTGGCCCGACGCCATTGGCCGCCTGGAAGCCGAGGCTTCGTTTGATTGGATCGTCATGCTGCGGGAAAAGAAACGCCTCCCGGTGCGGGCGGACGAGGTGGACGATTTCATTCGGGAAACCATGCGGCGGAAACATGCCCCGCCGCTGCGCCTGCCGCCCTCCCTGCGGTATGAAGAGGTGCGGATCGCGCCGGTTCCCCGCGTGAACATCCACCAGGCCGCCAGCCCGTCCGCGCGGCACGCGCCGATCACCATCGCCTTCGCCTACGGTGACGAGGTGGTGCGCGCCCTGCCGGTCCGGCCCCACCTCGAGGGCGTCCACGACAAGCGCATCGTGTACCGCGACCTCGCCGCCGAGCAGGCGTACCTCGAGCGGGCGATGGCGTTGGGCGTGAAGCGGCAACACAGCTATGTTGACGAGGATCCGCAATACGCGGTGGCCTACACCCAGACCCCCGCCATGGCGCGCAGCCTGATGGCGGAGGGGTGGACGGTACTGGCGGCGAACCGCGCCCTCCGCTCGTCCAGTTCGTTCCAGGTATCGGTCGCGTCCGGCATCGATTGGTTTGACGTGACCGTGCAGTGCGACTTCGACGGCCGGACGGCGAGCCTGCCCGCGTTGCTTGCCGCCGCACGCGAGCGGCAGGAATGGATTGAGCTGGATGACGGATCCTGGGGCATGGTGCCGGAAGCATGGTTGAAGAAATACGCCGGCATCGTCGCCCTCGGCGAAGCCGGCGATGAAACCATCCGTTTCCGGAAAAACCAGGCGGCCCTGCTCGACGCCTGGCTGGCGGCGCTGCCGGGGGTGGCCATCGACGACGTGTTCCGCCGCACCCGCGAACGCATGGCCGAGGCGGGCCGCGTCGAGCCGCGGGATCCGCCGGAAGGTTTCCGGGGCACGCTGCGGCCCTACCAGTGCGAGGGTCTCGGTTGGTTGCACTACCTGCAACAGATGGCGTTCGGCGGTTGCCTGGCCGATGACATGGGCCTCGGCAAGACCGTGCAGGTGCTCGCCCTGCTGGAGGAGCGGCGGGTGCGGCGGGCCAAAGAGGCGCTGCCGCCATCGCTCATCGTCGTGCCGCGCTCCCTGCTGTTCAACTGGATGCAGGAGGCGGGCAAGTTCACCCCGCACCTGCGGCTGCTCGACTTCACCGGTACCGGACGGCAACTCGGCGCGGATGCGCTCGACCAGGTCGATGTCATCCTCACGACCTATGGAACAGTGCGGCGCGACATCGAACGGCTCAAGGACCAGCCGTTCGACTATGTCATCCTCGACGAGGCACAGGCGGTGAAGAATGCCGCCGCGATCACCGCGAAAAGCGTGCGCCTGCTCAACGCGCGCCACCGGTTGGCCATGAGCGGCACGCCGGTGGAAAACCACCTCGGCGAGTTGTGGAGCCTGTTCGAGTTCCTCAATCCCGGGTTGCTCGGCGCGGCCTCCGCGTTCAACCAGTCGATCGCCCGCGACCCGACACCCGAACAGCGCGCCCTGCTCGGACGAGCGTTGCGTCCGTTCATGCTCCGCCGCACCAAGGCGCAGGTGGCCAGGGACCTGCCCGACCGGCAGGAGGACACCTTGTATTGCGCGTTGCCGGAAGCCCAGCGCCGGAACTACGACGCGTTGCGGGAATACTACCGCAAGGCCCTGCTCGAAAAGGTCGCGGCGGATGGCCTCAACAAATCCAAGATCATCGTGCTCGAGGCCCTGTTGCGCCTGCGCCAGGCGGCGTGCCACCCCGGCCTGATCGACAAGGCGCGCGCCGACGAGCCGTGCGCCAAGTTTGATACGCTGCTGCCCCAGCTGGTCGAGGTCGTCGAGGAGGGGCACAAGGCGCTCGTCTTCTCCCAGTTCACCGGCTTCCTCGCCCTGTTGAAGAAGGAGCTCGATGCGCGGGGCATCGTGTATGAATACCTCGACGGCAAGACGCGCGACCGGCAAGCCCGGGTGGACCGGTTCCAGGCCGACGACGCGTGCAAGCTCTTCCTGATCAGCCTCAAGGCCGGCGGCGTCGGCCTCAACCTCACCGCCGCGGAATACGTGTTCCTGCTCGATCCGTGGTGGAATCCCGCCGTCGAGGCCCAGGCCATCGACCGCGCCCACCGCATTGGCCAGACCCGCAAGGTCATGGCTTACCGCCTGATCGCCAAGGACACCGTAGAGGAAAAGGTCCTCGCCCTCCAGGAGAACAAGCGCGAACTGGCCACCGCCATCCTGAGCGAGGACAACGCCGTGCTGCGCAACCTCACCCTCGACGACCTCGCCTTCCTGCTCGGTTGACCGGGCGCCGGGCCGGCGCCCGGCGGGTCGCCGACAAAAAAAGCCGCGTTCCGGAGAACGCGGCTTGAAGGGATCCGGGTGGAAAACCCGGCGCGGTCAGCCCTTCGCGGCGGCGTAGAGCTCGGCCACCTTGTCCCAGTTCACGACATCCCAGAACGCTTTCACGTAATCGGGGCGGCGGTTCTGGTAGTTCAGGTAGTAGGCATGTTCCCAGACGTCGAGGCCGAGGATCGGGGTGCCGGGGCATTCGGCCACGCCGGCCATGATCGGGTTGTCCTGGTTCGGGGTGGAACAGACGCAGAGTTTGCCGTCGGCCTTGACGCACAACCACGCCCAGCCGGAACCGAAGCGGGTGGTGGCGGCCTTCGCGAAGGCTTCCTTGAAGGCCTCGAAACCGCCGAGCTCGGCGTCGATCGCGGCGGCGAGCGCCCCCGAAGGACCCTTGCTGCCGGGCTTCAGCAACTGCCAGAACAGGGCGTGGTTGACGTGCCCGCCACCGTTGTTGCGCACGGCGGCGCGGATGTCGGCCGGGACGGCGTTGAGGTCGCGGATCAATTCCTCGGCGCTCTTCGCCTGCAGCTCCGGATACTTCTCCAACGCGGCGTTGAGGTTGTTCACGTATGCGGCGTGGTGCTTGCCGTGATGGATCTCCATCGTGCGGGCATCGATCACCGGTTCGAGGCTGTTGGCGGCGTAAGGCAGCGCGGGCAAGGTATGGGCCATATGATTCTCCTTAGGGTTGAATTACGACCAATATAGTCCACTTTCCCGGCCACGTCCAGAGGGGGTGGCGGAAAATACGCGGACCGGCCGGCTCAGGCGACCGCTTCGGAGCGGATCAACAGGGCGATGAAGTCGGGGTGTTCGTCCGGCGAGAGGGTCGCTTCGCCGGCCACGATCAGGCCCTGGTCGATCAGGAACGCCCCCGGAAGTTGGCGCGGGTCGGACTTCGGCAGGCCCATGCCGTACTTCTTCCGGGCCTCGTTGCCCTTGCGCCAGACGTTGCGGTTGAACACCGACAGCATGGGAGCCCGGTGCAGGCCGAGGGCCTGGTAGAGCGCGCGGTCGGGGTCGTGGAAGCGCGGCAGGGTGTCGAGCCCGTACAGGCTGAGCTGGTCCTGCATGTCGGCCTCGGGGTCCATGTGGACCAGACCGACGCGGTAGCCGCACCCGGTGATGTGCCTCATGCTGGCGGACAACTCGTGCAGCGCCTTGCGGCAGAACGAGCAGCCGACGTGGCGCAGCAGGACCAGCAGCATCGGGGCGGCATGCGAGTGTTCGCTGATGCTCACGCCGTGCTGGTCGCGGAAGGCCGGTAGCAGGGCGTGGGCGCGGTGAAAGGTGGATTCGCTCATGGTGATCTCCTGGTGTCGGTTTGGGGACAAACCGGGAAACAGGGGAAAACCTTACAGGAAACTTTTCGCGGGAGGGTCAGCGGCGCTGGCGGATGGCGTTCTTGATCGCATCCTTGTCGCAGCAGGACAGGCACGCGCCGGAGGATTCGATCTGCGCGTTTTCGCGGCGGCGGAAGGCGCGCGCCGCATCCTGCATGATCATGACCTGGCGGTTGTAACGGCCGCACACCGCGCACAGGGCGATGTGGATGCGCAGGCCGAGACGTTCCAGCGGCGACATCGCCGCATAGTCTTTCCGGGCCAGCGCGTTCGAGACCTGTTTGCAGGTTAACATAAGCCGTTGTTCATTTCCTCTGCCATTTCGACTCCAGGCATTTCTTCAACTGGGTGCGTGCCCGGTGGTTGAGCACCCACAGATGATTCGGTGTAATGCCCAAAACCTTACAAACCTCGTCGGACTCCAGGTCCTCGACCATCTTCAGGACAAAGGCCTGGCGGATCGGCTCCTTCAGCCGGTCCAGGCATTCCTCAAAGATAGGCCAGAATTCGGCGCGGTCAAAGGCCTCCTGCGGATTAAATTCCCACGGGGAGGGGCGCATGGTCGGGATGCCGGAGGCCCGGAACAACAGGCTGTCGAGGATTTCCGTGTCCTCGATGGGAGTGACGACCTGGTCGCGCACGGAGGCGCGGATGTGGTCCACGACCTTGAACCGCAGGATGCCGCGCAGCCAGAACTTGATGTCCACCCGGCCGTCAAACTGGTCGTAGCGCTTGATGGCGGCGAGGAAGGTTTCCTGCACCGCGTCGCGCGCGGCGTCGGGATCGCGCAACCGCATCAGGGCATAGCGGTAGAGGTAGTCGCCGTAGGCGTCGACCCAGGTATCGGGGTCGGCTACGGGAGGCGCGGCCGATGCATCTGGCGGAAGGTCAGGCATGGTCCGATTGTACGGACTCGGTGGCCAAGTTCAAGCCGGGGCGGAGTGGCCGGGCGGTTGTTCCGCGGCGCCGGTTCAGCGGCGATCCCAGCGCGGCCGGTCGGTCAGGAACAACTGGTCCCGGTTGCTCAGGAAAAATGCCTCGGTCAGCGGGAAATCCACCGGCACACGTTCGCGGAAGATCGGATACCACGAGCTGTAGGCACCGGTGGCCAGGGTGCGCACGTAGGGCAGGTCGCGGGTGAGGGTGGTGAAGTAAATGCCGCTGACCCGCTTCTTCAGGTCGTTGATCTTGTAGAACTCCTCGACCGAGACCGGCAGCAGGATCGAGCTGCGGTCGCCGTACCACGCGGTTGCCCACGGCATGTCGGTGCAGAGCAGTTCGTCCTCGTTGAGCATCTGGGTGATCAGCGTGGTGTAGCTCGGGTAGTAGGGCGGGTAGGGGTAGCCCACGCGCGGCGGCAGCAGGGTGAGGAACAGCGGCAGCGTGGTCACCGTCACCAGCAGGGCCAGCAACCCGGTGCGGTACAACGGCAAGGTCAGTTGCAGGCGGTCGAGCAACAGGTGGAAGAAGGCGAGGCCGTAGAGGATCGCCACCGGCCAGAAGATGCTGAACACCCGCATGGTGTTCTCGCCGAAGAACCCGGCGACAATGAACAGCAGGATCATCGCGGCGAGGATGCCCATGCGCAGGGTGTGCACGTGCGGCCGGTTGAAGCGGAAGAAGAACGTGGTCAGGAACAGCGCGGTGAGGATGCCGTTGCCGGCCATCGGCAGTGCGGTGTCGTAGAAGGTGCGGAGGTTGGATATCCACTGGACCTGCAGGCGGTGTTGCCATCCCTCGGTCACCGGTGCCACCGCGCGTTCGAATGACAGGGTCACGCCGGGATCCATCCCGTTCAGCGCGAGGAACGGGGTCAGGCCGAACAGGTGGCCGCTGACCTGCAGGTTGCGGATGAACCACGGCGCGCTGAGCAGCAGCACCGCGCCGAGCAGGCCGAGGCCGAGTTTCCACCCGTTGCGCGGAATCATCAGGGTCAACACGATGGCCATGCCGACGACGACCACCGAGGCGGCATAACGGGTCAGCGTCAACAGCACGCACGCCAGGATCGCGAACGTGTAGGCGTACAACCAGGTGAAACGCCGATCCGGGGCGTTGAACCCGTCCGCCGCGGCCAGCGTGGTGTACACCGCGATCATGGTCAACAGACCGGCCAGGGGCAGGCTGGTTCCGGAGATGCTGGTCGCCCATACGCTGTCCGACAGGAAGAACAGCGAGGTGCCCAGCACCGCGATACGCCGCTCGAAGAAACGCCGCGCCGTCAGGTACAGCATCAGTCCGGTCAGCAGCGTAAAGAGGTGACTCAACGGGATGATGGCCCACTGCTCGGGCGGGAACGAGCGCACGATCTTCGCCGGCGAAAACGAGTCGCCGATCAGGCCGAAGGTCTTCGAAAGGATCCACGGGTACACCGGCGGGTGAACGATATCGGGCTGGCGCAACATGATCGCCCGGGCATCCACGCCGTGTTGCTCGAACAGCCAGACTGCCGCCGGACGGATGTATTTCGTGGAAAAGGTGCCATCGGCCATCAATTGCCGGGCGATCTGCGCCTGGTCCATCGCCTCCGCATCCTTCAGCCCCCAGAACTCGGAGGCGGTGTACAGGGTCAGCAGGGCCAGCGTGGCGAAGATGAACAGCGCCCCCTTGATCAGTTTCAAGCCGATGCCGACATCGACGTTGTAGACCAGGTCCTGGATGCGCGATTCAAAATTTTTCGGTTGCATGCCGATTGTCCCTTTTTGCCACTCTACCCGCTTTGTGTGGCCCGGGCAATGGCCGTGTGCCGGGATGCCGCGCGCCCACGCGCCTACACGCCGAGTTCGTGCAGGCCGTACTCGTTCAGCTTGCGGTGCAGCGTGCGACGGCTGATGCCGAGTTGCTTGGCCGCCGCCGTCCGGTTGCCGCCGGTGGTCTTGAGCGCGCGGATGATCAGGTTTTTCTCGGCCTCGTCCATCGACAGCGGGGGTGTGCCCGGCGCGGGGGCGGCGGCGATGACCGGCGCGGCCGTGCGCTCGCGGATGTCCGCCGGCACGTCGCGCAGGGTCAGCCGCGGCGTGCGCGCCATGACCACCATGCGCTCGATCGCGTTGCGCAGCTCGCGCACGTTGCCCGGCCACGGGTGCTGGTTCAGTATCTGCAGCGCGTCCGGGGTGATCGCCTCGACGGTGCGGTTGTTGTCCTTCGCGCTCTGCTGGAGGAAATGCTGGATCAGCAGCGGGATGTCCTCCGGGCGCTCGCGCAGCGGCGGGATGCGGATGACCACGACGAACAGGCGGTAGAACAGGTCCTCGCGGAACGTGCCCTTCTCGACCATCGTGCGCAGGTTGCGGTTGGTCGCGGCGATCAGGCGGGTGTCGGTCTCGATCGTCTCCTGTCCGCCCACCCGCTCGAAGTTGCGCTCCTCGAGCACGCGCAGGATCTTCACCTGGATCGAGGCGTCGATCTCGCCGATCTCGTCGAGGAACAGGCTGCCGCCGTCGGCCAGCTCGAACCGTCCGCGCCGCCGCTCGGTCGCCCCGGTGAACGCGCCCTTCTCATGGCCGAACAACTCGCTCTCCAGCAGGGTCGCGCTCAATGCGGCGCAATGCACCGCCACGTAGGGGCCCTTCGCGCGTCCGCTCAGGCGGTGGATCGCGTGGGCGATCAGTTCCTTGCCGGTGCCGCTTTCACCCTCGATCAGCACGGTCGCGCGCGAATCGGCAACCTGCCGCACCGTGTCGAAGACCTCCTGCATCGCGGCCGACTGGCCGATGATGTTCTCGAGGCCGAACTTCGCGTCGAGCTGCTCGTGCAGCGAGCGGTTCTCGGCCTCAACATCGCGCGACCGCAGCGCCCGCTTGAGGGTGATGTCGAGGTGGTCGAGGTTGATCGGCTTGGTCAGGAAGTCGAACGCCCCGCGCTTCATCGCCTCCACCGCGAGCTCGATCGAGCCGTAGGCGGTGAGCATCAGGCAGATCGGCGGGTGGGGCAGGGCGAGGGTGCGCTGCAGCAGGGTCAGGCCGTCCATGCCCGGCATGCGCACGTCGCTGAGCAGCACGTCCACGGTGCGGCTGCGCAGCAGGTCGAGGGCGCGCTGGCCGTTCTCGGCGAGCAGGACCTCGTAGCCGCGCTGCAGGGCGCGGGCGAGGCCCTCGCGGGCGTTCTTCTCGTCGTCGACGATCAGGATCGAGGGGCGCGGGGCGGTCATGGCGCGTTCTCCGGTTTCGGGGCCTTGAGCAGGCGGATGCGCGCGTCGTCGCGCGGCAGGTACAGGGTGAAGGTGGTGCCGGCGTTGGGCTCGGTGCGCACCTCGATCTCGCCGCCGTGGTCGCGCAGGATGCGCTGCACGATCATCAGGCCGAGCCCGGTGCCCTCGTTCTTGGTGGTGAAGTACGGCTCGAAGATCGTGCTGAGGTTGTCGGCGGGAATGCCCGGTCCGGTGTCGGTGAACGAGATCGCGACGAAGCGGTCGCTCGCGCCGAGGGTGATCTTCAGCAGGCCGCCGTTGGCCATCGCCTGGATCGCGTTGCGGATGATGTTGAAGAAGGCCTGCTTCATCTGCGCGCGGTCGATCGGCGCGGCCGGCAGGTCCTCGGGCGCTTCGACCTCGACCAGCACGTCGCGGTCCTTGATCTCCTGGGCGAGGAACGCCAGCGTCTCGTTCAGCACGTCGGTCAGGCGGTGCGGCTCGAGGCGCGGCTGGCTCGGGCGCAACGCGCGCAGGAACTGGGTGATGATCTGGTCGAGCCGCTCCACCTCCCCCTGCGCCACCGTGAGCAATTCCTCCAGCGCGGCCCGGTCCCCGGTCTCGGCCTGGCCGATCTCGCGCTTGAGCAGTTGCAGGTGGATGGTCAGCGAGTTCAGCGGATTCCCGATCTCGTGGGCCACCCCGGCCGCCAGCAGGGTGATCGCGTTCAGCCGCTCCGACTCCAGCGTCTGCGACTCCTGGTGGCGCTCGCGGGTCACGTCGCGCAGGATCATCACCGCGCCCTTTTCGCCGTCGCGCACCGCCGACAACGGCACGATGTAGAAATCCAGGAACCGGTGCGTCGGATAGGTGATCTCGATCTCGCGGCTGATCAACCGCGTCCACTCCTGCTCGTCCAGCTTCAGGATCTGCTTCCAGTCGATGTCGCGCAGGTACCGCGAGATCGCCGTGCCCGCCGCCGCCTCCAGCGTGAACCCGAGCATCGCCTCCGCCGCCCGGTTCGCATAGGTGATCCGTCCGCGTCCGTCCAACACCACCAACCCCTCCTGGATCGCATGGAAAATCGTCTCCAACAACCCCTTCTCGCCGGCCAGACGCAGGAACTGGGTCTGCAAACTGCCCGCATCCAACTTGTCCAACCGCTCGATCAGCTTGTCCAGAAAGGCCGATTTCATGGGGAAAAACCTACGTCGCCTGCGCCAAAATGTCACGCCCGAAGCGCGGAGCACCTGCCGTGGATTGGTGGTGTGGCACAGGAGTAGGGGGTTCGACGCACGGCGCACGCTTTGGATTGACAGCGTTACGTAACGGTGTATGGTTGCTCCAGAAAGGACGGATACGTCATGAAAAAAAGCCGTACGCATATCACGATGGTGTTGGATCGGTCGGGGTCGATGGAGAGCATCCGGGACGATGTGGTGGGTGGGGTGAACCACTTCCTGCGGCAGCAGGCGAAGCGGATACCCGATGCCACCTTCACCCTGGTGCAGTTTGATACGGAGGATCCGTTTGAGGTCTTGGTGCGGTTCACGCCGGTGGCACGGGTGGCGCCGATCGACCGCGAGGCGTTCCAGCCGCGCGGCGGAACGCCGCTGCTGGATGCCATCGGCCAGGCGATCGATAACCTGGACTCCTGGTTGCTGGAGGCCCCGGCCGCGCAGCGCCCGGACAAGATCGTGGTCGTCGTCGTGACCGATGGCCAGGAGAATTCCAGCCGGGCGTATTCCCATGCGGAGATTACCGACATGATGGAGGACAAGAAGAAGGCCGGCTGGCAGTTCGTGTTTCTCAGTTCGGACTTGCGTGCGGTTGCGCATGCCCGGCTCAACGGGTTCAATCCCGCCGCGACCATGCACTACCGGCCCACGCACGATGGCATCGTTCACATGTTCCGGTCCACCGCTGACCGGGTGTGTGCATTTGCCGCGGCCGAAGCCCCCTCGGTTACCTTCACCGAGGAAGATCGTTCCAAGCAGGCAAGCCCAACGGCCAAGCCTTGACCACCGGACGCGTTTGACGCAGGGTGGCGGCCGGAATGCACACGATGGAAATAGGCGAACTGGCCGCCGCCTCCGGGGTCACCCGGCGCACCATCCGCTACTACGTGGCGATCGGGTTGCTGACCCCTCCTGCCGGCACCGGCCCGCGCCGGTTCTACAACGAGGAGCACCTCGAGCGGCTGCGGCGCATCCGCATCATGAAGGAGCAGTTCCTTCCCCTCGACGAGATCAAACGCCGCCTGGCTGCATACTCCGGGCCGCGCCGGTCGCTACAGGATCCCGATGACCCGCGCAACCTGATGCTTCTTCGCGCTCCAAGGGATCCGTCTGATGTAAGTCCGCTAAAACGGTCTGTGCAAGCCCTGCGTGAGGAAGGCCCGCCCGACGAGGTATCCCCGTCCTTGCTTCCTCCTCCACCTCCGCCCCCGTTTCCCGTCACCACCTGCCAGCGCGAGACGCTGACTCCGAACATCGACCTGATCGTCAGCGAACACGCCTCCCCCGCGGAACGCGACCTCGTCGAGCGGCTGCGCGCCGTGGCCCGCACCCACCGCGCCACCGCCTACCGCGACCCCGAAGCCGGCACCTGATCTCCGTCGCGCGTTGGCGCGAGGTGCATGTGCGTATCGGGAGAAATAAGATTCAGGGTTGGCTCTGCACCCGGGATTGACATTCGGGTGTTATCGGGGTCAGACATTCACTATTAACTATTGACTTGGTTTTAGACCTTGGCTATTTCGTTGCGTCATGCCGAGGAAACCGAGAATCCAGTTTGATGGGGCGTTGTACCATGTGACGA
>ERZ761607.3576-NODE-3576-length-14809-cov-7.641385_pt1 | contig 14809 bp, 10 predicted proteins | sample MGYA00511164_ERZ761607 | MGnify/ENA primary metagenome ERZ761607 (study PRJEB28899, sample SAMN02445080) | bioreactor sludge metagenome | biome: EBPR sludge | place: Australia: Brisbane, Thorneside Wastewater Treatment Plant | collected 2011-06-22 ...
CTCAAGGAGCAGGCCCGCTTGACGTCCGGCTCCAACGCCGTGCAGCAACTGGACGAAGCCATTCCCGATTGGCGTGAGCGCTTTCCCCTTCCCGTCGACGATGCCCAGGTGCGTGGGCTCATCGAGCAACTGGTGCGCGACGTGGCTGTGGTTCGAGAGGTGTGGCGCATCAACGGGGAAGTTCGTGCCCAGGAACCAGGCGGAGAGATCTACCGTATACGCACCGGCCAGGCGGGTGCGGGTGGGGACCTTCTCCTTTGGCAGGGCGAACGCTGTTGGCTCGATTTTCGCAGCCCGAGCATCGCCTTCAAGGGCCGTCCGCAGCTTGTTCAGATTACCAAGGACAACGTGAAGCAACCCGTAAACGGAACACCGCAATTCAGCGGGTGCGTCGGCCCGGTCACCTCCAGGTATCCGGCAAACGGCCCATCCCGGCACCGCGGCCGTTTGCTCCTCCTGCCACCAAATGCCAAGCTGGCGCTGGATTGCCGTGACGCTCGTTCGGGAACCATACGACTGGAAGGCTGGCAGGCGAGCAAGGCCGACGTATTGACGGCGGGTGTCGAAAAAATGTTGTCGCGGAATGGGGGCGCATTGAACCTCGACCTTGTCCTCCGTTCCGACGCGCGCACGCTCTACCTGAAGTCCGAGCGCGCAGTGAAGTACGGCGTGCTCTTCGTCGTCCTCACCTTCGCCGCGTTCTTCCTCACCGAAACGCTGCGCCGGCTGGCGATTCATCCGCTGCAATACCTGCTCGTCGGCCTGGCGCTCGCCACTTTCTTCCTGCTCCTGATCGGGCTCTCCGAACACCTCGACTTCGCCCCCGCCTACGCCAGCGCGGCCGTCGCCAGCACGCTGCTGATCACCGTCTATCTCGCCAGCGCGCTGCGCGAACGCCGGCGCGGAATCGCTTTCGGCACCGGCATCGCCCTGCTCTACGCGGTGCTCTACGGCGTCCTGCTCTCGGAAAACAATGCACTGCTGATGGGCTCCATGCTGATTTTCGCCGCACTCGCCGCAACCATGCTGACCACGCGCCACATCGACTGGTACCGCGTCGGCAATGGCGATGAACCGGCGGCCAGCGCCGGCGAGAGTGCATGACGATGGGAGTTCGGCCGATGGGCATCCGGCGCCGCGCGTCGCAGCCGATCGGCTGCGCGCTGCTCGCTCGCGGCAAGCGGGTTGAATGGGACGTCGTTCCCGCGTCGGGAAGCGCTATCGGGCGAGCGTCGTGGCGAGTGAACGGAATCTGCGCACGCCGATCCGCTCGACAAGGGGTCGGCGTTGGGTAGCGAGCGGTTCGAGGAGCAGGTCGAGAAGCTCGCCCAGCGATGATCTGTCGTAAAGGCAGGCCGTCGGTAGACCGGGAAGCGACAGAAACGATGTCTGTCCCTGTTGTGTACGAACGGCTGGCCGATCGGTTCGCGATCCTGTGTGCTTCACCCTTCCAGCGGCGTCGCCCGCACGCTGGTCGCGTCCTCAGTCGGCGAGCAAGCGCTGGACGCGCAGCCAGTCTTCGCGCGAGTCGCGCGTCCAGCGCCGGATGCGCAGCCGGTGCAAGAACGGAACTCGGTCGAGCATGCTGAGCGAACGCCGACGCTCAATCTCCGTCACCAGCCAGGAGCGATCAAAGGCGCTCCAGGCTGCGCCGGCAGGAGCGCGCAGATTCCGCCAGCATACCGGGGCGACCTCGTCTTCGTAGATGCGCTCCAGTTCTGGCAGAGCGATGCCCGTCGCCGATAACTGGCGTGCGATGACGGCGATGTCGGCATCGTCGAGTGCGGTGTCGAGAAACAGCTCCGAGAGCGCGCACCATGCCGCAAAGCGATGCGGATTGATCTCGGGCTGGGCGCTGCTCATGGCGCCTGTTCGCTCAGCCAGTCAACGATATCGCGCTGATCGAGCACGATGTCGGCCACCGTTCCAGCGATAAGTGCCCCGGCTGCGGCGCCGACCAGGAACAGCACGGTCACGCAGGCGGGTGCGCCGGGGCCGCACACGAAGCCGGCGCTAGCGCTCGCTGCAGCCGTGCCGAGCGCGCCGCCGAGTAGCGTCGCTCCTTCTTCCAGGCCCTGCCTGACCCGGTTCTCCGCCATCCAGATATTGATCGCGGAGATCGCCACGGTTACCACGATCAGGCTCCGCCCGAGGCGCGTCCAGCGCGGAATGCGCGCCGTCACCTGCGGGTTCGATCGTCCGGATGCTTCGACGATCTCTGTGAACACGGCCCGCTTCTCGGTTGCCGCGAGGTCGGCAAACGTCTTGCCGGGAAAGAGTTTGCGCACCGCCCTGGCGAGCGCCTCGTCCAACGTCTGGCCGGCGCTCTTGGCAGCCGAGGCGCTCGCGCGGCCGATCGCAGTCGATGCTCTGCGCGTCTCGAACATGATCGCATTGCGTAGCTGATTGGCGAAAATCGCACCTTCTTCAGCACTGACGACGCCAAGCCGAATGTCGCGCAGGATTTCCTCGGACATTGCCTTGACGCCCTTGACGTAGGCGCGGCGGGCGTTGGCGTCGGTCAGATAGCGCCAGGCAAAGGTCTGCGCCTCCGCTTCAACGACGGCAAGCGCCTGACGTACGGCTTGTTCGTCGTTCTCACCCTGGGCGCCGACGACCGCGCGCCGCGATGAAGCCGCACCGTGCATCATGCCCTCGGCAACAAATTGCGGCGCAGTTGTCTGGCACTCCGATCCTCGCTTCCTGCTGCAACTCATCCCTGCCGCTCCGTCCGTAGCGCTGTCCGCTCGCCGAGCGCGATGCTGTTCGGGCGGAGCTGTGGGCGCAAGCCGGCGAGTATAGTGAGCTGATCGCGCGAACGTCAATTGCTGTCGCGGGCCGTCAGTTCAGGCGCATGACCTGGCCGAATTGAGCGGTTTGCCCGAAACCTGTCTTTGCCCAGGAGTGTCAGAAACGGGAGTAAACGCATAGGGCGCAGCGATTGAAAGTTGATCCGCCGACTTGAGAAGACCGGCGATGTTTTCAGGCACCGATGATCGCGCTGGGGGAATGCGGAGTCTGCAGTGTTGACCCAGCAGAGATTCAGTCAGCGCAAGATTTCACCCGAGGTGGGCTGCGTGGTGACTACGGTGCGCAGCGATTTGCTGTAGCGCAGCCAGCCATGCGGCCGGCACCAGAAGGTGAAGTGATTACCGCCAACGGCTGCGATGTTGACCCGCCCCTCGCTGGTGGATGGCGGCGAGAGCGCCGTCGCCGCGCCACCTCGGGCGCGACGACGGCCGCTGCACTCACGCGATTCGCCCTGGACGATTGCACCGGCAAAGTCACTTGCCCGGGCGGCTCGGGAAGGGCGTTGGCTTTGGGCGCTTCAGCTCGATCGCCTCTGGTGCCGGGCGCGCAGGGCCGCGCTTCCCCAGCCGATCAGGATCAGCGAGAGCAGCGCCAGGCTGTTGGGTTCGGGCAGCCGACTGTCGCCGTCGGGCCGGGCGATCCAGTTGAGGAAATTGGTCGCTCCGGCGGTTGGATCGGTTCCGAAACCCAGGTTGTAGGCGTAGATCGTTCCGGCGCCGGTCCCACCTCCGTCACGAGCGTAGAAGTCACCCCAGACCGGCGCCTGAGTGGTGGTGAACTCGACTACGGTCTGCGTTACGCTGCTGTCGCGGGTGAACTTTACCCCCCATAGCGCACCCGGCATTCCCACATTCGACGCTCCGGTCGCGGGGCCGACATCGCCGGCGGCGACCGGGCCGATTCCAACATCGGAATAATTGCCTTGCGTGTTGCTGACGAACACGCTTTCCCAATAGTTTTCCAGCGAGTTTCCACTGGCGTCAGTCGGAGATAATTCGAGAAGCCAATGGCTCAATTGCGCACTTCCGCTGAGTGGTGTGTCGAGTGTGTATCTGTAGGTGTAATCCGCGCCGCTTTGGGTGATCTGCCAACTGATGCTGAAACCGCCATCGCTCCATAATCCCGCCGCTGGATTCCACTGCAGCCCGCCACCGCTGCCGCTTGTCCCGCTGGTTGCTCGGCTACCGACATAATTGGCCGAATCAACGAATACTGAGGCGTGCGCGACAGTACTGACGAGCAGTGCGGCAATACCCCCGCAAGCGGCGGCAGCCATCCGTTTATTAATCATAAGCTTTCTCCTGGAGAACATTTCGCACAAAACATTGCCATGACCGTCGAGCAAGCTGCTGATTGTGTTTTAACAGCAATTGCGCGTGCCGGCCAATAACTCACTCTGGTCTGTTTGCTTCTCGTGCGGCCACCGAAAAGAGGCCTGCTACGGCTTGCTGGAATAACCCTTGCCAAATGAAGTAACAGCAAAAAGCCATGCCCGAAGACAGCAAGCCGAAGCTCGCTGATTGCGGAGTGGACGTCTGATCCGTACGCTGATGCTAGCCCTCTGCCGATTCGCCGAAGAACAACTGTGGGTAATGTTTTACACTGATAAAGCAGTAGGAAAGGAAGCCTTGACGCGGCCTCGCAAGGGCATACAATGACTAGTCATGAAGAATGCGTTTATCCGTTTTTTGACATTTTTTGGCGCACCTGCGGCATTTGTCCTGTGTTTGAGCGCCTGTGTCGATAATCAACAGGAATCGATTTCGATCGTCCGTGCGGAGTTGGCCAGTGGCAATGCCGGGGCGGCGGTCATACGCCTGCGTCGTCTGCTGCAACGCGAACCTGGCTACCGTGAGGCGCGCGTTCTGTTGGGGCAGATTCTGCTCGACAGCGGCAATCCGGTGGGCGCCGAAAGGGAACTGCGCCAAGCGCTCGAGATCGGCGCCGATCAGGAGACGGTCAAACCCTTGCTGGCCAGGGCGTTGGTCGCGAGTGGCGACGGCAAGCGGGCGCTGACTGAATTCGCCGGGTCGCAGTTGCGCTCGTCCGAAGCGCAGACGGACGTGCTGGTGAGCCTGGCGCATGCCCATCTGCTCGAAGGCAAGATCGAGAGCGCCAGGCGGCTGGTGCAAGAAGCGGCTGAACGCGCTTCGTCGGACGCGCGTCTGGCGATTGTCCAGGCGATGCTCAGCGCGGCCGAGAACAGGCATGAGGCAGCTTTGTCGGCGATCAACCAGGTTCTCGCCGGGCAACCGAATTCACTTGAGGCGCTGCGCGCCAAAGCGAACATTGCGCTCGCCGGCGGCGACTCCGCGCAGGCGATTTCGGCGCTGCAGACGCTGGCTCTGGCCATGCCGTCCGACGTCGGCGCGCAGTACGCGGCGAGTGTCCTCCTCTGGCAGACGGGCCAGATCGCGCAGGCCAGGGTTCAGCTCGAGCGTCTGCGTGCGGTGGCTCCGGCGCACGCGCGAACGGCCCATCTGGATGCGCTGGTCGCGCTGCACGATAAGGACCTGCGGGCAGCGCGCGAGCATGTCGCGCAAGCCTTGAAGGCTGATCCCGGCTTTCTGCCGACGGTCTTGCTGGCGGCGAATATTCATGCCGAGCTGGGCGAGTTCGAACGTGCCGAGAACGAGCTGAACGCGGTGATTGGCAAGGAGCCGGACAACATTCCCGCGCGCCGTGCCTTGCTCGCGCTGTTGCTCAAGACGCAGCGCAAGGAGAGGGCCTTGAGCCTTGCGCAGGACTTGCTGAAGCGTGCCCCGGAACAGTCGGCGGTGCTCAAGCTGGCCGCCGCCGCGCATCTGCAGGCAGGCGACGCGAAGACCTCGAAAGCGCTGTTCGCCAAAGCGCTGGCGCTCGCCGCGCCCGATGCGCAAGTCCTCATGGGGCTTGGTTTGGCGCACATGGCCGCCGGCGAGCGCGAGCAGGGAGTCAATGTGCTGCTTCAGGCGTCGGCGGCCGACGAGTCGAGCGCGTCCGCCGATCTGTTCCTGGTCAGGCATTACATTGCCAGCAAGCAGTTCGACAAGGGCTTGCAGATTCTCGCCGCGCGGGCTGCGCGGCATCCGCCGGATGGACGCTTCGCGTTGCTCGAAGGCGAGCTTCTCGTTGCTGCCGGGCGCAAGTCTGAGGCGCTTGCCGCTTTCGACAGGGCGATCACGCTTGGTCCGGAGGTCGTCGCGGCGCTGCGCGAGGTGGCTCGTCTGGAACGTGCCGAGGGCAAGCCCGAGCGCGTGCGCCAGCGCTTTACCGAGGCGATCACGCGCCGCCCGAACGATGTGGATCTTCTGCTGCTCTACGCGAACTGGCTCGACGAAACCCCGGCCGAGCGCGCCAACGTGCGCGCGACCATCGAGAAGGCGGTCGCCGTCGCGCCGGACCATGTCGAGGCGAGGATAGCCCTTGCCGCGTACTACGCCAGCCGCAAGGACCTCGACATTGCTTTGGACGTTGCCGAGGAAGCCGTCAAGGCGATTCCGGGCAACGCGCGCCTGCTTACGGCGTTGGCCGAACTCTACCTGCGGGCGGGCAAGCCCGAGGTAGCGGCCATGCGGCAGGGCGAGGCTGTCGCCGTGGCGCCCGGCGCGCCGGAACTGCTGGTTCGCCTGGCCGACTTCCAGTTGGCGGGGGGCGCGAAGGATGCCGCCGCCGCCTCGCTGCACAAGGCCTTGAGCTTGCGCTCAGGCTTCGAGCCGGCGATCATCCGCGTCGTTGCGATGGAGCTTGAGGCGAATCGACCTGAGGCTGCTCTGGCCGCCGCGCGCGACTTGCAGAAGTCCAGTCCGCTTGCTCCGATGGGCTATTCACTGGAAAGCAAAGTACTGATTCAGAATAACAAGTGGCCGGAGGCGGTGCGCGTGCTGCAGACCGGAATCGAGCGTTCGCAGAATCCGCAACTGGTCATCGATGCACACCGGACGCTCGTCCGGGCGGGCCGGCAGCAGGAAGCCGCCGGCGTGCTGGTCGCATGGCAGCAGCGGCGTCCGAAAGACTTCGTCGTGCGCAGCTACCTGGCCGACTCCGCTTTGGGCGACAAGGACTATGCGCGTGCGCTCCGGCTTTACAAGGAAATCGTGCGGGACTTCCCGGACAGTTTTCGCACGTTCAATAATCTGGCGTGGACGGCGCGCGTGTTGGGCGACACGCGTGCGCTCGACTACGCCCAGCAAGCGTGGCGGCTGGCGCCCGAAGACCCTGCGGTGCTCGACACGCTCGGGCTGCTGCTCGTCGAACGTGGTGAACTGGCGCGCGGCATCCAGGTGCTCAGGCGGGCCACCGTGATCGCGCCGGACCTGGTCGACGCCCGCCGCAACCTGGCTCGCGCGCTGGCCCGGTCGGGCGACAAGAGCGGCGCACAGCGCGAACTCGAGGTCGTCGCCAGGCTCGGCAAGACGGACGCGGAGTTGAAGGACCTGCAGTGATCCCGCGGCCGCTGCTGGCCGCCAGCCAGCCAGCGAAGCCGGTGGCGGGGACAAAGGTGGGCGGAAGGAGGGCGATTGCCTTGTGCTGCCCAGCGCGGGTGGACGGCATGCCACCGCCGACGCAGGCGTCGAGCGCCGGCCGACGCAGCGCATGCGCGAGCCGGCGCGCCAAGTCGTGCACACGCGCAAGCTCGGCGCGGAACCCTGGCGGCGGTGGCGCGCGAGCGCAACGTTCCGGTCAGCCAGGTCAGTCGTTCGCTGAGGCGGCTCGAGGGCGTTGGCGGCGTTCGTCTGCTGCGCCGCAGCACGTACGGTCCGAGCCTGACTGATGAAGGTGAGACCCTTCCTGCCTGCGCTCGACGTCTGATCGGGACCAGCGGCGAACTCGCCGCCGAGCTGCCTGGCAAGATTGGCGGTGCGCGTCACTGGCGGCGCGTCGGCGTCAGTCTGGTCCTTGCCGAGATGGTGATCGCGTCCAGTCTGCCGCGGCTTTACGAGTGCTGGCTTGATCGCCAAGTCACGAGCAAGGGTCGAGTGGTGGCCGGCGGCGACTCTGCACGCGTTGATCGACCCGCAAAGCGCTCGCTCAGGGCGGCGCATAGAGCTGCAGACTGGCGGCGGTCGGCAAAGGCGCGAGCAAGCCCTGCTCGCGCAGCCAGGCCGCGTCGGCTTCCATTCCGCGGTGCGCGACGAAGCGGGCCAGATGCTCGAGGCGTTCGTGCAAAGCGCATCGATCGGACAGATCGGCGAACGCCTGTACACGTTCCACCGGCGAAAATCCGCCGGCCGAGCGCTCGACTTCGTGCAGAACGGCGAGTGGTCCACAGGCGAGCAGTGTGCAAAGCTCGGCAAGTGCGGTGCGGATGAACGCACGCTCGGCGCCGGTCAGCCGGCTGGCGTCGAAATGCGCGACGCCAGTGGCGTAATGCAGCCCTTCGTCGTGCGCGATGGCGGCGAATACGCGCGTCGCGCCGGCGTCGAGCGACGCGGCGGCCAGCCGCCGGTAATGTGAGATTCCCCAGCCCTCGAGCACGATCTGCAAGAGGTAGGATTGCGCCAAGGGGCTCGCTTCGCGGACCAGGCGGGCGAGCAGACCGGCGAACGCAGCGGGTGTGCCGGACTCGACAACGGTGGGTTGCAGGCCGGACAGCCAGCGGTGGTGGCGCGCCTCTTCGGCGGCGATCAGGCAGTAGACCTGCTTCTCGATGAGTTTTTCGGCGGCGAGTACGCGCCTGGCGGAATAGTCCATCGCCTGCGCCTCGATGCCCAGCGCCTCGCCAAGGACGTTCGCCGTGCACCGCGCGAGCAGAGCGTCGCGCTCGACCTGCGTGGTCGAGTGCCAGAAGCGCGTGTGCGGCAGACGGAAGAACGCCGCATTCCAGGTGTTGTGCCGATCGCCCGCGGGGTCGACCGACAGGTCGGTGGACCTTCGCCGCGCCATCCGGTGGCAAACCGATTCGAGCGTCGGGCGGGTCATCGCGCGCGCAGGCCGAAGAGGCGCCGGGCGAGCGCCTTGCTCAACGCGAGGTAGGCGGGTGCCGGCAGGAGGCGCAGGAGAAGGGCCGTCAAGCTTGCGTCGCGGCCGATCGTTTGACGGAAAGGCGCCGCTGGCCGCGTCGCTGTGCGCACGATCAAGGCGGCGACGCGCTCGGGTGCCTGGGCGCGCTGCGCCAGCCGCGCGCGTGTCGCAGCAAACTTCTCCGCCAGCGCGCGATACGGGCTGGTGGACGCATCGACCATTCTCATCTGGCGGCCAAAATTGCTGCGTGTACTGCCGGGTTCGACGAGGTGCACGCGCACGCCTTGCCCCTGGGTTTCGAGCAGCAGCGACTCGCTCCAGCCTTCGAGGCCGAACTTCGATGCGCAGTAGGCCCCCTGCCAGGCAAATCCGGTGCGGCCGAGGATCGACGAGACGTTGATGATGCAGCCTTGCGCGGTGCGCAGCGTGGGCAGCAGGGCGGCGGTCAGGAGGGCAGGAGCGATCAGATTGACGGCCATCTGTTGGTGCCAGTCGGCCTCGCTGAGCAGTTCGAGCGCGCCGCTCTGCGCATAGCCGGCGTTATTCACCAGAACGTCGAGGCGCCCGGCGAACTCGCGCGCGAGCAGCTCGACGAGCGCCTGACGATCCTGCGCCGAAGCGGGGTCGAGGCGGATCGGCCGGATCGTTCCGGAAGCGGGAATCTTTTCCGGAAAACGCGTTCCGGCGAGCACCTGCCATCCCAGGTCGGCGAAGGCGCGCGCCGTCGCCGCGCCGATGCCGCCCGAGGCTCCGCTGACCAGCACTGTGCCAGGTTTCATTCGCTGCTCCAGTCGAGGCTTGCTTGCTGTTCATAATGCCGGATGAAGGCGATCACCGAGCGGTCGGCGGCGATCGGATGGCGCAGGTTGAAGCGGATGCTCTGGAAGATGCGCGTGTCGCCAAACGCGAAGTAGCGCGCGCCAGCGCGCGTCAACCAGAGGACCAGCGCGTCGCGCAGGCGGCCGAGCAGGCCGGCGTGGCGTCGGGTCAGGGCGACCGTATAGCCCTCGGTTCCGCCGTCGGACGAACGCCGCAGGGCGAACAGCACGTGCAGGTGGAGGAAGTCCGGGCCGAAGCTGGCCACGCCGACGTGTCCGTACCAGTAGCTCAGCTCGTAGTACAGCGTGTCGCGATAGCAGCGGCGCAGCAGCCGGCCGAGCCAGTGGGTGCGCGGCATCTGGCCGGTGTTGCGAAAAGTGATCGCGTGTCGGTCATGCGCTGCCGCTTGCAGGCAGAGAATGTCGCCGGGCAAGCGATGCACCGTCCGGAAGTGCTGTTCGTCGATGGCGTTCACCATGACCACGTTAGGATGGCAAGCTTTGCGGAAGCGGTTGCCGAGCATGCTGCGCACGGCGGCGGCTTCGATGCTCGGTGGTGCGGGCTGAAACGCTCCGGGCGAGGCGCCGGGCCAGACCCAGATCAGTCCGTAGCGCTCGATCGCCGGCCACGCGCGCAGGCCGACGCCGGCTCCCGGCTGGTGGGCCAGGCAGGGAATGTGCGAACAGCGCCCGTCGGCCTCGAAACGCCAGTTGTGGAAGAAGCAGCGCAGCGCTTCTCCCTCGACCTTCCCTTCGGCGAGGTGAGCCCCCATGTGCGGGCAGTGCGCATCGAAAATGCGCACCGCGCCGCTCGCCGAGCGCCAGACGGCGAGCGGTCGGCCCGCCAGCTCGACCGCCTTGACCCGGCCGGCCGGCAAGTCGTGCGAGGCGAGCACCCAATACCAGCCCTCGACCAGCACCGCCTGGTTGAAGTTTGTCAGCTTGCCTATTTCGAGCATGCCGGAACCTCGCGTTCGGCGTCGGCCATGCCCTTGAGAAACAGACGGCGGCCGACCGGCTTCAGGTTGGCGGGAGCCAGTTCGCACAGGCAGCACAGTTCGTCGCCGTGCGCGTAGCCGGGGTTGCGCGCCAGGAAGAAGCGAACTGCCGGGAGCCGGAGTTCGCGCGCCGAGATCTCGGCCAGCGGCTGGCGCAGGTGCCCGCGTGACTCGGCAAAGCGGAGGACACCGCTGTCCGGGTCGAAATTCTCTCCGAAGTGCTCGCGTGCGAGTTGATCGAGCAGGCTGGCTTCGAACGGCGGGCTGGCTTCGCTCCAGCTCGGGTAAAAACGGCAGGCGAAGGCGGGCAGATAGCGGAAGGTTCTTGGCCCCTTCGAAATCAGGAACCAGAAGTGGCGCAGTTGGGGCTGCTCGCCGTGCAGGCGTCCGGCCAGACGCAACCAGTTGAAAGCCAGTTCCTGCTCGCCCCAGTAATCGCGCTCGATCACCGTGTCGCCGGAGAAGAGAATCCGGCAGCGCGTCGCGGCATGCTCGCGCTGGTAGACCTGCAGCGTCGAGAAGCCCCTGATCGTCCCGTCGTCGTCGCGCAGCAGCAGAACCCAGTCCTTCGCCGCCAGGTCGTGCACGAAGCGGCTGTGCGTCGTCGCTGCGTAATGGCGCTCGAACAGCGCGTACATCTGCGTCGTCGTTGCCGCGTCGAGCGCCGAGCGGGCGCGGATTTCGCAAGTCAGCATCGGCGCAGCGCCAGTTGCCGCGTGATCAGCCAGGCGAGGCAGCCGACGGCAAAGCCGCCAGCGACATCGAGCAGGCGGTGCTGGCGCGTGGTCAGCGTGGACAGCGCGATCGCCAGCCACCAGACGGGCGCCAGCACGCGCCACAGCGTTCCGCGTCGAGCGAGCAGCGAACAGGCGATCAGCGAGAGCGCGACGTGCAGCGACGGGAAGCAGTTGCCCGGTACGTCGAAGAAGTAGAGCCAGCGCCAGACGATCGCCAGTGAGGTTTCGCCGGCGCTCATCGTCTGCCCGACGGTCGTCGGCCAGATGAGAAAAACGAGCGCGCTGGTGATGGTCGCGCCGAGCATCGCGTAGTAGGCGCGCGTCAGGCGCTGTTCGTCGGCTTCGCTGAGCAGCGTGGCGGGGAGCAGGATGAACTGGCTCAGGTAGACCCAGATGCTCGCCGCCGATTCCGGGATGTAGAGATCGAGGGCGCTGGGCGCAAGCACGCTGGCCCGCTGGTGCGACAACTGGAAGCTGCCGAGATAAAGGACCAGGAAACAGAGATAGCCGACGAGCAACGCCCGGCCGACGTTGGCGCGCGTGATCCGGGGCAGACGCGCCAGACCGCGGCTCATCGGCGGACGAGCGACTGAACGCGAGCGATCTCGCCGCGGTAACGGCCGCACACGACAAGCAGCGCCAGGCGGGTCAAGGCGAGCAGGGCGCGCCAGGAAAAGAGCGCGTCGCGGCCGTCGACGTGCGTTGCTTCGAAGCGTGCGTGGCCAAACTGTCCGAGCACGTTCGACAGCGGGACGCCGAGCAGCCACCAGTAATCGAGCGTCGCGGCGGCGAGCGCGGCCGAGCCGTACATGATGAACACGGCGAGCACGTGCAGCCGGATGTTCGGCCAGCGGCGGTGCTTCATGACGAAGATGTCCCAGTAGTCGGTCAAGCCGTGGTCGAAATTGAGATCGTCGATGCGGTTGCGGTAGCGCTGGCGGACAGCGGGCAGGCCGCGGATCGGCGAACGCCGGGCGAGCAGGCGCCCAGCCTTGCAGCGGCCGAGCACCGGAAGCGGCTGCCCGTCGGCGACGAGCTGCTGGCCGTTCACGAAGACCGCGCACACCGGCGGCCGGGTCTCGCGGTTGACCATGCGCAGCGCACCGGCGAGCGCCGGGTCGTTCACCAGCAGCGGTTCGGGTCGGGGGGTGCGTAGCGCGGCCGGATCGAGCAGGACGATATCGGCCCGCCGGCCGGGAGCGACGACCCCGGCGTCCAGGTTAAGCCAGGCAGCGGGTTCGCCGGTGACGCGGGCAATCGCGCGTTCGGGCGACAGGAAGCCCGTCTGCACCGCCTGCCGGAGCAGCGAGATCGCACCGTCGTAATAGGCGAGATTGCGGCAGTGTGCGCCGGCGTCGGTAAATCCGGGCAGGATGTAGCGCTGCGCCATCAGCGCATGACGGATCGACCGTCGGTTGTTGGCGCTCGAGGCGACCCAGACGAAGTCCTCGTCGGCGCTCGCCAGGAGGTCGATGAACACTTCGATCGGCGGCCGGTGTGCGGCTGCGGCGACCTCGGCGACGCTGCGTCCCTGCCATTCGCTGGTCGGCGCCTGGACGATGACGATGCGCGAAAAATCGCGATGGAAGGTCTTCATGCCCGGGCGCTGCCAGTCGGACGCGAAACGCTGGCGAAAGCCGGGGCGCTGCCAGAGCGCTCGCCGTTCTCGCGCCTCGCGCAGATTGTTCAGCTCGACGCCGGTGGCGAACTCCTCGAACAGCGGGGTGAGCGGCCCGGCGGAGACGATCGTGAAGGGCTCGGCGAGCGTCTGCATGCGCAGGTTGTTGCCGGCCAGCTTGTTGTACGCCCACAGAAAAGGCGCGTAGATGCGCCACAGCGCTGGTTGCGTATCGAGATCGAGCGCGGAGAGCAAGGTCATGCGCAAGGGAGGGCGGCTGAACGAAGCGGCGCCGAGCTTGAGAATGTTCCACACCGAGGAGGAGCGTTCCGGATTCGGCGTCACCTGGAAAACGGCATCGCGTTCGCGACACGCTTCGGCAAGCGCCGCGTACTCGTCATAGTCGGCGTGGTGCGAGGGGAGCGCGCGACCCGCCCAGACGCCGCCGACTTTGTGCCAATGCACCATGTCAACCGACAGGCCACAAAAGCCGGCGTCGATTCCCTCGGCGGCCAGCGCCCGCATGGCGGCAATCTCGTCGGCCCGTGCCAGCCCGCCGACACTGCGCGCCAGTCCCATGACCTGTACGCGCAGCGCGCTATGGCCGAGCAGGGCGGCGACATTGGGCCCGAGCGGCAACTGCTCGAGGTGCGCCAGATACTCGGCGAACGACTGCCAGCTCCTGCCCTGGCGCAACCAGCACTCGATCAGTTCCGCCGGCAGCGTTTCGACGCGCTGAAAGATGCTTGCCAGGTCGGCCGGTTCGCCGCAGGCGACCGACAGGCTGCAGTTACCCATCAGCACGGTGGTTACGCCGTGCCGGACCGACTCGCCCAGCCCCGGGTTGATTTCGACTTCGAGGTCGTAGTGCGTGTGGATGTCAACGAAGCCTGGCGTGAGCCAGAGCCCGGTCGCATCGATCCGGCGCCGCGCGGGTTGATCGATGCGGCTTGCCATTTGTTCGATCAGCCCGTCGCGAATGCCGACGGAAAGTCGTTCGGGCGGGTGCCCGACGCCGTCGAATACCAGCGCGTTATCGATGACCAGGTCAAGCACCGATCGAGGGTCCAGTCTGCGCAGCCAACCGGCGCGGGGTGGGCGAAAAGCCAAGCGTCGGGCCGACGCGTCGGCTATTGTTGCCAAGACCTGCGGACGGTGCAAGCAGTTTCGACACGGCCGGCGAGCTGTGTCTTCACACGCGACTGCGCGCGGCGAACCGCCTCCGCAAAGATGGCGCCGGCGACCCTGCGAGCGGGCTCGTGCGCCAGGCTCTGTCGACATTTCTTACACCGGTCACGCTGCTTGCCCTCGGCATGCTGGCACAAGCGGCTGGTATTATGCGCAGTCCGTTTTTTTGGCACCAATCTTGCTTTGCAGCGTCGGCTGAATAAACTGGAGGGACCTCAAGAAATGCTGCGCAAGCTTCTTCACACTTTGCTGCCGGTATTGGCAGGCGTCGTTGCCGCTCCCGCACAGGCGCTGATCATTACGCACTCCGGTCTGACGACGAGTGCTTCGCACTGCTACCTGGGCTGCACCAACAACCCGGCGAACGCGTACGACCATACCAACATCCTGGATGGCGACTGGGGACAGACCGGCAATACCGGCTTGAATGCGTGGAATTCAGGTTTCTACGGGGGCTGGGTGCAGGTTGATTTCGGCCAGAGCTACGTCCTCGACCGCGTCGAGCTGTACGCCTGGCTCAACACTTACGACCCATTCACCCTGAGCGTGAGCGGCGACGGTGCCAGTTGGTCAAGCATCGCGGTCGGCGGATATCACCCCGAAGCAAACCTCAGCTACACCGGAGCGTCCGGTACGGCCAGCCGCAGCGACGACTGGGGAGCCGTCTATGCCACCAGCCTGGGTAACCTGGCCGCC